>Ga0126333_1000022_pt1 | contig 61323 bp, 55 predicted proteins | sample InaspJWI54metaG_FD_94488 | JGI IMG/M metagenome (GOLD analysis project Ga0126333, IMG submission 94488) | Marine gutless worms symbiont microbial communities from Oahu, Hawaii - Inanidrilus sp. 2 OAHU.JWI-54 metaG | ecosystem: Host-associated > Annelida > Digestive system > Unclassified | place...
ACATTCAACCAGGGCATAGAGGCCTCCTTTTGGGAAGCTTCTATACTGTAAATGTGCCACCTATGTCCTTGTACTTATGTGTTACCTATGTCTATGAACCGTACCCCGGCGTTTTCTTTTGGTCACTTTTCTTGTACGCACAAGAAAAGTGACAAGCTGATACGGAATAATAACAAACTGTTACACGAATTATCAACTTAAGCATAGAATAACCGTTTCTCCCCCGGATCGGTGGGACTTCTCCGGAGATCCCATCAGAGGCGGAGTATCTAGATCTGAGCCAACAACAAGAGGTCCCCATGAAAAAGTTTGAATACCTGGTCCCCCGGACGCTGGACGAAGCCGTCTCCATGCACGATGCCCATGGCGACCAGGCGGCCTATATTGCCGGCGGCACGGACATCGTGGTGAAGATGAAGGAGTATAAGCTCTCCCCCGGGTACATCATTTCGCTAAAAAATGTCCTACCCCGGGACGAGCCCCAGCGCGACCGGGAGACAGGCGAGTTGACCTTGGCCGCGTCGGTCACCCACCGCATGATTGAAAACTCCGTGCTGATAAAGACCGAATACCCGATTTTACACGATGCCGTCGGCAATATCGGCAGCGTCCAAATCCGTAACGTTGCCACCATAGGCGGCAACCTGGTCAACGCGGTGCCCTCCGCCGACGGGGCCATCCCGCTGATCGCCTTGGACGCGAAGGTTAATATCTACGGCGCCAAGGGCAAACGATCCCTGGACCTGGTCCACTTCTTCACCGGACCGGGCCAGACCGTCCTGGAGAAGGGGGAGATTCTCACCGACATCTTGATCCCGCCGCAACTGCCCCATACGGGAAGCGCCTATCACAAGTTCGGGCGACGCAAAGCCATGGAACTGCCCATGCTCGGCGTGGGCGTCTTGCTGAGCCTGGAAGAACATACCCAGCGCTGTGCCCGCGCACGTGTCTGCCTGGGCGTCGCCGCCCCCACACCTTTTCGGGCCCTGGGAGCGGAACGTTTTTTAGTTGGTAAACAGATCGATGCAGCCGCCCTACAGGAGGCCGGAGCAATCGCGGCGGAAGAATCCCAGGTGCGCGACAGCATCCGCGGAGTCGCCTGGTACCGGCGTGAGATGGTTGCCGTTCTGGTAAGGCGCATGGGGCAAAAATGCATCGACCGGATAAAGACAACGTCTGATAAGGCATAGGAGGCAGATTGCATGTCTAACGAAATCGAATTCACCTGCAACGGCAATCTAACGCGGGCAAAAATAGAGCCGCACTGGACCCTGCTGCATTTGCTGCGCGAAGGCCTCGGCTTCACGGGCACCAAGGAAGGCTGCGGCAGCGGCGAATGCGGTGCCTGCACCGTCATCGTGGACGGGTTAGCGGTCAACGCCTGTATTTATCTCGCGGTTGAGGCCGATGGAAAAAACATCACGACCGTTGAAGGGTTGGCGGACGACGACGGCACCCTGCATCCGCTGCAGCAGGCCTTTGTCGACAACGGCGGCATCCAATGCGGTTTCTGCACGCCCGGCATGCTCATGTCGGCCAAGGCCCTATTGGACGACAACCCGGCACCCGACGAGATTCAGATCAAGGAGGCGCTGGCCGGTAATATCTGCCGCTGCACGGGTTACGTGCAAATATTTGATTCGGTCAAAGCGGCCACCGGCGAAAGCCGGGAAGAGATCCGGGTGGTTGCCTGGAAAGAAAATGACACGTGAAGCAGACGTTGCCGGTCTCCATTTAAAGGGCGCCGTGAAACACATACCTTGCCCCGGATGTAAAGAACCGCGCAGAATTTTAAGAGCTGGAGAGAGAAGGCTCTTTGATAACAACCTAAGGAGTTTCAAATGGGTGACCTGAATTACGTTGGTAAGAGCATTCCCAAACTGGATGCGGTGGATAAGGCCACCGGGCGGGTACAGTATATCCAGGATCTCAAACGGCCGGGTATGCTTTATGGCAAAATTTTATACAGCCGTTATCCCCATGCGAAGATCGCCCATATCGACACCTCCCGAGCCAAACAGCTGCCCGGCGTGCGGGTGGTCTTGACCGGCGACGATATCCCGACCATCAGAATGGGGGTTTACAAGGACAATCCACCCCTGAAAGCCGGCAAGGTCCGGTCCTACCGCGACGAAGTCGCGGCGGTGGCCGCCACAGACCCGGATACCGCCAGAGAAGCCCTGGAGCTTATCCAGGTCACTTACGAAGCCCTCCCGGGGGTCTTCGACCCGGAAACGGCCATGCAGCCGGAAGCGCCCCTGGTGCACGAAAACCACAAAACCAACATTCTCAAGATGCCCTGGAAATTGCACTACGGCGACGTGGAAACCGCCCGCCAGGAGGCCGCCTGGGTGGTAGAAGACCGTTTTACCACCACCTGGGTTACCCACTGCTGCATGGGGACCAGCGGCGCCATCGCCGAATTCGACCACGCCAATAATCTGACCATCCATACCAACACCCAGATTCCGTCCCTGGCCCAGAAGGACTTTTTGGGCGTTTTGAAAGCACTCGGGCTGAAAGAAAAAAGAGTGCGGGTAGTCAAACCCTGCATCGGCGGCGGTTTCGGCAGTAAACTGGATACCTACGCATACGAACACATTGCCATTTTGCTGTCTTATTACGCGCGCAAACCCGTGAAGATCCAGTTTGACCGCCGGGAAGAATTTATCGCGACGTCTACCCGCCAGTCGGCCATTATCCAGATTGCACAAGGCTGCGACCAGGACCACCGGCTATTGTTCAGAGACGTCTCCATGATCCTGGACAACGGCGCCTATACCAGCTGGGGCGCCACAACGCCCTCTGTTATGATGATGCCGATCACCACCCTGTACAAAGTTCCCAATGTACGTTATGAAGCCAAATGCGTTTATACCAACAACACCTATTCCCAGGCCATGCGCGGTTACGGCAATCCCCAGGCGACCTTCGCCATCGAAAGCAGTATGGACATGCTGGCCGAAGCGGCCGGGATCGACCCGGTAGAATTACGCCGCATCAACGCCAACGATTCCGGAGATGTATCCACTCAGGGGTTCCGCATTACAACCTGCGGCTTGAAGGAATGTCTGGAGACGGTTACTGAAAAATTATCTAAGGGTAGTAAAAAAAGGCCCGGTGAAGGGATCGGGATCGCCTCCCTCATTCATGTGGGTGGCGGTGCCCGGGTTTACAAGTCCGACGGCTGCGGCACGATCATCAAGATGGATGACTATGGCAAGGCCAACGTATTCACGGGGGCCTCGGACATGGGTCAGGGGGCCGATACCATCATTGCCCAGATTGTAGCCGAAGAGCTGGGCTTGCGAATAGAAGACATCCACGTTATCCATACGGATACTGACGTCTGCCCCTGGGATGTGGGCGCCCACGCCAGCCGCACCACGTTTGTAGCCGGCAACTCGGCCCTGGGGGCGGCCAGACAAATAAAAACCCGGCTTTTCGAAATGGCGGCGGATCAGCTTGAGGTGCCCGTGCAGGCCCTGGCTGCCCGGGACCGCCACATCTTCGTCAAGGACAATCCGGAGAGGGGCCTGGAAATCGGCAAATTGCTGCGCAAGGCCCATTTCAGCCATGGGGGCCAGATGCTCACCGGCGAATGCTTTTACGATCCGGAAAACGAAAACCTGGGACGTGATTTCCGGGGCAATCTGTCCATGACCTATACCTTCGGTACCCATGGTGTGCGCGTGCAGGTGGACAAAGAAACCGGTAAAATAGACATTCTGCAATACATCGCCGCCCATGACGTCGGCAAGACCATTAATCCGTTGCTGCTGGAAGGGCAAGTGTACGGTGGCGTCCTCATGGGAATTGGCTACGCGCTGACCGAGCAGGTAATTTTGGAGAAGGGCGAGATGATGAATCCCAATTTCCGCGATTACAAAATCTTGACCGCCAAGGATGCCATCGCTATCGAAGCGCCAGTCCTGGAAACGGCTGATAAAGACGGGCCCTACGGTGCCAAAGGTATCGGGGAACCGGGCTGCGTGCCCACCGCCCCCGCCATAGCCAATGCCGTCTATGATGCCATCGGCGTGCGGATCAAAGACCTGCCCATAACACCGGAAAAGGTCCTGGCGGCCATCAAGAAGAAAAAAGGTATTACCACCTGCGGGATAGACCCGCTGACCGAAAAAGCGGAAATATGCTGAGAGAACAAGGTTTCACTGCGTTTACCTGGCTCGAGGAAATGGAACCCATCAAAGGAATTAGAGCCTATCACAAAAACGGATTTTGGTTCAAAATGACGCGAAGCTAATGCCTAACGTGGTGCAAGGCGGCCGCGAGGTTCAACCCGGAGGAATACTGTAGTATTTCCAGGACTTGAACCGAACGCCCAACGCCGAGTTTGGGCCAAAAGACTTTTTTGAGATGGGTTCTACAAAACTCTAACAAGGAGGTACCCGATGAACAAGAAAGTGATTCTTTCGCTGGCTGTAATCTTTATGATGGCGGCCTGCATCACCGCCTTCACCGCCCCGGCCGCTTTGGCCGGCCCCATTCAACTGAGCTACGCAAACTTCCCGCCGGCGCCGACTTTCCCATGCGTGCAGATGGAAAGATGGAAAAAAGAGGTTGAAAAGCGCACCAACGGCAAAGTCCAGGTCAATACCTATCCCGGGGGCACCCTCCTGGGTGCCAAGAACATGATGGACGGGGTCATCGCCGGCCAGGCCGATATCGGCAACCTTTGCATGGCTTATCAACCCGGGCGTTTCGTGGTGACCAATGCCACCATGCTACCGTTGGGAGTCCCTAATTCGCGGGTGGGCAGCCTGGCCCTGCTAAACCTTTATAAGAAGTATAAACCGGCCCCGTTTGCTAATGTCAAGGTCCTGGCCATGTTTACCACGGCCCCGACCAACATTATGTCCAGGGTGCCGGTGCGCAGCCTAGATGATATCAAGGGCCTTGATTTGCGAGCCTCCGGCGGCGCCGCCCAGATCCTGGGCGCCTGGGGTGCCAACCCGGTGGGCATGCCCATGCCGGCAACGGTCGAAGCACTGCAAAAAGGCGTGGTCAAGGGTCTGTTCTCCTCGCTGGAATCCATGAAAGACTTCAAGTTCGCGGAAATGTGCAAATATGTAACCATGACCGATACAGTGGTGTACCCGTTTGCCGTCGTCATGAACATGGACTCCTGGAATGCCCTGCCCGCAGACGTTCAGAAAGTGATGAATGATCTCATCGTTGAACAATCCGAGTGGACCGGTAACTACATGGACAACCATGTAAACACGGCTATCCGGTGGTCCAAAGCCGAGCAAGGCGTCGAGTTTATCAAGCTCTCGAGAGCAGAAAAGGCGAAATGGGATGCCAAACTGGGCTTCCTGCAAGACAAATGGGTGCAAGGCGCCGAGAAAAAAGGCCTGCCGGCCAAGAATATCACGGACTACATCAGCATGTTGATCAACAAATATTCGAAGTAAGGTCAGCCGCTTTTATCCGGCATCAGCCCCATTTGCGGTCGGGCACCGATCGGTGCCCGACCGTAGTGGTAATGGGCGGCGGAACGTTTTAGAAGCGATCTTAAAAAAGTCTTCATGTCGGACGTACCCTTCGGCGAACCCTGATTGGCCCAAACTCGGTGTTGGGCGCTCGGTTCAAGTCCTTGAAATACGATAGTATTTGCCACGCAAGGCACTGGCTGCGCTGGCGCCTCCGGGTTGCGACCCACCGTCGGGGAACAAATCAAGCGGGAAGTCCCGCAATGCGGGGAATCTCGCCGTCGCCTTGCTTGTCGAGCGCAGCTCGTAGAGCGAAGACTGGATTTTGAACCAAAATCCATTTTTTGAGATAGCTTCTAGTGTGAAAGGAATCCCATGGACGTCCTGGATAGAATCAACCGATTTCTAATTCGGCTGTTGACAATCATCGGCGGCACGTTTCTGGTGGCCATGGTGCTGTTGACCTGCGCCAACATATTTACCCGCAATGTCTGGGTGCCCATCAAGGGAACCTTCGAGCTAATGGGGTATTTCGGCGCGGTGGTCACCGCCTTTGCGCTGGGTTACACCCAGTCTCACAAGGGCCACATCGCGGTGGATGTCCTGATCAATACATTTTCCACCAGAACCCGCCAGCTGCTCCAAATCATCAACAACGGGGTCTGTACCATCTTCTTTGGGATCGCTGCCTGGCAGATCGCCGTCAAGGCCACCACCCTGATGAAAACCGGTGAGGTTACCGAAACTCTCAGAATTATTTACTACCCTTTTACGTATGCCGTGGCTTTCGGTTGCCTCGTGTTGGCCCTGGTCATGCTTACGGAACTACTGAGAAGTCTGCTACCGCCAAAGGAGCGTGAATCTTGAGCTTAGCTGCCATCGGAATTTCTGGAATCGTTATTCTGCTGCTTATTCTCTTCTTTTTGGGGATGCCGGTCGGTTTTGCCATGGGCCTGGTCGGCTTCTGTGGTTTCTGCTACGTCATCTCGTTTAAAGCCGGTTTGAATATGGTGGGTTCAGTACTGTGGGATACCTTTTCAAAATACGGATTGACTGTTATTCCCCTGTTTATCTTCATGGGTCAGGTGGCTTTTTATTCCGGTGTCAATGAGAAACTCTACAAGGCCGCCTATAAATGGGTGGGGCAAATTCGCGGCGGCATCGCCATGGCTACCGTCCTGGCCTGTTCCGCGTTTGCCGCCATCTGCGGTTCCAATGCAGCTACCGCGGCCACCATGACCACCGTAGCCCTCCCGCAGATGGACAAATTCGGATACAATTCCAAGTTGAGCACCGGCGCCATCGCCTGCGGCAGCACCCTGGGCGTGGTCATTCCCCCCAGCGTGGTTCTGATCATCATCGGCCTTTCCACCGAACAATCGATTGCCAAATTGTTTTACGGCGGGATCGGGGCCGGTATACTGCTGGCGCTGCTCCTGATGGCCTCCATCTATATTGTCTGCCGCCGACACCCGGATTGGGGGCCGGTAGGTCCCAAAACCGGATTCATTGAAAAATTGAAGGGCCTTTCCGGCGCTTTCGAGATGCTGGTACTCTTTTCCATCGTGATGCTGGGATTATACTTCGGTTATTTCACACCCGCAGAGGCCGGGGCGGTGGGGTCGCTGTTCGCCGTGCTCATCAGCACAATTCAGCGCCGCCTGACCTGGAAAGGGTTTTTGTTGTCCATCACCGACACCCTGCGGATCTCCTGCATGGTCATCATGATCGTGGCCGGGGCCATGATCTTCGGCCGATTTCTGGCAGTGACCCGGATCCCGTTCGACATCGCCGCCTGGGTGGTGGATCTACCCGTGGGCGGAACCGTGATCATGGGCATCATATTCACCATTTACATTATCGGCGGGGCGGTCATGGACGCCCTGGCCCTCCTGCTGATCACGATCCCGATTTTCTTTCCGGTCGCGCGGCAACTGGGATATGATCCTATCTGGTTTGGGGTCACCATTACGGTGGTTACCACCCTTGGGGCCGTGACTCCCCCGGTGGGGGCAACAACCTATGTGGTCGGCGGTATGGCCAAGGATGTCCCCCTGGAAGATGTGTTCAAGGGCGTGACATACTTCCTGCCGGCCTATATTTTATGTGTGATCATCCTGATGATCTTCCCGGGCCTCGTGCTCTATCTGCCGGGACTTTTGAAATAGGGTTTCAACCCGGACAAGGTCTTCCGGCGTATCCACATCCAGGAAGATATCGGGACGCTCGACGTCTACGAACAGGACGTCTTCAGGCTGTGCGGTAATGATGCCCCGCGCGCCGGTGTCACCGGAAATGCCAAGCAGGCGATTGTAATATCGTGAGCTAAACAGGGTTGGATTTTTCCGCTGCCCGCGACAACGGGGCACACAGATACCCCGATCCGACTGGTAGAAACGCTCGATCAGCAGGTTTATGGTGGCACTATCCAGGAGGGGTTGATCTGCGAGAATAAACATGCAGGCCGTAAAGTCCGACCGCACCGCCCGCACCCCGTGGTGCAGGGAACGGCTCTGCCCGCGGCGGTAATCAGGATTATGCACGAGTCTTAGATGGGGTGCCTTGAGCCGCTCACCCAAAATGGCCCGGATCTCATCCCGGCAAGGCCCTAAAACCAGGGTGACGTTATCCAGATCGGATTTCAATGAGGCATCAACCACGCGGTTTATGATATACGCATCGCCGATTTTCAGAATCTGTTTGGGCCGGCCGAGTCGCTGCGACATGCCGGCTGCCAAAATGATCCCGGCTATGGGACCTGTGTTGGGCATGGGCTGGCTGCCCTCCTGCTGATTATGGGTGCCGGCAAAGCCGGTTTCCTTTAGATTATTTAATCAAATAGGATGAAAAAGATAAAGGTTGAAAAAGCGGTCGGATCGGTACTGGCCCATGACGTGACCCGCATTGTCCCCGGCGAGTTCAAGGGGGTGGCTTTCAAGAAAGGCCATATCGTGCAGGCCCAGGACATTGCCGAACTCAAGCAGATCGGTAAAAACCACCTCTATGTGCTTGAATTGCCGCCGGACAGGCTGCATGAAGATGATGCCGCCGTCAGGATCTGCGCGGCCATCTGTGGCGAACAGCTTGCATGTACTCAGCCGGTGGAAGGCAAGTCCAGTATGCGTTCCAAGACGGACGGCCTACTGAAAGTCAATGCCGATGCCCTGATGCGCATCAACAGCCTGGACGATATCATTGTGTCCACATTAAAAAACAATACGCCTTGCAGCAAAGACCAGATCGTGGCCGCCACACGCATTATACCGCTGACCACCCTGCGCGCGAAAATCGAACGCCTGGAAACCATCGCAGGAGCTTCCCAGCCGATTTTGAAAGTGCTGCCCTTTCGGCCCTGCAAGGTAGGCGCCGTGGTAACCGGCACTGAGGTGTACCAGGGGGTGATTCACGACGGGTTTGATGAATTTGTCAAACCGGCCATTACCCGCTACGGCGGCGAGGTCATTGGCAAAAAGATCGTACCCGACGATGCCGGCGCAGTCGCCGGCGCCATTGAGCACCTGGCGAAACGTGGCTGCAATCTGATCGTGACCACCGGCGGACTATCCGTCGACCCGGATGATGTCACCAAAGCGGGCGTCATGGAAACAGGTGCACAGTTGGTGGTGTACGGTGCCCCGGTGCTTCCAGGTGCCATGTTCCTGTATGCCCGTTATGACGACATTCCCATCCTCGGCTTGCCTGCCTGTGTGTACTACCACCAGGTGACGATCTTTAACCTGCTGCTGCCGCGCATCCTGGCCGGTGAGACGTTATCCCGCGCCGATATTGTGGCCATGGGGCACGGTGGTCTCTGCCTGGACTGCGCAGACTGTCGCTACCCGGCCTGCCCTTTCGGAAAGTAGCCCCCATGTCGGACCCACTAGCCAACATAACCATCTGCATCAAAGGGGCCGGCGAAATGGCCAGTGCCGTGGCCTGGCGCCTGCACCGGGCCAATTTCCGCCGGATCTGTATGTTGGAAGTACCGCAGCCGCTGGCGGTCCGCCGCCGGGTTTCCTTTTGTGAAGCGATATATGACGGGCGCCAGACGATAGAAGACATCACCGCCGTAAAAACCAACGATCAACACGGTGTGCCGGCTGCTTGGAAAAACGATCACATCGCCGTGCTGGTCGACCCGGAAGGCAAATCCATACCTGATCTGGCGCCCGACGTCGTCATAGATGCGATCTTAGCCAAACGTAACCTGGGGACCCACAAGGACCAGGCTACCCTGGTGGTCGGCCTGGGACCTGGTTTTGAGGCAAGCCGGGATGTACATGCGGTCATAGAAACCAACCGGGGGCACAATCTGGGCCGCATCATCACCCGCGGCCGGGCGGAGCCCAACACCGGCATTCCCGGCCGGATTGCCGGCTTTGCCGCCCGGCGTGTTTTACAGGCCCCCGAACCCGGGCGGTTTCAAGCCGCTTGCAAAATTGGACAACTTGTGACAACAGGCGACGTCGTGGGCCAGGTCAACACACAGGACGTTTGTGCTCAGATCGACGGCATCCTGCGCGGCCTGGTCCGCTCGGGAACCCGGGTAACTGCCCATATGAAGCTGGGAGACATCGATCCGCGCGGCAAGGCAGCTTATTGTGATACCATTTCCGATAAAGCCCGGGCCATATCCGGCTCGGTCCTGGAGATCATAGTTCGCACGTTTCTGTCACCGTCTAATCCCGGGTCAATCCATGAGCCGATAGCGACAGCAACCGGTAACCGGGTTGAACCAAACGTGCTCACAAATCGCGTGGCCGGTATTGTGGCCGGCCGCTTAGGGGACATAGCCGGTGCCATGCGGGCGGTAGAGAACCAGACGGCTTTGGCGGCGCCCCTCTTAAGTGCATTGCGTCCTTATGTCGGCAGGGCTCATCGCATCGGCATCACCGGCCCGCCCGGGGTCGGCAAGAGTACGTTTATCAGTCGCCTGGTAGAATTGTTCCGCACAGCAGATTTATCCGTTGGCGTCATTGCGGTTGATCCCAGCAGCCCATTTAGCGGTGGCGCCTTACTAGGAGATCGTTTGCGCATGGACACGGTTGCCCGGGATTCCGGTGTTTTCATCCGCAGTATGGCGACCCGGGGAACCGCCGGCGGCCTGGCCAGTCAGGCGGCGGGGGTGGCGGATGTCCTCGATGCCGCCGGAAAAGCGGCGATCCTGTTTGAAACGGTGGGTGTGGGGCAAACCGAATTCGATATCACCGCCGTGGCCAGCACCGTGATAAACCTGAGCATGCCCGGAACCGGCGACGCGATCCAGAGTATGAAATCCGGCTTGATGGAAATCGGCGACATCTTCGTCGTCCACAAGGCGGACCTGCCGGGAGCCGCCCAAATGCAGGCCGACCTGGAATCGGTCCTGAGCATGCGCCCGGCGCAGGATGCCTGGAAGCGAACGGTGTGGTTGGCCGATTCACTCACCGGCACCGGGTTGAAAGACATTTACAACAACATCAACGCACATCGTGACTTTTTAAAAAATAATGCACCTGATAGGAAAATGCGTTAGACATGCAAAACATCTTCTCTGAAATCGTGCGGCTTATAGATGCAGGACGGCGATGCGTCGTGGTGACGATCATACGCCAGAGCGGCTCGGCACCGCGGCAGCCGGGTACCCGCTGTCTGATCTTGGAAAACGGCGACATCGTCGGCACAATCGGTGGTGGTAAGCTGGAATTTGATGTCATCACCAAAGCCGGGGAGGTTTTTCGTTCCGGAACCAGCGCCCTGCTGCAATTGCGGCTCGCCGGCGACGATGTGGCCCAATCAGAAATGATCTGCGGCGGCAGCGTCGATGTCTACCTCGAACCCGTGGTTCCCGGCCAGTCCCCGGCAACGCGCTTGTACGGGGAAATCGCGGCCAACTTGCACAGTCAGCAAACCGGCGTCCTGTTGACCCGCGTTGACGCGGGCAAGCCGGTTGAGGACCCGTCCGGGCGACTTTTCATCAAAGCGGACGGCACGTTTTGCGGGGATGCGGATGCCTGGGCGACGCTGCCCGGACTGCCCCGTCGTTTTCTCGAATTGAAAACCCCGCACCTGTTCGACGCTGACTTCACCCAGCCGGTGGTATACGCCGAACCGATCCAGCCGGACGACTTGCTCTACATCTTCGGGGCCGGCCATATTTCCACTTGTCTGGCCCCAATGGCCCAAACGGCCGGTTTCACGGTCCGGGTGGTCGACGACCGGTCCGAATTTGCCAACCGGCAACGCTTTCCCGACATCGAAGGGGTTTTGGTTATGCCTTTTGAGGAAGCCTTTGACCGGATCCGGATAACCCCGGCGACCTATATCGTCATCGTTACCCGCGGCCATGCCTTCGACCGGCAACTCCTGCGTGCGGCCCTGCACTCACCGGCGGGCTACATCGGCATGATCGGCAGCCGCAAAAAAAGAGACCTCATTTATGATTCCCTGATCAAGGAAGGCGTTGCCCGGGAACGTCTGGAGGGGGTACATGCGCCCATCGGCCTGCCCATCGGCGCCCAGACGCCGGCACAGATTGCCGTCAGTATCGCCGCCGAACTCATCCAGGTTAGAAGCAATCTCAAAAAGATCTGTTGACCCAATCTCGGCGTTGGGCGCTCGGAATAAATCCTCAAAATACCTGATGTATTCCTACGGTATATTCCTCGCGGCCGCCGCACTTGGGCCAACATCTTTTTTTGAGATAGCTTCTAGAAGTCAATGCATTCAATAACCGGCGGGTCAAATTTAAGCTGACCCAGGACCGCTCTGGCGAGCGCGGCCGGCCGCTCCCGGGCGGCCAGGTCTTTGATGACCAGGCGGCCGGCCGCAAGGCCGGCGGCGGTCTCCGCCTGATTCAAGAAGATGGTCTGCCTGGCCTGAGCGGGACTGTTTTTAAAAATACCCCGCGGGTGCCTAAGACTGGTGGCCACGGATCCGGGCGTTATCCGGTCCCCGGGGGCAAGACCGGTGAGGTGGGCAAACAGTGGCAACCGGAACACCCACTCGTCGGTCAGTGGTTTGTTCAGGGCGGTCAACCCGGCGACCCCGACCACATGGTTACAACAAGCGGGAATGACCGGTTCGTGCGCGTCCGGCACTTTCAACGGGAGCCGGGCCGCGCCATCCGCCTCGACAAGGATCCATTTAAACACGCCGGCGTCCCATATAAGGTCGATATCGGCAGCCTTGAAGCCGAGCAGTTTCCTCTCACTACCGGCCCGGGCGGCGGTGATAAAGCCCGGCCGAGCGGGAACGTCAGGCTGCGCTAACAGGGCGGGCACTGATCCAGTGATAACATGCGGGCTGTTTGCCCAGGCTTCCTGCTCGCTGATCTTGGTGGTCGTGGTCGTCAGAACCGGGTCTCCGGGGCTAGCCAGTTCGCGCGCCAGACGGAACATCAAGCTTGTTTTGCCGCCGGCCCCAACCAGACAGATAACACCGCCCCGATCAAGCCGCAGCGCTCGACGTAGGATCGGAACATCGCTGTCGTGGTTGTCGGAGGGCATGGAATTCATGAAACGGCTGCCACTTTTCTAAAGCCGGGACGCAATCCGGGTCTGATAACCCAGCGACCTGATAAGATTTGCATTTTCGGCTGCCAACTGTTATTGAAGGGCAATACTACAGGCAGCAGGCACCGCCTGGGCCGCCTGCTCAAACCGCTGCCGACAATAACGGCATAATCGGGTCTTGAGGATTGAATATGAAAAACCTGCGCGTTCTACTGGTAGACGACGACCGGGTTACCGGCCTTACCATGCAGCACTATTTCAACGAGAATGTGGCCCACTTCCGATCCGTCGGTAATGCGGAAACTGCCATCACGATCATAGAGGACGACCCGTCCTGGGATGTGGTCATCTCGGACTACGTTCTGCCCGAAATGGACGGCGGCACGTTCCTGAAAAAGGCCAAAGAAATTCTACCCAACCTGAAGACCATTTTGATCACATCTTATGATACGAAAGATATTGATACCGTTTTGCAGGAAAACGACATTGACCATTTCATTCCCAAACCCGTTCCAACCGATTCTCTGCATTATGCCCTGGCATCGATCGATCCCCGATAGAAGCTATGGGTTTGGCAGGCGCTGGTCCACAAGGCCGGCCAACGTAAATATGCCCGCTACGGTCTGCTTGTCCGTATCATATCCTGAAATAGTGACCTGAAAAGGCCCTTTATAGAAATTCAAGTAGTAGTCCTCAAATAAAGCGGCGGCCCCAAAATCGGCCGGACGGCCTTTGTTACCCACCTTATGGGTGTACACTTCATGGGCGCGCTTGGATGTTTTCATCTGGTAGATTTCCAGATTGATGGACTTGCCGGCCGGGTTCTGGTATGAGGCGAATACCGCCCGGGCAAACCCCAGCCGCACGTACAGTTCAGCGCCGCCATTGATTACCGTAAACAGCTCATTCCCCCGGGCCGACCGGGGCGGTTCCGCAACGGTCCATCCTGCGGGTGGATCAGCCAGTGATAAGAGATCTTCACTGGCCAAGGCCGGGATAAACACGCCCAGGGATATAGCCATCGTCAGGATGAGTCCGGCGAAAATTGTCTGTTTGGGTCGGGTTAAGTCAAATTTAGGCATAACACTATCCTGGTTTAAAGTTCGACTTCACTGATACGCAACTGATCGAGATCCATACGCCCCAGGTTATGCTTGGCCGCCTTGGGGATAGCGAGGATATCGGCCGGCTGGTGGCCCAGCAGCCGACAGCAATACGCATCCATACTCACGGCATTGGTTGCGGCCACGACCCGCTGCGGCTTCAATAGATTGCCAGGACCGTAAGGGCCATTTTCCGTAATGAAGACGGTAGCGTCTGCGAGACACAGATCCGGTTTTCTCACCAGGTTCAGGTCGGCAATGCACTGACTCAGGTGATCCACGTCACCATAGAAACCAAACTCCAACTCACCGCCGAAGTGGAAATAGCTATTGGTGGAAAAGGGACACAGGCCCATCATGTTCTTCAGGGCCCCGGAAAAATGGACGCCCTTATGGTGCTTGGCGATGGAGATATTGATGAAAGTGTCGCAATCAAAGAGATCTTCCGTAACCTTGGCGTCCTTGAGCTTGACGGCGCCTGCGATTTCGACTTTTCGTCGGTCGCCGCTTTCATATGTGACCAGTTTCATTTCTTCCGCATGTTTGGCGGCCGCACCACTGCGCCCCCAGTAGCCTTTGTGCGGATCTTTCAGATAGCGAATCTCGCTCGCTCCGGCCTCGGCGCAAAGTTTTATCAATGCCACGGTGATATCGGGGTTGACGGACGCCCCGAAGTTTTTAAAGGGGGAATTGACCAGCAGCCCCACCCGATCCCCCTTGCGGACGAAAGCCCCGATACCGCCGATCTTTTCTACCGCCAATAGCGTGGCGGCAGAATAGTCCTGACCTTTTACCGATACGATATCCGGCCGCTCAGCAGCTTGCAATAAACCGGGTTGGCCGAAGGTATGCTGGATCGTAGTTTCACCTATCAGGGCTACTGCTCCCGCGGCGGCAGTTTTTTTAAGAAACGACCTGCGTGACAGTTTTTCCATACTGGCCTCCTTTGACAATCCTCACAGTGCCTATATAGGCCCAAAAAGCATTTAATTCACCCTATCATTTTTTATATCCAAATAAAATTAGCAATCATTCTTTTCCTCATCCAGCTTGTGTCAAGGGGCATATTGCTATATAAGCTCCTAGATTGATATTGTCGTGAATTTCGATTTAAAATTTTATCAATATGATATCAGATGTTTATAGGAATGGGGCCTTTGAATTTCAAACTGAAACATTTGCTCAAATCTGAATTGTTCGTATCTTTTCTATACCGGTTTATACGGACCTACTCGTGGACTTTGCAGCTGCACATAGAAAATGAGAGCAACTGGTTAGCACATATTCGAGATGGAGGTTCTGTCCTGCTCTGTGCTTGGCACCAGCAGTTCTTTTCCGCAATCCGCCATTTTCAGAACTATGCAAGTTTCAACCCGAGTATCATGATCAGCAGAAGCAATGATGGCGCCATGATTGCTGGTGTGGCGGAAAAAACCGGCTGGCATACGGTTCGCGGATCCTCCTCAAAGGGTGGAAAAGCGGCTCTGCAGGAAGTCACTACCCACCTTAGAAAATCAAAGCTGGCGGCTCACATTGTCGATGGCCCGCGTGGCCCCGCAGGCAAGGTCAAGGCCGGGGTCATCCGCTTAGCGCACCAAACCAACAGCGTAATCGTGCCGTTCTACACTGCAGCGGAAAAAGCCTGGTATTTCAACAGCTGGGACAAGTTTGTGCTCCCCAAACCTTTTTCTAAGGTTCACCTTCGATTCGGGGATATCCTGACATTCAACCCAACCAAAGATCAGGCTGCATTCGAAACTCAGCGGCAAAAGCTTGAGAAGATCATGCGGCCCGGACTGGTATCATAAATACTGTATCAGGGCTGAAGGAATTTACTTCCTTGCCGCTTGTAATTGTTGCCGGTGTACCTATTCCATCAGACGAAATCCACTCATATAGCCATTCAGTTGTTGCAGTTGGTCTGCCGAGATGGGTGGGCACGCCTGGGCCGTCTTGATACCCTGAGCAACCTGTGTGGCGAAAACAAGGCAGGTTGGGGAACCGCATTCACGACAATTGGTACGCGGCAACCGTCTGAGTATTTCGAGCACCTGGGGTTTGGCGGTGCTTTCAAAACTGGGAACTATCTGCGCTCGTCTTTTCCAGATTGTATTGATCTCTTTTTTCAGCCATTGCAAAATTTTTTCGGCTTCCTGCTCGTCCTTGAGCGCGTTGACGGCAATCTCGCGGCCCTGCACCGTAATGAGTTTACCGGCGCTTTTAAACGTAACCGCCGGCGGGTCTTGAAGGTACTCGTACCCGCCGAGTTCGGCATTGAGATACGGCAGAACAGCGGAAACATCCTGGTCCAGCGTGGCAATGCAGTGGACTGACTGGAAGGAGGCGTTGCATTTGGCTCGAAACACCTCTTTCTGATAGTTTTTGAGCAGCATTATACGCCTCCTTTCCGGGCCCCATGCCCGTGGCTGCCTGCGAAATGCCGCATACGTTCGCACACTCGCGGGCGAAGACCGGCACGGACGGTTGCGGTCGGATATCAGGCCTAAGACGGCACAGCGTGGCGTCTCAGCGGCTTTCCCCTCTTAATGAATAGGAAATTTACTGTATGACGGAAGCGGAAGCAAAAAGGTTACAACGCGGCGGGTATTATGCGAAGATCAAAGGGGAGGTCGGCGAATGAAGATGTGACTGCGGTAGTGCCCGTGAAACACCCACTTGGCTGGCGGCAACATAAATAGGCACCCCCGGCGTCGTCTCCGCGGGGGTGCCTTCTTAAGAGTTCAGGTTCCGTTATAGCTTGCGGCGCACCAGTTAAACTCAGCCTGGCGTCGTCAGACCATTACCCGGTTTTATTAAGGCCCTCGAACTTTGAAGTGATGCGGTTATACTCTTTCACCAGTTCGTCCATGGCTTGTGGCGTAACCTGGTCATTCATCTCATTTCGTTTTTCGACCCATTGAGACATCATGGCGCTGATCTCGCTGGCCAACTCTGTTTTCTTCTGTTGGTCGGCAGCCTTAAAGTCATTGATCAAGGCTTCATACTTTTCCAGAAAGCTGGTCAGTTCGAGTTTTCCCGATGAACTGCCGCAGGCAGTGGCCAGGAAACCGCAAACAATCAGGATTAATACGGGCAGATACCGGCTGGTTTTGAAACGACGCATTACGCACCTCCATTAATAGTTAAATAATGACGGGAACACAGATTTTGGGCTAAATTTACAATCAATAGTAATCTGAAAATTGTTAATGTCAATAAAAAAATGAATTTTATTCAAAATAATAATAAAAACAATGTAATTTCAGATGGATAATTTATATTGATTTGGTGGCTAATCGCTCGTCGGGACTGAAAGCAAGGTCATAATAGTTGGGGATAACGTTATCGGAAGGGCATTTTCACCTACGGGCGCTTTATCTCCGGCTCACCGGCTCACAGACCAGAACATCGCGCTCATCTTTTTCGAAAAGGCACTCTTTCTCAAGAATAGCCTTCAACTTCCGGCGGGCCCGGTGGAGCCGGGTCTTTACATTACCTGGACTGATCTCAAGAATCTCGGCAATTTCCTTTTGCCGCAATCCCACGATTTCATACATGGTGAGCACACTGCGCAATGATTCCGGCAGAAGCCTGACCTTGTCCTGCACACAGTGGCTCATCTGGCGCACTTCGAGCTTTTTGTCTAGCGGCAGGACATCCTGGATCTGAACCTGTCCGGCGAGAGTCCGCCCGTTCTTTTTCTCTTTTTGGACATTGCGGAAATGATCCTGGCACTGGTTATAGGCGATGCGGAAAATCCAGGCGGACAGTTTGGCCGGATCTTTCAATTGGTCCAGACGCGCTTGGACCTTCTCAAAGGTATCCTGAGTGATATCGTCGGCGGCCCATTCGTCTTTTACAAAAGAGATGGCGAACTTGCGGACCCTGGGATGATACTCGTAATAGATGTCCCAAAAATTCATGGTGCTTGCCCTGAAAAGTTTGACGTTGCGAGCTATCCGGCGCAGCTTTGGGCTGTATCAGATGCGCTACATCCACAGGGTTGTGGACGGGAGTTGTTGCGAGCCTCAAAGTCGGTACCCAACAATTCATCTATAGTCGATTTGATAGCCAAATGCGCCCCTTTTTTTACAACCGTGGCCAGTTGAGCCGCCCCGCGGATCTCAGCCTGGGTTAATCCGGCATGCTGGGCCTTTTCATAAAGGTGCTCGAAACAGGGAATGCAATTGGCGGCCGTGGCCGCCCCCAGGCAGATAAGGGTTACGATCTTTTCATCGTTAAAAATGTCAGTGGCAGCGGTGGTATCCATGTGGCCTCCTTCTCCTAAAAAAGTGAATTTAGCTGTAGGACGGAAGAAGGCGCCAAAAGGTTACAGGGAGCTTCCTCAAAAAGGTCTTTTGATTAAATCTCGTCGTTGGGCGCGCGTTTCCAGTCCTTGAAACACTATATGTATTCCTCGGCCTAGTGCAGCGCGTCCGCCGCACCCTGTACCAAAATCCGTTTCCAGAGAAAGCTTCCGGTTTAATCAGGTTTGTTGGGAAACCTCGGCTTCACCGAACGAGGCCATTTCCCGCATGATCCGGCAGGACGCATCCACGACATCTATGGTCATGGCCGCTCCTGTGCCCTCGCCCAAGCGCATGCCGAAATCGATAACCGGTTCCAGCCGCATATGTTCCAGAGCCGCGGTTTGGGAAATCTCCACGGACCTGTGCCCTGCTATCAGGTATCCGCGAATGTCCGGATTGATGAGATAGGCAATGAGTCCTGCGGCGGTTGATATCACGCCGTCGAGGACCACGGCCGTACCTTGGGCGGCGGCCGCCAGGACGGCACCGGTAATGCCGGCAATCTCAAAGCCACCCATCCGCTGCAGGATATCAAATCCGTCGGTAGGATCCGGCTTGTGGAAATCCAAGGCCTTTTGAATGACCAGCGCCTTGTGCTCGAGCCCCTTGTCATCGACACCGGTGCCGCGGCCGGTGGCTTTAAAGGGTGAAACCCCGGTTACCGCGCAGATGATGGCCGTGGCAGAAGTGGTGTTGGCAATGCCCATCTCCCCCAGTCCGACGATATCGATCGCCTGTTTCCGGTCAGCCGCCTGAAATACGGCCACGCCGTTTCTCAGCGCCTGAGAGGCTTCATCTGCCGTCATGGCGTTCTGGACGGCAAAATTACGGGTTCCTTTGCGCACCTTTTTCTGCAACAGGATGGGATGGTCGTCAAAATCGGCATTAACGCCCATGTCCACCACCTTGATTTCAATCCCGTGATGCCGGCAGATGACGTTGATGGCTGCGCCGCCCGCCAGAAAATTGGACACCATCTGACCGGTCACCTCAGCCGGAAACGCGGATACGCCTTCCTCGGCGATGCCATGATCGCCGGCAAAGACAAACAGGGCTTTGCGCCTGAGGCCCGGGTTCAAATCGTTTTGAATGACACTCATCTGCACTGCAAGGTCTTCGAGTTTCCCCAAGGCACCCAGCGGTTTGGTCTTGTTGTCGATCTTGGTCTGTGCGTCCGGACGCAGTCCTTCCGCCGGCGGGGTTATGCCCGCAATGAGGTTTCGTAATGCATCGGGTAACACCTGCATACGTTTATCTCCTTTCATATGGGTTATGGAGGTTCGTTTTTTAGCAGTAACCGGCGCCGGTGCGCCGGCCGACAGGCCGGACGCCGGCGGGGACCGGTCATCAAAATCTATGACATACCTAAATTTGTCACCCGTGAGCACCACCGGCATACAGCCGGCAACCTGGGTGGGAGAAATCACCGCTTCTATCAACTCGGAAACCAAATCCGCATTTTTGGCAAGCATAGGCAGGGCGGCTACCATCGCATTGCGGGTCAGGCCATATGCGCCGAACACTGCGACTTCTTTATAATGCAGCAGATTGACAAGGTCCGTGGAAAGTTGACTATTTTTGACCAGCCCGCTGAAAAAAGCGAAACGTCCGCCCCGGGCCAATTTGGAAATCCCCTGGCCAAAGGCAATGGGATCGGGGCAAGCATTGAGCACGGCTGCAAATTCACTGCGGTGGGTCTCCTTGACACATTCTATCCCGGATCGATCGAGAAAAGGACGGGCCCGATCGATTTTACGGGCACTCTTTTCGATGACCAGGGGCTCGGCTCCCTTCTCCCGACAGACCAAGGCGGCAAGCATCCCCACGGTTCCGCCACCGTATATGGCAACGCGCTCGTTGGCCTGCAAATCAAGTTTCTCAATTGCATGCAAAGTGCAACCTACTGGCTCGGCCAGACAGGCGGTCAGCGGTGCCAGGCCATCCGGCAAAGGCACCAGGCTCTCTTCCGGCGGTCGCACCCAACGGGCGAATCCGCCATCGGCATGAAAGCCCAGGATCTCCATGTGCGCACATAGATTTTCACGGCCACTGCGACAATATGAACACATCCCGCAACTTTGCCCCGGCCAGACCGCATACCTATTCCCGGCGTCATCGACTCCAACCAGTTCATGCCCCAAAACCCGCGGCAGTATAAGATCGCGATGCCCGGCCTGCCACATTTTGGCATCGGTACGACAGATAGCGCAGTATAAAACACGTAACGGGACGCGGCCGCCGGAAGGTTCGGGCCGTTCGCAGGACAATTCTTCCAGCTGACCGATCCCGGTCAAAACCAGCTTCATGTCTCATCCTCCAGCGGCATTTCCGTAAGGATCAATTTCCAAATGGAAATATCCTGGAATCCCTGTCGGCTCAAGTCACGTATAAGCTGTTTCACCTCGGGCAGTTTCTGCATGGGATACACGCTGGCCTTCTCGATTCCGCCCAGGTGGCCGCCCTCAGGTTTGACATGCATGTACCGTTCGCCGCTTTTTAGAATCAGCAATTCCATGGTTAGATCCATTTTTCCAACGTCCCCATACCCTTGTCCGGGTCCGTGGTCTGATTTTGGACCCAGCGTTGCAAAACGTCAAATCCCCTGCCGGCTTCAAAGGCATCAGTTGCCTTCTTCACCCCCTCCTCTAAAGAGTCCGCTCGGCCGGCTACATAATAAATGAGTCCCGCATTCAATATCGTTGCCCGTGACCGGGCACCGTTTTCCCGGGCCCGCATCAAGGCCACGAACCGGCGGGCCTCATCCGCAATCCGGGACTCCGGCTGAAGCTCTCCGGCATGATAGACTGCGAGGCCGAAATCTTCCGGGCGAAAGGTATAGGTTTTAATATCTCCTGATTGCGACAATTCAGCACAATAGGTCATACCGCAAACCGACGCTTCGTCCATCCCCTTGTCCGAATCATCGATGGCCCCGTGCAGCACGATGGCCCGGTGATAACCGATCGCCCGCATGACCTCGATTACAGGTCGAATTACCTCGGGCGCGTACACCCCACGCACGGCGATTTGTGGTAGGGCTGGATTGGCCAGCGACGCGGCTATATTCAGGGTAGACCCGAAAAATATCTGGGAGAGGATACGCCCCAGGGCCATGGGGTGGGTCTGGGGGCTCATGCCGTTGAACAGGCCGATCCCCGCCCGGCGGATACTGCCGGCCACCACATCCACCGGGCATTCCACATCCACCCCCAGGGCTTCGGCTATATCTACCGTTCCGCATACCGAGGTGATTGCCCGGGCACCATGCCGGGCCATCGGAATACCACCGCCCGCCGCCAACAGCGAGGCGGCCGTGCTGATATTGAAGGTCTTGTAACTGTCCATGCCGGTACCGCTGTTTTCCACCACGGCGGTGTCCTCGCCAGCCGGCACCTTGACGGTATCCAGCTCATAGATGGCTTCCCAGCTGCCAGCCACCTCTTCGGCGGTTTCACCCTTGGCGGCCAGCGCGGCAAGGAAAGCACCCTGCTGCATGGCCGTGGTGCGGTCTTTCAGGATCTGGGAAAATGCATCCCGGGCTACCTCCCGGGTGAGGTTTTGTTTCTGGACCAATCGGGTAATCAGGCTACCAAACAGCTTGTCTGAAGTCGTTTGCATATCCACCTCATAGGTAATAATGAATTCTTGCCGAATTCATTGGTTTTAAATTTTAAGTGTTAGGTGCTTAGACCGAAAAACACTCTTTCGCAAACGCTTGAAACCTTAATGGCAATGGATGCAGAATTGAAAATGGAGGTTGCTGGCCTGCCAAATCCGGTACGCATCCTCTCAAGGCAGTTTTAGCTACCGTTCAAAGATACGGACGAAATCCAGCAGGACGTCCGGTGGGTTCCCGTTTTTTAAAACGGGATTATTTCGAATTCGTGCCCGCAGCAGGCAGGCTTTCTGGCTTGCGGATCGTGCTAATAACCGCCCCTTCCCGGGTTTGCAGGCCCAGTGGGATCATGCGGCGTTCGTCCCCGCTTACAGCAATGGCTGGTTTGCGATGGATTTGCACCATCTTTCCTTTTATCGTCACGAGGTGACGCACCTGCTGACGGCGAGCTCCTGCGAACTAAAAGCTCGAGCAGCCTTGATAGATCAAACTTTCTGTCGTTGTCAACTTAAAAAGCACTGCTTTTAAGGCAGTCAAAGCGAAGGCGGGTTTGAATGCTTATGGGCTAGGCGAGATTTTTTGCTATGATTTCGATAGGGTGAAAAATCGGCCGGGAACCGAATTGCTCCATCTGGATCCGGCAGGTGGGGCAATCAGTGACACCCGCGTTGGCCTGCAACCACTCCGGCAGCTGCATGAGGTGGCGACCGAGAGTTTGGCTCGTCGGGAAATTTTCGGCGGCCATCCCCCACGTACCGGCGATACCGCAGCAGTGGCTGTTAAGGGGGATGGTCCGCAGACCGGGCACGTGTCCCAGCATCTTGAGAGAACTGCCCGGATCGGGCTGCACCCTCAAATGGCAGGGGCTGTGGTAGGCCATGGTTTCCTTCATTTCAGTTAATTCCAGACGGTCGGCATGCCGGTTTACCAGGCTGCTCAATAGAATGGTCTTCTCGGCTACGCGCGCAATCTGCGAGCCGTCATCCAAGTCCCGCCACTCGTGGGTCAGGGCCAAGGCGCAGGAAGAACAGGTCACCACGATATGGTCCACCTGACGGATCAGGTCTCCCCACCTTTTCAGATTTCGTTTTACCTTCTGCCGGGCAGCCGGGACCATGCCTTTGGAGAGCATGGGCAAACCACAGCAATGCTGCTCCGGCAGATAAACGTTGAGACCCAGAACACCCAGCACCCGCAGGGCAGCCTGTCCTATCTCCGGTCGAATATAGGTTGCGTAACACCCCGCAAAGTAGAGCACCGTCGCCCCCAGCGTGTCGGTACGGGGCATTGCGGTCCGGGGCAAAGGCCGGGCCGCAAAGGGAATATAGTCCATGTCGGCCGCAATTCCGGTCAGCTTTTCGATGCCCCGGCGCAATGGTTTCAGGTCCCCCAAGGGCCTAAAAGGTTGTGAAAGGCCGCCGATCAGGCGAGCCGCCGATTCGACCCCGGTCAGCAAGCGGTCAGCCGGCCGGGGCCCGAACTTACGAACATAGGCGGCCCGGGCCTCAATGGCCATTTTGGGAATATTGACATACGAGGGGCACTCGTGATGGCAGCTGCCGCAGTTGGCGCAAAGCTTGATCACAGACTGGAAGGCCTGTTCAAACAAAGCGGCTTCGTCCACCGCGCCGCTTATCAGCGCGCGCAGGACATTGGCCTTGGCTTTCGGTGACGCGGCCTCACTGCGGTTGAATTTATAGACCGGGCACATGCGGGTGGCGGTCGTTACGGTGGTGCATTTTGAGCAGCCGTGGCATTTTTCGATTTCGTCGGTGAACCCTTCGCTCCAAAGCAGGTGGGGTTGGAGTCGGCCTTTGCGAATATACTCGCCGCCGAATCTGAGATGGCGCGTTACGAGATCGGGGTCCTGGCTGGTTTTGATCTCCGGATTAAAAATGCCCTGCGGATCGAAGAGGTCCTTGACGCGGGTGAAGAGTTCGTAAATATCCGGGTACTGTCTGCGAATGTAGGCGCTGCGCAGCCGCCCGTCGCCATGTTCCCCGGATACGACCCCGCCCAACCCGTGAACCAGGTCAAACATTTCATCCGCCAGCGTCTTCAGCAAGCCGACATCCCGGATGTTTTTCAAGTCCAGCAGGGGCCGGGTATGCATGAGCCCCTTGGCGATGTGCCCGTAGGTCACGTAGCGCACCGCGTATTTTTGAAACAGCGCCTGGATACCCTTGAAATAGTCCACCAGACGATCGATGGGGACCACCGCGTCCTCGGTCAGGGCCAATATTTTGCGGGCGCCCTTCAGCCGGTACAAGATGGGCACAGCGGCTGTGCGCACCGCCCAGAAACGCTGCTTTTCATCCGCTGATACGGCGGTATAGGCCCGCGCGGTATGGGGATTTTCAGCCAGCAGCTGCCGCGCTTGCTCGGCCTGCTGGATACAAGCCTCCGGATCAGCCGCATCAAATTCGATCAGCAGGACATTGTCGACATCCGCCGGAATTTTCTCGCGCAACTGCCGGTCGGTCTCCCGGGCCAGCTGCAGCAAAGAGTTATCCATGATCTCAATGCCCGCGGGACCCCTGGGCAGCAGTTTCTGCACCGCCCGGGCGGAATCCGCGATGCGATCTGAAAAACAGACCACCAGGCTGTCGTGCGGCGGTTTGTCGAGCAGTCTGAATTTTAAAAGGGTGGCCACACCCAGGGTGCCCTCAGCTCCGGCGAACAGTTTGGCCAGCCGCAGCCGACCGTCCCGGACCATGCCCCTGAGGTTGTAGCCGGCCACATTGTAATTGACTTCCGGGTAGGCCCTTTCAATGCGGTCGGCGTTTTCGGTATAGAGACGCTGCAGTTGCTGGAGGGCGTCCGGCAGTTGATCCGGGGAGCGGCCGGCTATATCACTGAATTGAATCACCTCTCCAGCCGCCGTCACGATCCGGGCGTCTTCGATGTAATCGGAAACGTTGCCGTATTTAACCGAGTGGGCGCCACTGGCGTTGGTGCCGAACATGCCCCCGAAACTTGCATATTCCCCACTGGAGGGATCCGGCGGAAAGAAGAGCCCCTTTCCCGCCAGGGCGACGTTCAATTCACCCAGGCGATACCCGGGCTGACATTCAAAGGTTTTGTTGGCAAGGTCCAGGTTGATCAGACGGTGCATGTAACGGGTAAAATCAATGACCAGACCGGGCCCCAGCGACGACCCGCAAAGACCGCTGCCGGCCCCGCGGGGGTGGACCGCCAGCGCATGCGCGCGGGCAAAATTTACCGCCAGGACGACGTCCCGGGTAGTGGCCGGATAGACAACCGCCCGGGGCGCCCGCAGAAAGATACTGCCGTCGGTGGCCAGCATGTACCGGGCGAGTGCGCCGGTGACCACATCCCCGTCCATTTCCTCCTGCAGCTCTTTAAACTGTTCAATAGCCATACGCATATTTTTTTACTCTAGAAGCTATCTCAAAGGACGGATTTTGTTCCAAGGTCAACGCGGGGGCTGCATTCAATCCGGAGGTGCCAGCGAAGCCAATGCCTATCGTGGTAAATACTTCAGTATTTCGAGGGTTTGGTCCGCCCTACAATCGGCAGCACTCCCTAAGGAGGCGATTTACTCGCCCATTTAGCGCCCAACGCCGAGATTGATCCGCCTCCGGCGGATTGGGCCAAAAGACCTTTTTGAGATAGCTTCTAAATCTTCACCAGCAAACTCGCATTGGGTATTATGGCTGTTTGCCCGTAAAAACCCTGCAGGGCTTTCCCGAACGCTGCCCCGCTCAACTTGGCAGCCCCCATCAAGCGTACGGTGTCTTCCGGCAATTCCGTCACTAGGCTGATCTCGATACGCTGGGTTTTTTCCATCATGGACAACGCGGTCCCGCCGTTGCCGGCATAATCGGCCGCAAGACGTTTAAAAGCCCGGGAATAACCGCCCAGCTCGAACCAGGGCAGGTAAGTCTCCGAGCCAATGCCATCCGGGCACCGGGTCAGTACAATCAGGCGACCGCCGTCCTTCACAAATTTGGCGGCATTGTGAACGGCTTTATGACTTTGAATAAAATTAATGTCCTTGGGATAGCCGCCGCAAGAGGCCACGACCAGGTCGTACTGGTGGTCATGCCTGATTTCGCAGTGACGGCCCTGTTCGCGACAGGCCTGCTCAAAGCTGTCACGGTCGGCGCCGGTAATAAGCCGGCAGACCTGTCCCTGGCTGTTCAAAATACCGTGAACGGCCAGGTCCGCTGGTTTGAAGGCCACGATTTCATCGATATCTTCGGCCAGCGGGTTGCCCTCCAACCGCCCGGGTTCACAGCCAGTGGCCAGCCGGCCGGCAATCCGGTCCAGAAAGAGGCCGTGATTACCGTAGACGGCCTCGCGTGCGCCGAGTCCGGGAAACAGAAGCTTGCGGCCGCCGCCGTAGCCGGCAAAATAGTGGTGGGTAACGGCGCCGAAGGTAATCACGAAACCGGCCGCCAGAATATCCCGGCGCAGCCGGACCGCGGTCCCCCGGGTGGTTTCACCCAAATGCTCGAAAAGGAAATCATCATCACAGTCATGGTGGATGAACCTGCAGTCGTCATAGAGGCTGCCGTAAGCAGCCCGGCTCTCCGCATCGCTCTGGCGCGGATGGGTGCCATAGGCTATATAAAATGTTATCTGATCTTGCGCCACGCCGGCGGCCTGCAGAACCTGGACCAGCACCGGTAAATAGTCCCGGTAGGCGCACAGCCGGGTCTTGTCCGCGATTACCACGGCCACATCCGCGAGTTCGGGTTTTAGACGGCCGATTTGAAAGGCCAAGTCAACGCCGAAGGTTTCCGGATCGCTGGCGCCGACCGGCTCCTTGATTTTCAGGACCCGGGTTTCGTCGGCCAGGTCCAGTCGAATGGCGGCTTTGCCATATTTCAGTTCCACAGTATGCATGGCATCCGTTATAGGTCATTTTGATCCGATTTTAAACCTTTGTTGCATACGGGTCACATTTCCATTAAAAGCAGTTATTCTGGAGTCGTGGTGGGTGAACTCGAAAACACCTGATTCAATAGTTTTATGTTTTATGCGTTAAGTGTTAAGTTAAAAACCAAAAATGCCTAAAATCAATATGGTCCAATATTCTGTTATTACTGACCATATGGAACCGATTTTACCCCTCGGCCCCTTGAACCCTGGAACCCTCGACCCCTGAGGTTTTTAATATGATCATTCTTGTCATCAATACGGGCAGTTCTTCGCTTAAATACCAATTGCTGGAAATGGAGCACGAAACGGTTCTGGCCGCCGGTGTGGTGGAACGCATCGGCGAACCCCACGCCCTGGTCGTCCACAAGGGGCATCCCGGACGGGAGCAGGAAACGACCTTTGAACGGGAACAAGCCGTGGCCGATCACAGGGCGGGCCTGCATCTGGCTCTGGATCTGCTTGTGGATGCCAAACAGGGCGTCCTGACCGGTGCCGGGGATATTGACGCTGTCGGCCACCGGGTGGTCCAGGGCGGCGAATCGTTCCAACAGGCAACGCTCATAAATGACCGGGTCCTTGCCTCCATTCAAAATTGCAATTCCCTGGCCCCGCTGCACAATCCAGCCAACCTTGTCGGCATCGAAGTAGCCGCCCAGCTGCTGCCCGATATTCCGCAGGCAGCTGTCTTCGACACCGAGTTTCACCAGAGCATGCCGCCCGTGGCGTTTCTCTACCCCCTGCCTTATAGTCATTACCAAGACATGGCGGTTCGCCGCTACGGATTCCACGGTACGTCTCACAAATATGTCTTCGGTCAGGCAGCGGCGGAAATGGGCCGCCCTCCAGCTCGGACCAATGCCATCACGCTCCACCTGGGCAACGGCTGTTCCATGGCAGCCGTGCAAAATGGAAAGTGCGTTGACACGTCCATGGGGATGACTCCGTTGGCCGGCCTGATGATGGGCACCCGCTCAGGAGACATCGACCCGGCCATCATTTTCCATCTGGCTGCTGAAAAAGGCTTGAGCATGGACCAAATCTCGGACCTGCTGAACAAAGAGAGCGGGTTGAAGGGAATTTGCGGCAGCAATGACATGCGTGATATACGCCGGCTTGCCACCGCAGGTCAGGCAAACGCCGCCCTGGCATTGGAAATGTTTGCATATCGGATTCAAAAATATATCGGGGCCTATTGTGCGGTTTTAGGCCGGGTTGACACCCTGGTGTTCACAGCTGGCATTGGTGAAAACAACTTCCAGGCCAGAGAAGATATATGTAAGGGCCTGGAAGGTCTGGGAATTGAAATTGATCCGCAGCTGAACCGCGATCTGGAAAACAGCCACGGCCCGGTGCACCGCGCGAGCAGCCGGGTTCAAATACGCGTGGTACCCACCAATGAGGAACTTCAAATCGCCCGGGAAACAAAAGCGCTGCTGACTCGCGGTTGATGGCATGCGGCCCTACCAGGGTGGAAACTTCCTCGTCAGCGCCAATCCTGGAGCCCCTCAATAAAGGCGGCCACGTTCTTTCCGAGCACCACGTGATTGTACCCCCCCTCCAGGATACCGAAACAGCCGCCCTGGTTGCGCTGGGCTGCTGCCCTTACCCAGGCACCCATCCGGCGGTAATCGTCCGTGGCCAACAACCCGCCCCAGTCCTGAAGGTGGTTGTCGAAGCCCGCGGATACAGCAATGACATCAGCGTCCGTCGCGGCCAGGGCCTGGGCAACTGTTTCGAGGTAACGCTGCCGATCGTGGTCGTCTGGATTTAATAGGGTAACCCAGGACTGGCCGCCCAGGATGTTCACGTTGCCGTCGCCGTAGTGCAGGTCAAAATCAAGAACAAAGGCGCTGTGGATCCGCTCCCGACGTTTGAGCGCATGCAATGCGATCGCCATGTGATTGAAATAGCAAAACCCCCAGGCACTATCAGAGGAGGCATGGTGCCCAGGGGGGCGCACAAGCGCAAAGGCCGGAGCATGCATCCCGGCCTCGGCGGCTGCCACTGCGCCGCCGGCAGCCAGGGCGGCTATGTCGAACAGGCCCTGGCCGCGGACCCATTCAATATGGCTGGTGCTGTGGGCGGCTGCGATCTCTTCCACTGAAGCCGGTCGAGGCTCGTGAAAGGTGACGACAGGTTCTATAGCCGCAACCACGGCTTCCAGGCGTCCGGCTTCCGCGGCCGGATCGCTGGTGTAGACTTGATAAAAATCTGGGTGGAAAAAAACTTGCATGGCCTGCCTCGCGCATTCTGAAAGCAGAGGACCTGCCCGTGATTGATGTCCGTCACCAGGATATACGGAATCCAGGCAACCTACCGGATAAACGCTAGGTGGGCGCACCCTCCTCAGGATTCAGATAGCGATCCAGGAGGGCCAGTAGTTGCGCCCGATCGATGGGCTTGGCGACGTAGTCGTCCATACCGGCCGCCAGGCATTTTTCCATGGCCCCCTCGGTGACCTCCGCTGTCATTGCAATAACCGGCAATGACTGCAGATCCGCATGCCTGCGAATGCGGCGGGTGGCGGCATATCCGTCCAGCCGGGGCATCAGAACGTCCATGAGAACCACGTCGAAGGATTCTTTCGCCAGCACCGCCAGGGCTTCTTCGCCGTCACCGGCAAGGGTCACTTCAAACTGGACGGATTGGAGCAGGGCCGTCGCCACCCTCTGGTTGATGGGATTGTCTTCTACCAAAAGCACCCGTCTGCCGGCGAAAACCGGTTCGGCCCCATCAACATGTTCTTTCTTCCAGATCCGCCGGTCTCCGTTTTCAGAAAATAGGGCCACCAGTTCCATCAGCAACTGTGAACGTTTGATGGGCTTGTCTATAATTTTACCGATCCCGGCCTTGTACGCCTCAGGTTTGTCGATAGAGGTTGTATAGCCTGAAATCATTAACATTTCAGGGATATTGACAGGGTCGTGGAGGTCCCTGATCCCGGCTGCTAACTCGACGCCGTTCATGGCATCCATATTGTGATCCAGTAGAATCAGGTCAAATTGATTGTCTGTGGCTATGGCCTGGCGACAGGTCTTGAGGGCCTCATGCGGTGAAGCCGCCATCTTGACCTGGCAGCCGAATGAGACCACCAGCATGCCCAGAGATTCACGGGCGACGGCATGATCATCAACCACCAGAACCCGTCGCCCCACCAGCCCTTTACTGGCCTGACCGGGTACCTCTTGCCCGGTCGCTTCGCCCCCCAGGCCGAAACGACCGGTAAAAGAGAAGGTGCTGCCTTTCCCAAGGGTTGAGGTGGCTGCGATGTCGCCGCCCATCAACTCGGTGAGTTTTTTGGATATGGCCAAACCCAATCCGGTGCCCTGCTGGGTATGCGCAGGGCGATTTTCCGCCTGTACAAAAGCGTCAAAAAGATAGGACATCTGTTCCTTGGCAATGCCAATGCCGGTGTCCGTTACTGAAAACATCAACTCAAGTTCGGATGCACTCCGGTCCTTAAGTTCAATACGCAGGACAATTTCACCTTTTTCGGTAAATTTGAAGGCATTGCCCAGGATATTGATCATCACCTGCCGCAGCCGGAGGGCATCCCCAATAAGCATGTCCGGGATATCCGTGGAAATATCCACCGCAAAATCCAGATCCTTTTCCTGGATCATCTCGTGGAAGACATCGAAAATCCGCTCCACCGTATCACGCAAAGAAAACCGATTGGCTTCGAATTTGATGCGGCCCGACTCAATCGAGGAAAGATCCAGGATGTCATTGACCAGGTCCATCAGGTTGATGGCCGAGCTGTGGATCATATCAAGGTATTCGCGAACCTTGGGTGGCGACGCTTCCCGCATGGCAAGTTCGCAGGCGCCGATAACACCATTCATGGGCGTTCGAATCTCGTGGCTCATGCGCGCGACGAATTCACTTTTAAACCGGTTGGCTGCTTCCAGTTCCCGGGTCCGCTCTTGAACCCGACTTTCAAGTTCGGTATTGAATTGTTTCAGGGCGTTCTCGGTTCGCTTGATGTCGGTGATATCCCGTAAAATCACGATTGCATTCGTCTCAAGCGATCCCAGAGACAATACATCTAGGGTTAAATACCGCGCATGCAAACGTATAACCTGGTCTTTGACCGGGCGGGCGTCTTCCCCGATACCGGCAATGATATCCATTATCCGGCCGCGTTCCTTTTCAGGAAACAAATCTCCAAATGGAGCGCCCAAAATTTCATTCTCGGGAAGATTGAAGAGCGCCAAAAAAGCGGCGCTGGCAAAGACGATGCGACCCTCGGGGTTAATTTCCACCACACCTTCCGACATCCGGTTGATGATGGTTTCGAAGTGCCTTTTAACGGACAACAGCTCCCGGGTAATCCCGCGCGGATAGACCTTTTCGACACCGATCACCTCGCTGGAACGATAGCGTTTTTGGGCCAGTTCCGGCTCATTGATGAGGGCCAGCACATGTTGCGCCGTATCCTGAAACGCTGCTTTGGCCACACACGCATTGACATCCAGAGCCGCCAAATCTTCCAAATCTTCGACGGAGGTGGCCGAAAGGATAATGATGGGAATGGCTTTCAACCTATTGACACTGCGAATAATCCGGCAGAGGCTGCGGCCGTCTATATTGGGCATCACCAAATCGCAAAGGATGATATCGGGCAAATGACCGCTCAAGTAATCGACAGCCTGCAGGCCGTCCTCAACTGTATCCACCTGATGCCCATTCTGTTCAAGCAGCTTTTTTATCCGTTTTAGGAAAATTCTGTCATTGTCAACTACCAATATTTTTTTCATGCCGCCTGCCTTTGCCCGACTGCTATTGTGTAACAAAAAAACCCGCTTCCGTACAGAAGCGGGTTACAAATTAAAGCATCGCAACCCCGCTATCTTATTCGTTAGATACGAACTTAGACCGGAAGCTTTGCGCCCCTTTCTTTCGAAAGGTTTGCCCGTCAGCAACTTTAGCTAATTTTCATCTAACATCTATATCGGTAATGTTGTGACAAACTTTAGTATTTTTTACAGGCTGCGCTCTGGCGGGCTGCTGCCTGAGGTCAAGCCGCGGCGCCGTAAAATATATGTATAATATTAATTGGTTAGGCGCACATTTAGTAAAACGGCCACTTCCAGGGTTTCTGGCAGGTCTACGCCGGCCCGCACAAAGGCGTCAGCGCTGCTGTAATTGAACTCGGGGCCACCAGGGGCCTTGTTAATAAGGGCCATGTCACCGGCTCAAGATGCTATCCTTTCTCCTTGGCGACCTTTTTCGCATATTTGGCAGCCGCCAACCCGGCCACGCAGCCTTCTCCGACCGCTTTGGCCATCTGCCAGGGAGGACCGCAGATATCGCCGGCCGCGTATATCCCGGGAATATTGGTTTGTTGCTGCTTGTCGGTCACAATGAATTCATACTTCTCGGCATCCAGGGCCACACCCAGGGTGGCGGCCAACTCTACGGCCCCTTTGGCGCCGGTTTCAATAAACACCCCATCCGTGGCGATGCGGTCTCCATTGTCAAGCACAACCGCCTGGACTTCATCCGCACCGACGATCTCCTTAATTTTACAGTTATCGTGCAAATGCACATTTGATTGCCGAATCTGTGCTTCGAGCGCCTCGGCTACCTGCAATCGGTCGGTTACCAGATGGACCTGGGCGGCGTAGAAAAGCAGTGTCAGCGCGCCGGAAACGGCGGCCGATTCATTGCCGGTAACCACAACCCGCGCCCCTTTATAAAAATTGGCATCGCAGTCCACACAATAGCTGACCCCTTTGCTTAGCAGGGCTTTTTCACCGGGAACGCCGAGACGATTGCGGGAGACACCCATGGCCAGAATAAGGGTGTGGGTGTGAACCTCCCGGCCGCTTTCCGTTGCAATGCTGAAGCCGCCGGCAGCCTGAGCGGTCTTGATCACATCTTCGTGCAGAAATTCGGCACCAGAATGTATCGCCTGGTCAATTCCCTGGCGCAGCATCTCCTCACCGGTTACCCGTTCGATACAGCAGTAATTCTCAATATGGGCACGGTACAGGCTTGACTTCTGTTCCCGGCCCATGACCAGGACGCGCACTTTCGTCCGGGCGGCGTGTATCGCCGCCTGCAGGCCGGCTGGGCCGGTTCCCATGATCACCACATCAAATTGATCTGCCATCGGTACCATCCTTTGTGCGGGTCAGGTGCTGTTGTCCGCGGCCGTTCACGTTAAGCCACCGTTTTGGGCTTACCTAAAAACCTAAAGCACCGGGCTTGGAAATGCAACCACTGGACATCCAATCTGCTTTTGCTATACTCCGGCCATCGACCTGAACGCGGGCGGGCGGCCCAATTCCCGTCTCCTGCCCGGATAGCCGCTTCACAAGGAGGATGTATGGCCATGCTAACGATAAACAAAAAAACATGTAAACGCGATGGAATCTGTGCTGCTGTATGCCCCACAGGGATTGTCCGGCTCGAAAACACTGAATCGGTTCCGACGGTTGCCGCTGAGGATGAGGCGTTTTGCATTCAATGCGGCCACTGTGTATGTGTCTGCCCCCATGGGGCCCTGGCGCATGCGGTCTTGAAACCGGAGGACTGTCTACCTTTGCAGAAGGAACTGCTGCCAGATCCAGCAGGGGTGGAACAGTTTCTTCGCAGCCGACGTTCAATCCGGGTATACAAACAAGAACCGGTTGACCGGGACATATTGTCCGCGGTTATTCGCTTGGCCAGCCATGCGCCCTCTGGACATAATCTGCAACCGGTTCGCTGGTTGGTCATCCATGACAGCGCCCAGGTACAGCGGTTGGCCGGCATGGTTATCGATTGGATGCGCCACCTGATAGCGGAGAAAGAACCCATGGCGATCATGATGCACATGGATCGAGTCGTTGCCGCCTGGGAGGATGACTGGGACCGCATCTGTCGCGGCGCACCGCACGTCATCGTCGCCCATGCAGAGAAGGACAACCCCACCGCCCCAGCCGCTTGCACGATCGCCCTGAGCTACCTCGAACTGGCAGCCGGTCCCTATGGCCTGGGCGCCTGTTGGGTCGGCTATTTCAATGCCGCCGCAACTTTCTGGCCAGCTTTGCAGCGTGCTCTGAATTTGCCGGCAGGACACGCAAATTTTGGCGCCATGATGATTGGGTACCCGCAATACATGTACAAACGCATGCCACCCCGTCAGGCTACGGTAATCGACTGGCGCTAAGGATTAGAACCTATCTCAAAAATGTCTTTTGACCCAAACTAGGCGTTGGGCGCCCTATCAAGCCCTCAAAATACCGATGTATTCCCCCGGATTGATATTCGCGGCCGCCTTGACTTTGAACCAAAATCCATTTTTTGAGATAGGTTCTAGTTCCGGCGTCTATTGACAAATGGCAATATTTAAACGAGATTGTTGGGTCGGGACTTCGCATAACTTGGAGGGTACGGACGATGGCGCAGCAACCAGAAAAATCGAACGGGCATCAACGCCTGAAACAGCTCATTAGAGAATTGCGCAAAACGAACGCCGAGATAGATAAGATCCTCGAAAGATTGCCGCTCTCGAGCCACCAGCAGGTTACCCGGCTGGCCAAGCTGGTCGAAAAACAAAAACGGCTCATGCGAACCTCTCCGGGAACGGCCCCGGAAGCCGTCAGGGTTTTCCTAGACAACGCCAAACACTCCGCCCGCTATCTGCAAATGCGCTACGAGGATGCGATGAAGAAGGGCAAACTGCGCAAATCCCGGTAGTGTCCATCCACAGATGGCATCTTTTGGCCCAGCGCGGCGTTTTCGCTTTTACAAGATCCTCGACATAGCGCCTGCTATGCCTGCGGTCTTGAAAACGCTCAGGCCTTACTCTGAACCAAAATCTACCATCTGTGGATGGACACTCTCCAGCAATACAGCAGATGGCATCTTTTGGCCCAGCGCGGCGTTTTCGCTTTTACAAGATCCTCGACATAGCGCCTGCTATGCTTGCGGTCTTGAAAACGCTCAGGCCTTGCTCTGACCCAAAATCTACCACCTGTGAATGGATCTTCTCCGGGGATACAGCAGTTGGCATCTTCCTGCCCGGCAAGAAGACTTTCTTGAGTGGGCTTCTAATCTTTTACTTTTGAAAAACCCGGTATAAGCGTTTTACTACTTTTCACACCGGATAGTTGTCGAATGTTTTCGTGTACGAATTGGCCGATCGTTTCGGCATCGGATACGAGTAGATCCCTCGTTAAGACTATCTTGACGAGGATATCGATATCGCCATGTACGACATGCACCTCCCGGACCTCATCCAGTTCGAACAGTCTTTCAACAATGCGGTCCTCTTTGCGCGCCTGGACCAACAACTGAATGAAAGCCGTAATACCTCTCTTCATTTCTGGATAATCCACATCCTTGTATTTAGCCATTTTCTCTCTGAAAGCCTCCATACTGCCGGGAATCAGCTTGTCGATGCCGATCCCGTAACGGCGCCGGCGTCGATCTTCCCACTGGTGAACAGAAATATAGACATAAAGATCCGCCATGGTACGCTCGGGAAACACCTCGAGCAGACGCCCTCTTTTGATAATTGCCGTTAGTGGTTTGTAAATGGTGGCATACCAGTCCTTGGCGGCCGCCTTTGCAGAAATCCCCACTTGCCCGGCTGATTGGAGAAACTCGCGGTGGATTTCGATCTGTTTTTCAAACCGGGCATATTGCCCGATCTCCGTCACTTTAATCTGATCTGGAAGGCCGAAAGTCTCTCGGAAAGCGGAATACTCCCGATATAGAACATTCTCAAGTGTATTTTTTGATGGTATGAATTCCACAATCTGGGCGCGTATCTCGTCATGCTCCAGTTCCTTGGCCGCCGCAATCCGATGATTGCCATCCATTGCGTAGTACTCTTCTTTTATCTGGTAGAGCTTTACGGGTGGAAGGGGGATTCCTTCCCGCATGGCCCGTTTGACGCGCTCCAATTTTTCAGATGGCAAGTAACCTTTCAATCGAAAACGGCTGTCAAAATCCTGATAGCGGCCGACACTGCCAACGATCCGGTCAAGCGGGACGGTTTTCACCCCCCGTTGGACGGTGTCAAAGGCGGCCTCCCGCTCTTGGTCGACATTGAAGCTGCGCGCGTCCCGCCCGGCCGTTGCTTGTTTTTCGGCCGAAGACCGTATCCCAAACAGGCGCAGTATTTTAGATTTCAATCACATGGTAGCCGTAGGCGTTAATTATCTGAGTGCCCTCAAGGGTTGTGATGCGTTCGTCGCTATCCGCGAATTCCCGGTGAATGTGACCGTGGATGAAATAGCGCGGCCGGTACTTTTTTATCAGCCTGATGTAGGCCTTGAACCCCCGGTGACACAGATCTTCTTCATCGTGGATATGTCGGGGGGGTGCATGGGTGATGATGATATCCGGCGCGCCTGCACGCCAGAGGGTAAATCTCAGCCGCCGGATCATCGCCGCCATCTGGTTTTCGTGGTACTGCTGCGGCCCGCCGTTATACCAGCGGGACCCCTCCAGCCCCAGGATCTTCAAATCGTTGAACCGGGTCAGCCGGCCGTGCAAATCGAGGCAGCCATCTGGGGGACTGGTTTCAAAGCGCAAGTCGTGATTCCCGCGCACATAATACAGAGGGACCTCCAGGGTATTGGCTAAAAAGGCAAGATATTCCGGAGGGAGGTCTCCGCAACCCAGAACCAGATCAATATCGGCAAATCGGCCGGCATCAAAATCCCCGTATAGAATGGGTACGACGACATCCGCTATGGTCAGAATTTTCATGAGGCTAAATACGATACCCGAACGAAGCAGCCTGCTATTCGTTCGGGTGTCAGAACCGGCCCTTCACCCTGGACAGCTTGGGATGTTTTGAACGATCCCCACAGCACGCTGAGCGGGATCGTCCTCTGTAAGGAATTTTACTGTTTTGGATTCGCTCGTTAACCCTGCGGCCAGCTGCAGGCAATGCGCTCACTGATCGGCTCAAACTTCGGAATCCATCTTCCGGGCACACGCCGGACAATACGTTGAAGAGGGTGCCAATCCGGCTCGGCGCCAGACATACTCCTCCAATTCCATCCACGCGCCGGTCCCCGGCTCGCGACCAGTGTCATCCCGAATGCTTTTACACACGCAACACAGGGGCAGGATTTTTTCATAGGATTTTATTTTGCGATTGAGTTCCAGTCTTTCAAAGCAGCGGGATACGCGCAATTCAAGTTCCTGGGGGCTGCACGGTTTCAGCAGGTAGTCATCGATCCCCAGGCGCAAGGCTTCGATCGCAGTCGTCATATCGCCAAATCCGGTCAACACGATTCCCATGGTCTCGGGGTGCAGTTCCTTCGCGATCTTTAAAACTTGAATACCATCGACTTTTTCCATCACCAGATCGGTAATGATTAAATCGCATGGCTCGGCCTTCAGCATATCAATCGCCTTTTCACCGGATTCGGCCAGCCTGATTTGGTACCCTATTTCCTCTAAATACTGGCCGGTCCCCTCCCGGATGGCGGGATCGTCGTCTACCAGTAAAATTGAGTATTTTTTCATACCGACCTCATTGGATCATGTATCCTAATCGGGCTCTATGCGAGGCGGTCGGGCTAACCGCCTCCGGTCGTCGGCTGGATACCGATGGGGCTATCCCTGGTTTAGATAGGATAGCTTCACGTTGGTGTAGGAGGTGCAAAGCGTTGACCAGTGTCGTATCAGATTCCCCCGCAAATTGGTCGTTTCAGACAAGAGGGCATAGTCAGTGAATCCAGCCTTCCAGTCAGATAGAATATCATAAAGGCAGGTATAAGAGCTGACTTTCAGCCGGAATTTGGAGATCCCCCCGGCACCGATGTGAAAATACCAGTTTACCTTTCTCAGAAAATCGGCCAACGGATCTTTGGTATTGGCTTTGCCCGGCTTGAACGCCTGCTTCAGGGCCTCGGTCAAAACGTTTACCTTTATGCGGACCGGCTCCAGAGATGTTTTTATGGCCTGTATTTCATCGTAGGTGTTCTCAATCGATTCTTCCGGCATCTGCATCAGCACGATTACGTCATCGAACGTATGAATGTAAGCACTGTGCGTTTTGGTAAGTTCAAAAAACAGCGGCTCAACCTGATTGAACAGGGGTCTACTGCCCGGCTCAGGATGGTTCCTGACAAGTTCGACGGCCATGTCTATTGCCGAGATCAGGTTATGCGTCATGAAATACCTTGTTATGTATTTTTCTTGATAGCGATATCAATGACAAGTTTTCCGTCACCTGCTTTACAAGGTATTGAAATAACTTCAATATCATGAGGATAGGAGGTCTTGTGTTTGCCGATGACGACACTGGGAACCGATATGGAGCAATTTTCATCGGGGAAATCCGTTTTGGCATTACCGGCAATCATGTTGGCAATTTCACCGATGGCGTCAATGCAGTCTTCATCCATCTCGGTCATCTCTTCGTCAAGCAATTCCGAAGCCAGTTGCAATGCCAGGGATTCCCGCATGTTGATGACCACACACCCGGTAACCCCGCCAGACATCCCGATAATCCCCGCAATCTCATATTCGGGTACGGGCTCTTTCTTGATATAGGGTTTCTCCAAGGATAAAGGCAGATTAAGCATCGTTTTAAACAGGTTTTCAACAGCATTGACAAACGGTTTTATGTAGGCAGCCTCCATGGTCCCCCTCTTGAGATGCAAAAACTGATTTGCTATTAAAGCGGCCCCGGCAATTCCGATGCTCCGGTTGGCTCAACCGGTCTTTTCGCCGCGCAGACATTCAAAGCATGAGCGTTTTTTAACGAACGCCTGTTCGAGACTTCTTCCGAGTGGGTATCCAACTGATGCAGCCCTCCCCCATCCCGGTGGGCGTGCTGATACTGAAAGAGCCCTTTTTTTACCCATTCTTATAGCGATTACAAGGGGATTTCAAGTAACATTTACGTAACTTAACAGGTTTAAAATATTATGCAAGTACGAAACCCGGCCCGCTTGGGCCCCTATCGCTGGACATGGTAACGCAGGAGTACATAGTTGCGTCCGAGGGTTTCCACAGATTGTAGTTCGAGTTGCATATCCAATTCATCGGCAAATAGCGGAACACCTGTTCCGAATATGCGTGGTGCGATCGTAATAATGATCTCGCTGATCAGGTTCATCCGGGCAAACATGGCGTTTATAATGGAACCGCCGACCAAGACTACCTCTGTGTATCCGTCAGCGGCCAGGGCCTCTAAAACCGTCTCGGGAGAGTCGTTCGTATACACGAGATCGGGGTGATCGGACCGACGAGCCTGGTTGCGGGTCAGGATTATATTCTTACGACCCGGCAGGGGTCTACCGATGGTATCGTAGGTCTTCGATCCCATGATGATCGCTCCAGCGCTTTTGGTGATCTGTACGAAAAGTTTCTTATCTTCACTGCCGGTCCAGTCCGGGAAGTGGCGATCGTCGCGGGCAATTTTGCCATCCAAGGTGATGGCCATCATCAAAGTGACCTTCATGAATACTCCTGTTTTGTTAAAGGTGATGAAACTTAACGCCAACCAGCAATGGATAACTGTCCGCCAACCCGGGATTTTTTACCGGGCCGGATTTTTGGGCAGCCACTTGCTATTTAGAAGATGCTACCCATACCCCCTGCCAGTTTTCAGGCTGGCTTTTTAGAAGTGCGGTACACTTATTGGCATAAGCGGCCGCAGCCGGATCGGCCGCTTGGATGGATGCGAACACCTGCCGGGCAGCTTCAAATTTTCCCTCGTAAAACAACACCAGGCCCTGAGCGAAGCTTTCGTATAGCGTCCTCCCAGCCTGGTAGGCCTCCGGTGGCATTGGTTCGTAAACCGTCACCGGTTCGCTGCGGCCAACAACCGCCAGTCGGGCCAGTTCCCGCACATGGATATCCGGGCCTATCTGCCGCCGGGTATCTTCGGAGATCATCGTAAAGGTCCCGAATTGCTTGTTGGCACCTTCCAGTCGGGCTGCCAAATTGACGGCATCTCCCAGCATCGTATAATCGAAACGCGTCTGTGAGCCCAGGTTGCCCACCACCGCCGGCCCGGTATTGATACCTATGCGCATCAGCATCTCCTTACCGATGCGCGCTTTGATGGCCGGCCGCATTTCGGCCAGTTTTGCCTGGCATCTCAGCGCTGCCCGGACGGTCCGCCTTTCATGTTCGCGGACATCTAGCGGGGCATTCCAGAAAGCAATGATGGCATCTCCTTCGTACTTATCCACCGTACCGCCTTCTTCCATGACAATATCGGTCATGGCGGTCAGGTATTCATTCAACAGGGCCGTCAACTGCTCCGGTTCAAGTCCTTCGGAAATGGTCGTAAATCCCTGCAGGTCAGAGAAGAAAATCGAGAGAATTTTTCTTTCACCGCCCAATTTCAAACGCTCTGGATTAGAGATGAGTTGATCGATCACCGCGGGGCTGAGATATTGTCGGAAAGCCCCCTTGATAAAGCGTTTCTGCCGGCCCTCGGTTGCATAATTGACCAGCAGGGCAAATCCGATCGTAAAAACCGCCGTCACTTCGAGCACCACGATGGGCAGCCAATAGCCGGCGTTATAGCCAGCCAATCCGAGAGCCACAGGCAGTAAAATGCCGGCGGTGCTATTTGCGGTAATGGTCAAGGGAGAACGCAAGACCGCTGCCACCCAACCCAACAGCACGGCGAACAGCAGGACAAACGGCACGGTGAATGTATCCGGTACCGCCCGGATAAAATCCCCGGAGAGAAAGTTGTCCAGAAGCGTGGCATGAATTTCGACCCCGGAATATACCCCGGCCACGGGCGCCGACCGCAGGTCCAGCAGACCCGGGGCCGAAAACCCGAACAATACGTATTTGTCCTTAAAGGCGCCCGGATCACGAATGACTTCAGGTTCCCCCATGCGGTGGCGGATTTCAGATTGTAAAACCGATGCAGCTGAGAAGTTGCGGTGGGTCCCCGATGGCCCCCGGTAGCGTAAAATAGCGTTTTCTCCCGAATCGACCGGGATCTCGCGGTCACCAATATGTTGCGATTGGCCCTGTCCCCTGGCGATTTGGGCTTGATTGCCGGCGGCCAGCCAGGCGCTTAGCCCCAGGGCCGGTACGGGCTTGCCGGCAAAAACGCCGAAAAGTTTGACCCGCCGGTAAACACCGTCCGGATCAGGCTTCAACTGGACATTGCCCAACACTGCCGAGCTCGCAACAAGTTCCGGGATGGGAAAGGTCGCCCGCGAGAAAGTGAAGGCGGCCGGCGGTAATGCGGAGGCACTACCAGCGGGTCCGGCCAATTTCAGGCGGGGCTCCGGTGTGGCTGTCGGCCAAGTGACCTGGCTGCCGCTTTTCTTACCCAGAAATACAGCCCCGGCCACTTTACCGAACTTTTCTACCGCGGCTGCAAAGGAGCCGTCATCGGCAACCCCATAGGCGGAGGGCTCTGTGTAGAGCACATCAACGGCCAGTGCCCGGGCTCCCTGGCGCCGGCAGTAATCAACCATGGCCCCGTAGATCTCACGGGGCCATGGCCAGCTCAGTCCATTCTCTTTCTGGGCCCAATCCAGGCTGTTCTGGTCCAGTAGGATAAGGACAATGTCATCGGTAGCCGGACCGGGCCGCGCCAGGGCCCTGACGCGCCAATCCCAGGTTCTAGCCTCCCAGGAATCCAACCAGCCGGCCATCATCATAAGAACCGCAATGAGCGCCCCGGTCAGGCCGGCTAAGACCCCCAGAACCGGTTTGCGGCCAAGTATCCGCTTACGGCTCATTTATCAGATACCTTTGAGCAGCCTTTTGAAACGGGCCTGACGCGCCGCCTGGTTCTGGACCGGTTTGAAGACCCCGGTTCGATTTTGAACATTGGCGATCCTGACACCGGGAGCGGGATGGGTACGCCCGAATCCCGGACTCCCCGGCCCGAGACGCGTGCCCATCTGGCTAAGCATGTCGACCAGTCCGTTCTGGTCATAGCCGATCCGCTGGAGAATTGTCACCGCCGTGTTATCGGCCTGCTTCTCAAATGCCAAAGAATAACCCGAGTTGACAAGGGTGGCAGTTATATCCGTGATCGAATTTTCAAAAGTCCGGGTCAGTTCGGCCAATTCCTGACCGCCCAGGTTTTTGGCGCCCTCGACCGCCAGCGTCGACAGGGCCGTTGTTATTCTGGATTTTTTTATGGCCTGCAATCCATGGCGATGGGATACATGCGCAATCTCGTGTGCCAGGACAGCGGCGACGGCATCTTCATTGCGGCACAATCGCAGCATGCCCCGGGTAACGAATATCAACCCGCCGGGTGCGGCAAAAGCATTGATTTCGCTCGAATCCAGAATGAGAAAATGATAACCGTTAAATGTTTCGGGCAAATCGGACACCTGGGCCAGGGCCTGGCCAAGGGTGTTGATATAAAGATTGGCCGCCCGGTTCTCAAAAGGAGGATACTGGGTCACCAGGCTGGCGCCCACCGCACGACCAATGTAATATTCCTGCTCCGGGGTTATATCTTGAAAACCACGGGCGACCGCTTGTCCGCTTTTGATGATAGATTCCGCCTGTTGTCCGGTGAGAACGCCCGTCGCCTGACCAAGAGAGGCCCCAATTGTGGTAGCTTCCTCCATGCCTTCACAACCGCTGATGATTGCCGACAACAGCGGGGCAATACCCAGACCGTAAAGCGCGAATCGGCCGGAAGTGGCAATAAATGCTCTTCTCGAGTTCCTGTTCATTGGACACCTCCTTGTGGAGATACCGCACCCTCTTTGAGGAACTTTCGAATGGCGGTTTGTGATACCTTCATCCGCTCCATCCGATCAATGTGCGCATAGTTCAGGTTCTTGTTATTATTTCGATATTCACCCTCGACTTTTTTGTTGAAGCCCTTGCCGGCCAGAGCGAGTTCGTCGCTGGTGGCGGTCTGGTTGACATCGGCCGCTCCGGCTTTCAGAACGATCTTTTTCGTCGTCAGGGCGGATGAATGCACCCAGCCTTTGACACCGGCCGTTGCCAGGAATACCTGTGACCAGGCACCTTGACGGGAAACGATATAGACCCGATCACCGTAATTCAAGGTGGCAATAATCCGGGCCAAAAAGGACGGTGCCGTCCGGACCTGGCTCTGTTTCACCTGGACACTCATGCTGCCGTCATCGGCACTCCAGGCCACCGAAGTGCCCAGGACACACAGGCACAGGATCAGCACCAATAGTCTACGCAAAATCATGGCTGTATACCTCCTCGTCTAAAAGCATTTCGCCCGACTTAGAGCCGGCTGTGTTTATCAATCCGCCGACATTAAGTATCATACGCCATCTCAGATATGGATTTTGGTTGCGGTTCAGGCTTCACTCTATGAGCTTCAGTCTTCGCTTTCCAAGCTACGCCGCACAAGACGCCCGACAGGCAAGCCGGAATCGCATATCAGACCGGAAAAGGCCAGCGAAGCCAATGCCCATCGTGGCAAATACATCAGGTAATTTGAGGATAGCGCCCAAGGGTTGCGCCTGACGGCTTGAAAACCGACACTGCGTGCTGATATGAGCACCCCAACTCGAGATTTATCCGCCTCGGGCGGATTGGGCCAACCCGTCTTCGTCCTGCTAGCCTCTGTCTGCGCTCAATGGGTTTCGCCGGACAAGATGCCCGTTAAGAAGACTTATTTGAGATGGCCTATACTATATATTACAATTAGGTAAATGTGTAAAGCAGGGGTAGCCGGAACCCTATGAGGCCGCTTGGCAGGCGGAAGGGGCCGGTTCCAGGGTCAGGGGCGCTTTCTGCGGGGATGGCTCAGCCGTGTATTCGGCCGTTATGACGCCGGCATCGTGGAGTTTGACGAAAACTGCGATCATGTCCGGATCAAACTGGGTCCCGGCACACTCGTGCAGGATACCTATAATTCTAGCGGGTTCCATTTTTTTGCGGTAAACCCGGTTCGAGGCCATGGCATCATAGGCATCACATATGGAAAGGATCCGGGCCAGCTTGGGAATCTCATCGCCTTTCAGCCCGTCGGGGTAACCTGTCCCATCAAACCGTTCGTGATGGGACCGCACGATCCGAAGCTCTTGCTCCCACATGCCCAGCTGGCTGATGATATCGGCCCCGATGACCGGATGGGTTTTAATCACTTCAAATTCGTTGTCCGTGAGTTTGCCTGGCTTTAATAAAATTTCATCCGGGATGCCGATCTTGCCGATATCGTGCAGCTGTCCGGCACAACTCAACACTTCCAGCTCCTCGGGGGCGCAACCCATCTCGCGTCCCAACCTGATTGCCAGGTTGGTTACGCGACTTGAATGCCGCTGGGTATAGGAATCCCTGGCTTCAACGGCTTTTACGAATGCAACCAGCGTGGCAAACAGGTTTTCATATATATTCTCATACAGAGCCAGGTTCTCGATGGTATTGGCCGCGTTCTGGGTCATAAAGGAGAGATAATACAAATCCTTTTCAGTGAACTTGGATTGGTCGTTGTAAACGGCGGCGGTCAAGACACCGAACACCTTGTTCCGGATTTTCATCGGTACCGCCATAAAAGAGCCCACAACCTCGGAGAGGCCCTGTACCTGGCGGGCATCGGCTACCAGCAGGGGGATTTCATCGGTCACCACCTCATGAATTATTCTGGTCGCCGGCCGGCCGGAAACCTTGCCGATATTTTCAATGTCCGCGCCCGTCGTCTGCTCGTCCCCCCTGAAACTGCAGGTCACCTCCAGGGGATTGTTCAACGCGGCATTGATCAGGTAGAAGCGGGCATCGTTCGCCCGGGTAATTTCCGTGGCCATGCTGACAATTCGCTCAAGCAGGTCCGTGCTGGAGGTAACCGAAGTAAAATCCGCCATGATTTTATTGAGGGTGTTAAGTTCAGCGACCTTCGCGGTAAGCTCCAGATTCAGTCTTTCCAAGCGCTCTTTGCCTTCGACTTCGCTTTTGAGTAAAATATTATCAGCGAACAGCTTGCGCTCGCGCAGCACCCGGCGCACACAGAGTTCCATCTGGTTGAGGTTGACCGGTTTGATCAAAAAATCGACCACACCGTTTTTAAGTGTCCGGATAGTGTTTTCCAGGGAAGGATACCCGGTCATGATAATGACCGGCACCGAGTTGTCGATTTCGCGGATATGCTCGGCAAGCTCCAGGCCATCCATCTCAGGCATGTTAATGTCGGTAAAACAGCAATCCACCCGATGGGTATCGAGCAGGGTCACCGCTTCGCGGCCATTGGCGGCCTTGAGGACATCGTAGCCTTTCATCGTGAAATACTCACCGGCCACCTCCAGGATACTATTTTCATCATCCACCAGTAAAATCGTTTCCAGCTTTTTATCAGGCGACGCAAGATGTTCTGTCATCGAAAAGAGTACCCCATCATCAGTATATAGGTGAACGTGTATTTGAAGCGACTGCCTGTATATGGGCAGGCCTTTTAATACTAATCGTCCTTACTTCGGATTTCTTTAGCTGAATTCGCGATGGGGTGAATATCATTGACAGAGCAATGTCCTTTTTTTATATATTACCAGCTTTTACCTAAAATTAAGGTTTCGCCCATCACCTCTGGTACCGACCCAAAAGCGCCGGTCCGCATCAGCCCGCGGCGCTGAATGGCTGTAGGCAAACCCCCGCTGCAAAGGATGAGTATTTATGTCTGAAAAAATAGATGCGAACACTTGGGTGTATACCGTCATCACCAATCCCGGTTCTGGGGAACAGGTGCTGGGACAGCACGATGTGGATGCAGACATCTCCTACATACCGATTTTCAAAGATAAAGATCAGGCTGCCCAGGGATTGATACAATTGGAAGTGGAAAAAGGCACCCGCTGTGAGGTTCAGGCCTTACTGTACGAGGATGTTGAGCGGGCCGCCGGTGAAAATGGATTTTTGATATATCTCCTGGATGCTTCTGGTAACGTATTGGATACCTTGGCACCTGCCACTTAGACGCCGTAAACCGCATTTCAGCCTTTAAAACACACTATATAGTCGATATTGTGAAAAAAATTCTGTTTATAGGGGATAATTGCTATTTTTTTCTTGACCTTTCCACAATTTTTAATATGTATTGATTTACTGAATGGCATTAAGTCACAATGAACACTAACATTATGTGTTTAAGGTGCAGTGGGAGCACTGCAATTCAGGCTGGTTTGGGCCGGTATATATAGCATAAAGGAGATGGTGTTTTGGCTAACGGTATTGTAAAATGGTTCAGTGACAAGAAGGGGTACGGGTTTATCGAAAATGAGGAAGGTGGGGACGTTTTCGTACACTTTTCCGCAATCACTATGTCAGGCTTTAAAACGCTGGCAGAAGGCGATCGGGTCACCTTCGAAATCGAAGAGGGCGACCGAGGCCCGGCAGCTGCAAACGTTGTCAAAGCGTAATTTGACGATCTAAGCGTTCACTTAAAATTTGTCGCAGGATTGCAGCCGGATTCAGGTTTATAGGGTCTATGTGCAGCTGGCACGCACGGTAGTCGACTTGGTGAATAGGTGTGCCAAGAAGCGCCAATAGGCGGCCGAAGCCGAGTTGCAAAAATGCGCAGTCACTTGAAGTATATCCATGGTATGCTAAAAGGCATCACTGCTATCCACTAGCAGGATGCCTTTTTTTTGTAAATCACAGGCGGTTTCAACCTATCAACAAATGGCCCCATTATGAAACTTCTTTTCCTGGAACCATTTTTCGGCGGTTCCCACCGCGATTTTGCTAACGGGCTGTGCGAACATTCCCGACACGATATCACCCTGGTGAACTTGCCGGCCAGGTTCTGGAAGTGGCGTATGCGGGGTGCCGCCCTCCACTTCGCCCCCACAATGCCGCCACCCCAGGATTTCGACGGCCTCATCATCACGGACTTGATGAGCCTTTCAGACCTGAAAATGCTGATGGGATCCGACCTGCCGCCGGCCCTCGTCTATTTCCACGAAAACCAGATTACCTACCCACTTGCCCAGGGAGAAAGCCGAGATGTTCAATTCGGGTTTACCGATATAACCACGGCCCTGGCGTCCGATCGCATCCTCTTCAACTCACACACTCACTTCAACGAATTCTTCCTGGCTCTGCCGGGCTTTCTGAAAATGATGCCCGAATTCCATCCGCTGTGGATCATTGATGCCATCCGTGAAAAAGCCGGTGTCCTGCATCCCGGCTGCCGTTTTAAGCCCGGGGAACCGGCGCTCGCTGATCTGGAAGATGGTCCGCCACTGATCATTTGGAATCATCGTTGGGAATTCGACAAGAATCCGGCCGACTTTTTCGGGGCGCTGGATACGGTTCGTGAACGAGGATTCGAATTCCGGTTGGCCTTGTTGGGTGAAAATTTCCAAACGGTCCCCAAACCGTTCATCCAAGCCAAAGAGCGGTTGAGAGCGTGTATCGTTTGTTACGGTTTCGAAAAATCCCGTACGGCCTATGAGCAGTGGCTGCAAAAAGGGTCCATCGTCATCAGTACGGCGCACCAGGAGAATTTCGGTATTTCAATGGTTGAAGCCATCCGGCATGGCTGCCTGCCCCTGTTGCCGGACAGACTGGCCTACCCGGAAATTCTGCCGGAGGAATTTCATCAGCGCTTTTTATATAGGGGCCAGCGGGACCTGGAAGAAAAACTGACGCAGATGCTATCCCATTATGCCGATTTCGAAGATTGCCGGCAGCCATTGGCCGCTGCCATGGAAGAATACGCCTGGACCCTGATGGCCCCCCGCTATGACAGGGAATTTGAAAAATTGGTGGCGCGCAGGTGATAAGGTTGAAGACTGAACAACCTGCAGTTATTTAAAGCTTGTAAAGTTTGCCGGGCAGCGGTTTTTCCAAAAAATCCGACATTGACCTTGAAATGGCCGCCACTTTTTCGATGTCGATCCCGGTCTCGATCCCCAGAGACGACAGCAGGTGAACCGTGTCTTCCGTGGCAATGTTGCCGGCCGCCCCCATGACAAAAGGGCAGCCGCCCATGCCACCGAAGGAGGTGTCAAAACGGTCGACGCCGAATTCAAGCGCTTTCATCAGGTTGACCAGTCCCAGACCGCGGGTGTCGTGCAGGTGCAGTGCCAGAGGGATGTTGGCGGAAACCGGTCCGATTGCGGAAAGCAAGTCAGTAACCGTCACTGGTGTTGCCATGCCGGTTGTGTCCGCCAAGGCCAACACATCGGCCCCGGCCTGAACATAGGCCCCAGCCATTTCTACGACCCGGTGAACGGGGACAAGCCCCTCATAGACACAGCCAAAGGCGCATTGAAGGCCGGCTCTGACGTTCAGGCCGAATTCCTTGGCACGCGTCACCATCTCAACGGACAGGTTGCGGGCCTGCTCCAGGGAGAGTCCGGCATTTTTGCGGCTGTGGATATCGCTGGCCGAAACAGACACTTCGACAGTCTGCAAACCGGCTTCTTGTGCCCGGTTCACCCCGTTCAGGTTCAATACCAACCCGGTAAACTCGACGCCCGCATACACGGGAAGCTTGCTTATCAGTTTCTCGGCATCGGCCATTTGAGGGACTTTGTCCGGATGCACAAAAGCCGTTATCTGCAAACTTTTAAGACCGGCCGCCACCAGGGTCTCAATCAAGTCAAGCTTCATCTCGGTGGGGATGGGGCGGTTCTCGATCTGAATACCATCCCTGAGCCCGACTTCAGTCAGCGTCACGGTCTCTGGCTGCCCGTTACCAGTTAACAATTGGCTCACTCCCCGGCCGACAGGCCGATTGCTGCAATGTATTTGGATTCACAGAAAATATCGTGCATCAAAAGAACCAAAATTCTATTGACGCCACTATACTACAAAAGGTAAAGATGGCCCACCAGTTTATTGGAAGTTGATATGTCAGCAGATAAACCCATCATGCCCGCGATAAGCAATGCAGATTCACGCCCTTTGCGCATCTGCCTGTTGAGTTACCGGAGCAATCCTCACTGTGGCGGTCAGGGCGTATACCTTAAAAACCTCAGTCGGGCCATGAAGGATCTGGGGCATCAGGTGGAAGTCGTCTCGGGCCCCCCAGACCCGCAGCTGGATACCGATATTCCAGTCCATCACCTGCCCTGCCTGGATCTTTACAACCCCGAGGCTCTGTTTCGTATCCCGTCTTTGCCGGAATTGGCCGAACCGATTAATCTACTGGAATGGCTGGGGGTGATTACCGGTGGATTTCCGGAACCGTTCACCTTTGGTTTGCGGGCCCTGGATCATTTAAAACGACACCTGGAACGCTACGATGTGGTCCATGACAACCAGAGTCTTTCCTATGGGCTCTGGTTGATCAGCAAACGGATCCCCACCCTGGCCACGATCCATCACCCCATCACGGTGGATCGCAAGATCGCCGTCGATTCCGTCCGGGCGACCTGGAAAAAAATCAAACACTGGCGCTGGTATTCTTTTATCGATATGCAAAAACGAGTGGCCCGGCGCATTCCGAAAATTATCACCGTTTCCGATTGCGCCAAGCAGGACATTTGCGGCGACTTCAGTATTCCCGAAAGCCGGTTTGCAATTGTCCCCAACGGAATCAACACGGATCTGTTCTACCCGATTCCCGATATTGTCCGTGAAAAGAACCGGGTGATCGTTACCAACAGCGCCGACACGCCTTTAAAAGGGTTGTACTACCTGCTCCAGGCAGTTGCCGACATTTCCAAAGAACGAGAACTGCGCTTGATCGTGATCGGCACCCCCAAAAAGAACGGCGGTGTGGTCAAACTCATCCGGAAACTGGGCATCCAGGACCGGATTACATTTACCGGACGCATCAGTGATGACGAGTTTGTCCGGCAATACGCGCGGGCTTCCCTGGCGGTGGTCCCCTCGGTATACGAAGGTTTCGGTTTGCCCGTGGGAGAAGCCATGGCCTGCGGCGTGCCCGTCATCAGCACCACGGGCGGGGCTCTGCCCGAAGTGGTAGGTGATGCGGGTATTCTGGTGCCACCGGCCGATCATCATGCCCTGGCCGGCGCAATCATTGGACTGCTCGATCATCCCGAGCAAGCCCGGGAACTCGGCGAGGCCGGTTTCAAGCGGGTGCAGGCGCAATTCACCTGGAAGAGAGCCGCTGAAAAGACCGTGGCAGCCTACCGGGAGGTCATCCGTGATCACGGTCGATTTTGAACGCCTCGACATACGGCCCGGATTCAAAATTCTCGACATCGGCTGCGGCAGCGGGCGGCACACGGCGGCCGCCTATGAACTGGATTCAGCCTTTGCGGTTGGTGCGGACTTCAACTACAACGATGTCATCGCCGCCCGAGAACGACTGAGCTTTCACGACGCCCTGGGCGCCCACGGCGGAGGATACTGGGCCCTGTCTACGGCCGACATCTGCCGGCTGCCCTTTACAACCGCAGCCTTTGATCTGGTCATCTGTTCGGAAGTCCTGGAACACATCCCCGATGATGGCGCCGCCATGGCGGAGATTATCCGGGTCCTGAAACCAGGCCATCAACTGGTCGTAAGCGTCCCCCGTTTTTTACCAGAGAAAATCTGCTGGCTGCTCTCCGATGAGTACTCCAACGCCAACCAGGGCCATGTTAGGATTTACAAGAAAACGCCCCTGGTGACGCGGCTGGAAACTTTCGGCGCCCGTCACTGGTCCACCCATTTTGCCCACGGTCTCCACGCTCCATACTGGTGGCTGAAATGCCTGGTTGGCCCGACCCGCGAGGACAACCGCTACGTCAATCTTTACAACCGCTTTCTCACCTGGGATATCATGCAAAAACCCCGCCTGACGCGCTGGCTCGAACACATCTTGAATCCTCTTCTCGGCAAGAGCCTGGTGCTGTATTTTGTCAAAAATAGCAAATCTGTGTGCGTCGGCTGAATTCAGTATTAAAACGGCAAAGCAGGTGGGCAAGAAAATTTATATGTGAGATTCCCTAGCGGGTGACGTGTCGTGATAGCACAATATCTTCTACCCTGTAATACGTATTGGTTCTATACGCTATCGTCACTTGATCCTACAATCTGAAGAGGGCTATTGAGGCAACCTATAACTTGGATACCTACTTTGTATACTCTCAAAAAGTTGATTGTCTGTTAAACGGAAAGGATCGTCTCATTGGTTCCTATGAAAGTCTCTAACAAGGCGACGCGCAGCGACCTCGACATCCGTACCTAATGTAAGGTGATGGGTTCGGAATTTTTTATGATAGATTTTATTGTTGTTATAGTCATAGAGAAAACAGTTTGCATCCGAGCCTTCCACCATATGGCCAGTTACCAATACCACTAGGTCTGCATTGATCTTCTTAGCGATTTTTCTGATCGCATCCCAATCCGGTTCTTTCTTGGCAAAGAACGACTTTTTCATCCACACGCTATCGAGATCATCTTTCTCTAACACATCTTCGAGAAGTGTAATGCCTTCAGTGATGCCATCGACTTTCTCGAAGCTATGTGTAAATGCAAGCCTTTCATCATCTGCAGCTATATTGGCAATGCCTGTTACCGCTTCCGTAATAGCCTTCGGTAAATACTTGGCGGTATTGTTTTCAGTTAGCTGCATGGGAAACAGGGCTACCTTGTAACGACTTCCAACGGCCGCACGACTGCTGCCCAGGGCTTTAGTATCCACCGCCGCCAGCATGGCCTGCTGTTCGGCCAGTTTACGCTTGGCTTCTATCTCCTCCAGGCGGGCTTGCATCCGGGCGTACTCTATCTCTTGCTTTTGCTTCTCCAGCTTAAGTTTTTCCATCTCCAGCACTTTTTGCTGGGCCAGTTGCTCTTTTTCCAGGGCCAATTTCTGCTTTTCCATCTCGAACCGCTGGCGCTGCAGCTCCAGCTCGGCAGAGGCGACCGATGCTTTCTGCGCAGCGGCAGCTTGCTTTTGTCTTTCGGCTGCCAGGGCCGCCCGGCGGGCCGCCTGTTCCCGGGCCCAGGCCGCGTTGTACAGCACGAACTGCCCGTCCTGGTCCATGGGCGTCTTGAGCCGGCCCACGTTGGGGCGCTGGTCCCCGATCTCCGATACCGGCTTCCACACCCGGGTGTGAAACAGGTTCTCCAAATCGATGACTTCCCGCTGGTTCTTGCGCAAGGCGTCGATCAGGTAGAAGGCAAACAGGCTGTGCCCTTCGGCGCCGCCATCGGCCACCGGCTCCACCCCGCCCGACGAGATTACCTGGCGCGAACGCAAAGCGGCCTTCTCGGCCAGCTTTTCCCTGTAGCGCTGGTCGTCCAGGGACATGAGCGAGGGGCCGCCACGCAGCATCGACCCGCTGTAACACGAGTCCGCAATCACCACCACGTTCTTGGCCTGCAACTTTTCCGAACTGAGCAATGCCTTGATATAAGAGTTGGCCACCCAGGTGCTGGGATCTTTCAGGGCGCCTTCGGCAGGCACCCAGTAACCGTCGCCGGTGAAGTCGTCCAACTGGCCGTGGCCGGCATAATAGACGAACAGGTTGTCCTCTGGGCGCATGGATTGGGCCAGATAGCGCAAGTCACGGGTGATCTGCTGGCGGCTGGCCTGGCGGTCCGTACGCAGGATAACGTTTTTCTTGGGGAAGCCGTACCGTGCAATGAGGGTGTCCCGGATGACCGTGGCATCCTTGACGGCGGTCTGCAGTCGAGGCCACTTGGCGTAATCGTTGATGCCGATAATCAGGGCATGGTACGTGCCCCAGGTACCGCCGGTGAGTGTCTGGGCGGTAATTGCCAGGCCTCGCTGGGGAGATTGAGCCAAAGCTGATTGGATTAGAGCGAACGACAGGATGAACGAAAGAAGCAAAACGCGCTTTTTCAAAGAGACCTCCGTCTGTTTTTGGGAATAACATGCTAATTTTGATGCAGATATTTATACCTAATACAATTCAAATCTAAAGGCAAGTTGGAATATGACGCGCAATCTTGGGGGCCTGTCTTGAACTTTCTGGCAGAATACCAAGTGTAAAGTATCGGCGAACGTATATATCATTTGTCCGAAATATTACTTGGGTTTCAGCCCTATGAGATGTCCGGAATAATAGCAAAAATCGGCAAAGTGGACGGTATCATTATTTTCGCGATCTATTGACTATTCTTCTGGAGCATAAGAACTGTTTTAAGATTGTTTTTAGCCATAGTTTGGATTTATTTCGATGGCTTTTCGGAAATGCTTTATGGCCATAGTGAAATCGCCTTTGTGGTAAAAGGCACTGGCCAGGCCGTTGTGGGCTTCATCATAATCCGGCTTTATACGGAGCGCCTCCCGGTAGTGCTCGATAGCACCATCGATCCTACCCTGCTTTAGGAGAGCATTGCCTATATTGTTGTGGGCCGTCTCTGAACCAGGTTTTATACGGATTGCTTCCAGGTAGTGCCCAATGGCAGCATCGATATTACCTATCTTTGATAGGGCTAGCCCAAGGTTATTGTGGGCGTCTTCATAATCCGGTTTTATAAGGAGTGCTTTCCGGTAGTGTTTGATGGCATCGTCGATATTACCCTGTGCCTGCAAAGCATTGCCTATATTGTTATGGGCCTTGGCATAATCCGGTTTTATGCGGAGGGCTTCCCGGTATTGCCTGATGGCATCATTCAGATTGCCCTGCTTTAAGAGAGCATTTCCTATATTGTTGTAGGCTATCAGATAATCCGGTTTTATGCGGAGAGCCTCCCGGTAGTGCCCAATGGCAGCATCGATATCACCTCTCTTTTCCAAGGCAAGCCCCAGGTTGTTGTGAGCAACTGGATTATTTGAAGTGACTTCGAGGGTATGTGTAAAAAGAGTGAAGCTGCTTTCCCAATGTTGGATTTGTTTATGTGTTAATACCGTCAGAACCGAGAGGGCCACTACTGATGATGTGGCGAGCCATATTTTCTTACCAGGAAAACCGGCCATGAGTTTAGGAACGCCCCAGGCAATCATTACAAAAAGGCCGATCAAAGGAACATAGGTGTAGCGGTCAGCGGTAGCATGCGGCCCGATCACCACTATCCCGCTTACAGGCGCTAGCGTCAGCAAATACCAGAACCATCCGAAAAACAGAAATGGCCAAGTGACTATCCCGCGCAAAACAACAATAGTGACACCACATAAAAGTACAGCCGCAAGCAAAGGCATCCATACTGGCAGGTCACCGGGATGCGGGTACAGAACAGCCAGATTTACGGGCCAGAACATATCTCTTAGGTACCCGGAATAAGCTACCAGGGTATTGCTGATTCTGGTCCCGAGGCCGATACTGGTCAGGGGTGTTACCGTGCCAACCGCATGTTGGCCTAAATAGGCACCCAGCGCCGCGATCAGGGCAATCATCATGAAGGGTAATTTTTCAACGACAAGTCCTGTCGCGTTTCGCAGACAAATCTTCCTACTTGCCGTCCCGCTAACCATAAAGCGCCCCAACGGCCAATAATCCAGAAGCAGTAAAATAAAAGGCAGGGTCACCAGCATCGGCTTCGCTGTTAATCCGAGAACAAACAAAATGACCGCAAACATATAGTGGCCTGTTCCGGGGGCCTCTGTATATTTGACATAGGCCCACAAGGTCAGAACCCAGAACAGGGTACTTAATACATCTTTTCTCTCGGAGACCCAGGCAACGGATTCAACGTGTAACGGATGAATGGCAAAAAGCATTGCAACCAAGGCACTAGACCAGATCGCCCCGGTCATACGACAAAATAAGACAAATAACAGCAGGGTAGTGATGCAATGCAACAAAAGATTGGTAAGATGGTAGCCACCGGCTTGCATACCATAAATCTGGGAGTCCCATAACAATGTAAGTAGGGTCAAAGGCGCCCAATAACCGGTTGTCGATATACCGTCAGTGAAGGCCCAAATAATACTTTCCGGTGACAGGCCCATGCGGACAAAACGATTTTCTTCGATGTATAGGGGATCATCAAAATTTACAAAGTCATAATCAAGGACTGGATAGTAAACTGTAAATGTTGTGACAAAAAGGACCAAACAAATAAAAACTGCTTGGTGTCTAAGAATTAGAGGTTTTCGGCCGACCATTCGTTTTTTCATTGCTACTTGGTTTTATGCCACGCAAGAATAACCGCTTGCCATAAATTAGAGACTTCTACTAATTAAATTGGATACATAGGCCACCCACTAAAATGGGATGCGTGGAAATTTGGATTATCTTGCCAGTATCACAAATCCGTCAAAATTGCATGTATGCTTAGATTATCTGTACGAAGGGATATTGCCAATAGCCCTTGGCCGGCCCCGACTGATTTAAACCATGGAATGGATTTGGTATTAGGCGGTATCTTGTCGACATCCTGATTATAGAAGGATTTTAATACCCCGGATGAAGCTTACACATTCAAGTAAAAACACCGTGCTGATATAACACGTTAGCCCCGATACCGAGCAAAACTATCCCTCCCAGCATCTCCGCGTAGAAACTCAGTGGGGTCAAAGCCCCAATGCGCTTGCCGATCTGCAGCCCAACGATGGTGAACAGACAGGCCACCACGCCGATGATAAACGCCGGCAGCCAGATGGATATATCCAGCATGGAGACGCTGAAGCCAACGGCCAGGGCGTCCATGCTGGTGGCCAGGGATAAAATTACCAGGCTCCAACCCCGGGTGGGATCTTTTACCGCCACATCACAATCCTCGGGCTTGAAGGCTTCGCGGATCATGTTGATGCCGATCAGGGTCAGCAAGGCGAACGCTATCCAGTGGCCGAACGCAGCCATATAGGCATGTACGGCCGCACCGGCACTCCAGCCGATTATGGGCATCAGGGCCTGGAACAGTCCGAAATGCCAGGAGAGCCGGAAAACCTGCCGGCGATTCACTTCTTTCAGGCAGACCCCGGTAGCGATGGAAACCGCAAACGCATCCATGGCCAGGGCAACCGCAATGGCGACGATATTACAAAGCTGCACGGTTATCTCCATCTGCCCGCCGGCGCAATACACCCAGGGTACCGGTCATGTCCAACTCTGCATACAGATTCGTGGCCAGGGCCCGCTTGTAGACGTCATAGGGGGCCTGCCCCCCTTTTGAGGGATCTTTGAAGATATCGTGGATCAGCAGGTATCCCTCGGCCATGAGATGCCCGGACCAGCAGGTGTAGTCCTGCCAGGCGGTTTCAAAAGCGTGGCCGCCGTCAATGAAGATCAGGGCCAGGGGGGTTGCCCAGGATTTGGCCGCGACCTGCGAAGAGCAGACCAGCGGAACAACGGTATCTTCCAGTTCGGCCTGCGCAAGTGTCCGGCGCAGGAACGGTAAGGTGTCGATTTTTCCCTGCCGGTCATCAAAAAGATCTGGATCGAAATATTCTTCCCCGGGCTGTTGTTCTTCCGAACCGCGATGGTGGTCAATGGAGTAAAGTACCTGTTGGTTTTTGCGGCAGGCGCTGCCCAGATAGACGGCCGACTTGCCGCAGTAGCTTCCGATTTCCAGGCACGGACCCATCTGCGACGCTTCCAGGGCAACGTCATATAACCGTTGCCCTTCCGCCGAATCAAGAAACCCTTTGGTCTGCTCAACTATTTTCTGAATAACCTGCATGCTTCGCTTGTCCGATTGATTATGCTCAAAAAACCGCTAGGAGCCATTTCGAGAATGCATTTTGGTTCAAGATCAAGGCGGATATAAAATTAAACTGGAGGTGCCGGCGAAACCAATGCCCATCGTGGTAAATACTTAAGTATTTCGAGGATTTGATTTTATATCCAGCACCGAGATTGGGCCAAAGGGCGTTTTTGAAATGGCTTCTATTTAGAAAGGTCGTCGTAGCTGCGTACGAGCACCTCCCGTGGCTTAGCACCGTCCGCCGGTCCCACGATACCTTCCTGTTCCATTTTTTCGATGATGCGGGCGGCCCGGTTATACCCGATGCGCAGGTGGCGCTGGACCTTTGAAATGGAAGCCTGACGGGTTTTGGTAACAATCGCCACTGCTTCGTCGTAGCGCTCGTCATATTCCTCATCGTCTGTGTCGGCCGTTTCCTTGACCGGCGCTTTGAGGATCTCGTCGTCATACTCGGGGCCTTTTTGCTGCCGCAGAAATTCTACGATGCGGCCAAGTTCACCCTCGGAAATAAAAGCGCCGTGGACACGCATCAGGCTGGCCGTGCCGGGCGGCAGCAGCAGCATATCCCCGGCACCCAGCAGATTCTCGGCCCCGTTGGCATCGATGACGGTCCGCGAATCGGTGCGCGAGGAAACCTGGTAGGTCAGCCGGGCTGGGAAATTGGCTTTGATAATACCGGTCAAAACATCTACCGATGGACGCTGGGTAGCCAGAATCAGGTGCATGCCCGCAGCCCGGGCCATCTGGGCCAGGCGGGTCAGGGCAACCTCCACATCGCGGGAAGCGACCATCATCATGTCCGCCAGTTCATCGATGATAATGACAATATAGGGCAGTTTTTCAGGCGGCTCTTCTTCCCCTTCAGTCGTCACCTTTCCCTGGGCCACCTTTTTATTGTACTGGGCGATATTGCGGACTTTGTTTTCCGAAAGCAGTTCGTAGCGTCGCTCCATTTCACGGACTGCCCAGAAAAGCGCATTGGTGGCTTTTTTGGCGTCCGTGACCACGGGGGTGATCAGGTGGGGTATGCCGTCATACAGCGACAATTCGATCCGTTTCGGATCAACCATGATCAGCTTCACCTCATCCGGGGTCGAGCGGTACAACAGGCTGCAGATCATTGTGTTGAGCCCCACGCTCTTCCCGGTCCCGGTAGCACCGGCAATCAGCAGGTGCGGCATCTTCTCCAACTGTTCCACAACCGGATTGCCCACAATATCCTTGCCGAGGCAAAGCGGCAAACTGGACTTGTTCTTGGCAAAAGCCGTTGAGCCAACCACTTCCTTGAACTGGACCAGTTCCCGGATTACGTTGGGAATTTCAATGCCGATGACCGCTTTGCCGGGGATTGGCGCCACGATCCTGATGCTGGCGGCTCTCAACGCCAGAGCCAGATCGTCGGAGAGATTGACGACTTTGTTGATTTTGATTCCCGGGGCCGGTTCGTACTCGAAGGTGGTAATGACCGGACCGGGCGAAACCGTTACCACCCGGCCCTTGACACCGAAATCATCCAGCTTCTTTTCCAGCAGGCGGGATTTCATTTTCAGGTTTTCGTCATCGACCGTGTCCGGCCGGGGGGCCGGATCATCCAGGAATTTCATTGACGGCAGCTTGAAGCCCTTGGCACCGGGCATGAAATCGAACATCTCCTGCTTGGGTGCCGGAGCCGGTTTCACCACCGGCTTGGGCGCCGGCGCCTTGATCTTAACTTCCTTGGGCTTGCGACCAGCCTGCTTTTTCTGAACGGCTGCTCTCTTTTTTGCTTTTTTGCGGCGTTCCTTGATCTTGATCCAGAACGTCTGGATTCGATCTGCTAAATACTTCAGGGCAATCCAGCAGCGGCTGCCGAACCGCACCAGGGAAAACCCGGTGGCCATGATCAACCCGACCGTCCAAAGCACGACCAGGATGATGGCCGCCCCGGTAATATTGGAATACCGTACCAGAAGCGATTTGAGGGGAATGCCGATCACGCCGCCCGATGAATAAGCACTGCCGAAGATCATGTAGTCATTGACCGGCGAAGCGGCCAGGCTGAACAGGGCCCCCGTGGTGATCACCAGGATAACCCCCCCGCCTATTGTAAGGGCCATGATTTTGCGCGGATGACTGCCGAAGAAGTGAATGCTCACCAGCAAAAGCAATAGCGGTGTCCAGAACGCCCCCAGACCGAAAAGGCCGATGAGCAGACCGGCCAGATGGGCCCCCAGATAACCAAACTGGTTATGGATATCCTCGGATACCGCGGCATTGTGGATGGAGGGATCGAGCGGACTGTAACTCAAAAGGCTGATCAGCGTAAAGACGACCAGGAAGAATAACAGCAGTCCGATGATTTCTTTGCGCATAGCTACACTTCGAGGATAAACGGCAAAATGACCGGCCGCCTTTTAATGGTGAAAGAAAAATACTTCCGCAGCGCAGTTTGAACCTTGGACCGGATCTTTTCCACCCGGTGGGTGGTGTCCGGCCCGATCTCGTCCACGATTTCCAGAATTACACACTTGGCGTCTTCGAGCAAGTGTCCGGTTTCGGTCTCGAAAACGAACCCGCGCGAAGCCAATTTTGGCCCATAGATGATGAATCCGGTCTCCTCATCAATGGCCATATTGACAACCACCAGGCCATCCTCGGACAGGACCTGTCTTTCTTTCAAGACACTCCGCCCCACGTCCCCGACGCCTTTGCCATCCACGAGCACCCGACCGATGGCCACATCGCCGTAGGCCCGCACCCCCTTTTGGTCGACACAGATGATTTGACCGTTTTCGACAATCTCAATCCTCTCGGCGGGGATCCCTACCTCCTGCGCCAGCCGCGAGTGGAGAATGAGGTGGCGGTACTCCCCGTGGATCGGGATAAAGTACTTGGGCCGGGTCAGGTTGATCATCAGTTTCAGCTCTTCCCGGAAGGCATGACCGGAGACATGAATGTCGGATATTTTTTCGTACACGACGTCGGCGCCCCGGCGGTAAAGGCTGTTGATGATCCCGGTAATGGCTTTTTCGTTGCCCGGAATGAATTTCGAAGAGAGGATGACCGTGTCCTCTTTTTTTATCTTGATATGCTGGTGATTTCCGGAAGCCATGCGCGACAGTGCCGCCATCGGTTCACCCTGACTGCCGGTGGTTACAATAAGGATTTCATTATCCGGGTACTCATGCACCTGGCTGATGTCGATTTCAAGATCCGCCGGTATCTTGAGATAGCCCAGCCGGCGGGCGATCTCCACGCTGGTTTCCACGCTTTTCCCGTTGAAAATGATTTTACGGCCTGTCACGCGGGCGGTTTTGACAGCCTGCTGAATACGCGGAATGCTGGATGCAAACAGGGCGACGATAATACGGCCACTGGCAGTTGAGCCGATTCCCGTAATGGTATCGCCCACATCCTGATCAGAGATGGTATAGCCATCCTTTTCTACATTGGTGGAATCGGACATCAGCAGCAACACGCCTTCCTGGCCGCACCGGGCAAAGGCGTTGACATCGGTGCCCGTAGTGCCGATCGGATTGTTGCTGATCTTAAAGTCTCCGGTATGGACGATTTGTCCGTAGGGTGTCTGGATGGACAAGCCGACACCATCAACCGTGCTATGATTCACCCGAATGAATTCGAGTTCGAACTCGCCCAGTTTCAGGGTTTCCCCGGCATGGATCGCATGCAGGGCAACATCCGCTTTGAGCCTGAAATGATCGAGCTTATGCTTGATCATACCCATGGTAAAAGGCGTGGCAAACACCGGCGCATTCACTACTTTCAGGAGGTAGGGTAAGGCGCCGATATGGTCTTCATGAGCGTGGGTGAGAATGATCCCCATGACTTTGGAACGATTCTCCCGCAGGTAACTCATATCCGGGATCACATAATCGATCCCGAGCATATAGTCCTCCGGAAACATAAGGCCGGCATCGATGACAAAGATGGTGTCCCCGTATTCGAACACCATCATGTTCAGCCCGATTTCTCCCAGGCCGCCAAGGGGGATGATTTTCAACATGAATGTAATTCCTGTTGCCGTGCTATCGGAGCTACCGACACTGTCGGAGTGAGGCTAGCGACTATAATCTATTTTAAAAAAATCCTTGTCGGGTATAGCCGTTGGCACCACCTGACCGGCCCAACCGCAAACCAGGACCAGCAGCCGTTTTCAGGGGGCTGCTAAACACTGATGTCCAGCTTTTCAAGTATGGCATCAACACAATCAATCAGCCAGTTACGCTGGGCCCGGGTAGCATATCCGATGCAACTGCAGCGGATGACCTGCTCGGCCCGCACCAGAAATTCACAGGCAATCCGGTCCTCCTGGAGCTCAAGCGCAAAATAGTGCGGTCCACACTCCGGATGCGCTGCCTGGCTCTTGGCGAGCTGCTCCGGTACCAATGGGATCCAGTAGAGTCCCTCCACGGGTGATTTTTTGATATTTTCATCCAGGTAGGTCTTGATTTTTTCGTGATCTTCAAGCCTTAGTTCGTCAATCAGGTATTGTTTCATGGGTAGAGGGTATACCAAAGTTGCCGGGGCTCCGCAAGTGTGGCGAACCCGATGGGGATAGGTCTTGGCGATGGTCAACACACCCGGCGCCAATAAAAAACCCCGGTCGCCGATTCAGGCGTACCGGGGTAATTTAAACCATTTTAGATCTTAGGTTTCTTCAATGGTGATGGCATCCGTTTCACACACTTCGATGCAGCTCTCGCAGCCCAGGCATTCGTCGGCGTTCACAGGGGCGGCCTTTTCGTCTTCCATCTCAAAGACTTCGACGGGGCATACATCTACACACTCTTCGCAGCCTTCGCATTTATCTTGGTCTACGGTCACATTAAAAGCCATTATTACCTCTCCTTTAAATAATATGTTGAAATTTGGTGAACTTTGCACCATTTGTGTTATATCGTCGGAAAATTTCCTTATTACGGTTCTCTAAAAAACTCCAGTAGTGCCGAACTGTGACCGTATTTGTCACAAGGCACGGTTATAAAGGCCTCATAACCTTAAAAAAGGAGGCCACTATGACAACGTTTACAGTCACTG
>Ga0126333_1000023_pt1 | contig 59907 bp, 47 predicted proteins | sample InaspJWI54metaG_FD_94488 | JGI IMG/M metagenome (GOLD analysis project Ga0126333, IMG submission 94488) | Marine gutless worms symbiont microbial communities from Oahu, Hawaii - Inanidrilus sp. 2 OAHU.JWI-54 metaG | ecosystem: Host-associated > Annelida > Digestive system > Unclassified | place...
ACCCCAGGCAGCCCCCCGGGCGGCGGCCTCACCAACATCACCACCAAATATAAGGGCGCTGACAACGCCGCCGACGGCACCGCTAACTGCCCCTAGCGCGGCGCCCTGGCCAGTCCGCTGACCGGTCTGGCTCGAACAGGCGCTGATTAGGATAACACAACTAAATACCAATAGATGCACTAATGTCTTTGGTGTAGTTTTAAGTGGCATACATATACTCCTTTGGTCTGTTTAAGATCAGCTAACCCCATTGTCCATCTATCAATTGCCATTTTCCCTGGTCAATTTATAGCAAGAACAATGCGAGGGGATAGTATCGTATATGGATTTTAACCTTTCTGTTTCATAAGCGAATCGTCATCCGGTAATACGCTAGAGTCAGAACCTTTATCCCCATCTGAGCGTATATGAATATCGCGCTGCGGAAATGCAATCACGATATCGCGTTCCTTGAAAAGGCGATCGATTTCAAAGCGTACCGCCGTCTCGACTTTGAGCATATGGTCAACAGCAGTCCAAAAACGCAATCTGAAGATTAGGGCACTGTCCCCGAAATTTGTGAACAGGACTTCCGGTGCCGGATACTTCAAAACGCGCTTTGTCTTTCCAGCTATTTCAAGCAAGGTTTCCCGAACACGTTCAATGTCCGAACCGTAGGCAACGCCCACCTCCACATTCCGTCGCAGGCGCCTGTCCTTAAAGCTCCAGTTCGTCACCTGGCGGCTGATGAATTCGGAGTTGGGGATAATCAGGGAAGCGTTGTCGTAAGACTGGACTACTGTGGAGCGTACGTTGATCTTTTTAACGGTCGCCCAGACCCCATTGATTTCTACATCATCGCCCACCTGAATGGGGCGCTCGAAAAGTAAAATGATGCCCGAAATGAAATTGTTGACAATGTTCTGCAGGCCAAAGCCGATCCCGATACCAAGTCCACCAAAAGCCACGGCCATCGTAGCCGTGTTCAGTCCAAACACATGCATCGCAATTAAAATCCCCAGAACCCATATGCCGTAGACGGTGATCGTCGTAATCGAGTCCTGCAGGCCAATCGCCATCCCACTGCGACTGAGGAATTTTTTTTGAAACATCCAGCGCCAAAGTCGGGCAATGCCGTGGGTTGCCAGGAGAATCAATACAGAGTAGACCACACCTATTAAGCTGAATGTCATATTCCCGATTTTCAGAGGATATCCCAGCACGGTATAAATATTGAGTAGAACCGCACGCTGCCCGCCCCAGGCAAGGATGAGGACGACTATCAGAGATAGCGCGCAGGCCAGCTGCCCGATACGAATCATGAGCCACTGCCATGGATATTCATCGTGCAGGAGTTCATCCCTTTTGCTGACACTTTTCTCCCGGTAATAATTATCCCACTCTTGGAGCATCCTGTATAACCCGATCCAGCAGAACATCACAATAATGCTCCGACCCCACGACGCCAGCCAAAGCGTAGCCAGGGGCCCAAAGCCAATCATATCCAAAATGAGGGCCATCCCGCCAATCAGATAACTGATAGCCCTCAAAACGGTAACCAGTGGCCGTCGGTTCGGATTTTCCCCAGGTTCGGCTTTCAGACTAAAGGCCGCCCCGCGCCAGAATCTGAAGGCCCAGGCTATTAAGAATAACTCAAAAAGGATTTTGACAAGCAGCAATAGTATGGAAGCACTCCCAAGACTCCAGTCAACAATGATAAACAGCCAGCAGAAATACTGCACCACGGGAATCAATCTTTTCAAGCGGGTTAACATTTCATCCGGGAGGGACGGCTCCCAGGACCAAGAATCTAGAATCACCTTTAGAAAACGGGCGAATATCAAAACGAACAGCAGTTCGGCAAAAAGTCGCAGTGCTGCGGTCGATAGGTAGAGAACATCGAGATAGGAATAAAGATAAAAAAGTACGGCAACCCCGGTAATGAAAAACAATGAATTCAATAGCCGGAGCGCCATCTGGTGATAGAGACCAAGCTTTACCAAAAGCGCATGATCGGCCAGGCGGGCAATGCCCTTGTTCAAGCGTTTAAGCAGAAAGATGAGCACTACAAGTAGTAATATAAATGCTACTAGGACATTGCCGGAATTTTTCCAAAACCGGCGCAGGTCGGTTTGCCATTCTTCTGTCCGTAAAATGCCACCTATTTCCTTTTTAATAATCGCCATCTCTGCTTCCAGAGCAGAGATGGTTATATAGGAGAAAAGTCCTTTGCGGAGCTCAAAAAGGTGCTGCTCTTTAAGCTGTTTAACCACAGCTTCAAATTTGAACGCGATATCTGTAAAAGCCTGATCGATTTCATTGAGCTGATCCAGGTGGGATACGATGATTTTATGCAGTTGAGAGAGCAGCTTTTCTTTCTGGACCAGCAGCCGGGATATTTCGCGGGTACGTGCTTTTAGACCATCGACAACACTGGCCGGAGCGCTTATTTTCAGCAGCTCGCGCAACTGCCTCTGATTTAAACTCTTCTGCTGATCTATGTTATTTTTAGCCAGGGTAATGATTTCTGCGCGCGGCGCAGTTTCAACGATCATGTTGCGCACTTCACTGATTGAAGCCCTCAGTTCCGTTTGCGCCTTTTGGACGGCAGCAATAGAAATCCCCGAAGTCAACAGGAGGTTCTCGAAGGTTGAGACCCTGAGCTGGTAACCATTCAGGGCCGCTGTAAAAAAGAGCTTTTCACGCTTGAGGATCTTCAGTTGCTCCTTAAAGCTCTCAACACTTGCTTTCTCGGCCGCTATGGACTCATCAATAGCCTGACTTAGTTCAGAAAGATTCAGGCCCGGATCAGAGGCAGGTGCTTTTGCGTGTGCAGTGCCGGCCCCATATGCGCAAAGCCAAGCAACCGGGACCAAGATAAGCACCATGCATGCAAAGATTTCTTTTTTAACCATGTTTTGTGGCCTCCAAACAGAAACAGGGTTTTGATATGCTGGAGATAGTATTAAATTTTCAGTTGACTGATATGTGCAGCATCATAGCACTAGTCTGAAACCAACGTAACGCTTTTTCGGGATAAAGATATCCGCAGTTAGAAACAATTGACAAATCTCAGATCTGGCTATATCTCAACTCGACTCGTTCTGAACTGGGATTTCCTCATCAAGCCATGCCGTGAATAGCGTGTACATAATTGCGAGCACAACTGCACCGACAAAAAGGCCAATAATCCCTGAGAAGATCATACCACCCAGGGCACCTATCAAGATTACAAGCATAGGCACATCTACCCCGCGCCCCATGAGTATCGGTTTTAAAAGCCCGTCGCTGGCACTGATAATAAGAGCCCAGATAAGGAAAAGAACCGCTGTCGTAGTGCTCGATACCGAAAATAAATAGACTGCCACAGGTCCTAAAATTAGGATAGGCGGCAGTTGGCTGACAGCGCAGATTAACACCAGAACTGCCCAGAGACCGGTTGCCGGCACACCGGCTACCAGCATTCCTATCGCGGATAGGATCGCCTGAATGACGGCTACCCCCACGACGCCCTGCATGACACCTCGGATGGCAGCCACCGCCAGGTCGGCAATTTTCAATCCTTTTTCACCTGTGAATCGAGTGAATACCTTTCGGGCAATACCAGCACTTGGCTCTGATTTCGCAAGAAAAACGCCGGCGATGCAGGTTGAAATAATAACCATGAATAGTCCATAAAGCCCCCCACCCACAGAACCTAGTATGGCGCCTAGAGCTGTTTCGATTTGGGGCGCATATTGTTTTAAAGCTGCGGCAAGGTTTGTCGATGTTAAGAGCCATGCCTTATGCAGTGATTCACCTACAACAGGCCAACCAGCCACACTTTCGGGCGGCAGCGGAATGGTAAGTGCTTTTGTCTGTATCTGTTCCGCCACAACCTGGATCTTATCAACCGAAGATACAACGAGCAATACAGTCGGAATGATGAGTAGCGAAATGATTATGAGAACAAACAACCCCGCGACCAGAGATCTCCGGCCTCCTGTTTTCTTTGAAACCCAGGCAATAAGAGGCTCTGCGGCGACCGCCAGAATCATACCCCAGAGAACCGGGATAAGAAATGGTTGGATCAACTGGAAGACCCATAATACCATAATCCCAATGACCGCCACTCTAATGAGGGCCTCGATAATATTTTTCCGAAATATCTTCTGGTTCTTCAAAGAATCCATAATGTCATTACCTCTGAGGAGGTTATTTCTGAACCTCCAATCCAGGCAACCGGCCTTGTATCTTCCAGCCGTAACCGAAAAGTCCCCGTCATTAAAATCCAGGTATCGGTATCGGTAAAGCACTTGTACCGAGTCGGAGCAACTGGACTGGAACGTCATCAATGTCGAACCACTCGGCCGGAGCTACGGTCCCGGAGGCCATTTTGGCATGGGCCCTGATCCAAGCTAAAAATATCAGACGCGCCCGGTTACTCTGGGCAATCAACTCATCGTGTTTGCGGTCCAGTTCAATATGCGTCTTCCGGTATGTAATCCAATCGTTGTCAATCTCTTTTTCAATCCGGTCGATGTTATCAAGACGGCCCATAAGGTGCTTTCCGATGGCTTGCAGCTGTGCCTCGTTTGGAAACTTCCCTTCAGCCGGGAGCAATTTCAGGCTACGAATTGCATAGGTATCCAGCATCAGGTCATAAGCACCTTGGAAGCCTCGGTAGGAGCGGTCAAGATACTTCAACGCCTCAAGGACCCTGAATTTCTCTTCGCGCAGGCCCTCATGATAGACGACTACCCCTTTATACTTTACGTCTATCTTGGTATCCATTTTAAAAACGAGTGCTTCGGTGGCCGTGTCGATCCTCTCAATCAACAACTCGGCATACCGACCGTAGGCACTGATAATTGGTTGCGCTTGCCGTAGGGCGTCCAGAAAAGTCTTCTGGGCGCGGACATTTTCGACAACCGACCGATAATGGGTGTCCCCTAAACGTAGACGACTTTCAATCCAATCTTCCCTTGTGTCCAGAAAATCGGCGTACAGTTTAACCCGCGCTTTTTGAGATGGCGCGGTTTCCGCTATGGTTACGATTCTTACCGAGTAGTTCACCATCGCGCTCATTAGCCGTTTCGTTTCCGCCAGAAGACCGTAGAGCTGCTGTTCTTCCGGTTCGGTTAATTTAAAAAATTCCCTGGTGTAAATTGCATCGTCCTTGGTAAGGCCGATTTCGGCGTCACCGATCAAGGCGATGGTGCTGTCCGCAAAAAACGCCACATTTGCTTTAGGCGTTTTTTTGAATTTCTTCGTATAATTCTCCATGCCTGCACAGCCCGATAAATAAAGAAGCAGTGACAAAACAAAAAGCAGGCACAATACTCCTTTGGAGAACCTTGATGTTTTCATTCTCATTCTAACCTCCTTTCCTATTTATAGTTTCCCAAACGATAAGGACTGAGAGTTCGTAACCTAATATAGTATCGCCCGGCTGGCATAATTGGGCAATTGCTTTTTATGCCGCCAGAGTTAAAAACTCACTCCCAGTCCTAAAGAATAACCCGAAACATTATTTCCAAAAATGTAGCGTCCAACTATTCTGAAACGGGATATGATGACCTGATAGGCACTTGAGTCCAATTCGAGACCCGCGCCGACAGACGCCAGATTGTCAAATCCAAGGGCGCCGCGCTGGGGCCCAAAAAAGGTGGTAAAGGATGACTCAAGTACGTAACGCAGCGGCCGCTGCAGAAAGTCGGCACCGGTCGGCGCTCGCCAGCGAGCCCATATGTTGGCTGAATTGGTCTCGGAACTGCCTTTAAAATACTCAGTTGTATCACCAAAGGACTGCAGGTGGATGAGCGTATAGCGTAATTCCACATCGATTTCATAATCATCGCGGTAGCGCTCATAATCCAGCATGAGTGAACCGCCTAATCCGTAAGCAGTCATCCGGCCGTCATCGATGAGGTCGAGATTCAGGTCATAAGCTGCATTCAGTAAATCCTGGGCCAGGGCAACGTCGGTCGTCACGTATCCGAGGGAGAAATTGAAAATCGGGCGCAGCCGTAATTCCTCATCATCGGTTAGCGGAAAATTATAGCCAATACCACCGGTCGCCGCGAAGCTGTTCCACTTTATGGGAATCCAGCGCTGCTCCTGTCCGCGGGTGGCAATAAAGTCCGGGTCGAAGCGCGAATAGCCAATAGCGCCTTCGAGATACAGCGGGAACTCTTTACTGACCGTGAAACCGCCCCCGATGCTGCCCTGCGAGATACCGGGGTTATCCGTATTCGCATTGCTGATGGAGAGCGAATTTGTGGTGATATCCGGCAACACCGTAAAAGCCATCAGGGTCAGGCTGGCGTCGGCGATCTTCTTGAGCTCGTCCGGGGAAGTCTGGATATCCCAAACACCGCTGGCACGACCCCAGCAGGGGTATATCAACCAGACCAGCGCAACCACGAGCAAGATTCGCAGTTTAATGAAGCGTTGGTCTATACAGGAATCTTTTCTCATACGCCCCATTCACCTCGGCGCGGCCGTAACCGATTCAAGAAGGAATGCCAAAAATCGTGCTTTTTATTTATTTAAGTATGCGTGCGGCATCCTCACTATTTGCGTCCACTATAGAAAACCAAACCTACCGATTACTTGATAACTTCACCCATATACCATGCGCCCGCCGCGAGGGCTTGCGGCCCTTCCCGGTCACCTTTTGTTGCGCCGAGAACTATTTGGGATGGTAAACATCGTAATCACCCGTGATATAAGATGGTATTCTCGTCCCCTGATCATCAACCACCAAAATGTTTGCAAGGTCGCCGTCTTTGGGGTCAGCCGAATCGGGCTGACAGGTTTGAGCCAATTTCCAGGCAAATCGCCAGGCCATTACGGCTGAGTTCAAAGGCGGGGCACTTTGTTCAGGGCTGTAATCGGTGCGCCACAGGCCGTCGGTATAGATGTCGAATTGAACCCTGAATCCTTTGGGCTTGCGTACCCAGCGGGCATCGATGCGGTCTATTGCTTCACTGATCTCCACTTGCGCCCTCCTCTATCATCATCGAATCCAATTGATCACCGGACACGTCTTTTTGCCTGAGTTGATGCTGAAGGTACACTTGCTGCATGGGCAGCGCCATCCGGATGTTTTCATGGTCAAATCGCAGCTTGATCATTTCGGTCAGCTCACACTTGGTTAGCCAAAAGTCTTTATTGTCGGTCCAGCAGCGGGCACCTACCCCGATGGCGCCGTCTTTGAGGTCAAGGGTCCATACCTGCGGCCGGGGTGTGGTCAGCACCCTGGGGTCGGATATCATCAGCTCCTCGAGGAGCTGTTTGGCCCTGATCAAATCCTGATCGTAGGGAATCCGCACATTGATTTTTATTCGCCGGCCGGGTGTTTCATGGTAGTTCGTGACAACGGTTTTCATAATTTTTGAGTTGGGAATGAACACGACCTCGCCATCGAAGGTTTTAATGCGGGTATGGTAGATGTTGGTACCCGCCACCTTGCCGAAGAGACCGTCGATGAGGACCACGTTGCCCACATGGAAAGGCAAGGTTGGTAGCCAAGACCGCAACACAATCACCAGAGCGATGGCTGCCAAGCCCAGTATTGCCAGAAACCGGGCGATTGTATCAAAATCCAACCCGATACGGACAAGTGAAATATTCAGAACAACGACAAGCAGCAGGATATAAACAATGGACGATATCCTCTTCACCGGCCATTGGTTTCCTTTGTGACGGTCGATATAGGTTCTAAACCGGCGTATAAACCAATGTAAGAGGATCAACCCTATCACCAGTATTAGCAGGCCCTGGATAAGATCATGCCCATGAAGTGCCATGAACTCTCTGAGGCGCTCGTATTCTGACTTAGCTAGCCATTTATGCATGTTTCTATCCCTTCTTTTTAATAGCTGCACTAGATAGATAAAGCCAACATACTCTTAGCCCCAACAATATTACTGAATTGCCCTTCTCGGACCGGTTGCATCGGTTTTCTTTTGCCGGTTCACTGTGCGTTCGTGGTGACTGGACGGCCATGCGTTGAACCAAAAAGCCGCAACGCATAGTATCTGTAAGCCAGCAAGGCCAGGACGGCTCCGACTAAAAAGACAAGAATAAGAGCAATGCCGAGCAGAAAACCAAAAACAAGCCACTCTTGCCCCCTTTTTTCCACTGACTCCAAGGCCACGCGAAGCTCCGGTAGCAATCCCTTCAAGTGTTCCGGTAATTTCGACAGCTGGTTTATGTTTTGCAGCATTTGCTTCATATCGGGATGTTTTGCAAATTGGGTAAACCAGACACCGCCGAACAGGCCTATAAGTTGCGGCATGCGGGTTCCCAGAAACATGCTCCGCTCGCCTAGCAATACGGCTTCCTCCACCTGTTCAGTGGCATTCTCAACCGAACTAAAAAGTCCCCGGCTTTTTTTTTCAGCTTCCTTGGGCCGGTAGCCCGTGAAATTGCCGAACCTGACGACGGGAAAAAACACAGTACTCGGATTATTTTTTCGCCATTCAGCAATGAGGGTTTTGAGTGTCTGCTGCTGTTCCGGGGTGAGTATTTTGGACGAAACCTCCCAGATGTCATTTTTCGCTTTGAGAAAACCATCCACCAGGGGCTGTAGCTGCTGGCCATGTTCGGGTAGCAAATTGTTTTTGAAGACGATGTGACCCAGCGTCACCATGACTACCATGTCGAAAAGCGCACTCACCGGGTTTGGTTCGGCAGCTCTCGTGAAGGCCGAAGAGATGGAATAGGTGCAGATTTCCATCATCCTTTTGAGATCATCTCCCGGCGGTGACTGCTTCTCGTATGCATCAAATGCGGAAACGAGGTTCGCATAATAACGGTCGGCAAAAGCCATAACCTGCAATTGCAGCTCGGCCGCATCAATTTTTACATACCCATCGTCCCGGCCGCCTTTTTTATCGGCGGCAGGGACGATACCGGCAAATGACAGCAAAAACATGGCTATTAGGATTGTCCTAAAGAAGATACCTATTCTATATCTATCCATATTTACCCCCAACTGCTGGCCTAATTAATGCCCCCGACCGCGATTTCGACCCGCCGATTGCTGCGCCGGCCCTCAATGGTCGCATTATCGCCAATCGGGTTGAGACTGCCGAACCACAGCAGTACGACGCGAGCCGGGTTCACATTGTAATTCTGGGTGAGATAAGCTTTGATACCGGCCGCCCGACGTTCCGAAAGGTATATGTTGTATTCCTCATCACCCGTGCTGTCGGTAAAACCGGCGGCGACCACAAATGCGCCCGGATTGTTCTGCAGAAAGGCACCCAGCAGGTCGAGTTTCCCGTAATATTCATCGCGGATATCGGCGCTGTCGAAATCAAACAACATGTTCTTGGCAACAAAACCAACCACTTCCATTTTAGGTTTAAAGCGCACATAGGACGTGGTTTTGACGGTGAAAAGCGCACCGGAAATGTAGCTCGGATAGTCCATGATCGCCGCCATGGGAATGACCCGGGAAGATGCATTCACCTTGGCAACCGCCGCCAAAAGGTCCTTTTCGGCCGCTGCGGTGGCACTGCTGACCAGGTAAAAGCTGACATCGTGGGCGGCGGCGAGTTCCTGAGCAATCTTCAGCGGCCTGGTGCTCCGAGGGGAATCGGAAACAATGCCGTCCGTAAACATGAAGACCACGGTCTTGCCGGTCAAGCTTCCCATTACTTTGCGCAGGGCACTCAGCCCCGGCTGCAGCATCGCCGGCCCCTGGCCTTTTTCCGGCAGTTGATCGATGGCGGCGTCAAAACGATCCCGGTCGTAAGGCTGCATGCCGTACACTTTCTTGAAGCTGCCCATCAGGGTGGCGTTATCGGTGTAGATGTAAAGACCGGCATTGTAGTCCAAGTCCGGCAGCCAGGCGTTACGCGCCTTCAACAGACTCTTGGCGGCTTTGATCTTGGAGATATTTTTACCGGGCACGTTTTGATTGGTCGAACCAGAGGTGTCGAATAGGATGATAAAATTGTCGGCCGTCTTGATTAAATCCACTTCCGTCACCAACTCTTTTTCAACCATGGTACGGGTCACGATCTGGAAGGCCTGCGCACTGGTTACCATACAGACGGAAATCAGGAACATCAGGGAAAAAATGGATAGAATTGTTTTTTTCATGTGGCACCACTCCTTGTTTTGAAACCCCTTCCGGGGTTGTTTATAAAACTTATGGCTATGGGTTTCGATCACATATCAAAACCGTTGAAATCTACCTCTTGGATCTGGGGCAGTTTCCAGCTTTGATCAAAGAACGGCTCGGTCGGACCATGCCGCTCTTTTCCACCCCCTTTCTCCAGTTGCGCGCCAAGCGCTGCTGCAGTCGTTCCAAATTCAGCGGCCTTTTCGCTGATGCGCATCTCGACGACTGTCTCGTCGACCTCGATACTATCAGCTTTGAATGTTTGCATTGCTTCTCGATACAAGCGTCACTGCGAAATTACCGCGGTTGACTTGCAAATGTCATATTTCTAATCCGTTCTAGCTTTTCTGATGTTGCTCAATACCTCCTCGACATTGAACTTGGCCGGTTTCTGACGCGGGGGAACTTGGCAAATGCCTGCAGCTGTTCGTCGATGTATGCCTGGGCCGGCACCAACAGGAACAGATGATCGATCCACCAGTTGTTGTAGCCATTGGTGTCGGTATCCGCCCGTTCAAAGGGATCGCTGCCGGTCTCATTACTATTTTCTTCCCTAAGCCCTTTCTACAAAGTTATTGCCCGGCGGCTCGAGCAGCTTCCAGTTGCTGCATGATGATGTCTACATTAAAGCTGCCCGGTTGCTGGCGTTGTGGATAGTCCAGAAAGGTTTTCATAAATTTGGTGTCCACAGTCTTCGTTTTCCCTTGGTTTCCATGGGTGAAATCGTACACAAGTCGAATTGCTGCCCTTTCAGCACACCCGATGTTACGAACTGTCGGCCGAATGTACGGTCTGGCGATTAACTTGATCAGAAGCTTGTCACTTTTCAGTCATTCAAAACCCTGCAATTCTATATCGACTATTGCGATCGTACTGGAAAGCATTGGGCCGGCTTCTATTTTTCTGGCGGCCTGCATGTCCACGGCAATCTTGAAATCGTGGTACGACCAGGCAAAGGGCCCCTCTATCTGGATTTCACCCAGCACCAGCCCCATGGGCTGCTCCTTTGGCAATTGCATGCGGCAGCACTTTACTGCTTTAATTTGACTTTTCAATATCCGGCAGCACCCAGGTCCGATCGAGAAACGCCTTTTTCGGGGAGTACAGCCGGAAGTAGGGGAACCATCCGCGCCCCTTTTCCGTGGGGATCCAGTTTTTCGTTTTAGTCCCATCTGGCTTGTCCGGACCGATGAAGAGATCCACTGAACCGTCTGCATTTACCGCCAGGTCCATTCGCGATGAGCGGTCCGCAATCTCGTACTTGTTGTTGATCAGCGTGCGGGTGTTGACTTCATAGACCGTCAGCGACCAGAAGGCTTCTGCCGGCACGTTGGACGGCAGACGCAGTACATAGTTGGTGCCGCCATCCAGCCAGTCGCCGTCCTTATCCTTATAGGCTGCCATATAGACCTGGCCTTTGCCGGTCTTCTGGCCATGCATCGCGATGTCGTTGGTCACCGCCTCGTAAAACCAGGCCGCCCGGCCATCCAGTTCGTCGTAAAATTTTCGCCGCTGATCGGGTGGTGAAACGGTGGCGAATTCCCAGTGGGAACCGTCCACATAGTGGGCGTCTTCTATCCTTTTGGCGAAGTCGTTGGCCTTTGCCATGGCTTCACCGACCAGGGCGGCCTCTACCAAAATACGCTCCTGGCGCCAATCAGGGGTGAAGGGCTTGCCTTTTTCAATCCCCAAAGGCTTCAGCATGGCCATGAAAAACCGGTCGCGTTCGGCCACCGGTTCGCGATTGAGGGTGTCGGCCAGCAGTTTCCAATACGCCATACCGCGGGGCGCGGCAGCCATCCAGGGCTTGCCTTTGGGTGTGATGTACCCCAGGGGTTTAGGGTTGGTGCGTTTGGCATAAGGGTATAGTTTAACTTTTTTAAGCATCGCCATACGCTCTTTGCGATCTTCCGGCATGAGACGAATGCCCAACAAGATGCCATTGGTCGGTGATTGAAACACTTTGTATTTCTTCACCTTCGGCACCTTGTGGCCCGGCCCCACAAACAGGTATTTCCCCGGTTCCGTCAACTGGGTGATCCCTATTTGCCACATATCATGGGCTGCGCCACGCACCTTCCCGGCCGGGCCCGGCATTTCCACCACCCAGGGCCCATCCGCAAGGTCGATAAAGGGCAGCACATAGGGCGTGGTGGCGTTGAAGGTTAGCCCGCCGAGTTTGTCCTTGTAGCTTTCCACAAACACGATCTGGCCGTTTTTAGCACCAAGCTGCTTTTCATGGGCAAAACGCCATTGGGCCATGCTGACAAGAGGGGTGGCCCAGATGTAAGCCTGCACCGCTCTCTGAAAGTCCATTTCATCGAAGAGCTTCTGCACGGTCGCATCGCTGGGATAGCCGTCTGCAAAAGAATGGGTGAATTTCAGCTCACCGATACGGGTGTCGAGGGTCTCGGCCCAGCCATATGGCCCCATCAAAAGAGCAATGGCACAGAAGGAAATAGAGATAATTGTTTGTAGTCTTTTCATGATCATTGCCTCATATTTGCTGAGTTTGTTCTGTGAATCAGCTATTTCAACTTGACGACGTCATCCGGCTTCCAGGTCTGATCAAAAAACGCGATGTCGGCGCCGTAGAGACGGATAACCGCCATAAAGTCGCGACCTTTCACGGTCTGGATCCAGTTTGTTTTCTTGGTTCCCTTGGGTTTTGCAGGCCCAAAAAAGAGGTCGACCGAGCCGTCCTTATTCAAGTGGATGCTCTTGTCGAGACTGTTTTTGGAAGGCAGCAGTTGTGGCGTCTCCGGCATGGTCCCGTCGGTGACGTTATACAGGGTCACCGCCCAGAAGGCCTTGGCGGGGATACCCGCGGGCAGGTGCATTTTGTAATGGTTGCTTCCATTGAGGAAATTTCCGTCCGCATCGCGCAGGGCAACCGGGTACTTCGATCCGGCTCCGATGGTACGCATCACCATGGCTGGAGCTGATGAATAGGCATATTGAAAAAAGGTGGCTCTCTGGTTGACGTCCAGGTAGCTGTCCTGCATCCACTCCGCGGTAGCCGCTGCCCAGGCACGGACACAGCGGCGGTCTTTGTAGTAAAGATCGCGCTTATCGTTACGGGTCTGCATGCGCAGGGCTAAAATCATTCTGGGGGCCTTCCTCACCACCTTTTCGAGCAGTTTCTTTTGTCCACTGTCAGGTTTAAATGGTCGGCCCTTGATAATTCCGATGGAGGCGAGGACACCACGCAACTCGGGTGTAATGGCCTCTACCGGTTCGTAATCGACAAACTTCTTTAGTTTTTCCCAATAGGTAAAATCCACCGGATACATCATGTCCACTCGTTTGCCGGAACCATTGGGAAATATCATTGGTTTGATGTTTTTCTCTTCATCCCAGAGCGGGTAAATGCGTGTTTGCTCAGCGATGGCCACTGCCGGGGCCGGGTCTGGGCCTTCGGCCATTACAGTACGAAAGAAAAGAAACACATTATAGGTTGACGATTCGTAGGCGAAATAACCATCCGGGACATGCCCCCTGTATCCAGGGGGCAACAGCAAGTAGAGGCCGCCGCGCGCCCGGTCCGGTCCGATGGCACCAACATCTGTAATGGTGCGCTGGAAGAAATCAGTAAACATGCCGATTATTTTTGGTGGTACAGCGACAACCAGCGGCCCCGTCTTTTTAAGGTCCAGATAACTCATGGAATAGATCACATCCGCGTTGGGGGTCGGCACCCATGCGCGGGCGTCCATACGGTCCTTCCAGATGGGCAGCACATTGTAGCCTTTGCCGAAAACCGCCTCGGAGCCATCCCGCATGCCGATGACATTCAATGCCGGCAGCATGGTCATGTAAGCGTGGATCGCCCGCTGGTAAAACAGCTCTTCCCGCAGCGCCTGCGCTTCTTTTTCACTGAGCCAGTTGCCGCTATTGATTTGTCTTACGAGCGGCGGTGCCGTCTCCTGGGCCTGCGCCGAAAAAACAAACGCGATGGTAAGCACACATATCCATGAGCACAGAATCGTATACTTCGGTTTCATAAATTCTCCTTTATTTCGGAAACAGCATCTGGAACGTGAACACCACCTGCCAGCCCGGCGCGCCCTTCGGTTATTCAATGTTTGCGCGTGCCGCTACCCACACCTTGCCGGGGAGTTATCTGTCTTGGACAGGCGGCCAAAATCGCAATCGGTATATGTGGTTACATACTGCACAATCAACCCCGAAGTTGGTTACCTGGGGGTACCTGACTATCAATCATTTTTCGCCGTCCTAAGATTATTAAGGACTTCTTCCACATTGAACTTGGCTGGTTTCTGGCGTGGCGGAAACTTGGCAAATGTCGCCAATTGCTCTGCGACGTGTGCTTGGGCCGGTACCAACAAGAATAAATGATCGATCCACCAGTTGTTGTAGCCGTTTGCATCCGTGTCCGCCCTTTCAAAGGGGTCCGATCGTAAATTAAATACTTTGGGCAACCGCAGTTTCACAAAAGGTTCAGACCAGACATCCCATGATTTCGCACGTTGTTCGGAAAAAACGATTTTCCACTTATTGAAACGCAACCCAATGAGTTGACCACCATCGTCAAAATAGAAAATGTCTTTTCGTGGCCCCTGTTTTGACTTCCCGGTCAGGTAGGGCAGGAAATTCTCGCCGTCCAGATGGACCTTGAATTTCTTGCCCGCAGCCTTGTGGCCTTTCATCAGCTTTTGCTTGATGTCTGCTTCGCCGACTGCAGCCATCAAAGTCTGTACCCAGTCTAAGTGCGATATGATTTCATTGGAAACCTGACCCGGTTTGATTCTTGCCGGCCAGCGCACCATGCCGGGGACCCGGAACCCCCCTTCCCAGTTGGTATTTTTCTCTCCGCGAAAAGGTGAAATACCACCGTCAGGCCAGCCATTGTAGTGCGGACCGTTGTCGCAGGTATAGACGACGATCGTGTTGTCCTCTATGCCCAGTTCCTTGAGCTTATCCAACAAGATCCCCACGTGGGCATCATGCTCCAGCATCCCGGCACCATAGAGGCCATACTTCTCCAGGTTTTTTTGGGATTCGGGCTTGAGGTGCGTCCAAAGATGCATCCGGGATGGATTGAACCAGGCCATGAAAGGCTTGCCGGCCTTGTGGGCGCGCTCCATGAAGTCCACGGTCGCTGCCGTGAACTCATCGTCTGCCGTCTGCATCCGTTTACGGGTGAGCGGGCCGGTGTCTTCACACTGCTGTTTGCCCATCGGACCAAACCTGGGATCTCTTTCTTTGCTCGCCTTTTTAGTGGCTTTGCATTTCAACACGCCACGCGGACCGAACGTTTTACGGAAAGCCGGATCTTTGGGATAGTCTGAATGCTCGGGTTCTTCTTCCGCATTGAGGTGGTAGAGGTTGCCAAAGAATTCATCGAAGCCGTGAACGGTCGGCAAGTATTCGTTTCGGTCTCCCAGGTGATTCTTGCCGAATTGGCCTGTCATGTAACCATGGTTTTTCAACAACTCCGCCAGGGTCGGGTCTTCCTTCTGCAGGCCCAGTTCGGAACCGGGCAAACCCACCTTTGTCAGTCCGGTGCGCACCGGCAACTGACCGGTAATAAATGCGGACCGACCGGCGGTACAGCTTTGTTCAGCGTAGTAGTCCGTGAACCGGGTACCTTCTTCGGCAATGCGGTCGATATTCGGTGTTTTGTAACCCACCAGCCCTTCACCATAGGCGCTGATGTTGGTTATACCCACGTCGTCGGACATGATCAGCAGGATGTTGGGTTTCTTCGAATGGGTGGCCGCGTGCGCCGACTTGGCCTGCGCCGGCTGCGCCGTCATGATGGTGGCGGCGGTCAGTACCCCACCCACGGCGGCCCACGCAGCGGCCTTCATGCCTTTGTCTCTTCGATTGCGCTTCATTTTTGCTCCTTTCATCAAATTCCTGATAGTCTTAAAAAACGATATCTTTCAAATATCCAAGCGTTTGCTCGGCGATGAGCATGTCCCGCAGCCTTTCGCGACCACCTTCTTTTTCCAACTGGGATCTAAGCTTGCGCGGGGTTGTTTCGAACTCAGCCGCCTTTTCTTTACTTCGATTTTCGAGATCAACTTCGTCCACCGCGATGCCGTCGCGGGCCGCAATCGCCTTCAGGATCAACATCAACTTGACCCGCTGTGCGGCTGCATCCCATTGGGCGGTGCCGGGTTTGGCCTTATCGAAGCCGTCGACGCTAAGTTCTTTGCGAACCAGTTCGGCCGGCAACGTCATGTTGACGTGTTCGAGCAGCCAATGGGAAAGTTCGCTCAAGGGATCTTCGCTATCCTGAGAAATCTGAATCGCGTCAAAATCGGGCAGGTCGAATTCCGGCAGCGGCAGAAACCGCAGGGTGAACTGCAGGTTACGGCCTTTCTCGCAGGTGATCTCAACCACCTCAAGGGGGCCGGCTGCTTGCATGTCCAACTGCTGCAACGCCTCTGGCCCGTAGCGCCTGGCGCTGAAGCGGGTAAGGTCGTCCGTAATCTGCCTGCGAAAGCGTTTGCCAATCAGGTGCCTGGGGGTCTTACCGGCCCGAAAGCCCCTTACCGGGACCTGGGCATAGACCGCCACGATGTCGTCGTAATCAGCGGCGATTTGATCCCACGCCATCTCAACCTGCAACCGGCTATATTCTTTTTCTTGTTCAAGAACCTTGAGCTTCAACCTTCTTCTCCCGGCCGCCAGTGGGCGGCGGCTTTTGTGCGCACCGCTTTGACCACCGACCCGCCCAGGCGGCGTACAATTGTTTGTACGGGCTCGTCAATGTGCGCAAAAAATTGTTTCCAGCCACTGCACAGGTAGTTCAATCCCATCTCTCCCTGGGGTGTTTTGATAAACCGGTTTTTGGGGCACTCGCCGAAGCACGCGAACAGGTACTCACACCGACGACAGTATTCCGGCAGCTTGCCCTCTTTGTCCTTGCCAAAACGCTCCTGCCGTTTGCTGAAGGCCATCTCCGCCAGGGGGCGCTCCTTGATGTCGCCGATGCGGTATTCAGGATAGACATAATGGTCGCAGGCGTACACTGAGCCGTCCCGCTCGAGGGCGAGCCCTTTGCCGCACATGGGACCCTGGGTACACAGGGGGGAGACATGGCCCATCCATGTCTCCACGGCCGCATCGAAATAATTGACGTAAATCCGCCCGAGGTCTTTCCGGTGCCACTCGTCGAATAAGCTGTTCAAAAACAGGCCCCAATCGTCCGGGTCCACCGACCAGTCTTCGACGACGGATTCGGCAGAGCCCGGTTTCGCTGCCGGCGTGTCCACCATCGGCGCCTGCCGGTCATCCCATCGGTGAGGGGCCACCTGTTGAAAACCGATTGGTTCCACGATGGGGATAAACTGCATGCGCTTTGAGCCGACCCGGTCCCGCAGGAAGCGGTAGACCTTCAGCGGGTGCTTGGCCGTCGTACGGTTGACGCAAGTCAGCGTGGCAAAGTTGACCTTGTGTTTTTTCAACAGCTTGGCCGCCTGCATCACCCGCTTGAAACTACCCTGGCCGGATTTGTCCTTCCGGTAGCGGTCATGCAGCGCCATGGGGCCGTCGATGGACAGGCCAACCAGAAAATTTTCCTTGCGCAGGAACCGGCACCAGGCATCGCTGAGTCTCGTTCCGTTGGTTTGAAGGTCGTTCTCGCAGCGAACATGGGGGGACAGTATTTCTTCTCGAATTCAACCACGCGTCGAAAAAAATCGATGCCCAGCAGGGTTGGCTCGCCGCCCTGCCAGGAAAAGACGACCTCCTTGTGATTCTGCCCCTCGAAATACTGGCGGATGAACGTTTCGAGGGTCTCATCAGAAATCCGCCAGTCTTCCGGTTTGCCCAACAGTTGCTGCTTGGAAAGGTAGTAGCAATAGGTGCAGTCGAGGTTGCAATGCGCACCCGTAGGCTTGACCATCACATGCATCCGTCTGATCGGTTTGCCCCGATACACGTTTTGGGGGGCAACTTTCATTTTTCCAATGGCACCATTTTTTGAATACATGGCGTCTCCGCGATATGTGGTTTCACCCTACAGCTTGCCGTCCCAACGCTCCGGGTCAGCGGTGGCGAAGCACCGTCCGCTGCTACCGCTTGTTAGCTGGCCTTGCCAATTCCTCCCTGCCCTCATCTTTTCCCATGCGGGTAAATGACCTTCCAGTCCTGCTTCATGTCCACGACTGTCCAGCCCTTCGCACGAGCTTCGTTCAGACCTTTGTCCAGACGTCCGATATTTGAATCGCGGTCATACGCCCATTCACGCTTGGAATCTGTGTGGTGGACGTAGAGCGCGAATCGCGGACCCGGCCCTGCCGTGGTCCATTGCAGCATCTGCAGGTCGCCATCCGAGTTGCCGAATGCGGCGATGGGGCGGCGGCCGATCTGCGTATGAATGCCTATGGGCTTGCCGTCCTTGTCGTTAAAGAAGTTTACTTCCGGCAGCCGCACGAGCACAGGCTTGCCGTCGCGCATTTCAAACTTGGTCTTGATGCTGCTTCCAACGACCTGTTCGGGTGGGATGCCATAGATCCTCTCGACCCACGGGCGCATGAACTCAATGCCGCCACCCGAGACGATGAACGTCTTGAAGCCGTTCGCGCGCAGGTGAGCGAGTAGTTCGAGCATGGGTTGATAGACCATCGCGGTGTAAGGCCGCTTCTTCGTGGGATGTTTGGCCGTGGCGATCCACCCCTCTACGATCTTCTCGAACGCATCAGTGGTCATGCCCGCGTGGGTTTCCATGATGATCTCGAGCATCGCGTGTTTGCCGCCTGCGAGTGCTCGTTTCACATCGCCCTTGAGCACCGACGCGAAGGGCTCCTTGCCCTTCCATTCGGGATGCTCAGATGCGAGTGCCTTCACACGATCGAACGCGAATAGGAATTGGAAGTACATCGGCTGCTCGGACCACAGCGTACCATCGTTGTCGAACGTGGCGACGCGCTCCGCTGGCGGCACAAAGTCGGGTGACCCTTGCTTCGTCACCTTTGCCACGAAGTTGATGATGGACTGTTTGGCCTTTCCATTGTTCCATGATGGAAGCGGGTCTGGCCCCTGAGACATCGCCAGGTCACCGAAAACCAGGATCAATACAAAAGCGAGTGCAATGTGGAGAATCCGTTTCATTTAAGTCCCCTATTTATGGACGATTAGAAGCCAGCTCACTCGCTGCTTCGGGATGCCAGCCTATTTGGGAAACAGCATCTGGAAGGTGAACAACACCTGCCAGTCCGGCGCACCCTCCGGTTTTTCAATATTGGTGTAGGCCTCCACCCGGGCATTGATGGGCAAGCTACCGATTTTAAATAGTTTCCCGGCGCCGCCCCCCACTGGAACGGTCCACTGCTGCCCAGAACGGGCATCCCAATTGGCGGTAATGATCATGTCGGTGATCAGGTACCAGCCATTGGCCAGGTTGTAGTTTACAAACGGTTCGAACAGCGTCTGGTTCACATCGGAGCGGTCATCGTCACCGGCAAAGGACCATAAATGGCGGACCAGTCCGCCATATGTGCCCCAGCCCGGCTGCACAAGGATGACACCGGTGGGCCCGGCGCTCCATTTTTCTGAACCGAGCGAGGACTCCGTGGCCGTAGGCAGGGTGATAGACGGCCCCAGGCCCCAGATGAATGGTTTTGTTTTATTTGGCGATACGAACAATGAATAGTTGATATCCCCCAGCCCGCTTTTACGATCATTGGCCGGCTGTCCCTGGGGAATGGCCGGGGTCCCCTCGATGTAGCCGTCCACACTGACCCAGGCGGGGATAAGCGCCCGGTTGATCAGATTCCAATCACCCACGGTGACCGGAATGACCGGGTTGGCGTTGAGAAAATAGGCGCTGCCGTTGGGCGCGCCGGAATCGACGGTCAGCTTTAAGGGCAGGCTGTACATGGAACTGACCGGATTCTGCACCTTGGCGCGCAGATCATCGGCAACACAAACGCTCATATTTGATAAGCTCAGGATCAGGACGGTCAAAGTTCCGATCAATTTGGTCACGCGACGGTTAACGCTTTTTGGCAGGGCGTCCACACTTGCTACGAGCCAGCGCGGCTGAAATCTATTCAAGCAAACGATGACGTTGCATACCGTTGCGATCGTTGTTAACTTCATCAGGATCTCCTTTGAAGCAGGCACCGCTTTCAACTTCCAGCACCTTGACTGTGTTTGGCATGTTATAAAAAGGCCATCAGCACGCATTCACTGTACGGATGAGCACTGAAGGGCCGTTGATATTTCATTCTCGAGCTCCTGTATAAGCGCCTGATATTCCATAGTTCTTTTACCAGCTTCGGGGGCATTTGCGAGGACCCAGTGCCGATGAGCTTCGAGACAGGCCCGGTAATCCTGGCAGATGGAAAAAACTCCGGATCGCCGGCCAGGCAACGCGCGACGCGGTCATGATGGTGGGGAAATCGAACCTGGATAAGAGTTATCAGGTCGCGCATAGGCATTATCCCATATATGTTGTCCGCGAAAGGGTGCTCGTTAGGAAATGGTTACCGGTCCATTTGATGCCATGTTAAATTTGCACGATTGAAATCAATTTGATAAGTACATTACTGTAACGTACCTGTAGGCCCTGCTTCCTGAACTCGGCTCTTTTGCAAACTCAAGATTAAACAAGAAACGAATGAAAGACGCATCCCCTCTCACACCTGATGATATCCAGATCCAGCTGAACCGCATTTTTGCGAGCAGCTAATTCCGCAGTTCCGAAAAACAGAGGCACTTTTTAAGCTACGTGATCGACGAAACCCTCGAGGGCCGTGAAGATCAAATCAAAGGATACACGGTGGCGGTTGCTGTCTATGACCGCAGGGCGGATTTCGATCCTCAGGTCGACCCCATTGTCCGGGTTGAAGCCGGCCGGCTGCGGCGGGCCCTGGAGCACTACTACCTCACGGATGGCATCGAGGACCCGATTAGAATTGAAATCCCCAAGGGCGGTTATGTGCCGCGGTTTATTGCAGCCCTGGACAACGCATCTGAAATAGTTGCGCCGTTTTCAACTTACAGGAGTGAAGTTATTGATAGGGGTCCATCCATAGCAGTTTTGCCGCTGGATAATTTGACCGGCGATAAAAGCCAGGACTATTTTGCCGCAGGGCTCACGGAAGAACTGACAGCGGAACTGGCTCGCTACCAGGAGTTGCATGTCATCGCTTCCCAATCCACCATGCAATTCAGGGATCAAGGGGTCGATCCGCGAATCATTGGGCGTAAACTTGCCGTCCGGTTCCTGCTGGCCGGCAGTGTTCGCAATGATAGGAAGACGATCAAAATCAGCACCCGTTTGATTGATTCAACCAACAACGCCCAAATTTGGACCGCGAGCTACCGCCGTGAGATGACACCGGGCAACCTGATCGAATTACAGGAAGAGATCGCCCAAAATTCTGTAGGTGTCCTGGCCGATCAGTTTGGTCAGATTTCCCGGGAACTTTCCAAAGAATCGCGAAAAAAGCCGCCGAAGGAACTTGCCGCCTATGATGCCATCCTGCGCTTTTACCATTACGAATCGGTCTTGACACCGGATAGCTTTCAGGAAGCCCTAACCGCTATGGAAAAAGCGGTTGTAATTGACCCGGAATATGGACTGGCCTGGGCCGTACTGGCCCATTTGCATGCCGATAACCATGCCCTGGGATTTTGTGAAATTGAAAAACCTCTGGAAAAAGCCTTGAAATTTGCCCATAATGGATTGGCCCTGGAACCTGAAAATCAATTTGTGCACGATGCCCTCACCCTGGTGCATTTTCATCGAGACGACAAGGCTTCCTTTCTAAAGCACCTGAATACAACCCTCGCCCTCAATCCAAATGCACCCTATATCGTCGGTGTGGCCGGTTGGCACCTGGCCCTGTATGGCGAATGGGATCGCGGTCTGTCTCTTCTGCAAAAAGGCATGCAGCTCAATCCCTACCATCCTGCCTGGTTTTTTCTCGCTACGTTTATGGACTGCTATCATCGTCGGGATTACGAAGCCGCTTACGTTGAAGCCTTGAAATTCAATTATCCCACCCTTTTCTGGGACCCGCTGATGCGCGCTGCCGCACTGGCCCAACTGGATGACGCACATGAGGCAAAAAAGGCCCTCAAGGAATTAATTGCACTCGTACCGGATTTTGAATCGGGGGGGCGCCAATTGATGGGTAACTACGTAAAAATCCCGGATCTCATCGAATCGCTCGCTGCCGGGCTTGCCAGCGCGGGATTGACCAAATTTGAGTGATACCCGTTCGCATGCTTTTCCCTTCGGATTTTTGGGGACCGCGGCCTCCACCCGAAATAGAAGCGGTAAAAACCCAATTGCCGCAACTGCCGTATGCAATTACCGCTGAGGTCCTATACTGAGGAAATATTTTCTCTCAATACTCGGGTTTGGCCAGAAAATAGGAAACGGAATGGGACGTGAAAGCACCGGGCACGAAAATGGAACCAGAATCAAACGCAAACAGCCCCATCCCGTCGGCACCTTTCAGGCAGACCCTGAAATTCTGGACCCGCCTGGGGTTCATCAGTTTCGGCGGCCCGGCCGGCCAGATTGCCATGATGCACCGGGAGGTGGTTGAAAAGCGCGGCTGGCTGGGTGAGAATCAGTTTTTACGGGCCCTCAATTTCTGCATGCTCCTGCCCGGCCCGGAAGCCCAGCAGCTGGCCACCTACATCGGCTGGCGACTGAATGGCGTGCTGGGCGGCATTGCAGCCGGGGCGCTCTTCGTGATCCCGTCGATCTTTGTGATGCTGCTGCTCAGTTACCTGGCGGTGGCCCACTACGATGTCCGGGCCGTAGCGGCGGCCTTCTACGGCATCCAGCCGGTTGTCGTCGCCGTGGTGATCGAGGCCGTACTGCGCATCGGCAAAAAGGCACTTAACCACTGGGCGCTCTATGGATTTGCCATCCTGGCGTTTGTGGCCATATTCGTTTTCAAAGTCCCCTTCCCTTACGTGGTTGCCGGGGCGGCTTGCGGCGGTCTCATCATTCAGCGCCGTCTGCCCCAGGTATTTTGCAGGGGTGATTTCGATCCAGAATCCGGCGAATGCCGTATAGCGATCGAGCCCGCCGGCGCCAATAAAATAACCCCGCCCTCCGGGGCCCACTTGATTCGGGTTGCCCTCATCTGCTTCGGTTTATGGGCCGCAGTGGTAGGCGCTGTCTGGGCCTGGCAGGGCGGCAGCGGTATTTTGACCCAGATCGCACTTTTTTTCACCAAGGCGGCGTTTGTCACCTTCGGGGGGGCCTACGCGGTGCTGAGTTACATCAACGAAGTGGCGGTTGGCAGCGGCTGGTTGAGCAGCGGCCAGATGCTCATCGGCCTCGGACTGGCGGAAACCACGCCCGGCCCCTTGATCATGGTGACGCAGTATGTGGGTTTTTTAGGGGCCTGGCATTTGCCTGGCGGGCTTTCACCGCTGGCCGCCGGCGTCTTAGGCGCCCTGCTGACGACGTATGTTACCTTTCTGCCCTGCTTCTTCTTCATATTCGCCGGCGCGCCCTACATCGAGACGATGGCGGAAAGCGAAAAACTCCAGGCGGCGCTCACCGGTGTCACGGCTGCCGTGGTCGGGGTTATCCTGAACCTGGCGGTCTGGTTCGGCTACAAGGTGATCTGGCCGGCCCAGGACGTTGACCCTTACGCCCTGATCGTGTCTGGGGCCTCCCTGATCTTGCTCCAGAAATTCCACCTGCCCATCCACTACCTGATACCCATCGCCGCAGTTGCCGGAATCATCTGGAAGTTAATGATCGTGGGATAGAGAAGCGGCTGGGATCCAGAAACCAACCTGGATGCCGGGTCCGTCATCCCGGACTTGATCCGGGACCGGCATGACGTTAAAAAATAAATCGGTTTAGTTTTGCTGCGTCAGGCGTTTGATCAGGGCCCACCCGAGCTTTTTCAAGCGCCTGTTCATTAGGCTTGCATCATTTGCGGCCACCAGTTGTTCTCCTTTGTTCTTGGTCTCCGCCTTACGCTGGGTGTCATCCCGGCGAAGGCCGGGGTCCAGAAACCATTCTAGATGCCGGATCGGGGTCCGGCATGACGGTTTAAAGACCGCCGCACTGACAACCGTCCTATCCAGATCCACTTTTAATGAAGTATAGTACACTGGCCACCAGGAAATAAAGGCCGATCAATTCAACGACCAGAAACATCCAATAGTACCAGAGCTTGCGGATAAGGGTGGTCGGAATCAGGCTCCCCATGGCCACGACACCGAGGCAGATCAGAGAATAGAAGGTAAAATAATAACCCCGGGCCACCAAACCGGTCAGGAAAAACATACTGATATTCATGATAACCAGCAGGTTGTTGACCCGGCTTAGATTGCCCCAGAAGTTCATATGATCGGCATCGAAGGCGGTGTCCAATTTTTCATAGCGTGTTTCCGGCATGGATCGGTTCCTCTCTAACATAACCATTTGATTTTTCGTCGACTATTACTGGAAAACCTTACAGGAAGCCGGTAAATTTTTTAGGCAGAACCGATAGAGGGCGAATTTGTATAATTTTTGAATTAAATGCTGCCAAGCTGTAAGGCCCAGCCCTTTAAAGCGACAAAATACCAAACTCAATCCATTGGTAAAGCGGCAGTAGGCCTGAACGGACTACCGGTGAGAAGCTTGATACATTGTAAGACCGATTGGTACATAACTCTTGGGCCGGGGGGCTTTCTCACTGAATGCCCGTCATCCCGGCGAAAGCCGGGATCCAGTCACTTCAGTCGAAGCGTCCCTGGATGCCGGATCAAGTCCGGCATGACGAAAAGACTCCCCGACTGCTCAGATAACCATGAAGTAAGGCGAAAGGTTCGGTATCATGTCAGCCACCAGAAAACTTCAACCTATAATTGGACTGCGGGTCTGGGCTGTGACTCTGGCGGCGCTATTTTTTGGGACAGCCTCTGCCGCTGCAGTAGACCACACCCTATATGCCGACCTGTTAGACAAGTACAACAGCGACGGGAATGTGGATTATGCCGGTTTCAAAAAAGACGAAGCCCGCCTGGATGACTATCTGGAACGGTTAGCGAAAATCGATACGAAGTCACTGTCGCGCGATGAACAGTTTGCGTATTACGCCAACGCATACAATGCCTGGACCATCAAGCTAATCCTGACCGGGTATCCCGGGGTTGAATCCATCAAGGACCTGGGCAGTCTGTTTAAAAGTCCCTGGAAGAAAAAATTCGTCAAACTGGACGGTGAGGTCATTACGCTGGACCACATCGAACATAATATCCTGCGGCCGCAGTTCAAAGATCCCAGGGTGCACATGGCGGTAAACTGCGCTTCCAAAGGCTGCCCGCCGCTTTGGAGCGAGCCCTTTACAGGCAGCCGCCTGAATGAGCAATTGCACGCGGCAACCCGTAACTTCATCAACAATCCTGGATTCAATCGCATGGAAGGCAACACCCTATATGTGAGTAAAATTTTCAAATGGTTCAGCGAAGACTTCGATGATGATGTCATCGGCTTCGTTGAAAAATACGCGGAGGGCGAACTCAAACGCAGCATCACGGCCAACCGGTCAAACCTCGAAGTAGAGTATCTCGATTATGACTGGTCGCTGAATGGGCGCTGATACTGCTCCAAAATCTGATCTCAGATATGTTTCAAAATTTTCCGGCTTGCATTCCATCGCCAATTTGGTACCCTAACTGCAATCACGCTACTTCTCGAAAGGGTACCCACCTGCATGAAAGATGGCCCGCAAATTGATCCTGAGTCCTGGGTGGACCGTTATGGCGATGCGCTATTTCATTTTGCCCTGGCGCGTGTCAAGGACAGAGAAATCGCTGAAGATCTTGTCCAGGAAACCTTTCTGGCGGCTGTCAAAGCCAAGGACCGCTTCAGAGGAAAATCCACGGAAAAGACCTGGTTGTTCGGCATCCTGAAGCACAAAGTGATCGACCACTACCGTAAAAACAGGGCGGTCATCTACGAACAGGACCTGAGTGAGGGAACCGAGGACCTGGATGCATTTTTCAACGCCAAGGGCGCCTGGCAGACCATGCCGGAAAACTGGCGCTTGAATCCCGGTAAGTCCCAGGAGGTTAGAGAATTTATTGACCATTTCTACCAATGCCTGGCCGACTTGCCCAATAAAACAGCAGATGTATTCGCCTTTCGGGAAATCGACGGTCTGAGTACCAAGGAAATCTGTAAACGGCTCAACATCACCGCCAGCAATTGCTGGGTAATTCTTTACCGGGCCAGAATGCTGCTGCGCAAATGCCTTGAACTGGCCGGGCTCGGGCCAAGCGGGGCTGCAGAGGAGAGGTAAACCCTGCTTTAGGGTAGTGTAAACTGCTTATGAATGGGTTAAAGGTTTGGCTAACAGCTAAAGGCCTACAACCTAAACACCTTGAAACGGCCACCTCAGCATAGCCAGTTATCTCTGACTTGGCCCTGAGGACCAGGTTATTTAGGACTGCATAAAATGATGAACCACTGGATGTTTCGCTGCAAAGACATTTCCCGGAAGATATCCCTGGGAATGGATACTGGGCTGCCCTTTCATGAGCGCCTGGCGGTTGAGTTTCACCTGGTGATGTGCCGCTATTGTGCCCGCTTTAGCAGCCAGCTGCGGCAACTGCGCGAGGTGAGCGGCCAGATCGACACCGACCTTCCCGGGTATGAGCCCTCGGAACATCTGTCCGAAGAGTGTAAAGACCGTATCAAGGAAGCGTTGCAAAGCCATCTGTAAATCCACCTGGCTTATTCTGGTATTGCCCCTCCCCCGAAACAAATGGTTTCCCCCAATTCTCCTGTAAGGATTTCGGTCTCTAACTGACAATAACAATATAGCCTCTAAGAACTCATATCGGTAACCGCGGCCCAAAATTGCCCCGGCTACCGGAAATGGGGGTCCCATGAAAACCAAACTAAATAGAAAATGGATCTTGTTGCTGATACTGTTTGCCTTCGCAGGCACGCTGCTGGTGTCCCAGTCTTCCGGGACAACCGCCCGCAAAGAAGGTGACAAAATCTATATTGTCGATCAAACCGGCGAACGCTGGGACATTACCCAGGCGGTTTCGCTCGGATTCAATCCGCGTTATTTCGAGTTCGGCATCGGCCGGAATGCTTTCACGCCCCTGGGGGAGAACAATTGGCAGGAAAGCCCGGTGGACGAATATTCCCGGATGCGGGTGATCGGCGTGACCGGTAACGGCGAGGCGCACGCTTATTCGATAGCGAAGCTTTGGTCACACGAAACCGCCAACACCTATCTGGGTTCCCAGCCGATCGTCGCCGGCTACTGACCGCTTGTCAATCTGGCGGCTGTGTACAGCCGCGAAATCGATGGACAGGAACTTACGCTGGCACCTTCGGGGTGGACTTATCGCCGCACATTCGTACTCTACGACAAGGAAACCGGCACGCTCTGGTACCCGGACAAGGGCGATCTGATGGGCATTCAGGGCAAGTACTTCAAAAAAAGGCTGCCGGGACTGGAATCTTCCGATACCAGGTTCAATAAATGGGTAAAAGAGAATCCAGCGACCAAGTTGATGAAGTAAAGAATCCTGGCCCGGTCGATCAGGTTTTGGATTGCCCCTGGAAGGGGCGTGCAACCAAATCATCCTGTATTAGCATGGCCAGATACAGGGTATTGGGTCGAAGACTGAAGGCCGAAGAAAAACCTTAAAACCTATTTGACTGAATTCATTGCAATCAAGACAAACGCCGCGATTTATCGAATAAGCCCTTGTCCTTATATCTTTTTAGACGCTTTAGCCTTCAGTCTTCAGCCTTCAGCCTAAACACCAGGGAATCCTTACCCCGGCGAGGGTCCTTGTTTCCGGCCAACCTTGTTGATCAGTTCGCCGACTTGCTGGGTCAGCAGATCCACTTTCCGGTTCAATTCGGCAACTGTCTCCGCCTTCGGATGGGATTCATCACCATTTTCAGCTTGATGCTCCGCCATGACCTGGTCATAGTTATTGACCACGGCGCCCACGACCAGGTTAATCAGCAGGAAGGCCGAAAGCCCCAACCAGGAGACATGATAGGCGGTAATCAACCAGTCTGTAGCCCCGACGACCTGCCCGCCAAGCAGGTTATATCGCAGATCCGTCCAGTCCTCACCGGTCATAACCCGAAAGAGCGTAAAGAAAGATTCGGCAATCGTCCCGTAGGGGTCGGGACTGGTCGGTCCGACAGCCGGCCCGTTCGCGGCCACCGGCCCGCCTCTGAATAGAATGACGCCCATAATGGCGTACATGTACATAAATATGAACAGCAGAATGAATGTATACCCCAGGGATTTGAGTGATTTCAGCAGCACACTGACAATCACTTTCAATTCCGGAAGCGTTTTGACAAGTCGCAGGATCCGGAAAACGCTCAATGCCGCGCTGTTTTCGAAAAGCGAATCGGGTATATAGGCAATGCTGACAATCACGATATCAAACAGGTTCCAGCCATCCGAAAAGTAATCCCTGGTTGAGGTTCGGCCGATAAAACGCAGGGCAATCTCAAGTGTAAAAATTCCGAGTATAACCCTCTGGGTATAAACGATCAGTGCACTGGTGTGAAATGTCTCAATCCCAATTAAAGTGGCATTGATCACAATAATGAGGTTTATCCAGAGAGCAAAGGCAAGCGAATTGACCATTACATGAATTTTTTCGCGCATCTTTTCATTCCTCACTCATCAGGTTAGTATTCAGGCAGGGTCCCACGGTGCTCAATTTGTCCGCTGAAAACAGGAAAGATTAAAAGCGGGGAGTTACCCCATCTGGAAACCAACCCAGAGGCAGTTTTTAATCACAAGTTTTTAGACTTTGAGTAATTTTCAAACCTGTCCGCATACCGACTCAGAAGGAGCCTGCATCGGTAAGTTCATAGATATGGCTATTTGCAGATTAAGACAGGTCTAAACAAATAGAATATTAGAAGAACCTTGGGGCTTGTCAAATCTTGGGTGAGAATGATGCTGTCGCCCTCCCGGACCAGGGCCCTTCGAATCAAAGGATGGGCAACAAAATACAAAGTCTCTGTTCTGAATGCACAACTACCTGTTGAGCCAAGACCATAACGCTTTGCGCATTTATGGCTGAATTACGGATTTTGAATCAACACACCGGGAGTCCCCCCTATTCTTAAAAAGGTTTCAACACAGATTTTCAAGGCAGCGGGTTTTTGGTTTCATCGAGAATGTGCCGTACCTTTTCGGAAAGGGCAGCTACGGAAAATGGCTTCTGGATAAAGCCGTTACACCCTCTTTGCATGATTTCAGCAGCCTGGCCGTCAATGGCGTAGCCACTGGAGAGTAACACTGCCATTTGCGGGTAAAGTTCACGGATACGATTGAACACCATTCCGCCATCCATGCCCGGCATGACCAGATCGAGGATAATCAGATCAATCGCATCACCGTCCTGTTCTATTTGAGCAAGAGCTTGTTCGCCGTTCCTGGCGGCTAAAACCTGGTATCCGAGGTTCTCCAGCATCGCTTGCCCCACATCCAGGATCATCTGCTCATCATCGATCAGCAGGATGGTTTCCGATCCCCGCAGAAACGTTTCGGTTGGCAGGGTTTCATCCCTGACGCTTGTATCTGATAAGGGCAGATAGATATTGAAGCTTGTACCCTGACCGATCTCACTGGTCACGGTAATATATCCATCGTGGTTCTTGACAATTCCGTATGCGGAAGCCAGCCCAAGACCGGTCCCGCGTTCTTTTTCCTTGGTTGTAAAAAAGGGATCAAATATGCGCTGCCGGGTCTCCTCCTGCATGCCTGTGCCGGTATCAGTCACGATGACATTAACGTAGCGCCCCGGATTTACCTGGTGGGGACTGGCCTTGATACTGTCTACTGTCGTGATCTTGGTTTCCAGGTAAAGCTCGCCGCCCAGGGGCATGGCCTGCCAGGCATTGACATATAGATTAATCATGACCTGTTCGATCTGACTGCGGTCAATTTTAACCACCGGGGCCGGCTTGTGGAATTTGCCATGAATCCTCAGTTCTTTTTTTGTGCGTCCAAACATGTTTACGCTCTTGCGCACCAGTTCATTGATGTCGGTAGATTTAACCTCATATTTTCCACCCCGGGCAAAGCCCAGAAGCTGTCTGGTAAGATCGGTTGCACTGCGGACGTAGTCCTCAATGGCTTCAATGTGCTCAATATTGGCAGGAAGTTGCTCGGGATCCATGGACATGAGTGATATCCGCCCCTGAATTCCCATGAGTAGGTTGTTGAAATCATGGGCAACACCGCCGGCCAGGGTCCCAATTGCCTCAAATTTCTGGGACTGATTAAGTTGTAATTCCATCTCCTTCAGTTGAGTAATATCCGTAGCAATCTGCAGCCTTACCGTGCGGCCATCGATCCACTTAATGGCTCTGTCATAGTTGATATATGTTTTTCCGGTTTTGGGATTCTCACCCTGCCAAACGGCCCCATCTCCGGGACTCCCGTCTTTTCCGACCAGTTGCTTGTTGGTACAGATTCCACAGGGTCGTTCTTCCCCCCGAAAGGCCTTGTAACAAAGTTCACCGGTAAGATCCGCGCCGAAGGCATCGATCATGTTCTTGTTCATGAATAAGATCTCATGGTTATCCATGTCGGCGACGTAAATGGTGGCATCGATACTATTGAGAACCTTGATAAAGGTTTGTTGAGTTCCTTTTAAAGCCCGCTCCGAATCAATGCGTTCTTCGATTTCAATCTCGAGGATTTCATTCGCCCGGGCCAGGTCCCGGGTCCTTTGCAGCACCCGGGATTCCAGTTCATTCTTGGACCGGCTGAGCGCACTGAGAAGAAAGAGGTTGTCATGCTTGGCTATGGCCATCTCCGCGACCTGGTTGAGCAGCATCAGCATTTGCCCGAAACGGTTTTCCTCTGGATCACTATCCATAAACAAGAAAAAGCCGTTGGCACCCGTTTGCGATTTGAAAGGGATAAGGGCTATTTGCTGCGGAGCAAAATGATCTTTGTTGAAATTGTACTGAATGCCATTACCGGGCCTGATGATCGTTGGTCCGTATTTCAATTCGCTGACTATGGCCGGGGTTAACTCGATGGGATAGCCGGTGTGGTCCTGTTCGGAAAAGGTGGCATAGGTAGCGATGGGTTTCAACCGGTTATCACTATATTTCCCACAGGTTGCATAGGGAATCGTTTTCAGGATCGCAATCCGTTCAAGGGTATTCTCTATAATCTCAGTGCCACTGGAAAGGTTCTGAATGTTCTCGGATACCAGCCCCAGTAGCAAAGAGTCTTCCGCCCGCTCCGCCAATTGGGCATTTTCTTCCTCCAGGACACGGACCTTCTGCTCGATAAGGCGAATTTTATCCTTCGACTCTTCAGACATTTACTTACCTGCAAAAAAGTCAGCCATCGCCACTGCAATTTGCCGGGGCTCGTCTTCCTGTATGAAATGGCTGCCCGTGGCGATTTTGATGAGTTTATTGTTGGGAACATTGCGGGCCAGTTTGTCTGCTATGGCCTCGCTCAGGTATGGGTCGGCATCACCCCGAATAATAAGGACCGGAAGTTCAAGTTGGTGCAGTTGGTCTGTAATTTCAAGCAGATGTTGATTGTTCAAGCTGGCGGCAAAATGCAGAAAGGCTTTCCGCCCCTCCCTGGTTTTCATCGGTGCCCGGAAATAGGCCAGCAGTTCCGGGGTCAGGTTGTCTTTGTGATACAAACCACGGCGGATGATCATGCGCAGCGCGCCCATATCCAGGCTAGCCATAGCCAGTTGCCGGATAATGGGGGTTCGCATAGCAATAATCGGTTGCACCGGCCAGAAATCGTAGGCGACAGAATTGATAACGACGAGGTCAAAAAGCATATCCTGATAGTTGACCGCAAAAATCTGACCAATCCCGCCGCCGACATCGTGTCCGACAAAGTGAAACTTGGTAATCCCAAGTTTTTGCATTAATTTTTGTAATAGGCGTGCGTGGTTTTTTAAGGAATACGGTTGGTCCAGATTTTTACTGGATAACCCACAGCCGATCAGATCCACCCCGATAAGCTGGTAGCGAGCCTCGAGAAACGGGAGCACTTTTCTCCAAATAAACGAGTACGTTGTAATGCCATGGACCAGCAGCAAGGGTTCTCCCTGGCCGCGAACGAAATAAGCGATTCTATGCCCCTCGATGTCACAATGAGAAGTTGCAAGCTGTTCCATTATCGGTATCCGGTTAGGCAGGTAAACACTACTCGGTATAGAATACCACAGCCTTTTTGAAACACAAGAGATTGGATACCGCTCTGCTAAGCCGATTCAAAACCTTATTCGGACTCCAGCAAATGAGATAATTGCAATATTTTGTTGACAATTATATAATAATTATATAAAATGTTGCATAATTTTAAGATCCCCTGAATTTTCATATCGACAACTGAAACGAAGCACCAGTTTCATGATTCGATGTTGTAACAGGGATATGCCATGTGCCGAGTTCTGATCATCGACGACGACGAGGCCATCTGTAACCTGCTTCTATACGCGTTTTCGCGAAATGATATTGATGCGGAAATAGCGACCAATGGTCGTGAAGGGTTGAATCGCTTCCACCAGGAGCATTTTGATCTGGTCATCACGGACATGCTGATGCCCGGCATCAACGGTAATCATGTCGCCCGCCAGATTCGTTCTTCCACCCGGCCGGATACGCCTATAATCGGGATCTCCGCGACCGCCTGGCTGCTCGACCGGAAGGATTTCGACGTGGTGTTTGAAAAGCCAATGTCGATCCATTCACTGTTGGCTGCGGTAAAGGACCTGACGGCAGCCTGCCATCACGCGACGGCTTAAAAGCCGCATACCTACCGAAGTACCGCATCATGAATTGATCTTGATAGTTCAAGGGATTAGGTCGAAGACTGAAGGCTGAAGAAGAACCCTAAACCAATTTGGCCGAATTGATTGCTTTGAGGACAAAAGCTGCAATAGGTCGAATAAGCCCTTGTCTTTATATTTCTTTTAGCGCTCTCACCTTCAGTCTTCAGATTTCAGCCTAAACACCTCGGGCCCCTTACTCCGGCCTAGCCAATTATCTCTGGCTCCCGTTAAGTAGGACAGGCTTGGCCCTGAGGACCCGGTTTTTAGGGACTGAAAATAGAATGTTCTTCTGGATTGAGACCGGATTTACTTAAAACAACCGGCGGCCGACTCTATCAGCGCGGCCGGCGCGACTGGCTTTTTCAAGTAACCACTCACCCCTAATTCAGCCGCGGCCACGACCTCGCTTTTGGATGCCGTGGCAGTCAGAACCAACACCTTGGCCTGTGGCGCCGATTCACGGATTTTATCGATGGCACCCAGGCCATCCAAATTGGGCATAACAATATCCATGACCGTCAGGGCAGGCGCCTCGGCATGAAACTTTTCGACAGCATCCTGGCCATCCACCGCCTCTACCACCACGCAACCCCGCTTTTCAAAGGCCCGGGAAAGCAGTGTGCGCATCATGCGCGAGTCATCGGCAACGAGCACCTTTTTTCCCAGAAGCACGTTTTCCTCAAGTTCCTCGAATGTTACAAACAGGGCAATGGACTCCCCGTTAATACTCGAGCTGATCATATGAGTTTCACGCGAGATTGTTACGGCTGTTGAGTTTTTCACTTCCTCCAGCGCGCGCGGATTACCAACTTCAAGCGACCGGCCAACTTTCTTTATATTTTGCGGCCGATGAGCGACCACTTTCTTTAGAAATTGTTCCAGGGTCCTCATTGCCAACTCACTGAGTTCCGACACACCGGCCTGCTCCCTGCTTGATAAAATTGCCGATGCCAGACGAATAGCTTTTTTCGGGTCCGTAAGGCCGAGCAGGTATTGCCCTTTCTGGCGGGATCTACGGTCTTCATAAGGGATGGTGAGGCCTACTGCAAAATCGTGGGCGGTTCTTTCCCGGCTGGCCAGGACAACGTGGCTGTCGGTCCTTTTCTTGGTCATTTCAACAAAGACCTGTTTGAATGATTGAGCGAGACCTTGAAGATACTTTTCATAATGGGAAGCCATCCGGACACGATCCTTTAACTATGTATTGTTCTTGGAGGGGCGGGCCGGCAATCCATCCTATCTCCCCTATACCGGCCCACCGGACTGATATCGGCCGGTAGCATCAAAACTTTAGCAGATTTCATAAAAAATATGTTCCAACCCGTCATAACCACTTTAACTATCTGCAATTTAGGGGAGTTTTTCAATAGACTGTTTGAAGGTAAAACTGGCTTCTTCAACTTGCGGATCAAATTGCCGACGTATCGTTCTAATTATGGATACCCGCTAAACTTTCCTTGCAGTTTCAATGGCCGGTTATTATCTTGATGGGTAAAGCAACGCTGGCAGCATCTCATTAGGCGCATACCACCTACTAACCTATTGATATAATTTTAATAAATGCCAGACATCATCAAGAATAGTATCGGCATGGGATTTGTTCTGATCCAGCCGGGTTCCTTCCATATGGGCGGGGACAAGGTCCGCGAACAGGCTGAGGACCATGAAAACCCCGTTCATCGCGTTGATATCGGGAAGGCATTTCTGATGGGTCGTTATACGGTCACCCAGGAGCAGTGGTACCAGGTCATGGATACCAACCCGAGCGAATTCACCGGTGGCCAGCAGCCGGTAGAGAGCGTTTCCTGGCATGACGCTCAGTCGTTTATCGAGGCCCTGAACATACAAGAAGATACCCAGGCGTATCGTCTGCCGACCGAAGCAGAATGGGAATATGTCACCCGGGCGGGCGGGACGACGGCTTATTGTTTTGGGAATGAAACCGGCTCGTTGATGGATTATGCCTGGTTCAAAAAAAATGCCGGTGATAAACCGCGACCGGTCGGCCAACTGAAACCGAACACCTGGGGGTTGTATGACCTGCATGGCAATGTCCATGAATGGTGCCAGGATTGGTTTGATCGAAACTATTACGCTCAGAGCCCAAAAAAAGATCCTGGAGGGCCGTCTAAAGGTCTGGCCCGGGCTCTGCGGGGCGGCGACTGGAGCAGTCTTGACTGGTACTGCCGCTGTGCTTCGCGTAGTCTCAGCTCACCGGATCGCCGCAGCAGCCGGGTTGGATTTCGCCTGGTACGTGAGGTAAATGCAAATGATAGCCAAGCTGCGTAACCTATATGATGACTTGGAAAGCCGACGTCATGCCTTGATAGCGGAACTCGAACTCTGCTCGGAAGCTGCGCTCAGATTTCAACCAGAGCCGGACCGCTGGTCGATCCTCATGGTCGTTGAACACATGGTCATGGGCGAAAGAGGTGTTCGTTTGAAAGGGGCCGAGATTGTTGGCGAACAGATCGAGGCAGACCCACAGACCGAGGAACTGTTCAAGGCGGTCATCGATATCCTGGATAAGGACGTGCCTGTGGATGTCCCGGATCCGAGTATCGAGCCGGTCGGCAACAAAACCCTCCCGGCGCTCCTAAGTCTTTGGGATGCTGAACGTAAAAAACTCGGCAATCTCCTGGAGGCCGTCACCTCGGCAGATATCGGCAAGGCATTGGCCCGTCATACGGTAGCCGGGCCACTGAATCCGGTCAGGACCTTAGAACTGGCCCTGGCCCATTTCGATACCCACCACCGCCAGATCCGCCGCATTCTCGCAGATACAAAATCGGGTAGGGGTTTCACTCATTAGCGCGTTCGACCGCTGAAAGCTTTAAGTCCGGATAGAGGGTTTTGACGCAATCGGGACAGAGGCTGTGGGTGAGTTGGGTGCCGGCCTTGCGGCTCAGGTAGTATTCAATGGTTTCCCATTTATTTTCTGGACTTCTTATATTTTTGCAGTGTGAGCAAATGGGCACAAGCTCACGCAGGAGGACGAGTTCCGTAATATCCTCCAAAGATAAAATAGCCAATGTTTGGTCTTCATGCTGAAAAGGCGACGCGGAAACTAAATAAACGCTCCGGTAGACCTCGTTTCGTTCCTCCCGCAGCAACTCCGCCTTTCTTTTGACAACATGCTGGCCAGCGCAGCAATCCCGGATGGTGTTTCTGATAATACAGTCGGGGCAATGTTCCGTGGTCCCACAGCCATGCGCAGAATTCAAGGCATGGACACAATGCAGGAGCTCGCCGCACAAGCGATGCAGGGAAACATCCTGCATATTTTGGGTAAGTTGCGCTCCAAAATGGTTCATATCGATAATCCGGGCGTCTTGATCTACAATGAACAAGGCAGCCGGAATTGTATCGATGATGGTGCGCAAGTTTATGTCTTTCAGGCTTTTGGGAGGCGACATGGTACAACATCCTCAGTGTAATTTTCGAGCCGCAGGTAAGTTACCTTTCTGTGTTGGTATCGGCCCCGGCAGGAAATGCTTTAGTTCAATGACCAAAATAAATACAAAACAATATTTGTAAAGAAAACCGACTGCAGCATTCGATTTGACGAGTTAAACGGCTAGCGGCGGCCATTGCCCACAATGGTATACGGCGCCCAGAAGATTGGATGGGCGTAGGAAAATCCTTGATCATGGTTCTTGGCTATCATGGCGTTCATGGTCTGGCGTAGCACCATGCAGGCTTCAGGGATGAGCTTGAATTTGAAAGGATGGGCATTGTGGGACCCGCCCCGGCCTTCGTAGGGCTGCCAGCTTTCCAGTAAAGGCGGCCTTTGCCGGTTTTAACCGATCTGTCACTCTGCTTACGATAACCCCTGCAATCACTGGTTTTTGTAGTATTGCCGCATCACCTGATCCAAAACCGACCTCAGACTCCCAGAGAAATTCCGTCGGGTTATGGCACGCTTGATGATTTGGAATTGTTGATCTTTTTGGGCATCATACAGGTATATATCCACGTCGGAATATTCTGATATCTGGGTGAGTATCACCAGGGCCAGTTCGGCTCCGGTCTCCCGGCTGACTTTCCTGACCTTTTCCCAATCGGGCTCAGGCCGCGAGAAGATCGACGCTTTTTTCCAAATCTGATTCTCTTTCCGGCCGGCAATCTCGGCAATGGAAACAGCATTCTCTGACAGGCCGTCGATCAGTCTGTACGACTTAGCGAATTCCAAGCGGTCGTCCTCGTCGGTCCAAGCGTTGATTGCCCGCAGGAGCCACTGCTCATGGGTGTCAGGGCCCCACTTGCTGACAATTTTAGCCGGCAGGAGGGTAATTTCTTTTACGGTGCCGACGGTCGGCCGGTGGACTAGAGCCTTGCGGTCCAGGGCGGCCTGTAAATGTTCATCCCCGGACTTGACGGCAACCGGTTTCTGCTCCGCCGCCTGCCGTTTGTGTTCCAGCTCGGCAAGGCGCGTTTGAAGTTTAGCGTACTCGATCTCCTGCTTTTGCTTCTCCAGCTTAAGCTTTTCCATCTCCAGCGCTTTCTGCTGAGCCAGCTGCTCTTTTTCCAGGGCCAACTTCTGCTTTTCCATCTCGAAACGCTGGCGCTGCAACTCGAACTCGGCAGAAGCGACCGCTGCTTTCTGCTCAGCGGCAGCTTTCTTTTGTATTTCGGCCGCCAGGGCCGCCCGGCGGGCAGCCTGCTCCCGGGCCCAGGCTGCGTTGTAAAGTACAAACTGGCCATCCTGGTCCATGGGCGTCTTCAGCCTTCCTACGTTGGGACGCTGGTCCCCGATCTCCGTCACCGGTTTCCAAACCCGGGTATGGAACAGGTTCTCAAGGTCGATCACTTCCCGCTGATTTTTACGCAGGGCATCGATGAAGTAATAGGCGAACAGGCTGTGCCCTTCGGCGCCACCATCGGCCACCGGCTCCACCCCGCCCGACGAGATTACCTGGCGTGAACGCAACGTGGCCTTTTCGGCGAGCTTTTCCTTATAACGCTGGTCGTCCAGGGACATCAGCGAGGGGCCGCCGCGCAGCATGGACCCGCTGTAACACGAGTCCGCAATCACCACCACGTTCTTGGCTTGCAGCTTTTCCGAACTGAGGATGGCCTTGATATAGGAATTGGCCACCCAGGTGCCGGGATCTTTCAAGGCGCCTTCGGCCGGCACCCAGTAACCGTCGCCGGTGAAGTCGTCCAACTGGCCGTGGCCGGCATAATAGACGAACAGGTTGTCTTCCGACCGCATGGATTGAGCCAGGTAGCGCAAGTCGCGGGTAATCTGCAGACGGTTGGCTTGGCGGTCGGTACGCAGGATGACGTTTTTCTCAGGAAAACCGTACCGTGCAATAAGGGTATCCCGAATGACCGTGGCATCTTTTACCGCAGTCTGGAGCCGGGGCCATTCCTTATAATTGTTAATCCCGATAATCAGGGCGTGGTAAGTCCCCCAGGTGTCCGCACTTGGGGTCGCGGATACAGCCAAACCCCTTTGAGACGTCTGGGCAGACAAGGTGGAGCCTAAAAATATCGTCGTCAGGGCCATGCAAATGGCCAATGTACGTGATTTCATTATGCACCTCACCGTTGTCGAGGTATCTTGATAGTTATTTTAAGCAGATAGTTCAACGTAAAGCAGGAAGGGGCATATGGCAAGTTTGGCGTGGGATCACCGTGGCCGACTGCAGGCGCCTCCCGGGCAAAGCAAGCACTGAACCAGCCAAACACCCATGAACATATGTCGTAGGGCTAACGCCGGCCATCACCCACAATAGCATACGGCGCCCAGAAGATGGGATGAGCGTAGGAAAATCCTTGATCATGGTTCTTGGCTATCATGGCGTTCATGGTCTGGCGTAGCGCCTCGGCCCGGTTGATGCCTGGGTTTTCCAGTTGCCGTTTGAACAGATCGGTGGTCAGCAGTTTGGCGCTGACCGTCTCCACTGGCCAGCCGGTCACCAGCAGAGACCGGGCGCCGACGTAGAAAAAAGCCTGGCCCAGACCCGAAACCGCTTCGGCCCCCTCGCCCTCGGCCGCCCCGGTATTGCACGCCGAAAGCACCACCCAGTCGGCATTCAGCCGCAGCCCCATGATTTCGCCCATGGTCAGCAGGCCGTCATCGTCCTTGTTACCGGTGACATCCGGCGCGCTCAGCGCCAGGGCCGGTTGATCGAGTCCGTCCAGGTCACCCGGCACCAAACCGTGGGTGGCAAAGACCACCACCTCGCGGTTGCTCAGGTCCAAGGATTTGACGGTCTGCTCGCTGGCCTGCCGGCCGATGAACACATCCTTTTTCGTGTCCGCCTTCAGCGTCTCTGCAATGTTGATGACCTCCTCACGGGTATCCGGCAGTCGGTTGAGCATGCTTATATCGATAGAGGCAATTTTCTTCTTGTCCAAAGCTCCGGCCTCCGTCACCCGGATACCACGCATCTGGATGGGGGCGTTGCGCATGGCCAGCATGATCTGGGCCTGCTGGGCCTCATTTTCAGCCGCGGCCAATTGTTCCTGGTTGAAGTAGGGGTCACCGAATCCTGCATAGGCGACCCGCTCTGTTTCTTTGGGAACGATTGAACGTAGGTTGACCAGGGCCGATACCGAGGGCAAGACTGTAACAGAGTGGGTTCTGATCAGCCATTCGACAGTTTTGAAATTTGAAAAAGCGGGCTGCCCCTGATCAGATTCGGGTTTGAACTTCGGTTTCGTCGGCAGAATAGACAATGGGATCTGACCGATAGGCCCCTGGGTGATCACCATTAAATGCTTGGCCCTTTGCCAGCCGGCCTCGACTGGTTTCAGCGTCTGTTCATACAAGCTGTAAGCCAAATTCAAGTCAAACTGTGGCAGTTCCAAGATACCGTACACTTCTCCAGGATTGAGGGCTTTTCTCAATTTGCCCACCATGGTGGCCATCTGGTTTTTGCCTATCGGCACCTTGACCAGAGCAACTGATCCGGTTTTCGGGATCGCCCAGACAAACGAGTACTTGCTACCGGAGAAGATGGAGATCAGGGCCTCGGAGCTATCCAGGGTATTACGCACAAGCGCCACATCGGCATTTTCCGGGTCTATGATATTGGCATATTCGGGGAAACGATTTTTGATTTCTTCTTCCAGTGTTTTGGAAGCCAGGTTGAGGGTTTCCACCTGGCTGCGAAGTTCCGCGATAACTTTCGTATTAATTAGCTCGGGAGGTGCATAAAGGGCATTGTTCAGCCTGTTTTTAAAGGATGACAGTTTGAGTTCCAGATCCTGGCGCTGCCGGATAAGGTCGGCGAGAGCCGGGTCTTTTACCGCAGCGCGGGCCGCGCTCAGAGCCACTGCGCGTCCAATGATTTTGTCCTGCAGGGCATGGGCATACTGAAAACTTCTTTCGGCATCCTCGGATTGGCCGCTGTCGGCCAGGAGTGTGAGGTAAGCTTCCAGGATTAACCTGAACTTGAAAGGGCGGGCGTTCTGGGAATAGCTGCCTTCCGCTTTGCTTTTCCAGTTTTTCAAGAGCAAGGGCACATTTTTATCAAAGGCCTCACGGGCAGCCACCTTTTGCCCGGATTGAACTAGTGCCATGGCGCGCAGGGCCTGCAACTCCGCCATGGCATAGGTATCCGGCCCCGTGATCTGCTCACTCTGCCTTGCAGCAAATTCCATTTTCTCAATGGCGGCTTGTGTATCGCCATTCATCAGCAAGGCCAGAGCAAATACGGCATTCCCCTTGAACCGGCGGTTAAACGTCTCCGGATCGGTTTTCAGTTCCTCCTTTATCAGGTTAAACTGTTCCAATGATTCCCCGTACTGTCCCAGCGCAAAAAGTGCCCGGGCATAAACCTGACGGGCATTCGCTCGTATAAATGCATCAATTGGCGCCCGCAGGGACATGGCAGCGTGCAAACCCGTCCGAGCACATATCCGGGCATCTTCAAAACGTCCCTGTTCAAAGAAAATGCCGCTCAAAGCGATGAAGGCATGGGGCAGAATATGTGCATGACCCAGCCGAATCGCCTCACGCACTTGTATTTCTGCATCCGTAGCACGCCCCTGAGCCAGCAGCACCCGAGAAAGATAAACGAGCGCTTCAGGTTCATGAGACGTGGGCTCGGCAATTCTGCCATTATGTCGAAAGGTGTCAAGTTCATCCAAAAGCTTTCGATACGCCTGTTCAGCCGCAGTTAAATCACCACGGGCAAAATGAATAGCGGCTCTGGATCGCGTAAGGATCGCCTTTAGGAGAAGGGATCTTGCGTGGACCGTGTGGTCTCGCCCACGCCAGGATCTATATTGACTGTAATAGCGGTTTGCGGCTGAGAGGGATCGTTCAGCACCGTCGTAATCGCCAGCCTCCGCCAGAATCAGTGCTTTGAATGTATACCCTTCGCATTTATTGCCGACGTAATTATCGGGGGCACTTGCGATCGCTCTATCAGCCAGCCGGATTGAAAGCTTGAGATTGCCCAGAAGATATTCATTATAGGCCATAGTGGCAAAAAATCGCGGTTCAACCCACAATTCACTCTTTCCCCTGTCTTTGAACAGGTTTTTCAATTCCTCATCACTGTAGTTCTTACGGGGCACCAAGAATTCTACAGGAACGTTCGGGGGATCCTGGTAGTAAGCCACTTTCCTGTCGATCATTGCCCCCAGTCCTCTGGGGGGAACGGTCTTGTATGTTTCCTGGAACTCCAGAGCCACATCCTGGGCCTCCTGGACTGACATGGTGTTGGTCTTACAACCATTGATGATTCCCACCATAGTCATGAATACAAGGACCCTGGCCAGCCACGCAGCAATCGTATGCATATCACTTCCTTTCCATTACAAAGTGATGATGGGGATTTGTTGATACCAATGCAAAAGTTGCAGAGGCACCAAAGGTATGCTCAGAAAAGGGTTGCCCCTTTATACCAAAAAACTAACAAATGATCAATTTTCCAAGGTCTGCTGACAGGTGGATGTGGCCGCTATTGAGGCACCGATTTTTCCGGATACCGTATAAAACCAACTTTTTTGCACTTTTTATACAAGACCATAAAGAACTGGTTAAGACAGAGATATCTGGATATTCCAATTTCAGGTAGTGGGGTTCCGGGTCCAGGTCCTGACTTTGGCGGCCACGTCGGGGTGGGTCGGCTTAGGAGGCATAATCAGCCCTCATGCGGATGAGCCTTTCTGCCCGCACTAGCGATGTGGTGAGGTCCACCTGCGACAGAAAGTGGTTCGCGGAGCAACTTTCTTTGCTCCAAGCTACCAATTACACTGGTTATTTTATAGCTATTGACAGCGAAAAACAAGATAAGTCCGCGATCAGTGACCGCGGACTTTTATGTAATAGTTATGGTAGGGTGATCAAGACAGCATGCAGGCGCGCGAGCGTTTTCCGCTTTCGCGGGCCACCTCGCGAGAACACCGGTGAAATTCATCGTAACTTGTTGAACTCATATCACACTTGCGCAGCTCTTCAACGAGGCGCTTTTTTTCCATGCTGCAACATTTGGCACTCTTATTTGAAAAAGATTTCATAAACCATACCCCCTCTGGGATAGCAAGGTAAACCCTGGTGAACATTGATCAGCACCTCACAAACAATCACGTGGAGGTCTCTTAATTAAGCTAAACGTATCCAGCCCAAAGTCAATTGCAGCAGACTGCGAATCAATCACCTTTCAGCCGAGCTTTGACCAGGTTCAGCACTCCGCCGGCCAGCACGATATCCACCTGCCGCTGGTTGAGGTAATGTTCGGCGGCGTAAGAGTGCCCCCTGGTCCGGTTGATCACCTCAAAGCTTGAATCCGGTTGCAGGGATGCATGGATGTCAGCAATTTCGATCTGATCGCCCTGCTCAACAGACAGGTAGTCGGCCGGATTGGCAAAGGCCAGCGGCAATATTCCAAAATTAATCAAATTCTGGCGATGGATACGAGCAAAGCTTTTGGCCAGAACTGCGCGCAACCCCAGATAGCGGGGCGCCAGGGCAGCGTGCTCGCGACTCGAGCCCTGCCCGTAGTTGTCTCCGCCAACCCACAGAAAACCGCTTTCCTGAAAATCTCGGGAACGCGAATATAAAGATTCATCAACCCGCTGATAAACAAATTTACTAATCTCCTTGATATTGCTGCGAAATGGCAATACAGCCGCCCCGGCCGGCATGATCTCGTCGGTGGATATATCGTCGCCCACTTTTAAAAGCACGGGGCCGACTATAGAATTAGGCAATGTGTCGAAAACTGGCAGGGGTTGGATGTTGGGCCCCATTTCCAGTTCAACCGGGCCACTGCCGTTATCCGGCGGCGGCGTCAGCATCTTGGTGTTGATGCGCAGCGTTTCAGGTTCCTCATAAGATGGGTAGGACATTTCGAGCGTACGCGGGTCCGTGATAACTCCGGTAATGGCGGATGCGGCCGCTGTCTCCGGGCTACACAGGTAGACCTGGTCTTCCTTCGTGCCGGAACGTCCTGGGAAATTACGCGGTACCGTACGCAGGCTGATCTTTCCGGTAGCCGGTGCCTGGCCCATGCCGATGCAGCCGTTGCACCCCGCCTGGTGAAAACGCGCCCCGGAGTGGAGCAACTTTTCCACCATGCCGGTATTTATGAGGTTTTCGAGCATTTGCCGCGAGGTGGGGTTGATGTCGAAGGAGATGCGTTCGGGAATCTGCAGGCCGTCCACCATCAGGGCCGGAATAGTAAAGTCGCGTTGGCCTGGATTGGCCGAGGAGCCGATATAAGCCTGGAATATTTCCCGGCCGGCCACTTCTTTTACCGGTACGACGTTGCCCGGACTGCTGGGCAGAGCAATCAGGGGTTCGAGCATACTCAGATCGATAGCATCCGTATAGTCATAGCCGGCATCCTCGTCGGCTTCCAGGTTACGCCAATCTAATTCGCGCTCCTGGCTGATTAAAAACTTTTTGACAGCCTGATCTGATGGAAAGACCGTGGAAGTAGCCCCTAATTCTGCGCCCATATTGGCAATGACATGGCGATCCATCACCGTTAAGTTGTCCAAGCCCGGACCGTAATATTCGATCACCTTACCAACGCCCCCATCAACACCATGCCGTCTGAGCATCTCCAAGATGACATCTTTGGCACTGACCCAGGCGGGCAGGTTTCCTTCCAGGTGCACGCCCATAACGGCCGGCATGGGGATGTAAATGGGCTCGCCGGCCATAGCCATGGCAACTTCCAGACCACCGGCGCCCATGGCGAACATTCCCAGGGCACCGGCCGCCGGGGTGTGGCTGTCGGAGCCGAGCAAGGTGCGCCCCGGAATACCGAAACGTTCCATGTGCACCGGGTGACTGATGCCGTTGCCGGGACGGCTGTACCAAACACCGAACTTTTCACATGCGCTGCGCAAGAACAGATGATCGTCTGCATTTTTATAGTCCGTCTGGATCAGGTTGTGATCGACGTATTGGACCGAAACCTCGGTCTTTACCCTGTCAATGCCCATGCTGTTCAATTCCAGCATGACCATGGTGCCGGTAGCATCTTGGGTAAGGGTCTGATCGATCTGCAACCCGATTTCCGTTCCTATTTCCATGCTGCCATGCACTAGATGGGCAGCGATCAGTTTTTGAGTAAGGTTTGCTCCCATGTTCACCTCTCGCGAATTATATGTATGCCACAAAGGTTCGGCCCGGATATCATTGCCCTGTAGTACCGAATCGGCAGTCATCATGTCCGCATGGAAACTCGCATTGGGAAATTCGGATCTCACTAGGATCTTTCATGATCGAATTTTCGGAAACGTCAGTGCAGAACATGCGGGACAAGAACGGGATTCGCGTGGTTTTACCGAGGACGAACCTTTGGTAATTTTTAGGAAATGAAAGATCTCCTAGAAAGTTAGAACCCCGGCACCAAATGTCAAATTGCTTTTTGGATAAACCTGGCAGCCTAGTTCGTAGAAGACAGGGTTTAATAAAGGAGCGTTGTATTGTTGGTAGTCTTCACCGGGCATACTTGCTCCACAAGCGTGCATAATCCCCGTTTTGCTTGATTTGATCTAATGATTCTTGGAGGCGATTCACAAGCACATTCGCAGTTTGGGAGTTGATGGCCAGATGGTAATCGTAACGATCGTCCAGCAGAATCGTTTTTGCGACCACTGATTGGTCGAGTCCCAGGTCGCTGAGTCTAGCGGCCATGGTAAGTTCCAGGGACGGCATCAATTCAATGCGCTCCTTGACCAGCATCTTGGTAATATGGCGCTGTGCAGGAACGATATGTACATTAAACCCCAAATCAAGCAGATATATGGTATCCGCGGATTGGTTGTATCCCCCGACTTTATAACGTTTTACATCGGCAAGGGTATGCAATTGGATATCCTTGCGCTTTTTAAGCTTGTACAGCCACATCACCCGCGGTGCCAAGGGGCCGACCCATTTGAACAAGGGCTCTCTTTTGCGGGTTCGCACGGTCATGAATACCGCGGTGTTCTTTTCTTTCAACACCTTAGCGTAGGCTCTGGCCCAAGGATATAGCCGAATCAGGTTCCTCTTAATCTCTATATCCGCCCCCGCAAAGATTTTTTTAACCAGCTCTACCCCAAAACCGGTTAACAACCCCTGGGCATCCTTGTATTGAAAGGGTTTGTAATCTTCCGTGTATACGGTGAGTTCCTGTCCAGGACAGTTTGCAACAAGACTCAACAGGATTGCTATTCCAAAGATAAACGTCTGCAGGAATCTATTCGACATGCGAAATATCCACGCAATTTGATTAAAAAATGGATAAATATTTTGGAGAGAGGGGCCAAATGATGAAAATATTAGTTCATAACTGCCAAACAGGCAAATCAATTTTTGCCCGGGCGCTTAGAACACCCTAAAGGGAAAGCGCATCTACTATCCCGGAGGACAGGCCATTTCGCATGCCCGGCAATAGCTGATCACGAGCGCGCGCTTGCCATTCGGGTGTTTCTGGCCTTTCGGAATCGGATTTTCCAGGTCGGCATTCATCTGGGCATTGCAGCGCGGACGGTTGCAGGCACCCTTGGGGAAGGCTTTTGGGGGACAGGCTCTTTGGCAGTACACCTTGCAATCACGGTAGGGGCAAACCCCTTCAAATCTGTAGCGGCCGGGAATTCACCTTCAAGAAAACAGCCCGCAGCCTGATGCGCGGACCCCATTCAGGATGTATCAGTAGATTGTTGCAACCGATAATTCCCAATCCGGCCTTTTAATCATGACCTAACGGTAGTCGCCGATAATCTGAAAGGCCGCCCAGAAATAGGGGTGCTTGTATTCCGGGTGCCCGATCATTTCGATCTGGGCTTGCCGCAGGGCGGCAAACTTGTCCTTGGATTTTAAATTCGCGTAAAAGTGTTTCATCAATACGCTGGTGGACTTATCGTTGACACTCCAGAAGGTACTCATGATCGAGGGTGTCCCGGCAAACATGAAGGCCCGGGTCAATCCCATAAGCTCGTCGCCGCTGGCCATTTTGCCCATGGCGGTATTGCAGGCGCTGAGCGTGACCAGATAGGCATTCAAATTAAGATCGAAGATTTCGGCGGTTTCCAGTCGGCCGTCCTCCTTGTTGCCCGGGGCCAACCGCAGGCAAGACAGCAGCGGGGTGTCCTGATTGAATTCCCCGTGGGAAGCGATATGCAGGATGTCGTAAGCCCCTGCTTTTTTCTTGAAGGTTGCCTCTGACGCCTGATGTTGGGTCAAAACGGTTGTCTGGTTGAAAAACTGTTTGATATCTCCAACTTCAACCTCAGCATAAGGCAACGCCATTTGAGGTGTACCCAGATCGGGATTTCCAAGTGCCAGAACCGCTTTTTTAACGGTCTTCTTTCTGTCAAATACATGCCGGAGAACCGAGGCGCTGGGTGAATAGCCAATCTCGTAGCGCTCAATCAAATATTTGCCTTCCAGGGTCAGGGCCTGAAAAGGCAGGTAGTGGAGAATGCCGTGCGGAATAATGTATATTTTCCCGGATGGGATGCCCGATATAATATCCTCGACCAACACGTTTTCCAACTGTCCGCTGATGGTCGCCAGGCTTATTTGTGCTTGGGTCTGACGCGGCGTTTCCTGTTCGGCAACTTTAAGCCCGCGGACTGTATCCGGCCGACTGATAAGGTCGCGGTAGGACCTGACAAGTGCAAGCAGCCCGCCTGCGTCTACCTGTTTCTGGACAAACCGGAAAGAATGCGACCCTATGATCCAGGCATATAGATGCTTATCCCGGAAATAATATTCCACCAGGTGGGCATCCGCCGGAAGCAGTGCCTGGACTTTTTCAATCGGCAGGGTGTCCGATGACCGCAGCGATGCAAAGTCTTTATTTCGGCGAAACCAGCGCGAAAAGAATTCACCCAGGGCACCCCGGGCCTCCGCTATTTCACGGTTGTTATCTATAGCCGTGCCGCGTTCCTGGAACATACGCGTGTTCATCTCCGTACGATACTGAACGTTCAGCAGGTTCTCCCGCAGCCTTTTTTCTTCTTCCGTTATCTCCCTGAGAGATTCGTTTTTTTGACCGATGATTTTATCCGTGCTGGCAATCAAATCGAGAAAAGCGCGTGCTTTCGATTTTTCGACATAATTATAGGCTGCGCTGGTGCGCTGAAGCAGGACCAGGCACTTCACCATACGGGCGTAGGGCTCCTGCTTGTCCGACATGAAATTAATCTTCAGACCGTGCGAAGTAAGCCGCGCCCGCGAGAATTCGATGGCATCAATTGCTTTTTGGTAGAATTCCACAGCCTGCTTCAGGTTGTTTTCGGACTCGGCGATCATGCCCTGCAGCTGGTAGGACCGCCACAAGAATGCGTTGGTCGGGGATTTTACGTTTTGCAAGATCTCGCGTGCCTGCTTGTATTGCCCCTGGTGGTAGAGTGTTTTGGCGATACCGATTTGAATGGTGATCATCTGGTCGTGGTATATGTCGGGCCGGACCTCGTAGCCAAGATATTTCTCAGCCTCACCATATCGCTGAAGCGCTGCGTCATATTCACCGCTGCGCAAGGCAGCATCACCCATGGTCTGATACGCAAGCGCCAGGGGCACAAATTTGCCGATCTCTGTCGTGCGCGTGTTGTAATGCGCCCAGGTGTCGTCAAAATTGTTTATAACCCGGTAGGCAAAGTATTCAGCCTCGGAGGCATCCCGAAGATGGTAGTGATTAATAGCCAGGTAAGCGCTCAAAAGAAATTCCAGGTGATCTGCTTTGCCGGTGAGATGTTTGGGCACCGGATGCGGCTGGCTGGCTCTTACCTGCTCGATCTCCTGCAGGGCTTTTTCACATTCGGCTACCGAGCTGTGGTAGTCCCCTACAAAATTATAAGCCAGCGCAAGGCCGGCACGCACTTTGGGCGTCAGCAGGGTCAAGGGCATTTCCGCCTGGAGCCGGCTGGCTTTGCGATGGTAGTCCAGACTCTTATTGTACAAACCGGTCCAGCGATAGTAATCGCCAATGCGGGCGTAAACATAACTCAGGCTGTCGCCGGCCAGACTACCCGAATCACTGATTTCCGCCAGCAGATAGGGCAATTTCACCAGGGCAATATAAAGCTCTTCATCGTTGAGATCTTGAAAGAATGCAAACTGGTCAGGGAAACGGCGCTGTTTTTTCACACGGGTAACTGTTTCTTGTGAATGCAGCAATGTCCGGGTTTTTATGACCGCCAGGCTTATTTTCCTTATCGTATATTGCTCATATGACACCTTGCCGTGCTGGTTGGCCTGGTGTAATTTGTGGTGGCCGATCGTAATTGTGTTTTTCCCATCCTGAAAATAAGCCGCCGGCAGGTAACGCTGGGTCCGCGCCGCCCGCTTTCTCTTCTTGAGTCCATCCTGGCCGGCGTACCATTTATCCTGGTTGATTCCATAACCAGCACGTTTCAAAAAGCCTATTGGGTGACCGTTTAAATGGAGCGGGTTTTCAGGTCTATCCACATCGACCGTATCAATGCTCAAGTAAGCGTATCGAATCCGATCCGTATCTTTTACGCTGAAGTCAAACTGGTAAGATTTCCGTACACCCCCGCCGCGGCCTAACGGGCCCATCTGCACGCCAAGGTTCTGGCTCTGAAAAAGTTCCTGTTCCAGGTGCAGGTTCTCCTTGCCCTGTGGAATCATAATTTTGATGGAGGTGGATTGGGTGATGCAGGCCTTGTTGAGACAGGCGAGTATGATCAGCAGGCCAACTAGGACTTTCCTGTTTTTGTAAGATAGCATTTGGTAAATACCACGAATTGAATATGCTGCTCTATACCATATTACTTCCAGAAATCCACGCCATATTAGCTAACGTTGGAATTGTCTGCATCCAAAACCTCGCGGACTTTTTGGGAAAGGTCAGAGATGTTGTATGGTTTCTGGATAAACCCGTTGCACCCTTTTTTTATAATCTCGTTCGCCTGGCCGTCGATGGCGTAGCCACTGGCGAGAATAACCGGTAGATTGGGCCTAATATCTTTGATGAGATCAAAGGTCTTGCCACCGTCCAGGCCCGGCATGATGAGGTCCAGGATCACCAGGTCTATTTCGTGGCCATTGCGCCTGATCTGATCCAACGCCTGTTCGCCGCTATCGGCAACCAAAATCTTGTACCCCAACTTGGTCAGCATGGCTTCGCCCACATCGCGGATCATCTCTTCGTCATCGACCAGGAGAACGGTTTCAACGCCACTGATCAAATCGCCATTGACGGAAGTCTCCGGCAGGACCTTCTTATCGGTCAAGGGTAAATGAATGTTAAAGGTGGTGCCGATGCCGACTTCACTATTCACCACGATAAAACCGTCGTGGTTGTTGATGATGCCATAGACCGAAGCCAGCCCCAGACCTGTTCCGCGTCCCTTCTTTTTGGTAGTGAAAAAGGGATCGAAAATCTGCTGGCTGGTGTCTTCGTCCATGCCGATACCGGTATCCGTCACCGATAGCTTAACGTACCGTCCCGGCGCTATATTGTATGGTTGACAGAAGGCCTCATCCAGGTCGACTGACTGGGTCGCCACATAAAGCTCGCCGCCAGCGGGCATGGCCTGCCAGGCATTGATATACAAATTCAGCAATACCTGTTCGATCTGACCGCGGTCCACAGCCACCACCGGGGACGGGTCTTGAAAACGGGTGTGTATCCGAATCTCTTTTTTCGTTCGCCCGAACATTCTGGCGCTATTGCTTACCAGGTCATTAATTTCGGTGGGCTTGACCTCATATTTCCCACCCTTGGCCAGTCCCAGGAGCTGTCTGGTCAGATCGGTGGCCTGCCGGATATAGGTTTCAATCGCCTTGACATGCTCCAGATACTCATGGGAAGACTCAAGATCCACCGCCAATAGTGAGGCCCGGCCCTGGATGCCCATGAGAAGATTATTGAAATCGTGGGCAATCCCGCCGGCCAATGTGCCGATCGCCTCAAACTTCTGGGTTTGCTGAATTTGTTGTTCCATTCTTTTCAGATCAGTAATATCGGTTGCAATCTGCAGCCTGACCAACCGGTCATCCGTCCACTGAATAGCGCGGTCATGGTTGATGTACCATTTCCCGGTCAACGGGTTTTTACCCTGCCAGATGCATACATCTTTTGGCTGTCCAAAGTCATCCACCAGTTGATCATTGGTGCAATGCGGGCAGGGACCGTCCGTACCCCGGAATGCTTCCCAGCTCAATTGACCGGTCATGTCCCCGCCGAAACTTTCCACCATGTTTTTGTTCATGAAAAGAATTTCGTGGGTGTCCATATCGGCCACATAGATGGTGGCATCGATACTGTCCAGGACCGTGAGGAACCTTTCATGGGATATACGCAGTGCTTCTCGCGCTCGCTTGCGCTCGGTGATATCCAACGCCGTGAAGGTCACGCCCTTGGATAGGTCGTCTAGATCCATAGGTGTGGAGCTGAGCAGTACATCGAGGATGCGGCCGTCTTTGGCCTGCCAGCGCGTCTCGACCGTCCCGGTGCCGTGCTCGCGTAACTGTCGGTATTTTTCGCGGCCGACGTATTCATAATCCTCATCACTTGGATACAGTATTCTGGCATTCTGGTTGATCAGTTCTTCCTCGGCATAACCCGTCATTTCACAGATGCGCGCATTGACCTGCTTCAGCACACGGTCGATGACCACGCCGATTCCGGTCGGTGCAATACGAAACACGCTCGACAATTGCTCCTCGCTCTCTTTGAGGGCAATCTCAGCCTGCTTGCGTTCCCTGATATCTCGAACCACGCTCAGTAACGCGGGTGCACCGGCGTATTCGATGTAAGTGACTGCCCCTTCGGCCGCCATAAATTGACCATCTAGCGTCGTATACTCAAATTCCGCCGGTGGTAAGGTGATGTGATCTTTGGAGGCTATCTTCATGCGCGCATTTATGTGTTCATGGTGTCTAGGGTGCACGATATCCATCACCAAATGGCCGATGAGTTGCTGAGAGTGGTCGGCCCCAAACATTTTAACACCCTTGGGATTGATGTACTTGATGACCCCATCCTGGTGCACGAAAACAGCATCCGGGGATAATTCCACCAGGCTTTTGTAGCGGCTTTCCGATTCACTTAGCCGATCGATGAGGCTCTGGACCTCCTGGGTTTTCATTCTAAGGCTGGCAACCATCGTGTTAAAGAATTCCGTTAACTGGCCGATTTCATCCTCCCGGACCGACTCGACCGGACGAAAATTCCCAGCGGCAACATCCTGGATCGCCCGGACCAGCCGGTTGAGCGGTTTCGTAAGCGCATATCGAAACATCAGCATCAGCGTGAAAAATACGGTGACCAGCAGCACGATCATACTGATGACCACGGTGCGACGGGCGGTCGCCATGGGAGCCTGGATATCTTGCTTGTACACGAAACTGACGATGTGCCAGTCCCAGAAAGGAAAATATTGCACCAGGGCATGAATTGGTTCGCCGCCCAGCAGGACGTTCTTCAGCTCCCCTTCCGGCCCCTGCAGGGTCGGCAGTTGCCAGACATCGCCGGGATAGTCGACCGATATGGTTTTGATGGTCCGCCTGTCTTCAAGGACCAGCATATGCACACCGGGCACCCGGGTACCGATGCCCTTTATGGACACCAGGGCTTCTTTTTGCAGGGCATCGTTCATCTCGAGGTTGTCTTCCAGGCGCATATCCAGAAGCTGGTTGAAATGGGTCTCGCAGATCCCTACCCCCAGGCTGGCAGCGAGACGCAGGTTGGCATCAAAGTGCCGGTCAAAATAGGCCATCATCTGTGGAGAAACATAAGCAATCAGCAACCAGGTTATCAGGACACCGACGATAAAGACCGGCAGAACCAGCCAGAGAATGATGCGCCGGTAAAAAGGCAGGTTGTGAATTTTGCTTGCAGGGGACATAAATCTTAAAAAAGCGCTGGCGCAGTTTGCATTTTGGAAGGCCAGACAATCTCTTTCCGGCCATGCTGCCATTGAATAATGATCGGATTGTGCCCGATCTGTTTTCCGTCGTAGTCCACTTTAAAGCGGCCGATCACGGTCACCGTGTCCAGGGCAGCGATGTAATTGCGAAGTTTGTCGTTGTCCAACGACCCGGTCTCCCAGACGGCGTTTGCGATCAACCGGCAGGCGGCATAAGCCGATCCGGCGTGATAGGACGGAATCTTTCCGGCAAAGCGGCTGAAGGCATTCACAAATTCTTTGGTTCCCGGAAAAGGAATGCGTTCGTTGGGTTCCCACTGAGATGGGCCGAATACACGGTCGGCCATGGGGTCGGCATTTTTAGCAAAGTCCGGATGGATCGGTGCAATGGTCATCCCCAGAACGCGGGGACGATAGTTAAGCTGCTGCATGAGATCCAATAACCGGTAACAGTCCGGCGGATAGGCGGAAACGATTATCTGACCGGCACCTGCCGCTTTTAATGACGCCACAATAGCGGGAAGCTCCTTTTTGCCATCCTGGTAGGCTTTTTCGTGTTCGATATTGATTTTGAATCTACGGGCCCACTTTTTGCAGCCGGCGGCCACGTCCATGTTAAAGGGCGAACCGTTGTTATATACAATCGCCACGGTGTTGATTCCGGCGCGCGCCATCATGTCGAGCAGGCCAATAAAGTATCGGTTTGCCAGGGCGTAAACACCAAAAATGTACCGGTAATCTCTTTCCCAAATAATCTCGCCCGAGGCGGCACAGGCCAGCATCAGCAGTTTGTGCTGCTCGGAGATTTCAGAAGCAGCCAGGGTCAGGGGCGTTCCGTAAGGGGAAAGGACCAGGTCGACCTGATCGTCCTCTATCAATTGGCGGTAAAGGGTTTTCGTCCGTTCTTTCTGACTTTTATCGTCATAGAGGATCAGTTTCACTTTGCGACCAAGCAGACCGCCCTGCTGATTCACCTCATGGGCCCACAGCTGATAGGACTTTTGAATCATCAGCGAAGGCTCTTGGTAGGGCCCCTCCATTGAAACCGTCGCCCCGATCCTGATGGGCGCTTCCGCAGCAACGCCTACGCCCATGGGGACGCACAATATGCCGAGAATCACGACCAGGATTGGCCGGGCAAAACAAGTATTCATCTGAGGCGCTCCCCAATCTCGAGTTTGCAGGCAATGGCAACTGGGTGGCTGTCGAATCCGGATATCTCAATCCAAGGGCAGGTCAGTCGGTTTCGGTTCCAGATAGGTGGTATTATACATGAATCGTTTAAATTTTCAGCATAATTGCGGCCTATTCTGCATTCTTGACGATTATACCACCAAAACAGAGTCTGGTTTAAATGCGATCAGGCGGTTAATCTTTTGAAAATCCGATGACATACCGCATCAGGCTAAATGAGAAACATAACATTTCAAAAAGTCGGCCAATGTTTCGGGGAGGGTATGCATCAAAGGTGGGACTGTATAGACACAATAATGGCAATTGGGTCGGAAGGTGTTCGCCTGGCAATCACCCGGAGCGCCTCGCGACCGGTACTTGCCAGATCATGACACCTTGTGGTGGATCTATTCGAAATTATTCCTAAAGAACTCTGCAGTCATATGTTGACCGCCAACGCCTTCCCAGATACCTATTTTGACGTTGTTGGATAGTCTGCTTCGATCCACTCATGCCAACCACCCTTGAGAGCATAAACGTTGCGGTATCCCTGCTCGACCAAATTGAACGCCACACTGGCGCTCGTCTGTTCGTTGGCTCAATCGCAATACAATACAATCATCTGGTCCTTGGGGTACTTATGGATCCAGGCGCCGACTTCCATCGGTTCTTCGCGTACAGCCCCGGTAATCAGGCGATCACTCTTTTTCCAGTTGGTACTATACCGGACATCAATAATGCTGACAGCCGGGTCGCCCAGTTTTTGCTTGAGCTCTTCCTTGGTTATCCTGGGGATGTGTTCCACCTGTTTGGTGGATTTAATACGGTGGTGACATCCAATTGTGAATACCAGGGTGAGAAGGATACATACGTGTATTGCTAAGGTCCGATAATTTCGCATAAGAAATCCTCGTATCAGAGCTTTTATTTTTTTTCGGTCGGATACACGGCCTGCACCCAGGCATCCCAGCCCCCCTTGAGCGCAAAGACATGCTCAAACCCCAGCTCTTTCATCCGGCGCGCCACACTGGCGCTCGTATACTCGCTGGGTCAGGCACAGTAGATGACATAGGTATTCTGCTTCGGTGAATTGGCCGCCCAAGAACTGACATTATGCGGGTCTTTGCGCACTGCACCGGCGATCTTACGGTCGCTATTGCGCCAATCCGAAACGATGCGCACATCAATCACTGTAAGATTCTTTTGATTGAGCATGGCGCTCAACGCGGCCGGCTCAATTTTAAGCGATTTTTCGACTGCATAAACACCTGTAGATAGGGATAATATGGAAATAATAACAATTACTAGTCTAAAAAGCGCTGTATGGCATTTCATTTTCGGCTCACTTTCCCCGGAAAAGTTTCAGCGACAAGCGCACGGTTAGCGGTCTGGAATCTGCTTGATCGGCGCCGGGAAAACCGCAGATCACAGGTAGATAGGGTGCCGCACTATATGAATAGAGTTATACCCCGTTGCGGCATGTCAAGGTGGTGACTCATCAAATCAGCCGGCCCGACTTTTGGCAGTGGGTCCCACCCGGGTAGAGTGCTATTTAACCAACAGACTGTACTAAACCAAATTGTACAATCGCCTCCACAAAGAATAACGAAGCTGCAGCTCGAAAGTGCGGTCATTGAAGTTGCAAAAGGGAGATTGCCATGTTTAGGATGGGATTTTGGGCCGCTAGGTTGGCTGAACTAACTTTTTAATGCTAAAATTACCATATCTTCCAGGGCCTTTATCCCGCGGGCTTCATTTGCATGAATATGGAGATATTCATTGGGGCCCAACTCTGTTTCTTTATCACCATGGGAGAAGATGCCTTTACCCTGTATGACCAGGAAAAAGACAGCGTGCCCGCCTTGGTGGGGTGGAATCTGTACGCCCTTGCCAAGAGCGATGCGCATCAGAGTGAAATGCTCCTGTTGCAGGATGGGGGTTTTGACAGGTCCGTCTTCAGAAAAGGCTAACGTGTTCAATAAACTATTCGTTTCCATGGCGCCAGTAAGTCAGTCTGCGGTTATGTGGGTTCTCCCGGATTGGAGATACCAAAAGGCATTTATGGATTTCCACTAAAGTGCTACAAATCAATTTACCTTAATAATTATATCAGGTCCAGTTCAAACAATTATTTAGAAAGATAACACTAAAGGGGCACCTCTAATAATTAGGATTTTTGTTTGCGTTCAAGGCACATTGAAATTTTAACCGAAGGAATATTTTGAATATTTCGAGGATTACAATTTCAATGGAATGCAGAAATCGAGCAAAAAGGCAACTATTAGAGGTGTCCTAAAAACATGTTGTAAATCGGGGGCACATCCATGGCCTATCAGCTGACAACCTACGACGACCTAAAAGATTGGACAAACCGCTTGCCTGCAAAAGACGATTTCAGAGGAAGATTTAGCCCTTTTCATTCAGATCACGGGCGATAAAAACCCACTGCACGTAGAGGACGCCTTTGCCAAACAGACATTTTTCGGCCAAAAAATCGCCCATGGTATGTTATCGGCGTCATTGTTTTCCACGTTGGTGGGAATGCATCTGCCCGGTATCGGTGCGATTTACAAATCTCAAGTTTTAGAATTTTTACGACCGGTCTTTATAGGGGATACACTCAAGGCTTATTTTGAAATCCTGGCCGTAGATCCCAAAGCTGAAGAGATTGAAATAAAGAGCTGGATTGAAAATCAGGCTGGTGAAAAGGTAATCGCTGGTAAAACAGTGGCCAGTCTGTTGCGCGGATTTACAAAATGATGCCCGGACGACAGTTTCAAGTCCTTGCCCTCAAATGGCTTCCGCCGGCCCAAGGCATCGATCGCCGTAATAATTCACAATGCCATAACGATAACAGAATCTAAAGGCAGGCACATCTTAGTTTCAGGTAGCACAACCAGAATTGAAATTAAGCTGAAATTATCTATGTATGGGGGTGGCTGGGTAAAGGGAGGCGGGATGTTGCCGACAAGTTCACAAAGTTCCGCACCACCCGATTGTAGGACCGCTTAATCACCAACAGAAACCTTAGGCTGGGAAGATAGGAATAAAAGATGGTCCCGTAAGCGGTAGAGATCCCTGGCCCTGCCGAAGTATTTCGTCAGTTTGTCACGCGTGGATGTGATCATCTGCCTGGCGTCGGATTGGCTGATACCAGCGGCGACCTCGTAATCATAGGCCATAGTGATGGGTATACCGGTAGCCCGTTGATTAATGGCCGTTACCCCATAATCCGCCGGGTTTTCAAACACATCGCTGCCCTCTGGAAGAATGAAAAGGGACTCCGCCACAACGTCGATGTTTTCCCGGTTGCGCTCTACCAGAGCTATAGTTTCATTCCATTCGCTCCTGGTTTCCCCTGGGAAGCCGAATAGCAAAAACAACATGTTCATAATCCCGACCTCATGGGCCGCAGATAGCACTTGCTCGACATGCTTTATCTGCAGACCTTTTCCCATGCGGTCCAGCATCCTCTGGCTGCCGGATTCTACGCCCCACTGTATTACCCGAAGACCGGAATCGGCCAAGGTAGCCATTACTGGTTTCGTGAATCCGCGGGTCGGCTTGGCATACGCAAGGTATTCCATCTTCAGACCGGATTTTTTGATTTTGTTGCCCAAGCGGAGGAAACGTTTGGGATGGATCATTTCGTCGGCAAAGGTGAAATGGCAAGATCCGTGTCGTTGGGCCAATTGTGTCAGGTTGGCTAGGGTGCGGGATACACTCTCCTCACGATAAGATTGGTAAGTTTTGTGGTGGGTGCAAAAGGCACAACGCCCCCAAAAGCAACCACGGGAGGATAAATAGGGTAAAACCAGTTCCGGAGAATGATATTGGTCCAGAGGGAGGTCGGAAAAATCAGGTGGTGGCAGAAGGTTCAGATCTTGGATCATCTCCGGTGGGTTCGTGTGAACAGCACCCCTGTTCCGAAAAACTAGACCCGGCACAAGGGTAGGATCCCCACTCGGATCACTTAAAATGTGCTCCCAGGCTGCTTCACCTTCCCCGATAACAAGTGCGTCCAGGCAATCCGCCGGCTTTATGCGACGGCTTTCACCATCGCACGGCACCAAGAGGAAGTCATCCAAAAGGGTTTGGGGCCGAGGTTTGGCTGTCAGGGTTGCCCCCCCAAATATCACTTTGGCCCCAGTTTCCTTTAGTAAACGCCCGATAATCAGGCTGGGCCATAGCTGTCGCATCAATAGAAGAGATACCCCGCAGAGGTCCGGGGCAAATTCCAGCAGCGGGCGGATGAGTTCGGCAAAATATTCTTCAATCCAGCTGGGATATGAGGTCCGCGCCAAATATTCCCGGTTTACCTGATCGAAAAGCAGATTGACCCTGTCTATGAAATCAAGGTAGGCGGACAGGTGGGAGAGATAAGGGGATTCATCGCTTCCCGCTGCATTTTGCCAAGGGTTGCTTACATAAGCCACTGCTTGGACGGCGGCCTCTGCAAATCTGTTTACATCAATGCCTTTGGCTTCCAGAGGTAAGCGGCCTTGCTCTAGCCAGGCAAGCGCCTGTTGATAGTGAGCCAAATTTAGATCAAATAAGCGCAAATGGCAATTGGGCACTGCCTGGGCCGTGTAGGACTTTAATACCGCCAGAGCCAAGGGCGGGCTTGTGCAGTGCATGCCGGGCGGGGCGATAAGGGCCACTCGAGAATTTGAGGAGGTATCTGAAATTTTGCGTAAACTGCCCACACTTGCTCAATTAGGAATCAATGCATTCATACAATCGGGTTGACACTATTACCCAAATCAACTTTGGATATAATTTGGTAACCATAACATGATTTTTAATGCAAAAACTATCTATTTATTACTCAAAAATGGGTAGTTCCGTTTATCTGGTATAGTAGAATAGGTCAGGTTCCATCTTGCTGACAGCATATATTGCATAAGCCCTATTTCCGGCAATGGTAAGGACACAGCACCCACAGCAAATATAATGAATAATTTAAGAAAATTAGGGTGATATGGATAAAATTGTAATCACCTTGCGAATCTTCGTTGGTAAACCGCTATCAGCAGCTCAAAAAAAAGTCAGAGCGAAATTCAGGGCCATTCTTCGTTATTTTGCACCGGGTTCCACTGTGCTTTGTAAACCGCTCCAGGTTGGTGCACACCGCAAATAGAGCCTTTGGATAAATGCGTTTGCTCCACTTGAGATCATCGAAAACATGGAGAGGATTGCAGTACCTCAACAGTTCTATATGCCTATATGAACCCAACTTTCTGGAAATTGAAAATATATAGCAGTGATCTAATAATTCCTTAGCAGTAGACAACATTGGGTGGGTAACGCCGATAATTTGCATTTCCGGTTTACATTCGGTAAGTTTATTTCAACGGCCTATATGGCTTGCCCAAATTACCGCCAACTGTCCATTAGGACAGCGAATGAATTGTTTCCAAACGTGTAAAGCCGGCCGCTCGTAGATGCTACTGGATTCGACAGCTTGTTTATCCCAAAAGATAAGCATAATGCATATTATCTGTTAAATTTGAGGGTGAAATTCATGGGCTTTATAATAGACCTTGAGGATTCCGAAAGGAGATCTTTCCTTTTAACTTTAGTCGGCGCTGGGACACTTGGCGGTTTAGTTCTTACTGAATTTGTGAAGAACTGTTTTGCCATGGGGGCCTTTAAATATCCAACCGGTATTCAAAAATTGAAAGGAAAAGTATTGCTCAATGGCGTTTCGGCGGCCGAGGGAGATATCCTTAAACCTGGTGACATGGTAGAAACAGGCCCTGGCAGCATGGTCATATTCATCGTTGACAAGTCCGTTTACTTGCTACGAGCAAACACACGGCTTGAAATTCAAATCGAGCAATCTACTTCGCCAAAAAAAGCAGGTATTGAAATCGCGCGCATTTTGAATGGAAAGGTATTGGCTGTGTTTGGACGCAGACGCGAAAAACGCCTAATAACCCAAACTGCCGTGGCTGGCATCAGAGGCTCTGCGGCTTATGTTGAGGCGGAACCAGAGAGAACCTATATTTGTCTCTGTTATGGGAAGGCTGACTTAAGGGTTAAGGATAGCCCATCAGTGTTCGAGTCCGTTCAGACTTCGCACCATGAAGCCCCGCGTTATATTTATAAGCCGGGCAGAGATACATTAATTGAACCGGCACCTGTTATAAATCATACCGACGCTGAATTGATCATGTTGGAGGGAATTGCCTGGCGAAGACCTCCTTTTGTCGATAAGGATGATGGGGGTAATGGTGGTGGTGGATATTAAGTGCTTCTCAGAAAATTTTTTTGATATGTTGCTTCTATTGAATAATTGAAAGCGTTGGCGTTTATATAAAAAACCTTGAGATTCATTGCAGCTTAGTTGCCATAACCTGTAATTATTACCTTAGCCTAATATGGTGTGATAAATAGCAGTAGTCTGCAATCAGAAAAGGCGTGGACTGTATCAGATAATCTGCGCCATGATGCATAGCCATGTACCTGTGGACTAATGGTCGTAGTCCGCGGTTGCGATTTGAATGGGATATCACAAAGTTTTCCAACGTAGTGATATGTTGGTTTTCATA
>Ga0126333_1000026_pt1 | contig 56852 bp, 47 predicted proteins | sample InaspJWI54metaG_FD_94488 | JGI IMG/M metagenome (GOLD analysis project Ga0126333, IMG submission 94488) | Marine gutless worms symbiont microbial communities from Oahu, Hawaii - Inanidrilus sp. 2 OAHU.JWI-54 metaG | ecosystem: Host-associated > Annelida > Digestive system > Unclassified | place...
GTGACTGTAAACGTTGTCATAGTGGCCTCCTTTTTTAAGGTTATGAGGCCTTTATAACCGTGCCTTGTGACAAATACGGTCACAGTTCGGCACTACTGGAGTTTTTTAGAGAACCGTATTAAAAATAAGGCGTGATACTAATTGCTTGCTCAAGTCAGCAGGGTGGCACCTTCGGCCAGACCGGGGGCGGCGATAGTGGCGATCTTCGTCACCATCTCCGGGCTCAGGGACACTGCGGCGGCCTGCAGATTCTCCGTCACCCGCTCCTTTTTACGCGTGCCCGGGATAGGGATGATGTCGTCGCCCTGGTGCAGCAGCCACGCCAGTGAAAGTTGGGCCGGCGTAATACCAAGCTCTTCTGCGATAGACAGCAGCGGGGCAAAACGTTCTTTGTTGGTTGCGAAATTCTGGTCTTGATAGCGTGGATTGTTGTTCCGAAAGTCGTCGGCCGCCAAGTTATTCACGGTTCCTGTTAGAAAACCGCTTCCGAGCGGCGACCAGGGGACCAGCGCTATACCCAGCTCGCGCAGGGTCGGCAGCAGTTCGGTCTCGACCTCACGCCGCCAAAGCGAATATTCAAACTGGACCGCGGCAATTGGGTGGACGCTGTGAGCCTGGCGTACCTGTTCGGCCGTGACATTGCTCAATCCGAGGTAGCGGACCTTACCCTGTTTGACCGCTGCAGCCATTGCGCCGACAGTCTCCTCGATGGATGTCGCCGGGTCTGGATAGTGCAAATACCAAAGATCCAGGTAATCGGTTCCCAATCGGTTTAAACTGTTCTCCAGGCAGTGCTGTACGTAGGCCGATGTGCCGTTGATAGGCAGGGAGAAACCCCATCCAGTAGGCACATCCGTCCCGCTTTGACCTTCTTCAAACACGATGCCGAATTTTGTAGCGATAAAGGCATCCTGGCGGCGCTCTGCCAGAGCGCTTCCGATCAATGTTTCATTATGACCGTTGCCATAGGCGTCAGCGGTGTCGATAAAAGTGCCGCCCGCATCCAGCACATGGTTTAATACTGCTACGGCATTGGTCTCGTCTGCAGCGCCGTAATATCCCTCCAGTCCCATGGCACCGTACCCAATGGCACTCACGGTCGGACCAGCTTTACCCAGTGATCGCTGCGGTATCATTTTAGGCTCCTTTTTTATGGGTGATAAATTGCTATCGTTTGTACACACAACAATGGTCTGAAAAAATTATCCGTTCTTACCTAACTTTTCTGCAGCCTGATCGATCAAGGCCGTCAATTCGTCGTCGGCCTCAAGTCCCAGGATCCCGGCGTAACGTTCATGCAACCTTTTCCAGGCCGCATCGATTTCACCGCGCAGTTCGCTGCCCGTCTCAGTCGGATAGATATTGACCGTTTTACCCTCGCTTTGCCTTGTGAGATATCCCCTGTGCACAAGCGCATCGACGAAACGGGTTACGGTAGATGGGGCTAGGTTAAGCTGCTCACATAGGGATTTTTGACCGATGCCGGGATCATCCATCACCAGCATCATCAAAAACGCGTGCGACGGGGACAAACCCGTTTTGCGAAATTCCTTCTCGGCCATGCGGGTAATGACCCGGGAAAGTGAATTGGCCGTAAAGTACAGGCAGTGGTTCAGTATTGATTTTTCAGCATCCATGACTAACCATATTGTTGTTTGTACATACAAATATAGTTCGTACCCCCCATCTGTCAATGGTTTTTGAAAAACTTTTGGCTAAATCGATAAAAGTTGAAGGAAAATACTTTATAAGAACCCATAATTAAATGATTTTTCTCAACACAAGATTATCTGCTGATGATTGGCTACTGGCAGATTTTCTCTTGACAAATGGCTGTATCGTTTGATATGTAGAACGCACGTTTTCCATGAGAAACATATCGAGACACCCATATGCCCCCTGCTTTCAAAAGAGTACCGGCCATCGAAAAGTGTTTCGCTATCCTGGAATTACTTGCCAGGACGAGCGAACCGATGGGCATCAGTGACATTTCCGGAAAGCTCGATCTGAATAAAAGCACGGTGTTTAACATCGTGCATACCCTGCAAGATCTCAACGTACTCGAGCATCACCCCGGTGGAAAATTTGCCTTCGGCACACGCCTCTACATCCTGGGTAACATTGCCGGTAACCGGTCGGAACTGATCCAGACCGCCCATCCGTACCTGGAGATGATCAATGCGAAAACAAAACTCTCCGCATTTTTAGGCATTCGGGCCGATAGACGCTCCATCCTGATTGATAAAGTGGATTCAGCCTATGGCATCAAGGTGTCATCGGAAATCGGCCTGCGCATGCCGGTATTGGCGGGCCCCGGGATCAAGGCTATGCTTACCCAGCTGACCGATGAAGAGATTGACGAAATCCTGGCCCGCACTGATCTGAAACCCTATACACGGCATACGACGACGGACAAGGCCACCTTTAAAATGGAAGTCCAGGAAGCCCGCCAAGAGGGTATTGTCATCGACCGGCAAGAGTATATTGAAGGCATGGTCTCCTTTGCCATACCGATCAAGGTCAGAGGGGGCGGTCTGCAGGCGGCTATCTGGGCGGTTGGCTTGACGCAACAGGTCCCGGAATCTTCTTTTCCGGAAATAAGTTCGTTTTTAAAGGGCATTGCTGAGGAACTTAATTCAGGGGCCGGCAGTTTTTAGCCCTGCCCCTGTATACATAGTCATCAAATATATCCAAATACTATTCAACTTCGAGGAGGTCATTGTGAAGGTACTCACAACCGTAAAGAAGGTGGTTGATGTGGAACTGAACATCAACGTGGATAACGGCGCCATTGTGGAGGACGGGCTGCAGTATGTCATGAATGCCTGGGACGAAAATGCCGTGGAAGCGACGGTTCAACTAAAGGAGAACAACGGTGCGGAAACGACCCTGGTAAGCATCGGCGGCGGCGAAGACAATACCAAGATGATCCGCAAAGCGTATGCCATGGGAATCGAGGACGGCATTGAAATAGATGATCCTGCCCTGGCCAATGCGGACGCATTTGTTTTCGCCAAAGTGCTGCAGAAGGTATACGAAAACGGAGATTATGACCTGATCATTTCCGGCAAGCAGGCCCAGGACACGGACAGTGGCCAGACCGGTATCATCCTGGCCGAAAACCTGGGCATTCCGTGTGTCAGCAACGTCATCGCCATCGATGTGGTGGACGACCAGCACATCAAAGTGTCCCGCCTGGGCGATGCCGGCACCGAAATTGTCGAGATTGAGCTACCGGCTGTGGTGACAGTCAGCGACAGCATCAATGAACCGCGCCTGCCCGACATGCGTGGCATCATGCTGGCCAAAAAGAAGAAAATCCAAAGCATGGATCTGGCTACCCTGGGCACTTCGGCGGATGAGGTCGGCTGCGGTTCCCTGAAATCGGAAATCGTTGAATTCATGAAATCCGAAACCAGGCAGGCAGGCCAGAAGTTCGAAGGCGACCCGGCTGAAATTACGGCCCAGGTCGTCGGTCTGCTGGCAGACGAAGCCAAAGTGTTTTAAAACATCGCATCGGTCCGGCGGGACCAACTTTGGACCTTAACCTTACTGAATAAGGAAGACATATCATGGCTAAAGTACTTGTAGTAGCAGACATCAAAGAGGGTGTCCTCAAAGGCAGCACATCCGAATTGTTATCCAAAGCCAGGGCCATCGGCGCGGAAACCGCCGTGGTCGCCATTGGCAGCAATATCGAAGGACTCACATCTGAACTGGCGAATGCCGGCTCCGATACGCAGTATATCGCCGATGATCCGGGCCTGGAGCTGTTTTCGGCCGGCCCATATGCGGCCTGCGTGGTTGAGGCCGCCAAGCAGTCCGGCGCCAACCTGATATGGTTCGGATTTTCCGAGAGCGGCAAAGCCGCCGCGCCCCGTGTGGCGGCCCAACTGGAAGCCGCCTGCGCCACCGAAATTACCGATGTTATGCTGGATGGGGACCAGATCGAAATCATTCGTCCCGCCATTGCCAACAAGGTCATGCAGCGGGCTAAGGTCAATACGCCCCAACTGGTAGCCGTTGTCCGGGCCGGGGCCTTCGAGGCCGACCCCGATGTAAGCGGTACCGAGAATGTCGTCAAGCTGGCAGCTCCGGCTGCAGATGTGAAAGCCGTTATCAAGGAGCTTGTATCGGATGCTAGTGGTGAAATCGACCTGGCCGATGCCGATATCGTTATTTCGGTGGGACGGGGTGCCAAGGACCAGGCTGGGATTGACATGGTCCGTGAACTGGCCAACGACCTCAATGCCGGGTTCGGCTCCTCCCGCGCTATGGTGGATGCCGGCTTTATGCCGCATAACAAACAGGTCGGGCAGACCGGCAAGATCGTGGCGCCAACCCTGTACATGGCGATCGGCATCTCCGGTGCCATCCAGCACCTGGCGGGCATGAACGGTTCCAAGGTGATCCTGGCGGTAAACAAGGACCCCGAAGCGCCGATCTTCAACGTAGCCGATTATGGCATTGTCGGTGACCTGTTTGAGGTAGTGCCGGTTCTTAAAGAAGAAATTGCCAAAGTAAGAAGTTAAACCGGTTGTCAGGTTCGTCATCCCGGACTTGATCCGGGATCCAGTTGCTCCATAAGCGCCCTGGATGCCGGCCTCCGCCGGCTTGACGCCAAAAGCACCGGAAAGTCTAGTTATAAAGAGTTAACCTGAACGAGGTACCCATGAATCCCCTGTTGATGTCTATCTTGCTGATTGTTGCCCTGGCTGTATTCGGCCGCACCATGTGGGGTAAACTACAATTGCTGCGCGCTCTGGAACCTGCGGACAGAGCGAATCATATCAAAGAGCGCCTGGTGGCCATGCTCGTTCTGGCGGTGGGCCAGAAACGGCTGGTCGGTCGGGCCAAGGAGCGCGGTTCGGGCATTATGCACGCCTTTATCTTTTGGGGATTCTGCGTGTTGCTGATCCGGAGCATCATCCTGTACGGCGAAGGTTATCATATGGGGTTTCACCTGCCGCTTTTAGGCGATGACTCCCTGCTGGGATATCTGTATATCTTCATAAAGGACATCATGGAAGGCATCGTCCTGTTGATGGTGCTTTACGCAATTTTCCGGCGGGCGGTTTTGAAACCCGAGCGGATGCACAACACGTTCGAGGCCTACCTGGTCCTGGCGATGATCGGCGTCCTGATGGTTTCCGACCTGCTCTATGACGGTACGCGCTACAACCTGATTCAACTGCACGGCAACCCGGACAATCTGCATTTCTTCAGCAATCCCCAATACGGCGCGGAGTTCGTCTGGACTCCGGTATCGGTGGGGGCCGCCTCCCTGGTTTCCGGATTAAGTGTTGACGCGGGCAACACCCTGATGACCCTGATGTTCTGGACCCACATCATCACCCAGCTGGTGTTCCTCAATATTCTGCCTACCGGCAAGCACTTTCACGTGATCACGGCGTTGCCCAATGTATTCCTGAAAAGCCTGGGCTACCCGCATGAAAAGGCCAAGTGGCTGGACCTGGAAGACGAGGCCGCCTGGGAAGATGAATCCCTGGGCATCAACCACATTCACCAGCTGGACTGGAAACAGGGCCTGGACCTGTACACCTGCACCGAGTGCGGCCGCTGCAAGGAGGTCTGCCCGGCGTATACGACCGACAAACCGCTCAGTCTGCACGAGTTCAACGACGATCTGAAACACGAATTGTTGGAGCACGCCCCGAACATTATCAAAAGGGCAAGCTTGAAAGGCTCATTGGTTGGCATCGAGGACGAAGAACAGGTCGAAAAGGTGAAAGAGGAAATGATGGCCCTCAACAGTGAGAAGGCACTGGTGGGCGATGTCATTGAGGAGGATACCCTCTGGGCCTGCACCACCTGCCGAGCCTGCGAAACCGTCTGCCCGGTGGCCATCGAGCAGGTGCCGCGGGTAACCGCCATGCGCCAGGGCCAGTTCCTGATGGCCGAGGCCTACCCCAAGGAGCTGAACACGGCCCTGAAAGGACTGGAACGCAACGGTAATCCATGGGGCATCGGTTATGACAAGCGAGCTGACTGGACTGACGGATTGGGTGTCAAAACCATGGCCGAAGATGCGGACGTGGACTACCTTCTCTGGATTGGCTGTGCCGGGTCCTTTGATGACCGCACCAAGAAAGTCTCGACCGCCCTGGTCAAGATCCTGCAAAAAGCCGGCGTCAGCTTTGCCATCCTGGGCACGGAAGAAAAATGCACCGGCGACTTTGCCCGCCGGGTGGGCAATGAAATGCTCTACCAGATGATGGCCGAGGAGAATATTGAAACCCTTAATGGTTATAATGTCAAAAAGATCATTGCCGCCTGCCCCCACTGCTTGAATACGCTGAAGCATGAATACCCCCAGAAAGGCGGAAACTACGAAGTCATCCACCATTCCGCTTTCATCGCTGAACTGGTCAAAAGCGGCAAAATCAAGCTCACCAACTCCCTGGCAGGCGCCCTCACCTACCACGACCCCTGCTACCTGGGACGCTACAACAACGTATTCGCCGAGCCCCGGACATTGCTGAAATCCGTAGCCCAGGACGGCCTCAAGGAGCTTGAACGCTGCGGTACGGAAAGCTTCTGCTGCGGCGCCGGCGGCGGCCGCATGTGGATGGAGGAGACCATCGGCAAGCGGATCTACCTGGAGCGCACCGAGGAAATCGTGCGGCAGGATGTTTCCAGAGTCGCCGTGGGCTGTCCCTTCTGCCTGACCATGGTGGAAGACGGAATGAAGGAACTCGGGAAAGAAGAAGAGATCAAAACCCTGGATATTGCCGAAATCGTGGCCGCTCACATGGAATAATAAGAAAGCCCCTGCAGCTTGCTGCAGTGGCTTTTGCCAGAGGTAATCTCAAAGAATATCTTTTAGCCCAATCTCTGCGTTGGGCGCTCGGTTTCGGCACGGAATGCCGGTTTTCAAGCCGCAAGGCGCAACCGTAAGCGCTATCTTCGAAATACTCCCAGTATTCCTCCGGTTACGAACCACATTTAAGGAGTCGATCAAGAGGGAAGTCCGGCAACGCGGGGAAACCTCACGGCCGCCTTGATCTTGAACTAAAATCTTATTTTTGAAATAACCTCTACCTAACCTTGGATCAGCGGAACCTCTCCGGTTCCTCCGCCAGAGGCAACGGATTTACATCCTAATCAAGAAGCCTTTTCCAACTTCACCGCGCAGACTTTGAGTTCCGGAATCTTGGCAATGGGGTCGTACGCCGGATTCGTGAGTTTGTTCACGTTGGCTTCCTCAAAATGGAAGGGCATGAAGACCACGCCTTTTTCCACCCGCTCGGTGATCATGACCCGCGTCTCGATCTCTCCTCGGCGGGAGGATATCCTTACCCGTTGACCGTCCGCAATTTCCAGGGAACGGGCATCGGCCGGGTGAATCTCCAGAAACCCTTCAGACACCTCAAAATCCAGGGCTTTTGAGTTCCTGGTCATGGTACCGGTATGGTAATGGGCGTAGACCCGGCCGGTGGTCATCCAGAAGGGATAGTCCGCATCCGTGACTTCGGCTGGTGTGCGATAGTCGACGGCATGGAACAGCCCCTTGCCCCGGGTAAAGTTCCCGTTGCGATGCAGGTAGGGGGTTCCTGGGTGTTCAGCCGATGGGCAGGGCCACTGCAGACCGTCGCCTTCCAGCCTGGCATAGCTGATCCCGGCATAGGACGGGGTGAGTTCGGCGATTTCACTGAAGATGGCCTCGGGTGAATCATAGTCCATGGCATAGCCGAACCGGTTTGAGATATCCTGGATGATCTCCCAGTCTTGGCGGGATTCGCCGACCGGTTCGATGGCCTTTCTGACCCGCATTACCCGCCTTTCGGTATTGACAAAGGTCCCGTCCTTTTCGGCAAAGGAAACCCCGGGCAGGACCACATCGGCCAGCTTGGCCGTGGGGGTGAGGAAGATATCCTGGACAATGAGAAGTTCGATCTTTTCAAGGGCGGCCACCACATGATCGGCATCCGGGTCCGACACCACCGGGTTTTCTCCCATGATCCACAGGGCTTTGACTTCATCCTTTTCGACGCCGCTGAACATTTCCGGAATAGTCAGGCCGATCTGGGTCGGCAGTTGGTCAACGCCCCAGGCATCCGCAAATTTGCGATTGGCGTCCCCCAGGGTGACCGGCTGGTAACCGGTATAGACATTGGGCAGGCCGCCCATGTCGCAGGCTCCCTGGACATTGTTTTGGCCGCGCAGGGGATTGACGCCGGTTCCCGGTTTGCCGATATTGCCGGTCAGCATGGCCAGGTTGGCCAGCGACTTGACGTTATCCACACCGGACGTGTGCTGGGTGATGCCCATGCAGTAGACGATAGAAGCTTTCCCGGCCTGCGCATAGGCCAGGGCCAGCGCTTCGATGTCCTCGGCGGGCACCCCGGTGATATTGGCCACGGCGTCCAGGTTGACCGTTTCAATCTGGCTTTTGAAAGCCTCAAAGTCTTCGGTCTTCTCCTGGATAAATGCCTGGTCTTCAAGCCCTTGGTCCAGGATCACCCGCATCATGCCGTTGAGCAGGGCGACGTCGGTGCCGGGTTTGTGGCGGACATACAGATGGGCCAAGTCCGCGATCTGGTTCTTGCGCGGATCCGCCACGATTATCTTGGCCCCCTTTTCCTTGGCCCTGAACATCCGGGTGGCCACCAGGGGATGGGCGGTAGTCGTATTCGATCCGATGATGAAAATGGTATCCGTCTCTTCCAGTTCGGATACTGCATTGGTCATGGCTCCACTGCCGAAAGCGGCGGCAAGACCTGCCACCGTGGAAGAATGTCAGAGTCGGGCGCAGTGGTCGATACTGTTGGTCCCCACACCCGCCCGGGCAAATTTCTGCATGAGAAAATTTTCCTCGTTGGTAACCTTGGCTGAGGCGAAAAATCCCACGGCATCCGGACCGCTGGTTTTGTGGATTTCTTTGAGGCGGGTGGCGGTAAAGTCCAGGGCTTCGTCCCAGGAGACTTCCACAAGCTTCCCGTTCTTTCTTAATAGCGGCTTCTGCAGCCGTCTTTCCGACTGGACAAAGGCATGGACATTCCATCCCTTGATGCAGAGTTTGCCTTCATTGACGGGGCTGGTTTTGCAGGGGATGGTCCCGCTCAAGCGTCCGTCTATGGACTCCAGAAAGAGATTGCATCCGCATCCGCAATACGTACAGGTTGTCAGGGTATTCCTGTAATCCATGATCTTTCCTTTTAAAATTACGGTCTCACTTCTCAGGCGATGGGCCCATCACGCTCAAGGGCGATTTTTCATCTCTGTTGATGCCCGAGGTATACCCGAATTCGGCATTCATGATGGCGGCCGTCTTTTTATACAAAAGCCGTAGGGGAATATCCGCCGGGCAGGCTTCATCACATAACCCGCAATCGATACAGCGGTCGGCCATGTGCATGGCCCGGGTCAGATGAAACGTCGGGATGTCTACGGGCAGGTCTCCCTTGGAAACAAGAGATTCGCATTCCAGGCTGCACTCTTTGCAGAAACACATGGGGCAGATATCCCGGCATCCGTAGCATTTGACGCACTTGGCAAACTGGTCCCGCCAGAAGATGAACCGCTCAGGCTGCGCTTTTTCCTCAGCCTCCCGGACCTGCTTCTGATCGATACCGCCTGATTTTTCCCCGGCGACCATCTCATCCGGCCACGGCTTGTTGCATTCACACTGCAGGGCAAGGTCCGGGGGACAGGCGAACCCGATGGGGACGACTTTGTCCTCTTCCAGCTGCTTCAACCGATACAGACCGTAAAGCCCTCTTTCATCGCAGCCCCGCACCAGGACGCCGAACACGTCGTCCGGAAATTGCCTAGCCAGGGTGATCAGCACCTTGTTCAAGGGGTATCTGGCATCCCCGGCACTTTCCAGATCGCCAAGACTCAACTTATCCAGGTCATCGCCCTTTTTAAGCAGGCACGGCGCCACATGGCCGTTGGCCTGGACCAAGGCCACAACGCCCTTGACGGTCCCTTCGGAAAGCAGTTCGCTGATTTTCTGTTTCACTTGATCAATCATAAAAGCACCTTATCTAAGCAGACATTTTGGCCTGTTCTGTTTTCAATGGTGAGGGGCCCAACGTTTTCAATACATCTACAAACTCACGGACTTCATCGATGAATTCCGGCGCTTCGGCCGAGGAGACCCACCGGGCCCGCAGCCGCTCTTTTTCGACGCCGCAGAAATCAAGCATCTGAGACAGAACGGCCACCCGTTTTTCGGTGGAATAATTACCGTAGAGGTAGTTGCATTCACCCTTGTGACAACCACCTATAAAAACGCCGTCCACACCCTGTTCAAAGGCCTTCAGGACATGATGGGGAGACACGCTCCCGGAACATGTGACCCGAATAACCCGCAAATTCGACGGATACTGCATACGACTAACCCCAGCCAGGTCAGCAGCGGCATACGCTCACCAGTTGCATAAAAATGCAAGGACATGGGGTTCAAAATTGGTGTCACTCATTGCCTTGTTTCCTTATCAAAAGATTCTTAATCCAATAATTCGCTAGACCGCCCCAATCTGGGCCAATATCTGGTCAGGTTTATAACCCAGGAGATTGGCGCAGTGGCACGGACAAGCGGAAGCACAGGTTCCGCATCCCTTGCACAGGATCTGGTTCACCACGCAGACCCGCTTTTCTTCGTTGTAGGTGATCGCCTCATAGGGACACAGCGGCATGCAGGTCTGGCATCCCACACAGGTGTGGTAATTGATTTTGGCCACGGTACCCGCAGTGGTGACCGTATCTTTGGCCAGCAGCGTCAGGACCCTTCCAGCTGCGCCGTAGGCCTGGTTGATCGTTTCCGGGATATGTTTGGGGTAGTGGGCCGTACCGCATAAGAACACCCCATCCGTGGCAAACTCAACCGGCCTGAGCTTGACATGGGCCTCCTTGAAAAACTGGTCCTCGCTTACCGCCGCTTTGAACATACCGGCGATTTCAAGCGTGGCTTTGGCCGGGATGACCGCGGCTGCCAAGGACAGGACATCCGCATCCAGTTCCAGCCGCATGCCCAGGATCGAATCGGGTACGGTCACCCGGATCATGTCCTTACCGCCCTCTTTCACCTCTTCGACCTGGGGCGCGTCCTCCGGGGTATACCGTATGAACTGCACCCCGAGTTCCATGGCCTCCCGGTAGGCATCCTCCCGGAAGCCGTAGGTACGGACATCGCGGAACAGCACATAGATCCGCATATCCGGATTGAGCTTTTTCAGCTTGAGGGCATTTTTCACCGCATGGCCGCAGCAGACCCGGGAACAATAATTACGCTCCTCATTGCGGCTACCCACGCACTGGATCATGACCAGGCTTTCCGCATTGAGAACGGCCTCATTGTCTTTGGCGATCTCTTCCCCCAGTTCCATATGGGTAAAGACGTTTTCATTCTGGCCGTAGAGGTATTCGGAGGGTTTGTACTCTTCGGCCCCGATGGCCAGAACCGAAGCCCCGTGCTGGATCTTTTTCAGCCGCCCTTCGGAGGCCACTGTGGTAGTGAAATTTCCGAGATAGCCGTCCACGTCCTGGATCACCGCATCGTGCGATACATGGATGTTGGGATTCTGGTAGACCTCCCGGATCAGGTTGTCCAGATACGCCTGGACATCTAGGCCTTCCAAGGTCGTGTGCAGCCTCCGGACCATGCCGCCCAGGTCTTTATTCTTTTCCACGAGGTGGACTTCGTGGCCCTGTTTGGCGATGGAGAGCGCGGCCGTCATGCCGCCGATCCCGCCGCCGACCACCAGAGCGGCCTTGTTGACCGGCAGATCGAACTCCTTCAGGGGTTTCAGTTCACCGGCCCGGGCAACGGACATCCGGATGATATCACGGGCCTTTGCGGTAGCCTTATCCTTCTGCTTGGCATGCACCCAGGAGCAATGTTCCCGGATATTGGCCATATCCAGGTAATATTGATTCAGGCCGGCCTCCCGGAGGGTATCCTGGAACAGCGGCTCCAGGGTCCTGGGGGAGCAAGCGGCAATCACCACCCGGTTGAACCCTTTTTCAAGGGCCAGTTCGGTGATCTCCTTGGCCGAATTGGTGGCGCATGAAAAAAGCTGCTCGGTCGCATACACCACATTCGGCAGGGTCTTAACATATTCAACTGTGGACGGTACATTGACCACGCTGCCGATATTGGCCCCGCAATGGCAGACAAAGACACCAATTTTTGGCTCTTCCTGCGAAACATCGCGCTCGTCCGGGTAGACGCGCTCCTTGGCCAGCTTCCCTCGCCGGTAGTCCAGCAGTTCGCCGGTCTGGGAGCCCGCCCCGCTGGCGGTAAAGACCGACTCCGGGATGTCGGTCGGGCCCTGGAAAGCACCGCTGACAAAAATACCGGGCTGGTTGGTCTTGACGGGATTGGACGCGTCTGCTTTGGCAAATCCATGCGCATTGAGATCGATACCGAATTTTTCCGAGATCTCCTTGTAGGCCTGCGGCGGATTCAGCCCCACCGACAGCACCACCATATCGAATTCTGCTCTTTTAACGCCCTCGTCGGTAGTAGCATAGCGGACCACCACGTTTTTAGTTTCAGGATTCTCTTTTTCGATGGCCGCGTAGCTGCAGATGAATTCAACACCGGGCAACTGCTCGGCCCTTTGAAAGAAGCGTTCAAAATCCTTGCCGAAGGCCCGAATGTCATTATGGAACACGGTGCACTCAACATCATCGTAGTGGTGCTTGGTCAGAATCACCTGCTTCTGGGTATAGGTACAGCAGACCCCGGAGCAGTAACTGTTATCACCCTCGGTCACCCGCCGGGACCCGACGCATTGAATCCAGGCTATCTTTTTAGGATGTTCCTGGTCAGACGTCCTTTTTACCTCCCCCTCAAAAGGACCGGTGGAGGATAAAAGCCGTTCATAGTCCATACTGGTCACGACGTTTTTATATTGGGTATACCCGTACTCTTCCCTGACGGAAGGATCAAACGGCGTAATCCCGGCGGAGAGGATAATTGCACCGACATTGATGGTTGCTTTGGTAGGCTTCTGTCTGAAATCGATAGCTCCTGCCTGGCAAACACCCCGGCAGATATCACATTTATCCTCTTTAAGTCGCAGGCAGGAGTCGTCAATGTAGGCGACAAGGGGTATGGCTTGGGAAAAATAGACATGCACCGCCTTGTTCATGGATATCTCCTGATTGAATTTATCAGGATATTCCACCGGACAATATTCAACACAGGTGGTGCATCCCGTGCACTTGTCTTCGATAATGTAGCGCGGTCTGGTTTTCAGGGTGACCTGAAAATCACCTGCCTCGCCTTCTACGGTATCTACTTCTGTAAATGTGAGAACCTCTATGTTTGGATGCCGGCCGACCTCGACCAGTTTCGGTGAGAGAATTCACATCGAGCAGTCGTTGGTGGGAAAGGTCTTGTCCAGCTGGGCCATATGGCCGCCGATGCTGGGTCCTTTCTCCACCAGGTAGACCTTGAAACCGGCAGTGGCCAGGTCCAGGGAGGCCTGGATACCGCTGACCCCACCGCCGACAACCACTACATCGCCAAATTCCTTATCGCCGACACTTCCCGATAATTGTTGGATTACTTCGTTTGGCAGTACGTCTTTCACGACTTTCTATCTCCTCATCCTATTCAGGGGATTGAAGCATATCATTGACAATTTCCGCGATATCCTTGATTTCGATCACATCCTCATATTCAAGGTTCAGGCGGCTTTCTTCAAAGTTGGTGATGCAATAGGGGCAGGCCGTGGCCAGTACCTGGGCGCCGGCAGCCGTGGCCTGTTGCAGGCGGATATCGGAAAACCGCTCCTCCTGGGGGGTATCCATCCAGATCCGGCCGCCGCCGCCGCCGCAGCACAGGCTGCGTTTGCCGAAGTCTTCCATCTCGACATATTCCAGTTCGTCCACTTTTTGCAGCAGCTCCCGGGGATCATCATAGACATCATTGTGGCGTCCCAGGTAGCATGGATCGTGATAGGTCACCTTTTCAGGATAGGCGCCCTTGAGTTCCAGCCGTCCGGTATTGAGCAACTCCAGGATATACTGGCTCATGTGCTGGACTTCGAAATTCACCATGAATTCGGGGTACTCGTTTTTAAAGGTATGATAGCAGTGCGGCGAGGACACGATGATCTTGCGAACCCCGCGGTCAATAAACGCCTTGATGTTTTCCTTGGCCAGGTTGCGAAAGACCTCTTCGGCGCCGGTCTTGCGGATGCTCTCACCGCAGCAGCTTTCCTGCTCGCCCAGGATACCGAAGGCCACGCCAGCGGTATTGAGGATATTGGCCGTGGCCGCCGCCACCTTTTTCATACGGGGGTCATAGCTCAGGTAGCAGCCGACAAAATAGAGGACCTCCATGTCTTCGGTATAGGGTTTCACCGACAGGCCCTGGGCCCACTCCGATCGTTTGCCGCGTTCGCCCTGCAGGGGATTGCCCTCGGAGATAATACTGGCCCGGGCTGTCCGGGCGCTGCGCACGGAAGCGGGAAAAAGTTCATATTCGGCGGCCACCCGACGCAGCGACACACTGACGTCGATCTGCTTGACGCCGCGGGGGCACTGCTGGGGGCAGGTCCCGCATGTGGTGCAGCGCCAGATATCCTCACCTTCAACCTCACTGAGGCCAAAGGCGGCCTCGCGGATGAGTTTACGCATGCTGAACTGCCTGACCCGGTTCCAGGGACAGACCGCATCACACATGCCGCACTGAAAACACATCTTGACAATGCCACCACCGGCCTCATTGATCTCATCGATAACTTCTATAAAGGGAGCGACTGTTTCCACTTTCTTGACTCTTCCTTTTCTTTGACTTGATACTTAGTCCTGCGCCTGCAGGCGGGCCACGGCATCCATCAGCTTATCCAGCCCGTAGCGGTCCGCCAGCGATTCCAGGCCCATCTCCAGCTCTTCCAGGGCCACTTCTTCTTCATCCATTTCAACTTCGCGCTCTTCAAGAATCAGGGCGTCGGCCCCGCACCATTTAACGCACAAAGGTTCATCTTCGCCCTCACACATATCGCATTTCAGTGGCAGGCCGGAATCGGGTTCCTTGAACTCTTCCCGAGACGGGCAGGAAGCCCGGCAGAAAGCGCACTCGTCATATTCCTTGCCGTCGATGGTATACTTATCGCGTCCGGCGCACTCAGCCACGGCGTAGTCCCCGGCGTACACCGGCACATAGATGTCGGCCAGGGGGTCCCGGATCACCCTGATACGGGAACGGGCCGGGTTGTTGCTGCTGTACTTGGGCGAGGCATGAAAGGCGGAACAGATGACTTCGCAGGCCTTGCAGCCGTCACACTTGTCCACGTCGATTCTGATTGTCTTGATGATTTTGGTTTTCTTTTTACCAGTCAAGGTTCAAGCCCTCCAGTCAATTTCAAAACCCAAATTTGGGCTGTTAGCTATCAGCTCTCAGCCGTTAGCCCATTTTCTAAAAGCTAACCGCCAATGGCTAATCGCTGTTTTTATGCTGTTGTCTCACTCTGTTCAGCTGCTTTCAGGATACCTCTGGCAACGAATTCGGCACCCACGTAGTCCAGTTCCAATTCGTTCAACGTATCCAGGGTCGGAATGCCGTCATCGTTCCACCCCTTCATGGCGTAGTAGGAATCCAGCAATTCCTTTTCAAGTTCCGGAAAACGCTTCTTCCAATGGTTGGCGGGCGGGGCCTCATCCTTGCGCCGCATGCCGCGCCGGATGTTCACACACCGCACCAGGGTCCGGTAGCGTTTGGCCGCCAGGGTCAATTTATCCTTGTCCATCTCGACCCCCGCTCCGGCGGTGATAAACTTGGGATAGTTGTGGATATGGTAAGGCGGTTTGAGCGGGAACGAAGAGAGCCCGGCACACATGCCCAGGGCGTCATCGATGTAGTGCATCATCTCCATCCAGTCCACGATATCGCACGTCATCTCCACCGTCGGGTAATAGGGGATCGAATTCTCACCACGCAGTTCCCAGTCGATAAAATACTGTTTGAATTTTTCATGGGGCACCTGGATCCAGTCCTCTGTAAACTTGATCCGGTGTTCCTTCTTGGGGTAGGGCGCCTGGGGAAACTGCCCCTCGATCTGGGTGATATTGATCTTCTCCCCGGTCGAGTACATGAGAAAATAGATGGGGTTGAGCATGGACAGTTTGAGCGGCAGCTGCTCGTGCTTTTTGATGTTATTGTGGGCATACTCCTCGGCCCCGTTGCCGATCTTCCTGGCCGCCCAGTAGGTGCCCTCGGCGAGCACGTCGCCGATGCCTTCGCGCTTGACGATCATGTCCAGCAGGTAGAAAAACCGCCCTTCGTTGTCCTCGGGCAGGTCAGGGAAATCGCTCTCTGCGAGAATCCCATTTTCCAGCAACTCCAGGGCAAAGGCCATGACCTGGGGTGCGGAGAACCCGTCCAGACCGTACTCGGTGGCCTTCTGGGCGATCTTGAGGCCGAAATCCAGGTCGCTGTAAGCGGCCATGGTGTACGTGAGCTTGGTAAAGCACTTCATCATGTAGGTCGGATAGCCCTTCGGTGTAATGGTGGCGCCGCATTTCATGGGACAGTTGAAACAGCTGATCAGGCGTGTGCGGGCCTTCTCCATGGTTTCGGTCCACTCCGCGGCGATCTCTTCCGTCCAAAATTTCTTGCGCCGGGTACGGGAGTTGCCCCACATGAAATTTTCGGTATGCCATTTTTCATCGTGGACCTTCATCTCCTGGGGCGAACCCAGGCCGGCCAGGATGGGCATCACCCCCGGGATCGGGTTGTCATTGCGAAACTTGATATAGTCGTGCACCTCGTCGCACAATTCGATGAACTTTGCAGGATCGGCCATATTGATGTCCTGGGTGCCGCGGACGACTACCGCTTTCACGTTCTTGTCGCCCATGATGGCTCCGATTCCGCCGCGGCTGGCGCTGGACCGGCCCTGCTCGATGGAGGCGTACAAAATCCGGTTCTCACCGGCCAGGCCGATGGCCGCCACCTGGGCCTTGGGCTCGTCCAGTTCCTCGCGGATCAAGCTCGCCACCTCGATGGAGCCTTTGCCGGCCAGGTGGGTGGCATCGCGAATTTCCACCTTGTCGTTATGGATCCAGATGTACACCAGGTTGGGAGCCTTGCCCCGCATGACCACCTTGTCGTAACCGGCGTATTTCAGTTCCGGCGCCCAGAACCCGCCCATCATGGAAAAGGCCATCAGGTGGGTCTGCGGCGAGATGGTGGAGACGATGGTCCGGTTGCAGCCGGTGGCCGGTGTCCCGCACAGCAGGCCGGCGCCGAAAATCAAAAGGTTTTCTTCGGAAAAAGGCTCGACTTCGGGCGGCACCCGGTCCCATAAGATCTTGGCATTCGTCCCCAGCCCCCCCAGATACAACTCGGTATCGCGCGGGTCGGTGGCAACCTTCTCAATGTTTCCACGGGTTAAATCAATTTCTAAATTAAACCCAGTCTCTGCGTACCTCATTTTTTTCCCCTTGTTCGCTGAATCCGTGACATGCTGCTTGGTTAATTCGGGCCCAAATTCCCAAGGCCCTGATATCGATAAGAAAATTATAAATTAACCGTATTAACGTTAGATTTCTTGGCCCTTTGGTACAATGTGATCATTATTTAGCTACATCGTAACTACAAGTCAAGGAAAAATAGGGGCGATTTCGATGGTTTTTTTGTAGACCAAAGTCCAGGCAGGTAACATCAATCTACTAATATTTTTAACTTTATAGGCTGACGCGTGTTTAATGGGGACCAAAGGAAGGTTGGGAAACCAGACCATAGCTAGCAGGCGGGCGCTTCGGTCCGATTTTTAGGATTCTTTGAGCTAGATTTCCGGATAATACGCCTGCATGCAAACGGGGCAGGCACTGTGGCTGAACATTGTCCCCACATGTTCATACATGTAGGATTCGATTTGTTTCCAATAGCACTTTGTAGCAGAGTACCTGAAAAAGCTGAAAACTAAACTAAAACTGTGTACATGATATTAAAAATTCTAAAGCTTTTTCATGGCCTGCTTCATCAATAGAACCTTGCTTTCTGGCAAGGCTTACATATTGCCTCATCTCTGCTTTAGCTTCTTCACACCTACCTTGGTCCCTATAAACATGGGCTAAGCCATAATGAGTATGCAGCTTGGATGCGTTTAAAGAATCGGCTTTTAATAGTGCTTTTTCTGCATCTACTAAGTTGTCAGTTAGCCAGAGAGCCATTCCGAGATTTAGATACGCATCGGGGTAGTTAGGATTGATCTGGATCGACTCATTAAATTTTTCAATGGCTGATGAAAACTGACCGCTATGCAGATAGTCAAGGCCAGCCTGATTAACAACAGATTCTAATGAATCATCGCTATGCGCTGCTGTAGTAGACAGAAATATTACAACCAGTATTGATATCGGTATGAGTAGCTTTCTCATGGAATCACTCCTTAGAAGGATGGGTTTATACCGTACCAACATAAGTCAGCGCCCATACCAGTCAAGTGGTGGGAACGCCAACGTATTGAACCTGGACATCTACAATTCAAAATAAAAAGGAGCCAACCTCTTGCAAAGTTGGCTCCTTAAAGTTGGCGTCCCCAAGGGGATTTGAACCCCTGTCGCCGGCGTGAAAGGCCGGTGTCCTGGACCAGGCTAGACGATGGGGACGAAACTGGAATATCGTCTTTGGTGGGCCGTGCTGGGCTCGAACCAGCGACTCTCTGCTTAAAAGGCAGATACTCTACCGACTGAGTTAACGGCCCATCGGAAAATGAGATAGTTACAAATTTAGCGTGAGGTTGTCAACAGAAAAAAACCGAAAATTTGCATTTTTAGGAAAATATTTTCCGGCCCGTTTTGGAGGTGTTTACAGCGCCATCTGTGCTAGGGCTGAAAGTTTCGCAACCTCTACGTGATATGGTACTTTTTCTTAATATTTCAGACTGTTGTGAAGTTGTAAAGTTTTGGTCGTCATGCCGGACTTGATCCGGCATCCAGGGGTGTTGCCTTTAGCCGGACTGGATCCCGGCCTTCGCCGGGATGACGGGTATTAACCAGGCCCAGTCGCGACGACCACAAAAGCAGCCATAGTTTTTTACAGAGAGATGGTCATAGAGGTGCATTAAAAACCATTGAGGTAGATCAGCCCCGCCACCAGGCAAAGAAGCAACGTCAGGGCGACCCAATCGCTCTGACGCAGACTGAATTCAGGCTCGGTGCGTCGGCCGGTATAACCGCGCGCCTGCATGGCCTGGACCAGCTCATCCGCCTCCAGAAAAATGTTTTTCAGCCAGGGGATCACCAGTACCCGTAACCGGTATACCGGATTTTTCCGACTTTCCACACAGCGGGCTCGCTGGGCATCGGCGGTTTCATTGGCGCGCAGCAGGAGACCGGGGATAAAGCGCACCACCAATCCCATCATCAAAGCCACCCGCGTCTCATCTACAAACGGGATTGGCTGCAGGTACCAGCGAACAGCCCCGGTAATCCGGGAAATACGGGTAGCATGGACCAGTAGCAGGCCGCCGACAATTACGATTAAAAGCCGCCAACAAATCAGCAACCCGGATACCAGCCCCTCAACACTGATGTGGATAAAGCGCCATTGCCAAAGGGTCTCTCCTGGTGTACTCAGCGAGCGGGCAATAAACACCAGCAGCAGCAGGAAAAAAAAGTAGCGCAGTTCAGTCGCCAGCTTGGTTAATGAGAGTCCGCAGTCCGCGACCAAGACAAGTATAAGCACGGAAAGGGCGGATAGAGATATACCGCCGGCCCCCAGGCTCAAAAGGCTGATCAGCACCAGGCCCAGCAGTTTTATACGGGCGTCCATCCGGTGCAGGCTCGACTGACCGGGCAGAAAGCTGAATGCACTTAATTCGCCCACGCCGTCACCTCACTGCCCGCCTTCAAGGCACAGGGCATGCGGATACCGTATGCCTCTATATCGTAAACCACATCAAGCGGTGATCCGTCCCTGACAATGCAGCCTTGATCCATGACAACTATCCGATCCGCCAAGGTGAAGACTTTCTCTATATCGTGGGTGGTAATTATGATTGTGCGGCCGCCGGCATGCAGGTCGGCGATGGTTTTCAGAACCTGGACGGTCCCGGGATAATCTAGATTCGTAAAAGGTTCATCCAGAACAATCACCTCCGGGTCCATGACCAGGATCCCGGCAATGGCCAACCGCCGTTTTTCTCCCCCGGAAAGCGTGTGGGGACGGTTTTCAGCCAGTTCTGACATACCAATGGATGCCAGGGTGGCCATCACCCGGGCCTCAATCTTTTTGATCGGCCAGCACAAGTTTTCCGGTCCAAAGGCTACATCGTCATAGACGGTTTCGCCGACGATCTGGCTGTCGGCATCCTGGAAAACCATCCCGACCCGCTGCCGGACGCGGGCCAGATCCTGCGTCACCGCGACACCTTCAAGGCGGACCTCTCCGCTCTCCGGAAGTATCAATCCGTTGAGATGATGCAGGAGGGTCGTTTTACCGGCGCCGTTGCGCCCGGCCAGCAGAACGAAACTTCCGGCTTCTATGGACAGATTGATTGCATTGAGTGCTAGGGTGCCATCCTGGAAATGACAGGACAAGTTGTCGATTTCGATGATGCTCATAGTCTAGATATGTAGGGTTAAGACTGAAGGCTGAAGTAAGAACGAAAGAGGTTTTACACCTTGTATTCAATCCAGGATTTTGGATCTTCGGTTTCTCTTAACCCTTGACCCCTCGACCCCTGGACCCTTTCCAGAATAACCTTGAACGGGGAACCGCGTCTAACCTTTCACTATTGGTCTCAAAGCCTTAACAACCGGTACAGCAGCAGCGATTTTCAAGGCATCCCCGATTAAGAAAGGCAGCATACCAACCGTAACCGCCTTTGCAAAAGGCATCCCGGTTACCATCTTCAGCCACGGCACACCACAGCTGTAAACGATCAAGGAACCGCAAATCATGGCCGCAATATCTGTCCAGACCCGTCGGCCGCCTTTCTGGGACAACCAGGCCGCGACAAATACAGCGGGCAGATACCCCAACAGATAACCACCGGTGGGGCCCAAGATACGGCCGATGCCGGCTGTGCCGCCGGCAAACACCGGCAGACCGCAAATCCCGGCCAGCAGGTATACACCCACGGCCGCCAGCCCCCAGCGTGGTCCGAGCAATAGGGCGGCCAACAGCACAAAGAAGTTTTGCAGTACAATGGGCACCGGCCCGATGGGAATCGATATGAAAGCGCCTACCGCCACTAGGGCGGCAAACAGCGATGCGTATACCGTCATTCGCAGTTGGTTCGTATTCGCACTCATAACTGTTTCAGACATTGGCTAATTCCTATTGAGTCCTATTAATTAACCGCAGACGAAGGCGGACATCATCCGGGCGCCCTGCCCGGCTGACACTCGGCATGCCCTGCGGGCAGAAAACCTAATGTTTAAAGGCTATCTTTTGCCAGCCAAATTATAGTTTGTTCTTTCGCGAAGCGATGGCCACCATAGCCCGGCCACTTCGGCCGGGCTATCGTCTGCGTATGTCGAGTGAGCTTAGCGAACGGGCGGCTAAACACAGTATTCAACGGTGAAAGCAGTCGCCGTAAACCACTGTTTTCATATCACCGTTTTCGAGGCGAACCATCAGCCCGCCGCTGGAATCCACATCCACGGCGGTGCCGCTCACGGTCTCCACCGGCGTTTCGATGGTGACTTTCCGGTTCAACGTCACCGTGTATTCTTTCCAGTCGTCCACCACGGTTTCGAGATTGCGGGTTGTAAGGCGCTGGTGATAATTGTCCAAAAATGCCCCGAGCAGTTTTTTGCGCGAAATGCTATGCCCGGCAAAGTGGCTCAGGGAAGTTGCCTTGGGGACATCCGCGGCGATGTCATTGTTAACATTCAACCCCAAACCGATATTGATGAAGCCGACTCTATCCGCCTCGGCCTCCATCTCGGAAAGCATCCCGGAAACTTTCTTTTCACTAACCAGCAGATCGTTGGGCCATTTCACGTCCACCCGGATATCCAACAGGTCGCGAATGGTGCGGGCCAATTCCAGCGAAGCCGCAAAATTATAGCGATAGCTCCAAGCGGGTGGAATTTCCGGTCGCAGGACGATCGTAAAATAGAGCCCGCCGGCCTGGGAATCCCATACGCGTCTGAGCCGACCCCGCCCACCGGTCTGGCAGCCGGCGATGACCACGGTGAAATCCGGGCAACCGCCCCGGGCCAAGTCGCGCGCAATCTCCATGGTCGATACCGTCTCTGCCAAATAATGAACCCGGTCTTCGAAACGCGGCAGCTCCCAGGAATAGGGGATGTCCGGCTCCTCCCCCAGGCGGTATCCTTTGGGCGTGGATTCTATCGAGTAACCAAGTTCTTGTAGTTTTTTTATATGTTTCCAAATCGATACCCGTGAAATGCCGACAGTTCCGCTGAGGGTTTCCCCGGAGACAACCCCTGCTGTTTGGCGCATCATTTCAAGTATTCGTTTTTTCATGCTAAAATATCTTCTTGATGATAGCCGGACTTTTGGTTACCCTGATTGAGGGTCATGGTTAACGAACTTCTTTTTTTTTGTCAATGGTATTTTCACCTCGACTCCCCGAACCAAAAATTGTATAAAGATTTGTTATATTGATAAGTTAGACCATTAGGAGTTGGCTTTATGCTGGGTGAGAAAATAGTATTTGCATCCGCCGGAACTCTCTGCGTAGCGGCTATTGCTATTTTTTTTGCCTTCTTCCAGTACTGGTTTTTCGTAAAGAAACCGGACTATACATGGAACGGATGGGGAGCCGCCTTAAGCTTCGGCACCTTTATTTTTGCGGTTGCCAAATTCCTGCAGTACAACACGCCGGCAGGGGACCTGAATCACGCCCTTGAGCAGGTTCAATACTCCGTCTTTCTCTTCATGATCCACTGCACTTTTGGCTATACCTTCGCATACCTGATTATCAACGGGCGCCATTACCACTTTCTGGCCGGCATTTTTCACCTGTTCATGATCATCCTGATATGGACGACCGATTTGGTGGTAGGCCCGGTGTTCGCTTATCACGAATTCATCGGTTTGCAGCAACCCTACATTGAACCCATCCCGGGAAAGACCGGCATTTTCTTACATGTTTATTACGGGATCGCCATGATCGGCATTCTCTGCACCTGGCTTTTCAGTTTCAAAAGAGCCGGCAGCGGCGCCGCTTTCATTTTTTGCGGGTTTGGTGTCTGGGTTCTTTGTGCTTTCAATGATCTGTTGGCCTCTTTCGGGCTCAAGGCGTTCTTGTTTTTCATGGAATATGGTTTTCTCGCCTTTGCCAGTGCCGTGATGGCTATTACCGTGAAGCAGTATTACGAAATCGATCAGATGCTGGCATCTGAAAAAGACCGGTTGACAGTAACCATTCAAGGTATTGGCGACGGATTCATTTCCACCGATGTCAAGGGTAACGTTACCTTGTATAATAAGGAAGCCGAACGGTTGTGTGGATGGTCGCGCACCCGGGTAATCGGAAAACCCCTTGATGAAGTATACTACATATTAAACGGCATTACCCGTATTCAGCGCCGCAACATCGTCCAGGAGATGGCAGCCAACTTAGAGCATATCATAAATTATGACAATGACATCCTGGTACCCATGAACGGCAATGAAATTAGGGTATCGCAGACCCTTTCCATGATCCACGACAACTACGGACGGATGATGGGAGTCGTCCTGATTTTTCGAACGATTTAAGGGTCCCGTTAAAGGACGGACCCAGTGGATCAGGCTGAAGAAAAACCTTTAAACAATCTGGTGGAAATGGTTGCACTGGAAACAAGCACGTCGATAAATCTGGTAAATCTTAATTTTTTTGCTCTTTTAGCGCCGTCACCTTCAGTCTTCGGTCTTCAGCCTAAACACCCCGTGAATCACTATGAAAAACCAAATTGAACAAAATGATGTGGTCACCAAATCCTGGGCAGATCTATGTGAACGTGTATATGAAGAATCGTGGCAAGAAGATATTATGCGTTTCAGATCAAACTACGCATTTAGGGGACTGTCTGACAAAAACTATCGGCTCATAACCAGTTTCGAACGGATTTGCGGTAATTTGACCCGCCTGGAGTATCATCTGCTGCGAAATTTCAGAAAATACGCCCGGCTTGATGATGTCGACATCAGCGACTCCCATTGGCACTGGATGACGCTGGCCCAGCACCATGGCCTGCCTACCCGGCTCCTTGATTGGACCTACTCACCTTTTGTCGCTATGCACTATGCAACCTGTGAACCCAACCGCTACGATGCGGATGGAGTCATATGGAAGGTGGATTTCGTCAAGACCAACCGACTCCTGCCGGAGCCCCTGAGCAGCGTGTTGTCAGAAGAAAATGCAAATGCTTTCACGGTCGGGATGCTGGAGCGGGTCCTCCCCGATGTGCGCAGTTTTGACAACCTGTCGCCCGACGTACTGGTTGCTTTTTTCGAACCGCCTTCAATCGATGCACGCACCGTCAACCAGTTTGCGCTCTTTTCTTTCATGTCGAGCCCAATCGCAAGCATGGAAGACTGGTTGCTGAAACACCCCGAGCTTTTTAGACGCATCATCATTCCCAAGGAACTGAAATGGGAGATCAGGGACAAACTGGACCAGGCCAATATTACGGAAAGGATGCTTTTTCCCGGGCTGGATGGTCTGGCTGCCTGGTTGCGCCGGCACTATCAACCCAGGTCATAGACGCTTGTCGATAGTTAAGGCCCGTATTGGCTACATGGGGTGTATTATCTGTTGCCCAATCTGTTTAACAGCCTTGTATGGATATTGTCGAACCCACCGTTGGACATAATCAATACAATATCCCCGGAACGGGCTTCCCCGGCCACGTAATCGATAATGCTCTCCGTATCCGCATAGTAGTTCGCCACGATTCCCCGCTTGTTGATATCGGCCACCAGACGCGCGGCTGAAAATCGTTCGTCCTCCGGCACCTTGTGCAGCAGAGAAGGCTCCCGGATGCACACCAAGTCGGCCGCATCGAAGACAGTCGGGTAGACATCCTGGAATACGCTGCGCATGCTTGAGTTGGTGCGGGGTTCGAAAACAGCGATTAAGCGACCCTCCGGATAGAACTGTTTGACGGCTTGAATGGTTTCCCGCACAGCGGTCGGGTGGTGGGCAAAGTCATCCATAACTGTCACGCCGTCCACTTCCCCGCGAACTTCCTGCCTTCTTTTTATCCCTTTAAAGGACGCGAGGGCCCTGCCTATCTCATCTGCTGAAACCCCGATGTGATTTGCCACGGCGATAACAGCCAACGCGTTGAGCAGGTTGTGGCTGCCGGTCAGGCGAATTTCAAAACGACCAAACAACCGATTGTTATATATTACTGAAAACTTAGTGAAGGGGGGGCGGATATCTATATCGGCCAACTGCCATGCGGATTCGGGGTGCCGGCCATAGCCCTGGATCTGGCCGGGGCTGCCCTCGATGACCGCGGGTATATTTTCATCGGCGTCATAGACCGCCAGCAGGCTGTCTTCGTCCAGATCCAGGGAGAACTTCCGGAAAGTCTCCATCACATGTGCTAGGTCCCGGAAGATATCGGCATGGTCGAATTCAACGCTGGTCAGCACGGCGGCTGCCGGATTGTAGTGCAGGAACTTGGGACCCTTGTCGAAGTAGGCGGTGTCATACTCGTCCCCTTCGATCACCACATAGTTACCCTGCCCAATCCGGTAGTTGCTGGCAAAGTTTTTAAGGATGCCGCCGATCATGAAAGAAGGATCCAAGCCAGCCCTGTGCAACACCCAGGCCAACAGGGAACTGGTCGTTGTTTTGCCGTGGGTTCCGGTCACGAGCAGCGACTTCCCGGTCCCCACTAGAAACCGGTTGAGCGCCTGGGGCATGGAGCAGTAATTGAGCCCCAACGCCAGCATCTTTTCGACTTCGACATTGTTGCGGCTGACCGTATTGCCGACCACCACGAGGTCCGGCCGGTAATCCAGGTGAGCGGGATCGAATCCATCGGTGAGAACGATGCCCTTGTCTTCCAGAAAGGTGCTCATAGGAGGATAGACGTTCTGGTCGGAACCGGTGACCTGGTAGCCCTGCTCTTTCAAGATGCAGGCCAGGGCCCCCATGGCCGTACCGCAGGCCGCAATCAGGTGGATGGTTTTAACAGTCTCGGGAATACGGTTTTCAGCCAGGTCCATCTTTACTCCTTACAGCCATTTTCACAAAGATGCGTCCAACGGTCTTTATCATTACCGCTGGCGGTTTACAAAAACATTTTATTTCAATACTACCGCCGGAGCTGTTATCCTGGCAAAAAACCTGTACATGGGGACCACAAGCGTACTGCTTAGCAATGCGCCGACATCCCCAAAGCATGGGCGTAGAATTGAACCACCCCGCAAAGGAGATTGGTATGGATCCCGCACTCGTTCGTGTTTTAGAGAAAACGCTCACGGAAAGGAGGCGTCTGACTGTCCTAACCGGGGCCGGCATTTCCGCGGAAAGCGGGATCCCCACTTTCCGGGGACCGGAAGGCTATTGGACGGTTGGTTCCAAGGAGTACCACTCTCAGGAAATGGCAACCTGGGATATGTTCAGCCGGGCGCCGTTGGAGGTCTGGAAATGGTATCTATACCGAATGGGGGTGTGCGGCCGTGCCAAACCCAACCAGGGGCACCTGGCCCTGGTTGAAATGGAAAAGCTATTCGGTGACCGTTTTACCCTGATCACCCAAAATGTGGACAACTTGCACCTGCGGGCCGGCAACAGCTTGGAAAGAACCTACTAGATACACGGCAACATATTCTTTATGCGCTGTGCGGACGAATGCAGCGACTCGCTTTACCCCATGCCAGCCGGCGTCACCTCAAAAACCAAGGAGCAATCGTTATCGGACAGCGAAATCGCGTTGCTTAAATGCCCGGTTTGCGGACAGGTCACCCGCCCCCATGTCCTGTGGTTCGATGAAACCTACAATGAGGTTCATTTCAAATTCGAGAGCTCACTGCAAGCTGCGGCGCAAACAGATGTGTTGCTGGTCGTGGGAACCGCGGGGGCGACCAATCTGCCCAATCAGGTGGCCGCCCTGGCAAAACGCGGCGGGGCAATCCTAGTGGATATCAACATCGAAGCCAACCCGTTTTCCAGGCTGGCCCAGGCCGACAACAGCGGATTCTTTCTCCGGGAATCGAGTTCGGGTGCCCTTAATAAAATATTGGAGGTATTCGTGAAAAGCCAGGAATGAAAATTATTCCAGGGTTTTTGCAATTTAACGAGTCCAGACAAATATTAGAAGCAATCTCAATAGCGTATTTTGGTTCAAGGTTAATGATGGTCTTGGAAGGATTGAACTGGTTGGCGCTGAAGAAGCGCATGCGTTTGTCGTCATTGCGATCAACCAGGGTGTTGACTTTTTGGACACCCAGATCACCCAAGTGATCGAAAAACTCGTTCATCAACTGCGCGCCGATGTCTTGCTGCTAGCAGTCGGGGTCCACACCGATACTGTCAAGGGTGGCCCCTTCCCGGGCAATCCCATACTCGCCATGTTAAGTTCCCCCATGATAAAGCCTACAACGGTACCGTCTTCATTTTCGGCCACCAATGATGTGGGCAGGTACTCCCTGGATTTAAATAGTTTTTCGAACTTCAGTTCATAGTATTCCGGACGGGCCGACTTGAGTACTTTCTCATCAATGCCGACCACGGCGTCGAAATCCTCAACCTGCATGAGTCTGATTCGAACGGCGTGTTCCTGCATGGGGTGGCCTCCTTTCTTTTTAGAGGCTATGGTGAGGCAATTCTTGAATTTCCAGGTTTTGGGCCAGGGTATACGTTCATTGTCCACGGTTATTTGGCGATGTCAATATTTAAACGCAGATCATGAATATTCAGCCTAAGGTCAAACATAGATATCGATAATATTACCCTTATATGTATCAGGTGATTGTCGCTCGGCCGCCAGTTCCAATAATTCCGGTTTGGTTCTGTTTTGTGGGCCGGGATATCTATGGCCGTAGGATTGTTCGATCTGCCGGTCATCGATGAATGGTGGCGAACTCTCCGAATATGCTTTAAGGTCTGAAATGTGCATAGATATAGAATAACGTTTAAGGCGAAAAACTTTCTTCAAAGCAAAAAATGTGCAAAAACTCTCTTTTTAAATATTTACAGATAGTTACATATTTTTAAGAAACAGCGCCCGCCATGGAGAAAGTACGAATTTTAGCATTATGCAAAAATTAACTCGCAAAATGCAAAAAGGGTGGCGCACCGGTGACCGCGCGATTATCAGGGAGATCAAAACTTGACCCCCCAGGCCGCCTGTGGCACCATACGCCGGAATTTCAAAGAGCGTGGGACGGGGAATATTATAGGAGGACAACATGATCGACTTTAATCCCGAACAGGCCATGTGCGCAGTCCGGAGAGAATTCGGCGAACACGGCGGGGTTGCGCCTTCCATCTCCAGATCTTCAACCTTCACGGTCCTTGAACCTGGTACGATGCCAGAAATTTTTGAGGGCATCCGGGGTCCTGACAAAGGCGGCTGCTTCCTTTACAGCCGCCATTTCAATCCAACGCTGGATGTCCTGGCACGCTATCTGGCGGCTATGGAGGGCACCGAAAAGGCCATCTGCACAGCCAGCGGTATGTCGGCTATTGCTTGTACCCTATTGCAATTGTGTGACCAGGGAGGCCATATCGTCTCCAGTGACACCATTTATGGCGGTACCCATGCTCTGCTGGACAAGATGTTCCCCCAGATGGGTATCGACACCACCCTGGTCCCCGCAGACGACCTGGCCGCCTTCGAAAAGGCCATAGCGCCCAACACACGGGTCATATATACGGAAACCATCGGTAACCCCACTTTGAAAGTAGCGAATATTGCCGGGTTGGCCAATCTGGCCAAAAAGCACCAGGCGGCCCTGGTGGTGGACAACACCTTTTCCCCGGTCTTGATATCGCCGGCCAAACTGGGCGCGGATGTGGTGGTCCATTCGATGACGAAATTCATCAACGGTGCCAGTGATGTCATTGCCGGCGCCATTTGCGCCAGTGAAGAATTCGCCTACCGCCTCATGGACTTGCATACGGGTCGGGTCATGCTGCTGGGGCCCACCATGGACGCCCGGGTGGCCTTTGATATCATTCAGCGTCTGCCGCACCTGCCGATTCGGATGCGGGAGCACAGCCGCCGCGCCATGGTCATCGCACAACGCCTGCTCGAGTTGGGCGTTCCGGTGGTTTACCCTGGTCTGGCCGGCCATCCCCAGCATCTGCTGATGACCGAAATGATGAATCGGGGGTATGGCTACGGCGGCATCTTGACCATTGATTGTGAATCCAAAGAAATGGCCGAATACCTCATGTCCCTGCTGCAGAATCAGGAACGTTTCGGGTTTATTGCGGTATCACTGGGTTATTATGACACCCTCATGTCTTGCAGCGGGTCCTCGACTTCGTCTGAAATAGCGCCGGAGGATCAGGACCGTATGGGTCTCAGCCCCGGTCTGCTCAGGATTGCAGTCGGGTATACCGGCAGCCTGGAAGAACGGGTTGCGCAAATTGAACGCGCCGTGAAAGATGCCGGCTTGGTTTAATACAAAGGAACTTGGACAACCGGCTGATAGTCGCCACCGGCTTTACTGCAGCCACAGGCTTGCTTATGTTACCAGAGTCTATCTGATATATCGTGAAACAAACGTCAAAAAACAACCAAGCGCAATACGATAACGACACCCCGGTTTACAGCAGCCGGATTATCAAGGTGTACCTCGACTACCTGCGCCACCATTATCCCGACATTGAACCGGAGGAGATCATTGCTGCCGCCGGTATTAGGAGCGCCGAGGTTGATGATCCTGGATACTGGTACAGCCAGAACCAGGCGGTCCGGATGCACGCAATCATGGTGTCGAAAACCGGGAATCCCAACCTTTCCCGGGCAGCCGGGCGCCACACGGCCCGCACCAAAGCATTAGGCACCATACGGCAGTTCGTCCTGTCGCTGGTCAGTCCGATGACGGTCTACAGACACGCCCGCAAGATATACCGGATTATGAGTCGGGGTGCTCAACTGAACGTAGAGCCCTTGACCGCCCACAAAATCAGAATTACCGCCACCCCGATACCGGGAATCGAGGAAGCCCAATTTCAATGCGAAAACCGGATGGGCTCCTTTGAAGGCCTGGCGGGCCTTTTCAGTGACCGGCTGGCCGATGTGAAACACACCGAGTGTCTGCATAATGGCGGCCGTCACTGCGAATATATCATCAGCTGGAAACCGACCTTTGCCTTTGCGCTGAAAAAACTGAATCATCTATTTATACTGGGGGGCACGCTGCTTGCCGGCGGGCTCATCTTTGTACTACCAGTGCCGATCTGGGGAATAACCGTGACAGGCCTGGCAGCCCTGGCCATGATCTTTACACTGCTGTCAGTTTTTCTGGAAAAAAAAGAACTGGCCCAATCCCTGAATGAGCACCTGACGCGTATCAAGGAGCCGCAAATAGATGCCGACCTGATGTACAACAACGCCCTGCTGGTACAGAAACTCGGCCAGGAAACAGCCCGGATCTTCGACCTGGAGACTTACTTGCTCACCGTCATGGACGTTATAGGGGCCCGCCTGGGATTTGATCGTGGCGCAATTTTGATGGCCGATAACCCAGTGAAAGCATTGCGGGTAGCCGCCAGCTTCGGCTACAGCCCGGTTGAAATCCAACTACTGAACAGTGCCGAAGAGTACCTCGCTGATCCCCAGTACAAGCGTTTTGCCGTGACCCTATTCCAGGAAGGCAAATCGATTCTGGTCAACGATTTTGAAGAGCTCGCCAAAAAACTACCGCCAAAAAGCATCACCTTTGGCAACTCGCTACAAGCCCAGGCCTGCATTGCCGTACCCATTCGCTATGAAAATCATCCCCTCGGCATTCTCCTGGTGGACAACAAATCCAGGAAACGGACCTACTACCAGAGTGATGTCAATTTCTTGGAAGGCATCTCCGGCCAGATTGCCGCCTCCATCGTTAATGCCCGATCTTATGCCCGCCTGCAGGAGAGCGAAGAAAAATCACGGATGGTATTCCAGACCAGCCCCGATGCTTTTTCGCTGAATCGTTTCGAAGACGGTGTATACGTGGACGTGAACGAAGGTTTCCTTTCTGTGACCGGCTACGCGCGCGAGGAGGTCCTGGGGCGCACGCCGGAACAACTGGGCATCTGGGAATCCAAAAGTGATCGCCGCCAGGTGGCCATAGAACTCGGGCGATCGGGCTTGATCGACAATTTCGAAACCCGTTTCCGGTTGAAAAACGGTCGTTTGATCAGCGGTCAGATATCCGCTAAAGTCGTAACCCTGGACCAGCAGAAGCACATCCTCTCCATCACCCGGGACATATCGAAATTTAAGCGGATGGAGCGAGAGAGAAAAAAACTGGAAGCCCAGTTGCGCCATTCCGCCAAAATGGAATCAATTGGCACCCTGGCAGGTGGGATTGCCCACGATTTCAACAATCTTATGATGGGTATCCAGGGCAACATCGACCTGATGGCACTAGATACCGAACCCACCAGTGATAATTACCAGCGCTTAAAAAATATCGAACAGCACGTCCAAAGCGGCGCGCGGCTCACACGCCAGCTACTCGGATTTGCTCAGGTAGGCAAGTATGACGCCCGCCCCACCAACCTGAACGAACTGACCAAACGCACAGCCCGCATGTTCGCCCGCACCCGCAAGGAAGTGTCCGTTCACCTTGAACCGGTTGAGCACATCTGGGCCGTCGAAGTCGACCAGGGGCAGATGGAACAGGTCCTGCTGAATCTCTTTGTAAATGCCTGGCAGGCCATGCCCGGCGGCGGTGACCTCTTCGTCCGCACGGAGAACCGGACCATCGATAACGAACAGGCCCGCTTGCTCGGCACCAAGTTGGGCGCCTACGTTTTGATAACCGTGCGGGACACCGGGATCGGTATGTCCGCCGCCGTCCAAGAAAAAATATTCGATCCCTTTTTCACAACCCGGAGCATGGGCCGCGGCACAGGTCTCGGATTGGCTTCCGCCTACGGCATCATTAAAAATCACGGCGGCGTCATAGCCGTGAGCAGCGAGGAAGGCACAGGCACGGTTTTCAGCATCTACCTCCCGGCTTCCGGAAAGCGCGTTTTCGAGGAGCAGCACCAGACCGTTCCCGTGGAAAAAGGCACTGGCAACATTCTCCTGGTCGATGACGAGGAGATGATTGTGGATGTCGGCAAGCAATTGCTGGAACACCTGGGCTACGGCGTCCTGACGGCCGGCAGCGGCCAGGAGGCAATCAAGCTGCTGGCGGACAACCACAAAAAGATTGACCTTGTCATACTGGACCTTATAATGCCTGAGATGGGCGGCGGCGAAACATTTGATGCCCTCAGGAAAATCGCGCCCGAAATGAGGGTCCTGCTATCCAGCGGTTATGCCTTGGAAGGCGAAGCATCTGAAATCCTGGCCCGCGGGTGCGACGGCTTTATTCAAAAACCCTTCACCATCAATGACCTGTCGGATAAAGTGAGAACCGTTTTGGACAAAAACGGAGCACCGGCCCGGCTGGAGGACCATGCCTGATACCGCAACAAAAATCATAGCCTTTCAGGGAGTGAATGCAGCCCATACCGACCTGGCCTGCCGCAAGGCCTATTCCGGTCTGACCACCTTGCCCTGCCATACGTTTGATGAGGTATTCGATGCCGTTGAAACTTCAAAGGCGGATATGGGCATGATCCCCATCGAGAATTCCCAGGCTGGACGTGTGGCCGAAATTCACAATCTCTGGCCCGGTAAAAATGTTTATATTGTGGCCGAGCATTTTCAGGCCATAGTACACCACCTGTTTGTTCCAGCCGGCGCCTTGCTGGAGAATGTAAAAGATGTATATTCCCATCCCCAGGCCCTGATGCAGTGCCGCCGGAGCCTGAAAAAGATGGCCGTGAACATACACAACTACATGGACACGGCCCTAGCGGCCAGGGATGTTGCCAACTGGAACGATCCATCCAAAGCAGCCCTGGCCTCCGAGTTGGCGGGGGAGATCTACGGATTGGAAAATATCCAGCCCAATATGGAAGACAGCCACGACAACACCACTGTTTTCGTAACCATCGCCAAAGAGCCAGCCAATCCGGATCCGCTTAAACAGCCGGTGATTACCTCCTTGCTTTTTTCGGTACGCAACATCCCGGCGGCGCTTTACAAAGCGTTAGGCGGTTTTGCAACCAATGCCGTCAACCTGATAAAACTGGAGAGCTACATCCCGGTCGGCGTCTCACCGCAAACTGCCAAGTTTTTCATCACCTTTGAAGGCCATACCCGGGACGCTAATGTTCAGCTGGCCCTTGAAGAACTCGACTTCTATTGTGAAAATATTGCCGTTTTGGGAGAGTACTACGCAGCTCCCCAAAGATTCCGATAAAACGGCCGCCGGGAGTGGGCACCGGTGTAACAAGAAAGGTAATCGACCCTATCGCAAAAAACGGATTTTGGTTCAAAATGACGCGAAGCTAATGCCTAACGTGGTGCAAGGGGGCCGCGTATATCAGCCCGGAGGATTACGCCAGTATTTTGATGACCTGATATGAACGCCCAACGAAGTCTATCGGCCTTAACTTAAGCGGAGGCTGAAGTTTGGGCCAATCAGTCTTAGATCTGCGAGCTACGCCTGACAAGAAGACTTTTTTGAGATGGGTTCTGGAAGTTTTATTGCCATTAAACAAATCAACTGGGAGGCTTTACCGTGTTTATTGAACTTTTATCCAGCCGCCGCAGCATCCGCAAATTCAAGGAACAGCCGGTTGAGAAAGAGAAGATAGATCGGCTGGTGGAAGCGGCATTGCGCTCCCCCTCATCCCGCAGCTTGAATCCTTGGGAGTTCATCGTGGTAACCGACCGGAAGCTGCTGGTGAAAATGGCCGGTTGTAAACCGCATGGCGCCTCATTTCTAAAAGGAGCCCCCTTGGGGATTGTTGTACTGGCTGATCCGGATCGTTGCGACGTGTGGGTTGAAGACTGCTCTATCGCTTCCATTTTCATCCATCTGGCCGCCCATTCACTGGGCCTGGGCAGCTGCTGGATCCAGGTACGCAAACGGGCCTATACCAACGACACCAGTGCCGGGCAGTACCTAGCGGACTTGCTGGACATTCCTCCCGGCCGCGAGGTGGAATCCATAGTTGCGGTGGGATACCCGGATATGACGCTGCCCGGGCATGCACGCGACAGCCTGGCCGACCAGAAAGTGCACTGGCAAACCTATGGTGCGGCCGATCAATAAAGGAGTTGCCTGCATGCCCGCACGACCATTTGATGTACTTCTTTTCGACCTCGGGGGGGTTCTCATTGAGTTGACCGGTGTTCCGGTAATGCTCGAATGGACCCAGGGCCGGTTCACCGAAGCCCAGTTGTGGGAAATGTGGCTTTCATCCCCGGCCGTCAGGGAGTTTGAGACCGGGCAATCTACGCCGGACAAATTCAGCGGCGCCATGATAGCGGAATTCGGACTACGTGTTTCCAACGAAACATTTCTATCTGAATTTTTATACTGGCCTCGCCGGACTTACCCGGGAACTCAGGCCCTGCTAACTGACCTGGCCACGCAGTACACCTTGGCCAGCCTGTCCAACATAAGTGAAATGCACTGGGACAGAATATGCACTGAAATGGACCTGGCCCCCTATTTTAACTGCAACTTCCCGTCCTTTCAGACCGGCTACGTAAAACCCGACCGGGAGGCTTTCCTACATGCCCTGGAAGTCTTGGATTGCCGGCCCGAGAAGGCTCTGTTTATGGATGATAATCGGGCCAATGTGAAAACAGCCCGTTCTCTGGGCATGGAGGCGTTTACCGTTGACGGTCTGACCGGGGTCGAAGCCGTCTTGAAAAAACAGGCGGTCTATTGATGCGGCCATAACCAAAAAGGTATTTCATTCATTACCTGGATCTATTATATAAACCGAAACCGCCAGCAAAGGAGTAGCCCCTACCATGCCTGCCGCCGAACTTTCCAGTGTGTTTGACCAAGCCCTGCTGAACAAACTCATGCCGCCCGAGACAACCGATCAATTTTTTGAGGCCCTCTTTGGCGATGCGGACGAAGGGGCGTACAACATCAGCCTGGCCTTCAGACAGGGCTCACCGGAAAGGCTCGAGTTCGAGTTCCACCTGACTTCCAAGCCGGGTAAATGCCTGGCTTGCAACCTTACCCTCGGCCTGCCGAACGTATTTACGCGTCACCCCGTTATCAATATCAAAGGCCTGGCCGATAAAATCGCCGCCCAACTAGATGGAAGATACAAGATTGATCGCTGGCATTGTGGTGAAACATTGAACGGACACCTGACCTGCATGTTATTCCGCTTTATTTGGATATCTCCCCCGCAAACTAGATAGGTGTTAAAATTTTTCGCAGCGGTATGTCTTTTTTAGCGCTGCGAAACCGGCTTTGGGGCCCTGGACCGGATTGGGTCCCACAGTCCGGCTGTCGCGGCACGTGGGGCCTAGGGCCCGACAGCCGCCGCCGATTAGGATTACAGCCGGACTGAAGGCCTTCTAAGCGCATAAAAATCCCAATTTTTTAATATAGTTAAGCCATACGCGCTGGCCCTTGAGCTCACCGGGCACTTTATGCTATAAAAACAGCCTGAGACAAAATCCCCGTACCCGCTGGCTTAAAAGGATGCTGCATGAAGATCTCCATTCGATGGGCTCTGATATTGGGACTCCTGGCAATAATCTGGGGCACACAAGCTATCACCGTCTCCTCCTCCTATATCACCTCCCAACGGGTCCTTCTGGGGCATGCCCGGGACATCATGGAGAATATCGCCGCCTTCGCCATGGAGCAGTCCAAGCACCACCTGGCCCTGGCGCAGGGCGCCGCCCACCTGACCAAACGCCTCATATCCGCAAATGTGGTCAGTAATGACATCCAGAAGTTCAATAACCTGGAGCGGTATTTCTTTGATCAGATGGCCATCTATCCCCATTTTGCGGGCATTGATTTCGGAACGCCCGATGGAGATTTTTTCGATGTTCGCCGCAGCCGGATACATACACCCGACGGTTTCAGAACAAAGATCATCCGGCATCCCGATGGGATTCGCCATGTTGACCTGGTCTACCGGGACGCCAACTTGAAACTGATCGAACGTGAAAAGGATCCAAACGATAGATATGATCCCCGGATCCGCCCCTGGTATAAAAAAGCCAAACGTCTGGAAGACATCGTCTGGACCGATCCCTATGTATTTTTCACCTCTCAAAAACCTGGGATTACCATTGCCGGGCCGGTTTATCAGGCCGATAACCGCCTCCGCGGAATCGTCGGAGTCGACATCCGTATCGACCAGTTGTCGACTTTCATTGGGCGCCTGCAGGTCGGTAAAAACGGCAAGGCCTTTCTATTAAACCGCAACATGGATGTGGTGGCCTTCCCAGATTTAACCAAGATTACGCGCCCCAATGCCTTGTCACCCGGTAAAACCCGGTTGGTCAAGATCAATGAAATCGACGATACCCTCAGCAGGCAGGCGTTTGAAGCCGTGAATTGGGAAAGAGATGTGAACGGTCAGCTCGTCATTGATGATCCCCTTTTTGCCAAATTTGAAAACGAGGGCAAGATCTACAATGTTATGTTTACGCCCTTTTCCGATCGACAGTGGCCCTGGCTGATCGGCGTCTACCTGCCGGAAGACGACTACCTGGGTGAAATCAAGGCCAACCGGATGTTCAATATTTTCGTAACGATCGCCATATCCATCATGACCACGTTCATTGCCCTGATCATGGCCCGCGGCATCATCAAGCCCATAGCCGATCTCGAGCATGAATCCCGCGCTATCCGGAATCATGAATTTGACAGTACGAACGAGGTGAATTCCCTATACAAGGAAATCCAGGAAACCGCCGACTCGTTCGCCTGCATGAAGGAATCCCTGATCAACTATGAACAGGAGAAGTCCAAGCTCGAAAAACAGGTTCGCCATTCTCAGAAAATGGAAGCCATCGGTACGCTGGCTGGTGGCGTGGCCCACGACTTCAATAATATCCTCTACCCGATTCTGGGCTACACGGAGATGGCCCTGGAAGAAGTCTCTGAAGGATCACCTGCCCGTGAAAGCCTGAATGAAATCCTGACCGCAGCCCAACGGGCCCGCAAACTGGTGGAACAGATTCTCACCTTTAGCCGTCTAGACCATCAGGGACGGATACCTTTGAAAATTCAAGGGGCTGTCAAGGAGGCCCTGAACCTGCTGCGGGCTACCCTCCCGGCTACCATTGAAGTGGTTCAGCGGATTGATGAGGGCTGTGGTCCCGTACTGGCCGACCCGACCCAGATCCAGCAGGTTGTCATGAACTTGTGCACCAATGCATTCCATGCCATGCAGGACCACGGGGGAACACTGACAGTCGGGCTGGAAGAAATACAGATCGCATCGGAGGACCTGCCGGGCAGCCAGGATCCGGTGACCTACGTAAAGCTGACCGTAGCCGACACCGGTTACGGCATGTCCAAAGATGTTTTGGAAAGAATTTTTGAACCCTATTTTACCACCAAGAAAGTCGGCGAAGGAACCGGCATGGGGCTGGCCGTCGTCCACGGTATCATCAAAGGCTATGATGGCGACATTCAGGTCCACAGCGAATCGGGCAACGGCACTACCTTCAATGTCTATCTGCCCAGGATATACAAAGACACCAAGACGGACGGACGGGCCCCGGTCAAAATTGAGAAGGGCGATGAACGTATTCTGCTGGTCGATGACGAAGACCAGATTGCCCGGATGCTGGAGCAGATGCTCGAGAGTCTTGGATACCAAGTCCGAGCCGTCCGTGATCCCATGGAAGCACTTGAAATTTTTGAAAACACGCCCCAGGCCTTCGACCTTATAATTACCGACATGACCATGCCGAAGATCACCGGTGACCTGCTCGCCCGCGAGCTCATGAAAATTCGCCCGGACATACCAATCATACTCTGCACCGGTTTCAGTAAGCTGATTGACGAGGACCGGGCCAAGCAAATTGGTATCCGGCGATTGATCATGAAACCGGTTATAAAATCTGAAATCGCCGGAGCCATACGCGAGGTTTTGTAAACTGGCTCCGAATGAACCTATCTCAAAAAACGGATTTTGGTTCAAAATCAAGACGGCCGCGAATATCAAGCCGGAGGAATACTCCAGTATTTTGAGGCCTTGATATGAGCGCCCAACGCAGAGTTTGGGCGAAAAGACTTTTTTGAGATGGGTTCTAACCAAAAGCCACTGAAAAGGCCAACCAACATAGGCATGAGCCAAATACTTCCCATCGGAGGCGGAAAGGGCGGAGCTGGAAAGAGTTTCGTCACAGCCGGCCTAGGTGCCCTCCTGGCAAAACAGCGCAAACGGGTTGTGCTGGTGGATCTGGACCTGGGGGGCTCCAATCTGCATACCATGGTAGGCGTCAAGCCCCCGGATAACGGCCTGCACCGTTTCATGGACAAATCCGTCAGCGACCTGGAGCAAACCGCTGTACCAACCCTGATCCCCAATCTCTTTCTAATCAGTTCCGCCCAGTGTTCAATGGAAGTTGCCAACCTGTACTACCAGCAGAGGATCAGAATTATTAAAGCCTTGCAAACTCTGCCCTACGATTATGTGCTTTTGGACCTGGGCGCAGGAACAAGCTTCAACACCCTGGACTTTTTTCTCACCTCCGACCTGGGTATCATGGTGTTCACGCCCGAGCCGACCTCGGTGGAGAATACGATCCGGTTTATCCGCACGGTATATTTGCGCAAACTCAAGCTGCTGATAAAGAAACACTCTTTCCATTCCGCGGTAAAAGATTCCGTGGACCAGGCTCATCGGGGGGAACTCAACACCCCGGATGTCATCGATCGGGTGCTGCGTTATGACCCGGAAAAGGAAGCATTGCTGCGCGACTCCCTGGCGCGGCTTCAATTCAGCATGATTCTGAATCAGTTCCGCAAGACAAACGATGCCGCCCTGGGTGAAAAGCTCAGGATCGTTTGCAGTCGCCATTTCTACTCGGATTTTGAGTTCCTGGGCAATATCGGTTATGATGATCGGGTCCACGACAGTATCAGCCTGAAGAAGCTCTTCGTCCACAAATATCCATATACCGAGACTGCCACGGATTTGAAAGGCATCACCCAGGAACTCGTCTCTGTGTGTCGCAACAAACGCCGGCCGCAGGTCGCTAAGCCATGAAAAACCTCAATGACCTAAACTACTATGAGATGCTGCGGGTACCGGCCGATGCTTCTGTCTTCGAACTCAAGCAGGCCTATACCGACGCCCTGGCTATCTATGAGCCAGACTCTCTGGCAACCTATTCTCTCTTTCCCGAAGAGGAGCGGCAGGCGATCCTCAAGACACTTGAAAAGGCTTTCCGAACCCTGACCGACGCTGCTCAGCGCGAGGCCTACGACCAGTCGCTAATCGCGGCGGGTGTGCTCGATCCTTCCCAGCGGGTATCAAATCAACCCCGCCGACCGGTGCCGTTATTTGAAACCAAGGGAGGCAGCGGCCAAAGCCACCTGAAAAGAAAAATTTCGAAGAAGATCAGTGATGCGTCCATCAGCCAGCTCTCCCGGGATATCGCGTCATCGGCGGAGATCAGCGGCCAGGACCTGAAGAAGCTGCGCCTGAAAATCGGCGTGTCGCTGGAAGAGATCTACGATGCCACCCGGATCAGCATCTCGACCATCAAAGCGATAGAAGCCGATGATTATCAAAACCTGCCGTCCGCACTGTATTTGAAGAATTTTCTCCGCTCCTACGCTTCCCTCGTCAAACTAGAGCCCCAGATGGTGATAGACGGCTATTTCAAACATGCAGGCCTGGAGTAATGATCTCCCTGCTGAGGCTCAAGCTTTGGGCGGCCCTGCAAAAGGCCTTTTTTTTGTAGCCTTCGAGAAAAAGTGACTATATTGATTAAAAACCTGAAGACCAGATACGGCTACACGGTTCCGATAAATTCAATTATACGGAACATTTGGTCTGCGGATCACGTGCAGCTATCGTTTCCGGACAACATTTGCCCCGGTTAACGCTGGGGATTGCCGGTTGGTAGTTATTATGGCCCGGTCTTGAGGATCGATACTAAATACTAAATATTCAGGGGAGTTGTGCTTGTACCTGGCTCGAACAGAACATAAAGGCACCTTCACGTACAGCCTTCGGGAATCCTACGTGGCCGATGGCTACCTGCAAAGCCGCGAACTTTTTCAACTCGGGTCTGACCCTGGAAAATTTATCAGATACCCCGGCGGGCACGCGTACTATTTCGAAGATGAGCTGATCGAATCCCTTGAAAATCAGAGCGTAACAGATATTGATGATCGCCTCGAGGACCTGCTGGAAGGCTTTATCAAACCTGAAATTCGGAAGGTCATCGGCCATTTCGCTCGGCGGGGCAGGCCCCCAAAGAGCGTATCTTCCCGGTCCACGCACGCCAGGCATCATCTGTTTGATAAAAGACGACTTCTATTTTTAAAAACCGGTAATGTCGACCAGGGTCCCGTCGGTCGTCTGCCTCACAAACTTTTTCGTGTGTTGGACCATAAATCCCGAGATGAACTCGAACAGTATTTTCTTTTGGCGGAGCGGATTCTTAAGCCCGCTGAGTTCAAAATATACACCTACGTTATCTTCGATTTGCAGCACCATTTCACCTCCCCCCTGGCAAAAGGATTTCCGGCGGCCATGGAAGGCAAAAAGCTTGACGAGCATTTCATAGAAGCCGTGTGTCGGCTCGATGACGATCGCGATTTCTGGCGGGGTCTTGTGCGGGATGCGAGCTTGCCCGGCTATCTCACCCGGTATGTCGTCATGTACTTTGACAATCCATTCCCGGAAGAAGACTTCATGGCGGCCTATATCCGTGATTTCATGCGCAGCCGGCGCAGCTTTCGTTTTCCCCAGCAGCCAGGCCCCCCCATGGGTTTGAAAGCCGCCGCCCAGGTTCTGGGTGTGGCTGTGGAAGACCTGAAAAAGATGGACCCAACCGTTCTCACCCGCCACTATCGCAAGATGGCCATCAAGCTGCACCCCGACCAGGGCGGCAACCAAGATCAGTTCATCAAAGTAACGGAAGCGTACCAATCTGCTTTGCAGAGGTTAAGGAAGAAGTAACGTCGACGGAATCCCCACTTTCCGGGTGGTGAGCCAGCAGCATTCAAAAGGAGCTATGACCAGCCCCAGGTATCCGCCTTTTTCCGACGGAATCGAGCGGTGCTTGATATTGTCGTAAAGGTTGCTTTGAAACGGAAAGCCAATTTCATCAGGATCGATGCGCACCGCTTCTTGCCCTTCAGTGAGGTTGACGACCACTAGGGTGTGAGTATCCGCGGAACAGTGAACAACGGCTACACCGACCGGCAGGTCGGCAAGGTCGGGGACAGCGGCTTCCCGGCCGCGGGGGCCCAGGGCAGGGTCGGCGTCAACCAGGGCGATCAGGTTGTTCAGGCCTCTGGCAATGGTATACGCAATGGTGGACGGATCGGCCAGTTTCTTTTCCAAAACGGCCAATTCCGATTTGGTACGCTTCAGGTCCCGCAGTTCGCCTGTTTGGCGCATGCGCGTATAGTCATTGGGAAGACCCATCAAATCGTTGAAATAGATTGATTTAACATTGCGTCCCATGAGTGCGAATGCAAGCGTGTAGAATGCCAGGAAACGGGCGGCAACCAACTGCCGGTCATCCAGTGGCGGCAGACAGTCGCGAGTGGCCACACACAACTCATAGGGTTCACGACCTTCCATAAGTTTGGTGCTGAAAAATTTGAGGGCCCCATCAGAGACAAATCGGTCCGCGGGAATTCCCAACGCAGCTCCAAGTGCAGCTGTATCGCGGATATGATCCACCAACACACGAACACGCTCCTGGGCTTTGGTGGGTTTGAAAATCTGTAGCCCGGCCCTATCGAAATCCAGGCCGGATTCCCGGCAGACCTCCTTGAATTCAGTTTCCGGATATTCCCACCGGGGAACCCCCTTATACTTGATCAGGCCGCCGTTGCGCACTACCGTATCAGCCACGGCCTGCCTTTCCGCAAGGGTGAGCAGGTCCAGGCTGCCGCGCACCGATTTACCATCGTGGCTCTCGGCCAAACTGAAACGGATACAGTTCGGATCAAGCGTGTAGCTGGCAATCTTGTTAAAAATCCGCCTAAAAAGCCCGGCGTTTTTGGTGATAAAAGCCGCCGGCAGCATGCCGGCCAGGTGAAAATCATACATCATCGGCGGTGGCGCCTGCTTGTCGGCCATCTGCTCCAGAACAGCCGAAAGTTGATCATTGACCTCCAGGTTGGCCACCATGCGGGGGGCGACACAATCCATGGAGAGATAGAGAATCTGCATTAAGTCTTTTACTTCCGGCAAACCGAAGCAGGTCGTCTTCCAGCGCTTGAAGGCAAAATTGGCGGCATCCAGGCGCAGCATATCCAGGTCCAGCCCCAGGTACCAGGCGAAATCGTCAGCCAGCACTTTAAGGCCCGGCAGGGTGCCGGTATTCAGGTCCACCTGCACATGACTGAAGGTGGTCAGGGCCCGTATCTCTTCGCCGAAGATGGCCTTGGCGTGCCGGGCAAAGAGGCCGGCGAGTTCCTCGGCTTCCTCCGGTTCGAATCCGATGACTTCCAGTAGGTCCCGAGGCGTTTGAATGTGGTCCGCCAGAATATACGGTACATGGTTGGTTTCCTGGGTTTCAGACACCACAAAAATAGAATCCAAATCGACGGTACCCTGCGCCTGCAGATACGCGCGTACGCTTGTAACCCGACGGTATTCCTCGTCGAGCAACATCTGGTCGTTCTTGAGCAGGTTGAAAATCACCAACAGGCCGGCCACCGGCGCCGGCAGCCGCTCCCCGGTCAAAGCCGTCAGGTGTTTTATTTTTTCCGACCACCCCATTTCGGCATACGCGTCGTCAGTCGGCCTGCGCCGGTAAATCGAAAACAAGGGAAAGGGGCGGGGCCGGAAAATTCGGTCGAAATCACCACGGGCGCGCCTGCGCTGGTACTCTTGTTCAGAGAAGACGTAAAAGCATTCGCCCCGCTCGTCATCACCCTCCAGGTAAGCTTGAAAGTCGGGGTTTTCAATATCCACATGGTTGAGGACGAAATCCGCCATGGAATAATAGTCGGCCATCATATCGGCAAATTTTGCATTGGTGCCGAAAGTTGGGTGAATGGTATGGCGAACCACCTGGGAAAAATAGCCGTCGTTGAAACGTTTCGCGGACACCCGGCAGGCCGGCAGCATATGCATGCCGCCGAGGGCTGGAAAATGCGATTTTAAAAAGGCATCCAGGGTATCCAGGGAAGCCTCTCCTCGGGCCCGCACACTGTCGGCATAGGTAATCACAACTGTCTTTGGCTGTATCCGCACCAGTGGGTCGCGGGGTGTATAGCGTTTATCCTTTTCTCGGATCGTCGCCGCTTTGCCCTGCCAGACAGCCTGCAGCATATCCACCCAGTAGGCGGTGATGTCAGCCGCCAGGGTCCCGCAACGTGCGACGGGAAACAGCTCACCGAACAGGCGGCCAATTTCATGCAACTTGTCAGCCTGCAGCGGTTTCCAGGTGTGATCTTGGGATTCCATAACCTTCGCCTTGCCCTGACTAAGGGAGTATACTTAAGTGTTGTCTAAAGCCTGGGTCAGATACCCGGGAAAGTTATTCAAGGTTATTGGTACCTAGCGCAGATAGAAATAGCGTTGCTCGTTCTCTAAAATGCATAGACGCCGGTGTAATTGGCCGGCGTGATTTTCTTCAACTCGTCTTTTATCTCGTCGGACACATCCAGCCCATCGATAAAGGTCCGGATGGCTTCCGGCCCAATGGCAGTGTTGGTTCGAGTCAGGTCCAACAAGGCTTCATATGGCTTGGGATACCCCTCCCGTCTCAGGATTGTCTGCAGCGCCTCGGCCACCACAGCCCAGTTGTCTTCCAGGTCCGCCTGCAGGGCGGCTTCATTGATGATTAATTTATCCAGGCCCCGCAGCAGTGACTTGAGGGAAATGAGGGTATGGCCAAGGGGCACACCGATATTACGAGTCACCGTCGAATCGGTCAGATCCCGCTGCAGCCGCGATATCGGCAGTTTTTCGGCCAGATGGCCAAGAAGGGCATTGGCCACCCCGAGGTTTCCTTCCGAATTTTCGAAGTCGATGGGGTTGACTTTATGGGGCATGGCCGAGGAGCCGATCTCCCCCTTTTTAATCTTCTGTTTGAAATAGTTCATGGAGATATAGGTCCAGATATCCCGGTCCAGGTCGATCAAAATGGTATTGATCCGCATCAGGGCGTGGCAGAATGCGGCCAGGTTATCATACGGTTCAATCTGGGTTGTCAACCGGGTACGCTCCAGCCCCAGGATGTCGTTGACCAGCCGGTCGCCGAAGGCAATCCAGTCGATGTGCGGATAGGTCACGTGGTGGGCATTGAAGTTACCGGTAGCGCCGCCGAACTTGGCGGCATAGGGAATCTGCATAAGCTGATGGACCTGTCCGCGCAGCCGTTCGACAAATACGTACAGCTCCTTTCCCAGGCTGGTGGGGGATGCCGGCTGACCGTGGGTCCGGGCCAGCATGGGTACCGTTTTCCATTCCCGGGCTTTACCCGCCAGGGTGTCGATCACTTCATCGAGCACTGGCTGCAATACCCGGTGCCAGGCATCTTTAAGGGAGCACGGTACCGCGGTATTGTTGATGTCCTGGGAGGTCAGGCCGAAATGGATAAACTCTTTGAATTGGGACAATCCCAGGGCGTCGAACTGCTCCTTGACGAAATACTCCACGGCCTTGACGTCATGATTGGTCACCTTCTCGGTATCCTTGACCTTCTGAGCGTCGGCCTCGGAAAAATTCCGGTAGACGTTGCGGAGTTGTTCGAATTTAGCCGGTTCAAAAGCCTCCAGCTGCGGAAGCGGCACCTGGCAGAGCGCAATGAAGTACTCTATCTCGACTTTGACCCGGTATTTAATCAAAGCGCTTTCGGAAAAATAGTCCGCCAGGGCCTGGGTGGCCCGCCGGTATCTTCCGTCCACCGGGGTGATGGCAGTCAGCGGTGTAATCGTCATGGTTCATCCTTTTCTATAGGCTAACTCAAAAATGTCCTTTAATCCAAGCTCTGCATGGGGCGCTCCGTTCCGGCACGGAGTGTAGCTTAAGCGCTATCCTCGAAATACTTTAGTATGCCTCCGCGTGGAACCTCACGTTCGCCGCACCTTATACTAAAATCCTATTTTTGCGATAGCCTATGATTTTTGGGTTGTTAGCAGATATTCAAAGCACCTGAAGTATATGCAACCCGGCCGGGTCCCGTCAAGCACCGTCAGACGCCATTTGTCTTGATTTTTTAATCAGCGGCACTATATTGGTCCGGTAATAAGTGGAGGTGCAATGAGACGGACAACCCAATCAAAAGGATTCTAAAACCAATGGGAAATCAATTTCGAACGGCTGTTTTGCTGGCGGTGATGACTGCTTTCATTTTGATCATCGGCCAGGTGCTCGGTGGTCGGCAGGGCATGTTTATTGCCCTGATTTTCGCCGGTGGCATGAACTTTTTCAGCTACTGGTATTCGGACAAGCTGGTCCTCAAAATGTACCGGGCCCAGCCGATCACGGCAGGAGAAGCACCGGAGCTCTATGAAACCGTCCGGATTCTGGCTAGCCGCGCCAGCCTGCCCATGCCCAAGGTTTATATTATTCCTCAGGACCAGCCCAATGCCTTTGCCACCGGCCGCAACCCGGACAACGCCGCCGTGGCCGTCACCCGGGGCCTGATGAATCTCATGGACCGCGATGAAATCGAAGGCGTTCTCGCCCATGAACTGGCCCATGTAAAGAACCGGGACATCCTGATCGGCACCATTGCTGCGACCATGGCCGGCGCAATCATGATGCTGGCCAGCATGGCCCGCTGGGGGGCCATCTTCGGTGGCATGCGCTCGAATGACGATGAAGGCGGCATGGGGATATTCGGGGTGATTGCCATGTCGATCATCGCGCCCATGGCAGCCATGCTGATCCAGATGGCCATCTCCCGATCGCGCGAATACCTGGCCGACAGTACCGGCGCCGCCATTGCCGGCCGCCCGGACGGACTGGCCCGCGCCCTGGAGAAATTGGGAGCCTACAGCCGTAGTCAGGTCATGGATGCCAACCCCTCCACGGCCCACATGTTCATCGTCAATCCCCTTTCCGCTCAGCGACTGACCAGCCTCTTTTCAACCCATCCACCCATTGAAGAACGGGTTGCCCGGCTGACCGGTTCCCGTCCGGCCGCACCACCCTCAGGCAGGGGACCGGACCGGCAGCAATCCGAAGGGGCAGCCTTCTGGGACCGTCTTTCCGGGTGACTTTATGAATTCTAACGAACAAAAGCAGATTGCGGCCTGGTTGTCAGCCAAGAGTGACTTCGTTGAACTTGAGCTTATAAATGACGGTACCCCCCAAGCCGAAGCGCTGGAGCGGTTCTGTCAGCAACTTACCGCCTGCGGGCCGGGCGTACATATCAAAACCCGGTCTCCAGATACGGATGCCGAACGCCCGGCCATCGTGATCGGCCGCCGCCTGCAATACCAGGCGGTCCCGCTGGGCCCCGAGCTGGCGCCCTTTTTGGAAGCGGCGGATAGGAAAATGAATGCGACGGATGAGCCCCCCGTCGCGGGGGCCTACGCCCTGGAGGGCCTTACCGTCCCGGCCCACCTGGATATTTACATTGCCCCGCAATGCCCGCATTGCCCGCAAACGGTCGGTCAGCTGCTGCCCATGATCCAGGCAAACCGTAACATTTCCATCAGCGTCATCGACGGCACGCTTTTCACGGACCAGGCCGACAACGCCCAGATTAAGTCGGTTCCCACGGTAATACTTGACACTGATTTCCGTTGGACCGGATCCGTCGACATGACCGAGTTAACGGATACGATCATTAATCGCGACCCGGTCAAACTGGGCCCCCTGACCCTGCGCAGCTTTATCGATGACGGCCGTGCGTCCGATCTGGCCCAGATGATGATCAAAGCGCAAACCGTGTTCCCGGCGCTGATCGATTTGATTACCCACGACCTCTGGTCCATCCGGCTGGGAGCCATGGTAGCCGCTGAGGAAATTGCCTGGGAAGACCGCCCCCTGGCCGGCACGATGATCCCCGCCCTGGAAAAGCGGTTTGTAGAGGTGAACGAAACCGTGCGGGGAGATATCCTGCACGTCATCGGCGAAACAGGCGGCCCCAGCGAAGTTCCGTTCCTGGAGAGCATTGTGGCCGACGTCGCCAACGAGGAACTGCGCGAGGCAGCCCGGGATGCTATAGAGTCTATCCGGGAATATGAGGCTACCCCAGATCCGACAGATTGACCTTCTACCTTAGACCTTCTACCTTATACTTTCAGCCTAACAGGCTTGTAAAAAACGGGGCATGGTTGGACGTAAATATCGGCGGGTCCCGTTTTACAATCGGCGCAATCCGCGGGTGTTTTTTAAATCTCTTTTCAAGAAACCTGCGTACCCGCGCCCGATCCCATCCTTTTGGATGTTCGAAGTCCTGATAAAAACGCAAATCACCGGTATAAAAATCCCGGGTCGCAATACCTTCGGAATCAGGACTGTTTAGGGGCAGATTGAAGATGGCAAGGTTTAAAAAGCCAATGGTTTCACTGTGGCCGGCAATGAACGCCAGGGTCTCTTCAGCAGCCCGCTCATCTTCGGCCGGGGTCCCAAACAATAGATAAACATAGGTTACTATCCCAGCCTGCTTGAGGTTGTCGAGAATTTTTGCAGCCATGGCCAGGCCGGTTCCCTTCTCAAGTGCGTTCAAAACAGACTGATCCCCCGATTCCAGCCCGAGTTTCAGCATCCGGCAGCCGCTGTCGTTGAGCCGGCGGCAAAAAGCCGGATCTTCCAACTGGCGGGTAAAACGGGCAAAGCCATACCACGGCGTGTCGATTGGTTTTTCCGACAAGGCTTTCAACAGGGCCGGCTGCAGCGCGTTGTCGAGCAGGTGTACCAAAACCGGTTTGTGCAGATCCACCAGCTTTTTCAGCTCGGACACTGCCTGCACAATCGGTAAGGGCTTCCAGGGATTCTGCTCGGCGCGCTCCGGGCAAAACGAGCAGCGGTGCCAGTAGCAGCCGCTGGACGCACTGTAGGGCAGGATAAACCCCGGGCTGAAGTAGCGGTTTTCTTCAAGATCACGATAATCGGGCATATCGTTGCCGGGGGGATATTCCCGGCCCAATAGTTTCAGCAAGGTGCGTTCACCGGGGCCCGCGACCAGGTGGTCCACCAGGTCTGCGAAAGGGTTTTGCCAGTCCGGCCGGCGTATCCAGGAGGTAATCAGGCCTCCGCCCAGGATGATGGTCAGGTCCGGCCGTGCTTTCTTCAAAAGACCGATCAGGGCGAAACCACACAGGGCCTGGGATAGAAAACCCACAGAGATACCGACGGCCTTCACGGCGGGATCCAGGACAGCCGGCAAGATATTTTCCCCATAGTAGGGGTAAAACGGATTGTTTTCCGGAGATGCGGCGACCTTCAGCAGGTCCTGAGTGCGCACCGGTGAAAGTTCATGCTCCTGGTAATTGGCCAGGCCCACGCGCACACGGTCATCCGACACCGCTTTTTCCAGGACGCGGCCTAAATCCGCTACAGCCCTTTTGTACCGGTCCAAAGAATCATATCCGGCCGATTCCTGTAAAAAACGAATGTGCCGGTCCCGATTTTTAACTGCGCGCTGCGTCCACGCATCATCTGCTTCAATAGATCGATTCAGTAAGTATTGCAGTCCGCCGATATTGGCATCGATTACCCGACAATCCAGGCCGCTGTGGCGCAGTGCCCCGGCCAGGCGGGCAAGCCCGGCCGGTGGTTCACTGGGTTTGGAGACCGGTGGATTTACTAATAGTATCATCTTTCCTTCATTCCTCTGCGGCTTGGCCAGACGCCGACACCACGCGGGGAGGATATATCCCATTCGCCTTAAAAAGGCTATTGGCTGACGTAGTTTCTCGCAAAGGCCTGCCAAACCATTTGATCTTACTATGCAATATGTGGTAGACAAAAGGATTAATGACTACAACCTGATGTGTATCCGTTAAGTTTAACATATAAATCAACCGGTTTTAGGTGATAGCTCTAAATTCCACTTGATATACGAGCGCTGCAATGATCGCAAACAACTATACCGCCGAATCGATTGAGGTCCTCAACGGCCTCGAGCCGGTAAAACGCCGACCGGGGATGTATACCGATACCCTGCGGCCCAATCATCTTGGCCAGGAGGTCATCGACAACAGCGTCGATGAAGCCATTGCCGGCTTTGCCGACCGCATTGATGTCACCCTGCTGCCGGATCACTCTTTGAAAGTGACCGATAATGGACGCGGCATGCCCGTGGACATTCACCCGGAAGAAGGGATAACCGGCGTGGAGTTAATCATGACCAAGCTGCACGCCGGCGCCAAGTTCTCAGACAAAAACTACCAATTTTCCGGGGGCCTGCACGGGGTCGGCGTGTCCGTGGTCAACGCATTGTCGAACCGCCTGGATGTCGAAATCAGGCGGGACGGTAAAAAGTACACCATTGGATTTGAAAACGGTGACATTTTCCAGATACTGGAAGTGGTGGGGAAGGTCGGCATGCGCAATACCGGCACCACCATCCATTTCTGGCCGGATCCCAAATATTTCGATTCCGCCCGCTTTTCCATCCCGCGCCTCAAGCACGTGCTGCGCGCCAAGGCGGTGCTCTGCCCGGGTCTCACCATTACGTTTAGTGACGCCAAATCGGGGGAGACCCAAAAATGGTATTACGAAGATGGTCTCAGTGAATACCTGCAGGGTAATTATCCGGATACCATCATCCTGCCGGACCCGCCTTTTGTCGGTCATTCTGAAGGCACCGGGGAGACGGTCAGCTGGGCGGTCACCTGGCTGCCGGAAGCCGGCGACACGGTTTGTGAGAGCTATGTCAACCTGATTCCGACCTCCCAGGGCGGGACCCACGTCAACGGTTTTAGAAGCGGTCTGCTGGCCTCGATTCGCGAATTTTGCGAGTTCCGGAAACTCATCCCGCGGGGCGTGAAGCTGACCCCGGATGACATCTGGGACCGCTGCGCCTACATCCTGTCGGCTAAAATGCAGGACCCCCAGTTCTCCGGGCAGACCAAGGAGCGGCTCTCCTCCCGACAGTGCGCCACGTTTGTTTCCGGGGTGGTCAAGGACGCTTTCAGCCTGTGGCTCAACCAGCACACCGATGCCGGCGAACAACTGGCCGAACTCGCGATTAAAAACGCCCAGCGCCGACTGCGCAAGAGCAAAAAGGTAGCCCGCAAAAAGGTAACCAGCGGTCCGGCCCTGCCCGGCAAGCTGGCCGATTGTGTGGGCCAGGACCCCTTGGAGGCCGAACTGTTTCTGGTCGAGGGCGACAGCGCCGGTGGCTCCGCCAAGCAGGCTCGGGACCGGCAGTTCCAGGCGGTCATGCCCCTTAGGGGCAAAATTCTCAATACCTGGGAAGCGGATTCCGGCACAATTCTCGGTTCAAAAGAGATTCACGACATATCCGTCGCCATTGGTGTTGATCCCGGTTCGGCGGACATCAGGGGACTGCGCTATGGACGAATCTGCATCCTGGCAGACGCGGATTCGGACGGGCTGCACATCGCCACCCTGTTATGCGCCCTGTTTGTAAGGCATTTCCGGCCCCTGGTGGAAAACGGCCATATCTATGTGGCCATGCCGCCGCTTTACCGCATCAATGCCGGCAAAGATGTCTACTATGCCCTGGATGAGGAAGAAAAACTCGCCACCCTTGATAGAATCAAGGCCGCTAAACCACGCGCGAAGATCAACGTTCAGCGTTTCAAAGGCCTAGGTGAAATGAACCCCATCCAGTTGCGGGAAACCACCATGGCTCCGGACACCCGCCGCCTGGTGCGTCTGACCCTGAAGGAAGATGTCAACACTCTGGGCACCATGGATATGCTGCTGGCCAAAAAGCGTGCTGCCGACCGCCGGACCTGGCTGGAACGCAGCGGGAGCATCAAATGAAGAAAGGGTTCGAGGGTTCAAGGGGCCGAGTGGTCGAGTGAAGACCAAAAAAACCTTGGTCCCTTGAACCCTTGGGCCATTGAACCCTTGACCCCTTGGCCCCTCGAACCCTTGGACCCCTAATGTGCTTAGCCACTTAAATTCGAACAACCACTTTTGGTTATAGCGGAAGACATTAAAAAAGAGTAAACAATGAGCCAACCCACGATCTTCGCATCCGACGGTATTGAACAGCTTCCCATGGAGGCCTTTACGGAAAGGGCTTACCGGGAATACGCCATGTACGTGATTCTTGACCGCGCCCTGCCCCACATCGGCGACGGTCTAAAGCCGGTCCAGCGCAGGATTGTTTATGCCATGTCCGAGCTGGGCTTGAAAGCCACGGCCAAGTATAAAAAATCCGCGCGGACCGTCGGAGATGTACTGGGTAAATTCCACCCCCATGGCGACACGGCCTGCTACGAAGCCATGGTCCTCATGGCTCAGCCCTTTTCCTATCGCTATCCCCTCCTGGACGGGCAAGGCAACTGGGGATCGCCGGATGACCCCAAATCATTTGCCGCCATGCGCTATACGGAGTCCAAACTGGCGCCCTACGCCGAGGTTCTGTTGTCCGAAATCGGCCAGGGCACGGTGGACTGGATACCCAACTTCGACGGCACGCTGGACGAACCGGCCACCTTGCCGGCCCGCCTGCCCAATGTGCTGCTCAATGGGACCACCGGGATCGCGGTTGGCATGGCCACGGACATCCCACCGCACAATCTCAAGGAAGTCGCCGCGGCCTGTATCCATCTGCTGCAGCACCCCAAGGCCGACGTTGCGGAACTCTGCGCGCACATCCCGGGACCGGATTACCCCACGGAAGCGGAAATCATCACACCGCCCGAGGACCTGGCCGCCATGTACACGACGGGCACGGGTTCGATCCGCATGCGGGCGGTCTACGAAAGGGAAAACGGTGACATCGTCATCACCGCCCTGCCGCACCAGGTCTCCGGGGCCAAAATCCTTGAGCAGATTGCCGGCCAGATGCAGGCCAAAAAATTGCCCATGGTGGTTGATCTGCGCGACGAATCAGACCACGAAGATCCCACCCGCCTGGTGATCGTCCCGCGTTCCAACCGGGTAGATGTAGAAGCTCTGCTGAACCATTTGTTTGCCACGACCGATCTGGAAAAAACGTACCGGGTCAACATGAACCTGATCGGCATCAATGGCCGCCCCCAGGTCAAAGATCTGCGGTCCCTGCTGGTTGAGTGGTTGAAATACCGTAAAGAAACCGTGCGTCGGCGTCTCCAATTTCGCCTGGACAAGGTAACCGATCGCCTGCATGTGCTGGAAGGCCTACTGGTCGCCTATCTGAAAATTGACGAAGTCATTGCCATCATCCGCAGCGAGGACAAGCCCAAAACAGTCTTGATGGAACGCTTCAACCTGACCGGTATTCAAGCGGAAGCTATCCTGGAACTTAAATTGCGCTACCTGGCCAAACTCGAGGAGATGAAGATTCGCGGCGAACAGGAAACCCTGGCTGAAGAGCGCGATTACCTCGAAAAGACCCTCAACTCGAACCAGCGCATGAAAACCCTAATCCGGAAGGAAATTGAAGCCGATGCGCAGACCTACGGTGACGACCGCCGCGCCCCCATTGTGGCTCGGGAAGAAGCCCAGGCCATGACGCAGGCCGACCTCGTACCGGTGGAACCGGTTACGGTGGTCCTATCCAAAAAAGGCTGGGTCCGGGCGGCGAAAGGACATGAAATCGACCCCGTCAGCCTGAACTATAAATCCGGTGACAGCTACCTGGCCGACGCTCACAGTCGCAGCAATCAGCTGGCCGTGTTTCTCGACTCAACCGGACGCAGCTATGCCGTGGCCGCTCACACCTTGCCTTCGGCCCGCGGTCAGGGCGAGCCCTTGAGCGGCCGGGTCAACCTGCCATCCGGGGCCTGGTTCACCTCTGTGCTCTCCGGCGATCCGGATCGGCCGGTTCTGCTGGCCAGCGATGCCGGCTACGGCTTTGTGGCCAAGTTCTCCGACCTCTTCACCAAAAACCGCAGCGGAAAGGCGGTGTTGACCCTGCCGAAAAACGCCCACCCCCTGCCGCCGGTCTATGTGGCCGACGCGGAAACCGATCTGCTGGTCGCCATCACCAACGAAGGGCGTATGCTGGTCTACGCTTTGAACAACCTGCCCACCCTAGCCAGGGGAAAGGGAAATAAAATCATAAACATACCCTCCGCCCGGGCCAAAGCGAGAGAAGAACTGCTCGTGGCCCTGATCGCCCTGCCGCTGGGTCATAATCTGGTGGTCCATGCCGGTAAGCGCTACCTGAAACTGAAACCGGGCAACTTGACCGATTTTACCGGAAAAAGGGGCCAGCGGGGACGCAAACTGCCACGGGGCTTTCAGAATGTCTCCGGTGTGGAAATAGAGGCGGCTACCCAGCGCGCACTTTTATAAACATATTAAAACAGATAGATAGCTGTGTACACAGTACTGCCGGATAAACCTGCCGACTTGACACTGGACCAGATTGTCCCCATATTCACGGCAAAATGAACCCAACCGGAGGACTTTGCCTAATGCTACTCAAACTGTTTCTGGCTTTCACCCTGATCCCGATGATCGAACTGACGCTGTTGATCAAAATCGGGACGGCCATCGGGGTATTCAATACCCTGGTACTGGTCATTGCCACCGGTTTTGCCGGTGCCTACCTGGCCAGGGCCCAAGGTTTCCAGACGATGATGCGCGTGCGCGAGCGTTTAAACCGGGGGGAAATGCCGGCGGAAGATTTGATAGATGCGGTCATCATTTTCGCTGCCGGGGTGGTCCTGTTGACCCCGGGCCTTTTGACCGACATCGCCGGACTGCTGTTGCTGCTGCCGGCCACGCGGACACCTTTCAAGCGCTGGCTGCGGACCCAGTTTGACCGCTGGATGCAAAATCCCAATATCCACATTACCCGTTACCCCTGAAATACTATTGAAGACGGCATATTGGCTGCGACTATGAATGCAGACAAAGGTTACCAAAAGCCGCCGGTCAAGGCCTGGGAATATACCATTGCAGGCAAGTGGACGGTCCTGGCCGGTAAAACCGATGCCGATAACGATCGGTTGAGTCTCAAAGAGGCGCGGCCCAAGGACTGGTGGTTTCATGTCCGCGGCATGCCGGGCAGCCATGTGCTGCTGCGGGCCCTGCCCGATGAGGAGCCCGGCAAAGACATTCTCAAGGCAGCGGCATCTGTGGCCGCCTATCACAGCAAGGCCCGCAACGGGGGGGTGACGCCGGTAGCCTGTACCCAGGCAATCAATGTTACCAAACCGCGCGGGGCCAAGCCCGGCACGGTTCAGATCCGCAAAGAAACCATATTAAAGGTCAGACCGGGGCTACCCGATGGGTCACAAGAAATCCCCTAAGGAACTCGCCAAAATCCTTGCCTACGTCCTCGGCCGCCGGCCGGATGAATTTGGCCTCGTTCCCGATCGCTCCGGGTATGTGAAAGTCAAGGAGCTGTTGAAAGCCTTAGGCGAAGAGGGAGAGTTTCGCTTTGTGCGTCGCTCACATCTCGAGGAAGTGTGCCTGACGTTGACCAAGCCCCCCATCGAGATCGAAGATAACTTGATTCGCGCCCGGGATCGGTCAGAACTGACGGTCCCGCTGGTGGCGGATAATCTGCCCAAATTACTCTACACCTGCATTCGCCGCAAGGCATATCCCTACGTCTCTGAAAAAGGTGTGATGAAATCCGAGGGCGATGTGGTCCTGAGCGCAGACCGGGCAATGGCCATGCGCATCGGCAAACGGATCGATCAGTCGCCGGTCATCCTCACCGTCCAGGTCCAGAAATCCCTGCAGAAGCGGGTGCGCTATTTTTCCGGCGGCGGAGAGTTATACACAGCCGCCTTCATTCCGGCCGGCTGTTTCACGGGTCCGCCATTGCCCAAGGAGAAACCGGATCTGATCCCGCCGCCCGATATGGTTCCGGCCGCCCCCAAAAGGCCCGGCAGCTATACCATCGACATTCAAGAGGATGGCAGTTTCGATTCATCCGCCAGCAACAATCGCGGCAAAAAAGAGCCTCCCTGGAAAAAGAAGCGCAAGCGCAGCAAGTCCAAACACGAGAAGCCGCCCTGGAGAAAATAAAAGTGGTCTTAACTTGCTGGTATTATATGTTTTTGTTTTTTCATGACACTTAAAACTTAACACTTAACACTGCTGAATTCAGCTTCCGCCGAATTCGCTAAAAACCATTTGACAACCATATTTGAAATTTGTTAGGAAGCGATTTTACATTTTCACGCAGACCAAAATGGGCCGTTAGCTCAACTAGGCAGAGCACCTGACTCTTAATCAGTAGGTTGAAGGTTCGATTCCTTCACGGCCCACCAATAAAGACCATAAGTTAGCCGGTAGCTAAAACTACCGGCTTTCATTTTTTTGGCAGTTTGGATTTTACGGAGCGGTCAGCCAGTTTAACAGGTTGAACGCTTTTCTTTTATGCGCTTTTGGCAGGCAACATATCGGAGCGTCAAGGCCATAGTTATGTGGCCCAAAATCTGTTGAATGTCTTCAAGGCTTGCACACTATATCACCATCTGGCATGCAAAAGTACGCAGCAGATCATAATTCCGGAAGTCACGATACCTGACTTTTTTACATTTAAAGCCACTTTATATCCAACTTTTACATTCTTTAACGGCCATTTCCTGAACGTGAAAACATATTCAGAGGTAATGTGTTTATCCCTCCTGATTTTTTTTTGAACTGCTAAAGTGTCATTAACAGGGATCTGTCTTGCTTTATTGGTCTTGGCTTACTCAGATATATAAATCCATTCTTGACCTGGTCCCGTTTCAACGATAAAATTTCCGGCGGCCGCATACCAGTATTTAGAACATATGGATTCTATGAAACAGACAGTTTCGAGAAGGATGCTGGATAGGTAAAAAGGCTTGGTAAGTATGAAAGAAGATAAACGCTTTACGCGCCTAATACCAAAAAGTATTGAAAAATTTTTCGTAAAACTCCAAGAGAGCAGTGTGCATCTTAATTACGGCAGAGATATCATAGTTGAACTGGTCGATAGTCATATCAGCACTAACTGTATCAGAAAGGAATCAACTAGTATTCTTGATATCGGCGCTGGGGGTGGCACTGACCTTAAAAATATAAAAAATAGAATCAAAAAAAAGAAATGTTTGTTTGCAATAGATGCCTTTGAACCCAATACAGATAAACTTAATGAGCTTGGGATAAAAAGCTTTAATATTAACATTGAGAAGGAGCCCCTTCCCTTTGATGATAGCTCCGTTGATATTATAATAGCCAATCAGGTTATTGAGCATACAAAAGAAATCTTTTTTATTTCCTCAGAAATTTCAAGAGTATTGAAGAATAAGGGTGTTGCCATAATTGGTTTCCCTAACCTCGCAGCATTACACAATAGAATCCTTTTGCTAATTGGAGAGCAACCGATTTGTATTAGGATGCCAGGGCCACATGTCAGGGGGATCACAAAGGGAGGATTTTATCAATTTATAACTACGGATGGTTATTTTAAGGTAACAAAGATCGTTGGTTCAAATTTTTACCCTTTCCCACCTTGGATAGCACAAAAATTAGCAGCCATTTTTCCTTCAATGTCAATTTCATTATACTTTCTTTGCCAGCGAACAAGCAAAAAAGGTAATACGGTTCTCTAAAAAGCTCCAGTTGGCATAAAGTACTCGGATATAGGGTCCATATCCCAAGTAATGTTATTCCAAGTAATCTTGGATGATCTCACGGCCTGCTGGACGATACGCATAA
>Ga0126333_1000028_pt1 | contig 53597 bp, 29 predicted proteins | sample InaspJWI54metaG_FD_94488 | JGI IMG/M metagenome (GOLD analysis project Ga0126333, IMG submission 94488) | Marine gutless worms symbiont microbial communities from Oahu, Hawaii - Inanidrilus sp. 2 OAHU.JWI-54 metaG | ecosystem: Host-associated > Annelida > Digestive system > Unclassified | place...
GGCGCAATTTGGAAGCAGAGGGTGAGGCAGTTGGTAACGAAAGGTTTACAACGGGAAACAGGGCGCTGGATTCCTTCGGAGAGGTGTTTTTTCTGTTGACACGCCCTTTAATGGGCGACCCCGAAGGCCCATATGTATGAACTAATGAGAAATATTTTCAGTATACTGGCATTTACTTTTTCCGTAATTTGAGCAACCCAAAAAATCACCATATCTGCCTTTTCTTTTCACCATAATACCGTCATTGCAACTCTGACACGCTTTTGCCGTATAGCTACAATCAGGGTTTATACAATTATAGATATTTCCAGATCGAATTAAAGGATATTTTTTACATCCTTCGCAGGTTTTAGGAATATAAGAACACAAAGGGTAATGGCTACAACCAAAAAAGAAATTATTAAATCGACTTTCTTTCCTTCTTAACTTACCTGTTACACAAGAAGGACAATTTCCATAATCAGGTGGAGCCGATTTAACACCTTTTGTACTTATCTCGTTAAGAGTAGTAAAGGTGGAAGTAATAATCCTGGTCTTATTGTTAACAAATCAGCATACCGCCTTATACAAGAATAACGAGATTGGACCTGAACTATAAAATGGCCATCATCCTTTTTTCAGGTCCAATTGAGGCCCGGTCTATATACAGCCAAAATTATGGGGGGATTGTCATCTCTGACAATTTATGACTTGGGGGTGGTAGCCAGGAAATAAGGAAAAGTGCTGGAGAGGTGGCATTTGACACTATGGAACTGGATGGTTTGGTGTAAGTGGTTGATAACAAGTTCTATCTCCATTGTCATTTCACGCGTGCTGACCGACCTATTAGATGGAAAAATTAAATATTTTGCTATAAGAGATATATCGTTAATATGGCAAATGCACGAAACACAACCTGAATAAAATTAGGATAACCTTATTATGTGCGAATATGCAGGTCCGCGTAATCACTTGTTAGCCAGAAAAAGGTGAGAACAGATATGAAGAACATCGAAAGAATTTCATGCTGTGCTTGTGAGAGCTTCATTGAACCAACGCTTGTAATGGAAAATGTTAAGACTGGATGGCATATTGTTCGATGTCCAAAATGTAAATTGACATTTGTCCATCCACAGCCATCCTCGGAAACGATATTTTCATATTACAATGGCATGTACTCCGAATTGGCGACAAAATACAATGAGCAGAAGATGATGTGGGCAAAAAAATCGATAGAAGGTTATCATTCATCGCTAAAAGAACTCGGAATTAATACAAATACTCTTTTGGATTTGGGGGGTGGTCTAGGTTATTATTCCAAAGCATTTGAAGAAGCAGGCTATTTGGTTACTCTTGTAGAACAAGACCCTGTGTCAGTGAAGTTTGCCCGAGAAGTACTCAAGATAAAGAATCTAATAGAAAAAAGCTCCGAGCAATTCTTCAAAGACAATCACCGCAAATATGACATTGTGTTCTTGAGACATGTAATCGAGCATTCCACAAACCCAAACACTTTGTTAAAAAATGTTGAGAAATGCCTTTCTGAAAGAGGCATTCTAATCATTGAAACAGATAACAATGCCGGAATTGAATTGCTGTTCAGGCCAGGGACAGCCAAGTTTTACACTGACCTTTATCGATCTTCATTTTTGCCCTCATCGTTTTTATCTTTAATGAAAAGACGACCTTTTGCCGTTGATCCGCCGCGACATCTTTATGGCTTCAGAATAGCCAACTTGTCTATACTGCTCCGAAGAAACTCACTGGTGCCGATTGAGGTAAAATGTTATCGACTTGGCCATCCCATCTATTGGCCTAATCTCCCGTTGCCTACATTGACACAGATTCTTAGCAATGTTCGACACTTTAAGCTCAAACATCTTGTTGTCAATCTATTGGATTTTGCGTTTTTCCCTTTACGGCTTCTACTTCAGCATGCAGGTATGGCATCCGGCATTTGCATATATGCAAGAAAGGGCACCTCTGCCTGACAAATGCACTAGGACAACAAAAAGCGATTCAGGAAAATTTTCCTTAAACAACAGATTGGGGTCGCACCAAGTTAAACAATATTATGCTATATTCACTCCAGGAGTAGATGCTTTCACGCCCTATATCGATCTTTTTACTGTCAAAATCACAGTTATAGAGGACAGTTGGTTCCTTGAGCTCATGCCCGGATGAAGTTGGCCGAACACGACGTCCGACGGCTAAGGCCTGCATCTGCTTTTTTATAGAACCAACGAAAGATTCATCGCCAACGGCAATTGCCTCTGTCCACTGAGTTTCCCGAGTTTTTTCTAATTTCGAGAGGGCCGTAGCAACCCATTTTCGATGGGCTTCCCGAAACTTTTCAAAATCATTGTATCCGGCCAGGTAAGACAGCTTTTCATAATCGATGAGGATACACTTCCGACGCGGGTTTTGAATTTCGACAAAGCCCCCATGCGCCCAATCTTGCGGATGGTCAACCACTCCGGCGCGTACCATGTTCATATCGATATAAACAATGCAGCGCAAAAGATGCTCGCCCTTTTCGATAGCCGCTGCATGATAGCGGTCTTCCCAGAATGCGCCCTTTCTGTTTTTCGCTGGTTATACTCCTGACCCGTTCTTCCGGCCACAAGCTGGATCGACTGCGGGATATGCTGCCCGCTGGCATCATCTTGGACAATCAAGTGGATATGATTGGATGTAACCGTGTAGTTAAGTATGGTCAGCCCGTATCGCCTTCTGGCCTGATACAGCCACTGCAACCAACGGTGTCGATCCTTAGCAAATTTCAGCAGGAATTCTCGCTTATGACAACGGTGCGTAATGTGCCAGATTTGTCCTGGGATGTAATGTCGATGTGCTCGGGCCAAACTAAATCTCCCAATATGTGCGTTTTCAATACTAAAAAAGGCCATATAGGCCCTAAAAACAGTTAAAAACTCAAAACATTACCTGAATTATCTATACCTTATCTTGGTGCAACCCCAATGGGACTGGTTAGCTAAAAGTATTACGTCTTGTAAAACTAATTCCGGATCTGGTTCAATACCCGGCGCAGGTCCTCCCGTAGCGCTGAGTGCTTTCGAAAACCTTTTCCACCCATCCGGCCCACCAAAGCCTCTATGGTCACTATTTTGCAACCCAAATGAATCTGTCAAGTTAATTGGGCTGTTTAGAACATAACCATAAAGATTAGGGTCCATACCAGCCAATCCAATCGGGTCAGCATTGATGTAACGCCCAATGGAAGGATCATAGTACCGGTGGTAATTGTAGTGCAGCCCGGACTCGGTATCGAAGTACTGGCCCGGCAGTATTCTGATTGCTTTTTCCTGATGTATCAGTTAGTTAGAGCGCAATTTTTCAAAAAACCGCTTTTCATATCAAAAAAAATCAGCCAATCATTATTGAATATAAAAGCCAGCCGTTTGGCCTATTTATCATTTTAAGCCTTATACTTTTTGTATCATCTCGGTCGGGAGTGAAAAAATCTAAAAAAATAACTTCTGAATTATCCTCGACGCCAGATGATATCCTATCTAAAACCAGTTCGTCTACATCAACATCTTTTAAAAACTCTGATGTCTCTTTTATGTACACTGGATTTTTTAGAAACTTTGAATTTTCGATAAATATCTTTTCTATCTCCTCAGTGTTTGCTGTTTTTAGTAGTGATACCCATTTCCTCGCATAGGAAATTTCTTTTTCATACACAAATGCGTTATAGTGGAAATAGATTTCAGTTCTGAATAAAATTCCACTTGCAGTTATAGCAGAAATAAGCGTGAAGACAGCAATCAGGGCTTTCTTAGATGATGAGGCCATCATTGCAAACCCCAACTAATACCGTAAAGGCAAATTATAAATTTTTCGTAATTTATTTGTTCTCTCTTTTGCAACCGCCTCATATTTTGCCTTCGCTCTCGAAGAAAGTCCGCTTATACTACCAGGCCCGCCTCGAACCCAATCCAAGGCATGTCCCATAAGTTCGTGCGTAACCATCCCCTTAGCTGTATAATAAGGATTTTTAAGCCCAGCTGAATATGAAAGTTCTTTTTGGTTGGGATTTTTAAAAACTGGATCAATAGTAACTATACCGTCTTTAAATTTACCACCAAAAGCTGTTGGCCCTATCTGTAAGGTTACTGTCTTATCGCTACCAATAATTTCACTTAGCCAATCTCCAAACTCTTGAAACTTTTCAGGTGAATTGAAGTCGTTTGAAACAATACCCTGACAGTCACTTTTTACCTTTGATCCTACAATTTCACTTAACCATTGCTCTATTAATGCTCTTTCAGAGGCATCACCAACAATTTTCAATATTAAGCCATCCGGATCAATATAGTAAATAGGGTTACCTGCGCCATAAAGGTATAAATTAATCCCACCATCTAACCCAATCGGATCAGGACGGAGGTAACGACCGATGGAAGGATCATAGTACCGATGGTAATTGTAGTGCAGCCCGGACTCGGTATCGAAGTACTGGCCCGGGAACCTGAATTTGTTGTTCAGGGTATTGGCCGATACCGTCGTGTCACCAAAGGGCGCCTGTGATACTCCCCAGACAACCGCCTGATCCGCATCAACCACCTTCTGGGGCGTCCCCAGATGATCATTGATAAACCAGTATAGCGCATCCGGCCCTGTGGCCGCAACCACCGACTGGTTGAGGATGCCGGTGATACTCATCAACGATGCCAATAAGACCGGCTCACGCTTGGGCTGTGTTCCATCGAACCGCACCGGATGCGGATTGCGGGTCCCGTCCATGGCCAACAGATCCAGGGCCAGATCGACCGCCGTCTCTTCATCGGCCAGGATGTTGACCACATCCGACCAATACTGCGTCCCACCATAATCTACCCGGAACTTGTAGGCCCCGGCCGGGATAAGGAACGACGTCAACCCACCGGCATCGGTCCGCTGCATGTGGCCCAAATAGGAACCTGCCTCGGTGAACAGATACACCGGTGCATCCACTACATCCGTGCCTGTCTCGGTCACGTGCAAGTTAGCATAGCCATGAGCAATATCGACGGCTGTATCGAAAGAAGTAAATACCTCGGACCAGTGCTGACCGCCGAGATAATCCGCCCGGACTTTGTAGGCCTTGTCCGGCAGACTGAACACCACCTGCCCGAAAACATCGGTCTGGGCATTCTGGCCCTGGTAGGCACCGGATTCTGTGAACAGGTAGACGTTAATGTCCTCGAGCGGATCGCTGTCCACCCCGTACACCTCGTTGACCGATACCGTCACATCCGTATGGGCTATGGTCAGCGCATCCGAGAGCATTCCCGGCACCACATTGACATTGGACCAGAACTGGTAACCCAGGTAATCGGCCCGGAACATGTAACTGCCTTCAGACAGGCTGAAGCTCGCCTGCCCGGAACCATCCGCCCGTGCATTGATCCCGAGGTAACTGCCCGCCGGTGTAAACACGTACACCGGCACATCCACCATGGGCACCCCGGCCGCCTTCTGAACCGTGAGCACAAACGTACCGCCGCCCGTATTTAGGGCAATGACATTGACCTGGTCGGCCGTGACCGTTTCCGTGGCCCAGTACTGGCTGCCCTGGTAATCGGCCCGGAACTTGTAGTCCCCGGCCGGCACGACAAAGTCCACCAAGCCATTAACATCGGTGGTGCCGTTGATTCCCAGGTACGACCCTGCGGCAGTGAAGACATAGACGTTCACTCCCTCCAGATCGGTGCCCCCGCTGGACACGGTAATGGAGGCCGTACCCTCACTGACCGTGATGGTCTGGTCAGCCTGGTTGAAGACTTCCGACCAATACTGGCCGGAGAGATAGTCGGCCCGGACCTTGTACTCGGTGGCCGGCAGGTTAAACGTGACCTGTCCCTGTGCATCTGTGTTGCTGTTGATGCCCTGGTAAGAGCCTGAAGATGTGAACAGGTAAACCTTGACGCCCTCGACGGCTTCGCTGACCGCGCCGTTTTGTTTTTCCACGGTAATGGTCACATCGCTGTGGGCGATGGTATGAGTGAGCGCACCTGTGTCCGGCACCGTGAACACCGGCGTCCAGAACTGGTAGCCCAGGTAGTCGGTCCGGATCTTATAGTTGCCATCGGCCAACTCAAAGGGCGCTTCGCCCTGGCCGTTGGTGGTCGTGGTGTGGCCAAGGTAGGCCCCGGTCTCAGTGAAAAGGTAGCACTTAATGCTCTCCATGGGTTCACCGGACGCCTTTTCCACGGTCAGCGTGAAGTTCCCGCCGCCGGTGGAGATCGCCACTGGGTTGGCCTGGTTGGCCACCAGCACGGTGTTGTCCGAGAAGTACTGGCTGCCCAGATAGTCGCCCCGGAAATTGTAGGTCCCGGCCGGGAGCCGGTAGGATACAATTCCATCGGCAGCCGAGATGCCGTTAAGGCTCAAATACGAACCACTTTCGCTGAACACATAGGTCGGCACGCCTTGGAGCGGATTATTCAACCGGGTCACCAAAACTTCAGCCCGGCACTCGGGGATGGTGATGGTTTTATTCTGCACCATGAAAACATCAGACCAGAACTGCCTGGATAGATAGTCCGCCCGGACCTTGTATTCCCGAACCGGGAGGTTGAACGTTACCTTGCCGTTAGCGTCGGTGGTAGCGTTGATCCCCAGGTAGCTGCCGGACGGTGCAAAGAGATACGTCTTCAAACCTTCACGCGCCTGGACATCGCCGTCATCGTCACCGTTGACCGTAATCACCACTTCCTGGTGCGGGATCTCCAGGTTGATGCCCGTATCCGCGGTCACGCCAGTCACATTGGTCCAGAACTGGTAGCCCAGGTAGTCCGCCCGGATCTTGTAGCTGCCGGTCGGCACGGCATAGCCGGCCTGGCCGAGGGCATCGCTGGTAGAGGAATGGCCTAAATAAGAACCGCCGGCCGTAAACAAATAGGTCTTGATGCCCTCCATGGGCAGGTCCACGCCTTTTGACAGGTTCAAGGTCAAAATGCCGCCGCCGCTGTTGATGGCCACGGTGGTGCCGCCGTCGACCACGGTCGCGGTCTCGGAGAAGAACTGCCCACCCGTGATGTCGGCCCGGAACATGTACTCCTGGCCTTCCGGCAGCACAAAGGATACCTCGCCGTTGGTGTCTGTGGTCTGGTACAGCCCCAGATAGGCGCCGGTTTCATTGAACAGGTATACCTTCACTCTTTCCTTGGATGTTCCGCCCTGGGTCACCTGGACCGTGGTGGTTTCTTCGGCAATGGTAACCGCGGTCGCAAGGGAGCCCGGCACGGCGATCACCGGCGACCAGAACCGGTCGCCCAGGTAATCGGCCCGGAATTTGTAGTCGCCATCTGCAAATTCACCGAGGGCAAAAGTGGCCTTGCCGTCATCCTCGGTGGTAGCGTACTTGCCGGTATAGGCCCCGGTGTCGGTAAAGGCATAGACCCGAATACCGGCCAGGTTCCGGCCCGCATCGGTGGAGACCTGGACTTCGACCTCGCTGGCCTCGGTGGCGGCCACCGCAGCCAGGCGCTCGGCCCCTAAATAAATGAACTGGGCCGAAAAGACTCCGGTTGCATCGGACTCGCCGATCAGGTTGCCGGCCAGATCGTAATGGTAGATGGTTGTGTCAGCACCCACGGTCTTTTTGATCCGCTGGCCTTTGCCGTTGTAGACGTACTCGCCTACCGTGGTGCCCTGATCGGTGATTTGGATCAGGCGGTTGTTGAGATTGTAGATCAGGGTCTGCGAGTTCCTGGCGGTGATGTTGCCCACGGCATCGTAGCCGAAGGTCTGGGCCCCGGGGCCGGTGATCCCGGTCAGCTTGTGGGTCCCGGGTTCATAGGCATAGGTGTCGGTCTGGCCGTCCAAAGTCCGGGTCAGCCTGTTGCCCACCTTGTCGTAGGTGTAGCCGATGGCGCCGTAGGCCCCGGTCGCACTGGTCAGCCGGTACAGGTCGTCGTAACCGAAGCCCTGGCTGCGGGCAGCATCCAGGTTGTCCGTTATGTCCGTGATGTTGCCGACCGCATCGAGGCCGTGGGTGCGGTCTATATGACTGCCGGCGGCCAGGTCGGTGAGCATGTAGCGCTGGTCGAACCGGCGGGAGATGGCCGTGCCGCTGCCCAGGGTCATATCGGTCAGCGGGCCGAACGGCAGGTAGGCGATGTTGGCGGCCACGGTGCGGGTCAGGCCGTCTTTGGTGGTCGTGACAGCCGTGACGTTCCCGGTGTCGTCCCGGGCATACGTCACCGTGCGGCCGTCCGGGTAGGTCAGGCCGGTGAGCAGCCCGGCCGCGTCATAGTCATACCCGGTGGTGTAGGTCACGCCGGCCACGGTCTTTTGCACCGAGTCCAGGTTCCCGTCCGCATCGTACCCGTATACATACGTGCCGGACGGATCGATCATGCCGGTCAGACGGCCCAGGCCGTTGGCGCCTTCGTCGTAGCTGTAGGTGATATCCTGGGATGGGTCGCTGAATATGACATCCGTCAGGCGGTTGAGAATATCGTATGCATAGGTGATGACCGTGCCGTTGGCATCGGTCACCGATGACAGGTTGTCGTGAACGTCGTAGCCATAGGTGGTGACCGTGACGCCCGGCTGGGTGACAACCTCGAGCCGCTTCAGGTGATCATACAGCTGGTCGGTCACCTTGCCGTTGGCGTCGGTAAGCCGGGTGACCTGGTTGTTGTTGTCATACAGCAGCTCGGCATAGGTCGTGTCCGGGTAAATGGTCTTCCACAGACGGTTGACCGTGTCGTACTGAAAGTCCGTGTATTTTTTCAATGCGCCGGCGGCATCGTGGATCTCCTGCCGGTCTCGTTTGCCTTCGCTGTTGTAGCCGTAGACGATGTAGTTCCCAAGCTTGTCCGTGATGCGGGTGTTGTTGCCCGCATCGTCATAGCGGTAGGTAATCTGCTGGCCGTTGGGCAGGTCCAGGGTCTCCAGCTGCCCGATCTCGTCGTAGCCGTAAACGGTGGTCAAACCGTTTCGCGTGCTGCGGGTCAGGCGGCCCGCGGCGTCGTAGACGAGGGTGGTGACCATGCCGTTGATGTCGGTGACCGCCTGCGGCTTGCCAAAGGCCGTGTAGTCGGTAAAGACCGTCTCGCGGCTTAACGGGTCGATGATCTTTTCAAGCTGGCCCCGGTTCAGGCCCTGGGCAGGCTCGTTGGGGTAGTAGCGATATTCGACGATATCGGCCACGTCGGTCCTGGGGCCGTCCATGAAGATGACCTGGCCATAGCTGTTATGGGTCATACCGGTCGAGATTGAAGTCTGCGCACCTTCCGAGTATCCGGTGACAGTGGTGTCTTCCAGGTTGCCGTTGGCATCATAAGTAAAGGTTGTAACCGTTTTGCTGCCGGGATTGGCCACGCTTTCACGGGTGATGGTGGCCACGAAATTATAGGTCAGATGATAGGTGTAGATGGTTGTACGTTCCTCGTCCGTGCCGACAGCTTCGATCTTAGTCAGCACATTGCCCCGGTCATCGTAGTCGGGGTATTGGGTGATATTGTTTTCACCGTCCGTCTCCTCGCTCATCTGGAGTCGGTCGTTTAGTTCGTAGCTCTCGCCCAGAGAGGCGAGGCAGCTCCCACAGCCGGTGCCGGATGAGGATTTCACGCGGCCGATGCCGTATTTTTCCTGCAGTTTAATCTCGGTGATATTGCCAAGGGAATCGGTCACCTGGCGGGTCATGGCGCCATTGTAAACGATATCTACGCGCTTGTGGCCATTGGTGCCCTCGGAAAAGATGGCCCGGTCTTCATTGTCATAGGCCACTGTTAGGACTCTGATATTTCTTTCGTCAATGATGCCAGTCAGGTTATGTACATCGTTGGGATCGTCGTAGATATATGTTTTAAAAGTGCCCTCAGGGTTGTCCACCCGGGTGAGGTTGTTGTTGGCATCATACCTGTATAAAAAGTCGCCTACCGGGGTTACCAGGGTGGATAGTTGGTCCTGGGTGTTGTACTGAAAGGTAATTTGCCGTCCAAAATTATCGTCGACAGAACTGATTTTACCGCCTGTGTAGGTGATATTCTGGGTGTTTCCGTTGCTATCCGCGATCTGGATAAGATTTCCGCTGGTATCAAAAGAGAGGGTGCGGCCGTCTGGTTCGGTAAGTGTGTATCCGCTTGTTACGGCGACGATCTTTCTGACGATGTCCGCTTCGGAGATAAACGTCCCCTGGCCATTGTCTTTAAAGTGGATTTGTGTTCCATTGGCCGCAATTAGGACAATTGTATCGCCTGATATCGACAGGTTCTCTATATAGCTTGCGGTCCACCCATAGCCAGAAAAAGCCTCTGCCTCGTTCTGACTGTTGTAGTACCTTGTAAAGCCGAAAGGAAGGTTCGCCCCATTTAGTTCAAAATCAACTTGCCGTTTGTATTTATTGCCGGTGGCATAATTTGTTGGGCTATCTGTTTGAGTTACCAGTTGACAACTCTGGCTGGTTAATCCAAGATTCTTTTTTTTATCCGTACCATAAGGGTAGTTGTCAACAACATTCAGAATGCCGTCGCCGTCTGTGTCCGCTTCCCCATAGGGCACGATGCAACCGGGAATCAAAGGATAGTATACCCTAAACCGACCACCCGTACACTTATTTCTTACTATCGTATATCTATAGGTTATAACTCCATTTATATAGCCATCCAATGCAAATTCTGTATTGTAGCGCAGTTCTCCACAGGGTTGCCCCCAGATGTCATACCCCTGACTATTTCTCCAATCAAAAGCTATTTCATGGTGTTCGTGATAGTCACCCGCTAGTACATGCGTTTCATCTGATGGTAATATTGAACACATTTCATTTGTCGCATAGGTCGGGTTGTCAGCCTGTGATGCCACAGGCATCAGTATGAATAGAATTGTTATTATAAGGTTTTTCATTCTTTTCCTGGTTGAGGAGAAATGGGCAGGGCAAGTACCCTGCTTCGTTTGTATCTGGCTTGCGCGACCGGATCCTGAGTCTATGAATGTGATCAGTGCTTTATCCTCAGTACGGTTTTGTATTAAGGTTATGTACGCTGATAAAAACGATTACTTAAATCTAATCGCTAATAAACTCACTGCTTAACCTCAATCGTTCCAGTGCTAAACTTTTTTTGATTGGTACTGGATAGGGAGAGTTAAATCGGGTGTGACCGGCCTTATGAAGAACCTAAAAGCGCGGCTCGTATTCTAACCGACTTAGATAAACGCTAAAACTGGCGCTACAACTCGGGCCGTGAAACACTCTTGATAAAACCAACTTCTCCTCTTGCAACGGATTGTATGAATATTCTAAACGATAGTGATCAAATTCGACGGAAATTTGATCCGCGGAATGCTGGTGGGACCTTGGCCAATAATAACCAAATCGTTAGGGGAATAAATCAGAAGGGGACATGTTTGTCAATGGTTGGTCACGGAGATTACGAGAAGAATTGCAGCGAGATTTTCGTTGCACAGTTTGTTGTGCAACTATGCAACGAAAAATGGGCAAAATGTTACCAGTTGAAATTATCGGAGAAGTAAATAGGCAGGAATTCATTGTATTAGATCGTCGCAACACCCCCACCCAGCCTCCCACGTCAAGGGGGAGGGGTTGGCATAGCTTCTTGTGGATGATTGCCGTTTAATGATGCCGCTTCTGCCAATACCTAAAGGGAGTTCTCACTTTTTGGGAACTCCCTTTTAAATTCACTCCTCTTCTAATTGGCGATATCAGAAGGTTGCGTTTTTTGAACGTCATACCGGTAAAAACCAGTATTCAAAATATTTTCAGCAGGTGGACTGGATCCCGGCCTGCGCCGGGATGACAAAACATAAATGTTGAAATAGCCCTGGATCCCGGCCTGCGCCGGGATGACGATCACAGGTCACCACCGCTTCTTTAGATTGTCTATTTATCTCTCCTCTCCACGAGTAATCTTCTTCTGCGCCATCTGGCCGTATAGAAGACACCGGCCAGCATCAACCCGACTATCAACACCAAGATGGCTGCCTTTTGTTCCGCAGTGGCATGCAGGACCAGGTAGCCGGCCGCTACGACCGGCGCCAGGGCAATGCGGACCAGGGCACGCAGCGTTTCATGTTCGGCAATGACATCTGCAACCGGCGGCGAGTAGCGGTAGTAATTCTTTACAAACCACTTTCCAGCCTTGTTGGGCAGCAGGCAGACATCCCGGAATTGCCGCAGTATCTTGACGTGCGGTTCCAAGCGGGAACCGTAGGCTGCCGTGGCAATGAAACAGCCGCTGCCCCCGCCGCCGGAGCCGGCTGCCGCCGTGCCGGCACTGCCGCTGGATGCGGGCGCACCGATCCCAAATGCCGACAGGTGGTCGACCCAGAAGGTTACCTTGCCGTTGACATAGTCGGCCAGGATGATCTGGGAGATCGGCACCGCGGTAAAGCTGCGGTTGACCATTGCCGACATGGAGTTGGCCTGATAGATAAGCATCTGGCCGGCTTCCAGGGCGCCTTCGGGAACGCTGGCCGGGTCAAAGGCCAGGGTGATCTCGAAGCGCTGCAGGTTGGTGTTGGAGACGGTCTCGCCATCCACATCGGTCATGACGATTTCCACAATCTCCGATCCGGTAATCACCGAACCGATACCGGCCGCATCCGGATTGGCTTCGATGACGGCCACGAAGACCTTGTCGATGATCTCACCGATGAGCCCGCCGGGCGGCAGGTTGACCGAGGCGCTGCCGATGGTGGTCGTCGCGCCATCGATAACCGGATCTGTCAGCGGTTGCGACTGAGGTGCCGTAGAGGCCTTCACATAGGTGTGGACCAATGTTTCCGGAGAACCGGTGGTGACATCGTTGTCCTCGGTAATGTCGACCTCCACGGTGAAGGTGAAGGTCTCATAGGTCCCATGATTGAAGGTCCAGGCCTTGTTGACGTTGTCCCAGGCCAAAACAACGGGGCTGCCGCCCATGGAGACATCGATCTGCCCGGCAGTTCCCACGAAAATTGCCGGAGTTACCGCACCGGCCTTGGCCGTGATAGAGACATCTACACTGTCAGGCACACCGTCCGCCGGAACACTCGTATCCGCTCCCGGTATGGCACTCACCGTAATGAGGGTGCGCGGTGTCATAGTAAGATTGACCGTCTGGGGGCAAGGCCCCCCCCCACATTCTCGGAAGCATCATGATAGCCCTTTTTGGAGGCCGTGACAGCGTAGGAGACACCGGCACCGGCATAGACTGGTGGTACTGGCAGAGAATAGGTGCCGTCAGCCGGATTTACCAGGGTCCGGACTGGGAGGCCGTCATTATCCAGGATGGGGTCTCCATCCGCAGTCGCGGAAATCACCACCGCGGTGGTATCTTCGAACGGTACGGCATCGCCCGTCAAAGTCACCGTACCGTTGATGGCATCCGTGTTGGGCAGTTTTTCAAGGGTCACGACAGAGCCGAGATCGTCGCCGGTAACCTCTTTGTCTACATGGTTGTCAGCCGAGACGAAAAAGCGATAAATCACCCCCGGAATCTTTTTAAAGGATTCGGACTGGCCGGAATCGTTGGCGGTTGCATCGGCGAAATCGAAGCTGCCATCCGCCTGAATCTTGGTAGCAATGGACTGCTTGTGCTTGGCGGTAACTTTACCATTTAACAGCGGCGGCAAATCAGTATCGGATACGACGGTGCCCCCGTACACCAGCACCGGCACTACGCGGTGGTACAGCGTCCTGACGGTATCCAGGGCCGCGTTTTTCAGGCGGGTCACATCCGGGTCGCCCTGGTCGTCCAGGGTAACGACCACCTGGAAGGTTTTCAGCGCCGGTATATTGGCTGTAAAAGCAAAGTCGTTGGCTGTGCCCGTGGCGTCGGCAACCGCAAACACGCCGCATTCGGCCGCAGTCACGGCCTGGCCCTGTTCATCGACAGCATTGTATTCATAGACATTGGCCCCGGGCCCGCCGGTTACTCTAAACGTTACCGGTGCATCACCGCTTTCGTGGTTGCCCAACAGCGGTGTAATCTTCATTGGGACGCGCACATAAAAAGTAAACGAACGCGTGGGGATTTCACTGTCCACGAGGGTGATTTTATAAACTCCGGCACCACGCGAATCAAACAGCAGATCAGGATTCAGGACCACTGCGGTTACCCCCGTTCCGGAAACACCGCTCACGGTATTTCCGTCCCAATCCTGGGCCGACCAGTCATACTGCCGGGTTGGGTCCGATACCGCCAGGGTCGCGGTCTGTCCCAAGGTCAGCAAGGGGTAGGTTTCGGGCTGGCCATCGGTATATCCCTGGGGCAATCCCGGAATGGTCAGAAACGGATCGACAATCTCCAATTGTGCCGACTGAACTGAAGTAAAGGCCGGCGTGGTCGTGTCGCTCAGCAACACCGGGAACGCCTGGTTCAAGTTCGACCAGTTGGGATCGGCATTGCTAACGGCTCCCACCAATACCGGCAATTTCCCCCGGGTATCGGTGCCGGCATCGAAAACCCCGTTGCCGCTGTTGTCCGCACCGTACCCGGCGTCCGGGTTGAACAGTTCGGTCTGGGTGAGCGAGAAATTGAAGGTCGCGCCCGGAAAGACATTATTGCGGACTGTAAAGTATACGGAGAAAAGTTCGACCTGCTGCGGGTCCGGATGGGCACCGCCGTCATTGATATTCAGGGCTACGCCACTGAGATAGACCTTCCCTGGTTCGGCGGCATTCTCCCGATGGGAGACTTTAAAATTTAAATTGCCGGCGTTCACCAGTGCAAAGTTGACGTCACCGGGCGGCACGGCCTGGGCATCTGCGTTGGTGGTCGGCGGTGTCAACAGGGCCGGATCGTAGTTCAAAGTTAGCGCACATCCGGCCACCTGGCTGCGATCATCCAGGATAATATTCACCCGCACGATCTCTTCGGGCAGGAAAACACTCTTAGGATTGTTGTCCTTATCCGCCACTTCCAGGGAAAAGGTATATGCAAAGCCCAGACCTGGCAGGGCTGCGATGATTGCCAGACATATGGATATAATCACAAATGAATGTTTAGAAAATTTCATATCTTTTCTCCAACTACAGCATTTGGAGTCTTCATCCAATGTTTACGCAGGGGCAAGGCCCGATTTAATACATGGCCGGTTGCCCCTTAAAGTCCCGCTTCTTTGCGCGTGGCATAGGCGGCTTCCTGGAGGCCGATTTTGTTATCGCCATTTATATCGATCCCAGCCGATACACAGACCGCACAAAACTCCGGCCCAGCGCCAGCGGCTATCTGCAGAGCGGCAGCCGTATCTGCAGCGCCGACAGCATTGTCGCAAGTCACATCTCCCGCCGCAGTCCCGGTGCTGCACAGGGCAAAATGGGTATTGAGTTTTCCGCCGGAAACCATTTTGCCCGCCAAGACCGGCAGCCGGGTGGCGGTATTCAAGATGGCTGCTTTCAGTTCTGTATAAAACCAACCCGGCTGGCGCGAGAGTATAAGACCCGCTGCGCCGACCACGAAAGGCGCAGACATGGAGGTACCGCTTTTATAGCCGTACCCGCTGTTGTTCACCGTAGACAAGATGCTGACGCCGGGTGCCATCAGGTCCACACTGACCGCGCCAAAATTCGAAAACCAGGCCAACCCGTCCGACTGATTGCCGGCGGCCACAGATAGAATATTTTCCAAAACGTAGCCGGAAGGATAGTGGGCGGTCAGGTCGGTATCCACGGGATTGCCGTCATTGTCGACGCCGTTGCCCGCCGCACAAACCGCTAAAATTCCGGCGTTGCGCAAATATGTAAACGCCAGGTATTCGATGGCGCTATAGGCCGACCCTCCGAAACTGCAATTGACCACGCGAGCGCCGTTTTCCAGGGCGTAGATGGCCGCCTGGATTATATCAATGGAGGGTAAGGAATCCCCTCCGTCCGGCATGACTTTCAGCGGCATGATCCGGATATTCCAGGCGACCCCGGCTACACCCGTGGCGTTGTTGCCGCCTGCTCCGATGATCCCCGCTACATGGGTACCGTGACTGCCGACGTCCCCATCGTTGGGATCTGCATCGTTATCCGCAAAATCCCAACCCCGGACATCGTCTACGTACCCGTTGCCATCATCGTCCAAGCCGTTGCCGGGAATCTCATTGGGGTTGATCCAAATGTTGGCGGCCAGATCGGGATGCCGGTAGCGGACGCCGGTATCGATGACCGCCACCACGATATTTGGGTTTCCGGTAGTAAACTGCCACCCCCCGGACGATCGGCTGGCTGCGTGGCCCCACTGGATGCCAAAAAAAGAATCGTTGGGGGTCAGGTTGATATAACGCCGCGCGTGTCGTTCGGCCTGCTCCACCAGGCCCGAAGAGCAATAGCGAGTCAGCGCTTCCGCTTCATTCCAGCCGGATCGCAAGCGGATCCTTTCCAAGCGAAGCGTCGGAACCCGACTGAGAACCTCACTGCCCAGTGCGGCATGCAAAGCCGCCACGCTCTTCGCATCGGCATCGGTCCGAAGCTGCACTAGAAGCTCGCCCGGGAAGTAGGCTGGCCGCTTCACGCCCTTGGCCATCGTCTGACCCGGCTCCAGACCGGCTGATTGCGTTTTCTTCTCTGCCGGTAGACGTGTAACATCGGACACAATTTGCACGCCATTGTTTGACCGGGTTCCCTCCGGATATACACCGGCCTCCGACAGCACATAGACATTATCTTCCGCGTGATAATTGTACACGAAGGCCCGATGGGCGGACAAATGCTTCAGCGCTTCCTCGATGGTTACATTTTCAACGGTCAAAGAATATGTCTCGTTAAGCCCTCTTGAGGTTTCAGAGGTCCTGATCACAACACCGGTATGATTCGCAATCTCTCCCAGCAGACGGCTCAATGGAACCTCATGGGCCCGGACCGTAAGCCGCCCTGATTGAAATTCAATGACGAAAGAACCATCGACTTGCTGCGCAAATGCGATCGGATTGTTTGCACCGGGCACCAATAGGCATAGTATTACCAACCAGATCAACAGCGTGCGGTTTTGTCTCTTCGCCGCATTCTTTCTGGCCCCAGGAAAAACCTTAAAAGCCTTTGAGTCACAGTATAATCCGGGACTATTTCTGGGTTGATTGGTTCGCATATTCTTCAAAGTTCAATTTCCTGACTATCTTTTTAACATCTCCACACCACCAGCAAGCGGGTAATAACTCTTAACGACCTAATTCAAGGCAGACTTGGTCAGCGGCATCAGCATTGCCGGATCCCCAAAGAAATTGTAAGTCTTCGGCAGCAGGCTGTCACCGGTCAGCCGATGATAGCGCTGCAATGCCTGAGTCAGGGCATCGCCGATGCGATCTTTTTTGTCTTCAAATACGGCCTTAAATAGCTCTTCCGACAGGGTTCTGGCCCGGTGATTAACGGAGAGCCCGGCCGAAGACCAGACCGCGGCAGCCCCACCGCCGGCACGCAATACTAAACTTTCACTGAGAGAATCAAAATTCGGCAGCTCAAAGCGGCCCTGAATGCAGCTGAAAAGTGATGCAATGGGAAGGCGGGCGCCGTTAATCAGGGTATCGACATCCTTGGTACCACCCGGCAGATAACTATGGATCAAGAGGCCCTCGTCGGCCAGGCGGTCATATCCGCCGTGGCCGATATAGTTGATCAGAAACGCCCCGCTGTCGAATTTCAGAAAAAGGGCATTGCGCGAGTCCGCTATGGAGGTACCCGGCGGATCATCGAGATATATCTTTGAAACCGAATAGGTATTGGGCACCAGGCCGGCAACTGCATCACTGTCGGTTGGAAATTCGTTGCCCGGGCCGGTATCGGCATTATCGGCCAACATCAGTATTTGTTTTTGCCAATCCGCCCGGGGCTGGCTCTCATAGCCGATAATCTTGCCAACAACCGCGGCCAGCTCCGTGGTGTCGGCCACGGGCAGACGTCCGATGGCCAAATCCGGCACACCGTCGTCACCGTCCAAATCTGCAAACCGGTTATCCGAGGCCCTGAGGCCGTTGGGGGTGTTTACCAAAAGCGGCGGGACTTGATTATCACCGGTTCCATAACCGTTTCTAAAATCATTGGTGCCATCGCCAACCAGAACCACGTAGCGAGGCGGGAAGGCCCAGTTGCTCCGCGCATATGCCAGAAAATCTGGAATCGCTTCCGGATCGAAAATACCATCGTTGAACTCGTCCATAATATCCTCGAGCACGACGACCCGGGCAGTGAGATCCTGGGTCCGGCGGTGGTCCAGTAATTGCTCTACAGAGGCATTATCCGCGAATGCAAATGGAACTATCAACAGGTATTCACCGGCGATGCTGGTGCTCTTTAGATTGGCCGGGGTATGGACTTGCACATCGGCCTGGGTCAACGTCTGTGCACTGCTTAAATTCAGGGCCAGGTACCTCGTCATTCCGGTTTCCGGAGAGAAGCTGACCCGGTTTTTGCCGTCCGGATTGTCTACCGTGGTCGAGGTAACCCGTCGGGTTTTAAACGAATCGGTGATATCAAAAACAAACATATCTGGATCATCAAACCCGCGTATGGAGATCACAGGATTGCTATCTCCGGTTACGGCCAGTTTGTTGCCGCTGGCCCGGTAAAACCTTGGATAGGTCAGGTCAAAAGATTCCACGATGATAATACTCTGGCCGATACCCGTGTCCGGGATACCCACCACTGTGAGGGTGTTGGGGCCCTCATCGAGCAAAGCGGCGTCAAACGCCAGCGTAGCGCTTTTGGGCTGGATACCGTCCCAGTAGACGTCTCCGATCACCGTGCCATTCATCAAGACTTGAGCGTGATGGTCCAGGGGCGCGGATAAGCTGCTCCCACCGATGAGATGCACGGTAACCTGGGCGGAGCCCGATCCGGCAGTCTTGTCTATATCTTGCAAGGTAAAACTACTGGTCCATCTATCATACGGCGGATCTCCAAAACCAACAGGGACTCCGCTGGCAATCAAAGCCCAGACCCAGAAATCACCCCGGGGATCATTGGCATAATCCTCGAGTGACAATACATCCTGCTCGAAATGCACCGTAAACGGGAAAACCCCCTCGTCCGCACTGGGCGATGGTCCCGGATCCGCGGATGGGTTCCCGCGCAGGCCTTCTTCTATCTGTTGCAGGTAGAGGGCTTCACTTAGGCCCACTGTGCCGTCCCCATCGATATCTGCCCGCCATACAAGGTCGCCGGCCGGAACACCGGTGGGCCTTAAGCCGGTGAGGATTTGCAAGGCCAGGTCGGCATCGACCCCGTTGCTGAGGCCGTTGCCGTCAATATCGCCGGTGTTGGCATTGACGGGCATCACCACGCCATCGCCCGCGGTCAACCAGTAGATGTTCTCTTGGGTAAAAACCGACGTCTCGCCCACACCGTAGAAATAAAGCCCCGCGTCACCCGGTGCAGGCATGTAGGGTACGGCCAGTCCCCGGTTTGTAAGGGCCAGCTGTCCCTGCTGGATCAGTCCGCTTACTTCCTCTACAGTTTTGCCAAGATGGCTGGCGATAAGTTCCTTCGGGAGAAAATACAGGTCATCACTGGAAACAGCTATCTTGAGCGTATCACCAGGAACAATAGCCGCGGGTATGCTTTCCGAGAGGGTCAGCAGTACGGACGAATCTGGCGGGTCGTCCCCGGAGGCATGGGCCGTGCGGTCATACGCCGACGCCATGGCAGGCAGGGCGTTATAACGCTCATTGGCACCCACCAATACCGTAAAGGGCCCGTATGTCCAGCGGTCTCCACGTCTTTCAACTTCTACCAGCTTATAGGTGTACGTGCCTCCCGGGGTGGCCGTTGCATCCACGAACCGATAAATCCCACCCAGCGGCTTATGCAACAGGCCAACGAGCAGATGATCGTTCACCTGCTCGTAACGTCCTGTTTCTTCATCCAGCCGCAGCAGGTGAAATCCCAGGGTACCGACTTCCGAAACAGTCTCCCAGGCCACTATTACTTGGCTACCGTCAGCATAGGCTTCAAAATTCGAAATCACCACCAGGGTCGCCACCGCTGCAACCTCCGTTGATTGGTCCCGGGCATCCCCGGCCGTATCCACATAATCCAATTGCAAATTCGTGCCCGAACTACCCGGCGCCACATAGAGCCGATCCGGATCACCAGGCGTTGACTCCAGAAGCAGTTCGTAACGAATCCAGAAGTTGGGATTGGTGAAGATGCCGGTATCGGGACCGGTTTCCGTCAGGGTCACATCTTCGGTTAGACCCGTATCCGGATTCACCAGCTGGACGACCATGGTTTCCGCTACACCTGGATCCGTGTTCGAAGCCGGATCATTGGCAAGCGGATTGGTATAGGCAAAATCACCGGTATCGGGACCGGTCTCATAGAGCGTGGCGGTAACCGTATCGCCGGTATCTGTGTTTAGAACCGTAACGGAAACAGATTCCCTGACATTGGGATCCACATTTTTGTCCGGATCGTAGACCCGCAAGTATATCTCCTCACCGGTTGTCCCTGAATAATCGAAATCTGTTTTGGCAACCCCGTTAATATCCGTAAATTCAGCCTCTCCAATGCTGCGGACATCGATGGTGACGGACGATTCAGCGGGATCCGGAAAAAACGCGCTGCTCGCGTAAACCGTGTTTGTCACCGGCCCGGTATTGGAGGGATCGGTCAGCGTGACCTGGTAGGTCACGGTCATCTGTTCACCGGGCAGCAATATGTAGCCATCGGTGTCCAGCACGAGGTCGTCCGGCGGGTTGCCGGGATTGGTCTCTACCAGGAACAGGCCCGAAAGATTGATCCCCTGGACCCAGGCAACAACTTCCTGCCCCCCACGCCGGCGCTCCAGGCGAACCGTGGTGTTATCGATATACCGGGCGGACCACATGGGGCGCGGGTAGGCGTTGCCCGTTCCGTCACACCCGTTATAGGACAGGGCCATCCGTTGCCCGGTGGCCGAGTCAACCGTTACATCCACCTGCAAATCGTTCACATTCCCATAAGGGTGAAACCGGTGATCCACATCAATGTCCGCATTAGTCAGCGCATAGACCGTGAAATCGACATCGTCGGGATTGTCCATGCCCACGGCCACGGCGTTGCCGGCCACGGTCACCCCGTCGCCCAAGGTGATCAGTACGCCCTCCGAGGCATCACCAATACCCTGGTCGTCGGTGTGGCCGGTACCCCACACCCAGGTGCTGGCCGGATCGATGGTCAGGGGCAGTGCCACCGACGTGTAATCAGATGTTTGGTCGGCCTGTGCGCCGCCCACGCCCGGGACATTCACCCGTACCTGCTGCACCGTCCAGTCGTTGCCCCATTCCACAACCATCACCGTGCTTTCAGCTGCGGTGAGGGTGGCGCCCCCCCCATCCCGGGACCATTCGATGGTAGGGGTGCCTCCGGGGGCCGTGGGCCAGATGCGGGCGTGGCACACCTTGGTGTCCCGCGCGGTTGGGTCGGCTGTCTGGCATCCGGCCCCGTTGAACCCGCCCATCAGCATGACCTGGTTGATATTCGTCCAGGTTGTCGGCCCCTCGGTGCCCGATAGATCCGCGTTGGGATGGGACACCCGGCGTACATCCCTGAGCTGAAAACCATCGGGACTGGTCGGCTTCAGGCATTCGACAACCGTCACGACACCCACCCAGCTGGTGCCGCCGACATTACTGCCCCGGGTGAGTTGCAGTTCATCCGTCGGAACCAGGTCGGTCAACTCGCCGGTGCCGAAGGGATCCCCGGTAAGCGCCGCATAATTCAGGTTCGGCCCTAAACTGCTCCCCCCGCTGCTGTCGCTGCCCTGGATGATAACAAAATAGTTGGGCTCCAGATCCTGATCGAGAAGCAGATTATAGGTGGTGCCCGTAAACAGGCTGGCATCGATGAAATACTCGGTGACCCGGAAGACCCTTTTGCGGACCGTCACGTCTGTGCTGGTGGGGATATAGGTGTATTCAGGCGGCAGCGGGTCAACCACTTTCACGTCGACTACCGGGCTCAAGCCGTTGTTGGTGACAACCGCCGTAAAGGTTATCGGATCGGTGGCATCCGGCTCGCCCGGGTAATAGGGACTGGGCGCGTCCGAGCTTTTCACCACCTGGAGCTGGGATACATAAACAGTATCGCGGGTAGTGTTATTGGAAGGGTGATTTTCGCCGTCACCAAGACTGACCGTGGCCACATTTTCCACACTCGGCACGGCACTGCTATCCACGGCAACCGTCAGGACGATATCCTCACTGTCACCCGCAACAAAAGTCCCTGTACGGGTCCAGGTCACCGGGTTGTCGCCTGGACTGGCCGTGGTGGACCAGGCAGCGCCAAACGTACTCGATACATAGGTCAAACCCGTTGGTAGCGTGTCGGTTACCGTGACCGAGCTGAGTTGATCATCGGGCCCGAGATTGGTGACTTTCAGCGTGAATTCGTGATTTTGCCCGACGGCAAAATTGCCGACGTGACTTTTGTTGATCGCCAGATCCGCCCCGGTGGTGGGCGACTCCTCGAGGGTGCCGGTGCCAGTGGCGGTAACTTCCCCTTCGGTGCCTTCCGTGGCCTTTACCGTAGCGGTCCAGTTCGTGGCACCGCTAATGCCAGGCACGGTATAGGCCAATTCGTATGTTTTGGTCGCTGCCCCGGAGTCGTCAACCAGGGTCATGGTGGCATTGGTCAGCGCCACAAACCCCTCTGAATCCACCAGGCTGAGGGTAGCACCGGTAATATCATAGCTTCCGAACGGGTCGCTGACCACCGTACGGGTGTAAAACGTCTGCCCGGGGGAGGTATACGACAGCTCGGTCCCCCCGGGGTAGGCCGCGTCATAAAACTTGACGCTGTCCACATCGATGACATTTTTAGAGGTAAGCTCCACCCGCGAGTTTTCAGCCCCTACAGAGTAATTGGTAAAGACATGCATGTCCGGGGAACCCGGATTCGTGTTGGTCTGCGCCACCGTTACGGTCACCCGGGATCCGGCGGTGAGATTGATGTCGCCCGCCACCGGCACATTGAAAACCTCCGTGGAGACCGGAGGGTTGTCCAAACCAACCGTGCGGGCCACCGAGCCGATGGTCAACACGGTATCACCGGTACTTGCCAGAGTCACCGTCACGTCGTAATCGCTCACGCCAGAATCCTGGGCCCGCAGGTTGAGGGCCACGCTGATCACGCCGGCCGCGCCGTCAAGGGTGATCGCCTGCTGGGTGGCCGGCGCCAGGGTCCAGGTCTGGGAACCGCCATTGGCCACAGCCACAAAATTCTCAAGGGGTGGCGGCAACCTGTTAAGGGACTGGTTTTCATACAGGTACAAGGGTTTGTTGCCGGCAGCGGGTGTGGGCGGGGCCGACACGGTCAGGGTCGGGGCGGTTACGGTTGCATTCGGCCCTTTAGGATTGTCGATGTCGGCGGTGTTGTCGATGGTTAAACCAGCCACGGCGCTGGCGTCCACGGTCACATTATAAATGATAAAGCGACTTTGACCAGGAGGCACAGTAAATCCGCTTACCAACATCAAGCCTGAAACCGAGTCGTAGGTATTGGTTGCACCAGTTGGGACACTGACCCACTCGAAGCTGGTACGATCCAGGGGAAAACCCTGGATGGTATCGTCCACGGATACCTGGGGCGCGGCCCGTTCGCCGGAGTTGAACACTTCAATCGTATACTGCAGCTCATCTCCAGGTTCCACGCTGCCGCCGTTGAGATCCTCGACCGTCTTGGTGGACTCGGACAAATCCGGATATTTGGCCACAAATGCTTCTGAATCGACGTTATTGGCCGCCCCGCCGATGACCTCTGTCGTCGATGCTATAACGGTGACCCCCTGGGTAAAGGGCTGTGTATCGCCGCCTTCATAGTCATCCACATCGACAGCCACCACGAGATCCGGCAGGGTTTGGCCGGCAGCCAGATCGGTGTCATTGGTGCAGGTGAGATCCTGCCCCACTACGCTGCAGTCCCAGCCGCTGGGATCAGGGGTAGTGGGCCACGTTAGATAAGTGAGGCCAGCCGGCAGGGTATTGCTCACCGTAATCGTGCCGGTCTCTGTGCCAGGCCCCAGGTTGGATACCTGGACAATGTACTCGTTGGTCAGATCATGCGCAAACTCGCTGATGGCAAGCAGATCGATGGTCAGGTCTACCCGGTTGTCGCCGGCCGCATATACGTATATGTCTTCATCATCCTCTGGATCGGCAAAATCCGGGGTGTCCGCATCCTGGGCCGCCAGCCCATCGTCGTCCACCACAATGGTGGAACTGCCGGCCGTATGCGAAGCACCGCGGTGTTGTCATACGGGCCGGCCGTAACTCCGGCTCCGACAACAACGGTCAATTCCAGTTCCACCCACCCGCCGGCCGGCACACTCCAGTCGCCGAAGGTCAGATTGGTGTCGCCGGGATTCGGCGTGGTGGTGAGGCTGACGTATATGGTAGGAGTCACTCCGGCAGATACGGTCATCGTGGCTGATGCAAAGGTAAAGCCGGTACCGATGCCGGTCAGGTCATCGGTGATTTGTACCAAGTTGGCAGTGCCGCCACCGGTGTTCTCTACCCGAATCGTGTAAACGGCATCAGTACTGCCGGCCACGGCGCTGGCGGTCACCGCATCCTTGTCGATGGTCAATTGCGCGGCGGTGACCGTAATGTCTTCATCATCTTCCGGATCTTCACCAGCCGGCGTATCTGCATCCTGCCCGACCGCCCCGGAATCGTCCACGATATAGGGGGGGCTGGCGCCGACCACCTCGGCCAGGGCTGTGTTGTCATAGGTGGCGGCACCGGCGGTTTCGGCAACCGTAGCGGTGAAGATGATCTCAACCCGTTCGCCCGGATTCAGCGTCATACTTTCCCATATGGGTGTAGTGGTATCGGAGGCATCCAGGGTATAGGACAGCGGTGCCCCCCCGGGATAGACAAGCACACTGTCCGTGCTGGTGTAGGTGAATCCCGGCGGCAGAGGATCCGTGACGCGGATATTGGACACTGGCGCGTTGCCGGTGTTGAACACCTTTATGAGGTATTGAACCGTAGCGCCCGGCACGATGGTGTCGACCTGGCCGACGGCACGCTCTTTATCGATCTCCAGGGAGTAGAGGTAAACCGTAACATCTTCATCATTTTCCGGATCCGTCCCCTCGGGCGTCCCCAAGTCCTGCGCCGTGGTGCCCTTATCATCGACGTCGATGGCCAGGGCACCAAAGAAGCCGGTCACTTCAGCCCGGTTGTCGTAGGTCCCCGGCGGCACGGTACCCGCCACGTCCACCTGAAAGGTCAACTCGAGCCAGGCATCGGCCGCCAGGGTCCACTCTCCCCACTGTGGACTGGTATCCCCGTTGGGCGGATCGATCACCAGGGTGCGCGTGACGGTAGCGCCGCCGGAATCGTCGCTGTCCACGAAGGTCGTCGAGCCACCAACATAAGTAAAGCCCGAGGGCAAAAAATCTTCTACGCGCACTTGGGTGACATTGCTGTTGGTGATGTTTTCGACCCGAACCTTGTAGGTGGTTTGGCCGCCCTGGGAAACCTTGTCGAACCCGGTCTCCACATCTTTATCGATCGTCACCGCAGTCACATTGATAAAAGCGCTGTCAAAAGGCGTGAAGACCTGGCTGCCGCCCAAGCGGTACCCCACTGCCTGGGCCCGGGCTTCATACGTGCCGATCGCCGGGGCGGAACTGGTCTGGATATCAAACGTAATGGTCAGCTCTTCATCGGCCGCCATATTGAGGCCGTTGAGGATGCTGTTGGTCCACTCCAGGACCTGCTGGCCACCGCTGGTATAGGTTACCGGGTCGGCCGCACCGCCGGTAATGGTAGAACCACCCGGCAATGTGATGGTGACGGTCCCGGGCATAAAGCTCCAGTCGGCGGGCAGGAGATCAGTGACCGAAACGCCGTTCACGGGAAAGTCGTCGGTATCCACGGTCAGGGTGACGGTAGACACTTCGCCGGTAATCGGCCCCACCACGGAAGGCGTCAGGGCATGATCGATGCTCAGGGTCACATCGATCCAGTCCCTGGGAAACGGCAACATGGGCGCGCCCAGATCCAGGTCGGGATTGAAGGGATCGCTCACATCCGGATCGATACCCCAAGCCACGGCCAGAGGACCGCTGGCACTGATGCGCATACCACTGTTGTCGTTATCGCTCAGGTCTCGAAACGTCTGCGATTCGAGCCGGTTCATGACAACGGTGGTATCATTGGCACCATCGCCATCCAGATCGACGTTCACCGTCGTCTCGTCGTTTACGGCCGTGACAAAGGCCGGAGAACCGTTCACAGAAAGGTCGTTTGAACCGGGGGCCCAGCCGAGGTAGTACTCGTCGGTCAACAGATTGGCCGGTAAAAGGGTATACCCCCAATCCATACTGGTCGATTCGGTATCCCCGGAGCCGATGGCCCAAAATATATCGTCCGATTTGAGATACACTGCGGATCCGGACGGAACGAAACGGTTCGCCGCAGCGGCATCCGAGTAGGCCAGCGTTTCCCGGGAGGGGATGGTGAAAACACCCCCGCCGCTGCCATCCTCGAAGGAGACGATGATAGGGGCCAGGTTGGGATTGTATATGTAAAGATCTGTGTCATAACCGCCGCCGGAACCATCCCCGTTGACCGGGTTGTAATACTCGTTGTCCCACAGGTTGTCCGGCACGGCCACGTACCCGCGCATTTCGAAGTGGCCGCGTGAGTTGGCCACAATAAATTGAACCTGCACCGGTTTCTGGGCAATGATCCGCGTGCCGGCATCAATATTGAAGCGGTTGGTGGTCTGCCCCCGATCAAGCGTATCGATCTGGTCAACGGCCCCGTAACCGCCCCCGCCGTCGGGCTCGTCGATCTGGACCTGGTTGTTGTCTTCGGTGGACATGACCAGGACGTAGGTCTGCTCAAAATCTTCGTATAATTTAGGAGCGACCGCCAAATCCTCGCCCACCGGAATCGTGTATTCGGTCAAAAACGGTTTAATGGGGTAGACCTCCCAGGAGAGGGCAAACGTGGTCAGGACAACCGGATCGCCCGGCCATAAGGTCCGGGAGACCGCTACCGAATTTCCGGCCACGTAAAACCGATCCGCACCGTCATAATATAGCTCCGCCCGGGTTGCCGGCCGGGGAGTGACCGGTACCAGTTCTAACGGGTTGCCCACGCGGTTTTCCAGACTGAGAAATTCCCCGGCCTGGAGGGTAAACTTTTCGTCGAAGGTATTCTCCGGATCATTGGGATCGAAACCATAGCCATTTTCCCAGTGATCGTAATATACCGTGGTGTTGTCACCGGAGGCGGTAATGGAGATAATGCTGTGCATACGGTCGGCGGTATTATCGAGATAAAGGGGCGCGCCGGCCCGGTTGTCGATCTCCACCTGGATATTCCAGATTTGGTCTTCCGGACCGGGGATATAGTATTCCGAATAACCACCGAAAATAGCTGCCTGAGCTGAATAAAACGGCAACACCAAGAATACGGCCAGCATAAACAGGCCCAGGACCCGGCTCTTGTGACTATTCAGTCGCAAAGCAAATCTTGGCCCGGCAATGGAAAGGGGCCTGCGCCGGTCTGCGTTCAGATGCATACCATCTATGTGCGATGCTTGGGGCATGTAAGCAATCCAATGACAGTTATTTTGATTCTATACATTATCATCACAGCACCCGCTCAGGTCTGCTTGATTTAAGTTCCACATGGCTCAACGGCCCCATCCCCCAATCCGACTTCGTTAAGAGTGACCGCTTACCGGGGCCATAGGTGCTTTCCCGACAGCAGATTTCAACAACTGTAAGAAACGCCGGGTGTACAACCTGCCAAGTGAGCAATCGGTCGCGCCGGGGAAACCCTGTTTGATAACTTCCGGTCGGGGGAAAAAGGTCTCCCAGACCAAACGCCACCGGCCGCGCTGCATGCCTGCTGAGAAAAGTATCAGGGTGGACCACCCGGGTAAACGACCGGATTGCTTTCTGCGGCGCAGAACCCATTTTTCAATTGTCGAGAGGCGCTGCTTTTGCAGAAAATCAATTGCAATGGTCGGCAGCTGCATTTCGAAAAGATCGTCCAGGAGATACAGAATCTGGGCCAGCGTCCGTGTCTGCCCGAGAAGGCGCGCGCGCTCAAACAACTTTTCCCAGTCGGCAGTCCGCATGCCAAACAAGATCAATTGAATATCCACCAGCCAAATAAGACGTTCCAGATTATGCTTGAGCGCGTGCAGCCCCAGGTAGACCACCTGGTCGTATGGGTTCAGTCGGCGGGCCGGTTGATCGGCAATCTGGAAGCACTCGGTTTCCCGGAATAGTTCTTCCTGCGCAACGGCTAATAGATGCTGTCGGGCTTTAATGCGGTCCGCCCACAAAAGATGCGTGTGGATATCTAAAACTACGGCCCCCTTTCTGAACGTATGCGGATAGAGCTCGTCTGGAAGGTAGCCAAAACTGTGCAGCAGCCGGCTGAACGACTTGAAGTGTACGGGTAAAACCCACATATCTATATCGTACATGGGCCTTTGACCCGGTTCGGTGTAAATGTCGTTCTGCAGGGCAAATCCCTGCAAGAAGACAACCGGTATCTTATCAGCATTGGCTTTTTCCAGAATAGGCAACAATCCGGCCTCAAGCCTTAAATGGTGTTGGACCGAACGATAATATGTCTGGGCCAGACGCCGTCCTAGTCTATCACTTAGAAGACTGAGCAACCGATTTTGGCGCAGGTACAAATACAGCAAACCCGCCATACCTTCCCTGACAGATCGGTATACAAGGCCATCAGGATTGTCCAGCATCGACAGTCCCCGGGGTACGGGTTCGTCTGCGCAACCACTAGGCACCCTAGCCACCGTGTTGCGCAGTATGCGTTCGTGTTCTCGATCCATCATAACGTTTTCCAGGAAACGATGGCACCCACAGTTCGGAAATAACCAATTATAAATGTGCAATATTTATACCACAATGTGGGGCTGCATTTCTAACTCGGTTGAACAGCGTTAATGCAAAAACTATAACGATTTGAAATCGATAGCATTCAGGATGTATTGGGAGCATTCGTATAAGTATCCCTAACACTATATTTTGTAGTTTCTATTTATACAACCTACAACTTTTAGTGGTCAGCACCCCCAAGCAGACATCGTTATACAAGCATCCGTGTTTACACAAAATTTGATTTCTAACCCCATTGCAGGACCCTAAAAATAAGTAGGAAATTCCACATAATCAAATCCCAAAAACTTTTGGGTATTAAAATACCCATTTGTTGCGGTTAACATTTCGCAACATTTTAATATTACTGACTTTATCTAACATAATGATCGATATATACAGCGCACCATGATTCGCCAGGGTCACTATGGATTGGTTTGCCATCGCATAATTCGGTCATGATACCGAACAGTGTCAAATCAAAAAACATTAAAATAGTTAATAGCGCTGTAAAATAGTTTAATAATCCGGTACCCTACTCCGAAAAAGTGGAAACATACCCGGTAAATCGGACAGCGAATAAACCGGGTCAGCGGCCTCTATTTTTTTTGCATTGAAAATAGGCCATTCAGTGGAGTATAAACCTTATTAGATTGGAAATATTATAGAACGAATGAGGTTAGGATGCCGAGCCCCCTGAAATACCCGCTGATCAAATATGTGCAAAATGAAAATATCGTGCGGCGCGATATTGCAGACGAAATCATCCTGGTTCCCATTCGTGGGGAACTGGCTGATATGCAGCGACTTTTCGCATTGGATGAAACGTCTGATTTCATCTGGCAGCGATTGGATGGTAACCGGACAGTCGAAGAGATTCAAACCGCCATCTTGAATCATTTCGATGTGGCTGTTGAGCAGGCATCTATGGATTTGAACGATTTCATCGAAGCGCTCTTGGAAGCCGACTTGATACGTGAGGTAGCGTAATCGTGGACTGCCCGGAAACCCAGGCCCTCGTGAAGGGGACCTTCACCCGCACGTTCAGCCGCAAACTGGAGAAGCGTCGCATCCCGATCTCCGGTAGCATCGCGCTGACCAATCGCTGTAATTTGCGATGTGTGCATTGTTATCTTGGTAGGCAGGCGCTCTCCCCTCGGGCCAGCCAAAGCAAGGAGTTGAGCGCTAACAGATGGACGGCGATCATCGATGAAATTGCCGCAGCCGGCTGCCTGTACTTGCTTTTTACGGGTGGCGAACCCCTGCTGCGCAATGATTTCAAACAGATCTACGCCCATACGAAGCAAGCGGGCATCCTGACATCCGTGTTTACCAATGGGACCCGTTTTACGCCGACCATTATTGAATTGTTTAGAGATCTCCCTCCGCATGAACTTGAAATAAGCCTTTACGGCATGTCCGCCTCAACTTACCAGGCCATTACCGGGAACCCCGAGGGCCATGCAGAATGCCGACGCGGCATCGATCAATTGCATGCAGCGGGCATCAAATTCAATTTGAAAACCATCCTGATGGCCGACAACCAGCATGAATTTCACGCAATCAAGGATTTAGCCCGCCAATATAACGCTGATTTTCGATTTGACGCGGCCATTTTTCCTTGCCTGGACGGAAATCAGGCCCCCCTGGCCCACCGGGTCTCCCCCGAGAAGGCCGTTGATTTAGAGTTGGAAGACACCGCCATGATCGACCGCTGGCGTGACTATATTAAGCGACACGGCGACCTGATGGCCTTTGACAAGCTTTACAATTGCGGTACCGGCCTGACCTCGTTTCATATCGATGCAACGGGCAATCTTATGCCGTGTGTCCTGGTCGATGCAGTTACCTACAATCTGTCGGATGGCTCCTTTCAAACCGGCTGGCACGAAGTAATTCCCATGATCCGCGAAATTCGGGTTGACAAAGAAGTCGAATGCGCTCAGTGTGATAAGCGTCTGCTGTGCGGTCTATGCCCGGCGTTTTTTAATCTGGAAAACGGGTCGGCGGAAACCAAGTCCGAATACCTGTGCGCCATGGGGCATCACCGTTTTAGCACCATTTTTGGGTTACAACCAACAGGAGGTCACGATGCCCAACGATGAGCATACAAAATCCGGTAAAAAAGCTTACCAGAAGCCGCAACTCTGGACCATTGAACTAGTGGCTGACGAGGTCCTGGCCGTGGGGTGTAAGGTTCAAAATGGCGTCGCGGGCTTCGACAACCCCAAAGCAAGTTGTGCCTTGCCGCGAAACTGCTTCAGCGAAGGCTCGTAATCCTTCCATTGGAACCAACCCTAGAGTCACCTGCCTGCTGTTCGTATCCGGGTTCCCCGTAACAAGGATCCAAATACATGTCCGCTTCGCTGACCATTGGTATCGCCGGGATCACTTTCTCTATCCATACTGCCGATAGAAATGCCCTTATTACCCCCCCAAATGATCCGGCGTACGAGTCTTTTCTGCTGACGGAAAAACCCGATATGGTTGACATTCAGGTTCAGATCTTTCCGGCACCTGAGGATTTTCCCAAAGAAATAGAGCTTCCCCGCCTGTTTGACGGCGACGGTGCCTGGCAGTTATTCGGCAACGAAAGCCAATACATGATTACCCTCAATCCGGATAAACAGACCGCACCGCTGTGGACCATAGCCGCTGACCCGGGTTTCACGCAGTTAACCGCAAATGGTAACCCGGCTCTCATCAAGCATTTGCATGGACGCCCGGCCATGCCCTGCCCGATCACCTATCCCCTGGACCAGGTTGTCCTGATCCATCATCTGGCAAAACGCCAGGGTATGATCGTCCACTGCGCCGGGCTTGACTGCCAGGGGCGGGGCATCATTTTTCCCGGACCGTCCGGTGCCGGTAAAAGTTCGGTTTCCCGATTGCTGCAGTCCGCCGAAAATGTGGTTTTACTCAGTGATGACAGGATGGTGATCAGAAAGGAAAACAACCGGTACCATATGTACGGCACGCCCTGGGCGGGAGATGCCAAAATTGCCGTAAACCGGAAATCGCGCCTGGACGCCATCTGTTTTTTAACCCACGCCGAAGATAACAGGTTGACGCCTCTGGCCCCAAATCAAGCCCTGAAACGTTTGCTGCCGGTGGCCTCTTTACCATGGTATGCCAAAGAGTTCCTGCCGCAGATACTCGACTTTTGTGGAGAAGTGTTACAGCAAGTCCCCACTTTCGATTTGCAGTTTTGTCTTAAAGATGACTTGACTGGTATCCTGGCTGATATTCTGCAAAGCGTATAATCGCGTAAGGAGAACTAAAGCCAGCAGATAAATTGAAACGGAACCCGATGCAATTGATCAGACGCCAATACCATCGTCTTTACAATGAGATCCTCTTTAAACGGGGTGTTAAATTCCATGGTACAGCCCTCTCAAGCTACCAGGATCTTGATATGTATGTGACCCAGGCGGCTTTTTCCCGTTTGCAGGGCCGGCAGCTGCCCAAAGCCTTGGACCGCCGGGGCGGTTTGCCATGGTTTGCCGACATCCGCAAAGCATCCCGGATGGCGCAAGGGAGTCACCCGCTTGTTCCGGGCAACTTCTGGGATCTGCTGATAAGCGGTCTGCCGGATCGCTTTTTCGAAGACCCCGCGCATGTTGCACATCATGTAGGTGTCGTTAACAACAGCTACGATAAGAACCATTTATCCTTCCTGCTGATGGAAATCCAATCGATCAGCGAACTTTTTAAAAGCGCCTATGCGGAAAATGCTCGCATTGACATCCATCGCTTGGAACCAATCGAGCAATCAAAACTGACGTACTGGGCCGGCCAATGGTCAAGGGCCAACGGAGACAGGTCAAACCTGAATCGGGAGAGGCAAATACACATTTTGGCTACGGCTTACCAGGACGAACCTGACCACCCGCGATTTCAAGAAGAGATCCTTTTGACGGCAGCCCTGCTTGACGATACGCCGGTTTGGCTGACCGAATTCAGGAAAGATAGAAGTGAAACCCTTTACCGGATAGCGCTGGTTGCCTTTCAGAAACCGTCTGCTCGCAAGAAAACACGTTTGGCTGCATATGCCGCCCGGGAGTTTGAATTGTTCTTAATTCACTTGAATAAAGCACGTCGCGATCTCTGCCTGGATTTCATCGGGTCTATCACCCCGGAAGCCGCAGTGATGGGGCACTCTTTGTTCCGCAGGTTGATATCTGAAAAAATAAAGGAGATAAGCGCCCTTTCACCGGCGGACTACGAGGCCTTGTATAGTAAGACCCAATCGTACCAATACCCTTCTTTTTCACGAATGGGAATCGTTACGCCAGGTGACATGCTCCGTGAGATCGGACAGCGCATAAAACGGAAACTCACTCGCCATGCACACCGAGACACATGAAACGCGCTTTGCCGGTAGTGAATCTACCGAGCTCTTTGCCGAGCTTCTGCAGTCCGGGGCAGCGGTACGTATCCAGGTGACTGGATCCAGCATGCGGCCGATAATCGACAGCGGCGACATGGTTTTAATCCGCAGGGTCTCAGCCTCCAATCTTCACCGGGGAGATATCGTCTGGTTCATCAATACGGACGGCAAGGTTATAGCTCACCGGATCTTGAGCAAACACTACCGCACCGGTAAGATTTATTTCCATACCAAGGGTGATGCCCAGGTGGAATACGACCCCTGGACGCCGGCCGAAAAGATTTTGGGTAAAATCTATAAAGTAGAGAAAAGCCGTCCAAACCGGCCCCCCAAAATCCTGAACCTCGAGACACCCGGTTGGCAAATCGGTGGGCGGTTGATCGCCCTTGTCCAGATAGTCATATCCAAAATGGTCCTGGCCGCCCGTTCCCGGCTTTACTAGAAAGGGTACTGTCACCAAGGCCGTAATAAAAAAGCAGGGCCTTAATCAGACCCTGCTTTAATTTTTTAGGCGAGAAAGTCGGTCTTGCTACTTGCGATTTTCCACCGACGCTCTGATGAATTCCCGGAACAATGGATGAGGCTTTCTGGGCCGTGATTTGAACTCGGGGTGAAACTGACAACCCAGAAACCAGGGGTGGTCGGAAATCTCGACAATTTCCACCAACTCCCGATCCGGAGAGGCGCCGCTGATGATCAGGCCGGCGGCTTCGAGTTTTTCCTTGAATTCGTTGTTGAATTCATAGCGGTGGCGGTGACGCTCCGAGATATCGTCTTCCTGGTAGGCCTCCCGGGCCAGGGTATTGGCTGCAAGCCGACAAGGATAGGCGCCCAGGCGCATGGTGGCGCCCTTTTCTGAGGAAACGTCCCTTTTCTGAATGGTATCGGTCTTTTCGTCGTACCACTCCGTCATCAGGTAGATCACCGGATAGGGGGTCGTTGGATCGAATTCAGCACTGTTGGCCTTGTCCATCCCGGCCTGGTGCCGCGCAAATTCAATAACCGCGATCTGCATGCCCAGACAAATACCGAAGTACGGCACCTTGTTTTCCCGCGCATACCGCGCCACGCAGACCTTACCCTCGATGCCGCGGGATCCGAACCCACCCGGCACCAGAATCCCGTCGGCGCTGCCCAGCATGTCGGCCACGTTGTCGGCAGTTATCTTTTCACTGTCGACAAACTCCAGGTTCACCCGGACGTCATTGCCCATTCCGCCGTGATAGAGGGCCTCGTTGAGGCTTTTGTAGGATTCAGTCAGATCCACATATTTGCCGACGATGGCAATGGTGACCTCACCGGCCGACTCTTTGAATTTCCGAACCACATCTTCCCAATCATCAAGCTTCGGTTCACGAGTCCAGATGTGCAGCAGCTCTTTAATCTTAGTGTCCAGTCCCTCTTTGTGGAAAATCAGCGGCACTTCATAGATGCAGTCCACGTCCTTGGCCGTGATGACGGCATCCTCGCCCACGTTACAGAAAAGGGCGATTTTAGCTTTGAGACTATCGGAAAGGTAACGGTCCGTGCGGCACAATAAAATATCAGGTTGAATACCAATGCTGCGTAGCTCTTTGACACTGTGCTGGGTAGGCTTGGTTTTGACTTCGCCCGCGGTGGCAATATACGGCACGAGCGTGAGGTGGATATAGAGCACGTTGTCCTTGCCGGCATCCGCCTTAAACTGCCGGATAGCCTCCAGGAAAGGCAAACTCTCAATATCACCGATCGTCCCGCCGATCTCGATGATGGCCACATCGACTTCACCATCCACAAGCTTGATGCTGTTCTTGATTTCGTCGGTGATATGGGGAATGACCTGGACGGTACCTCCCAGGTAATCCCCACGCCGCTCCTTGGTGATGACAGAGTGGTATATTTTACCGGTCGTAAAATTGTTGTCCTGGCCAAGCTGGGCGTGGGTAAAGCGCTCGTAGTGACCAAGGTCAAGATCGGTCTCGGAGCCGTCATCGGTGACAAACACCTCGCCATGCTGAAACGGATTCATGGTGCCCGGATCCACATTGATGTACGGATCGAGCTTCTGGATGGTGACCCGCAATCCGCTGCTCTCCAGAAGGGCCCCGATCGCGGCAGATGCGAGCCCTTTTCCCAATGATGAAAGAACGCCGCCCGTAACAAAGATGAATTTGGACTTGGATCCCATTTATGCTCCCCTCATAGAAATAGTGCTGTTATTTGAACCTCTTTTTAAAGCTGTCAATCGTATCCTGGACTTCATTCTCCCGTGGTTCGTCCTCCGGCTCCTGGGAACTGATAGCCTCGGCAAATTGCTGCTTCAGCGCCGGGATATCATAGACTTCCGAGGCGATAGCCTGTTCCGGTGAAACCAGCCTGACCTCAATCTGGCGCACCAGCATCTGATTTTCATAGAATTCAATTTTCCAGGGATACCAGCCGTCACCAATCGCCTGCCACTGCAGGTAACGGACTTCAAACTCACGGACCAGCGGCTCGTCGATCTTGATCAGCCAGCGCAGGGGACGGAAGGTCGCTTTGTCTACCCACACCTGGGAAACGGAATCATCGGGATACTGCGCGCCAATGATCAAGGCCAGCATTTCGTTGTACCGGCCCACACTGGTTATACGAGTATCGATGCCCTGTGCGACGAGGTGTTTTTCGAGCAGCGGCCGCGAGCGCATCAGGAGCAGGTCTTTATATTGGTCGAAGCGGCTCCCGATATCCGACACAATCCGGTTGTCAATCACCGTGAGAGCCGCCTCGCTGGCTGCGACATGGATCCGCTGGATCGACTCGGCGTTGATATCGGAACGAAACCTGGTGGGAAAACTGTATTGCACCGTTTCGGGCAAAACGATCGTGCCGCTCTGCGCGAACGGATCGAAAACAGTGAGGCGCTGGTTGATTTTGAGATGTTTGGTTTCACCCTGCTCTGCGGCCATGAGCTGGAGGATGTGGCCGCTTTTGAGGACATAGGCCTCAGCGGGAGCAGTTGGCAGGAGGTGGGTCAGGTATATGAAAAGAATGGTTGCATATTTCAGAGCGTCTTTCATATTCTTAGAAACTGATCGAAGCCTATCTTACCCATAAACTGCTCCCGGGTAAAGAGGCTTTTTAAAAGAGCCCCAATTTATTTTTTTCAAGGTGGATAGAATTTCATTTTCCGAAATAGATAGAGGCTATCAAAAAATAGGATTTTGGTTCAAGGTCAAGGCGGCCGCGAGGTTCCTACCGGAGGAATACTCGCGTATTTCGAGGATAGGAACCGAGCGCCCAACGCAGAGATTGGGCCAAAAGCCTTTTTTAAGATAGCCTCTACAGCAATTCCTCCGCAAATACAGCAGCCGGCCCCAACTCTTCTTCAATCCGGATCAGCTGGTTGTATTTGGCTACCCGGTCACTGCGCGACATGGATCCGGTCTTGATCTGACCCCCGTTTACCCCCACAACAAGGTCGGAAATAAAGGCATCCTCGGTCTCACCCGACCGGTGCGATATGACCGTGGTGTATCCGGCCTGCCGGGCCATCTCGATCGCATCCAGGGTTTCGGTCACCGTCCCGATCTGATTCAGCTTGATCAAAATGGAGTTGGCGATACCCCGCTCGATGCCTTTGGCCAGAATTTTCGGATTGGTAACAAATATATCGTCGCCCACGATCTGGATCGTGCTTTCCAGACGGTCGGTCATGCGTTCCCACCCCTCCCAGTCCTGTTCGGCCAGGCCGTCTTCGATGGACAAGATCGGGTATTTATCAATTAAATCGGCATAATAGTCGATCATCTCATCCGCGGTCATCTTGCGATTATCGGAACTCAGTATATATTTCCCCCGGCTGTAAAACTCACTGGCGGCGGCATCCATCGCCAGTCCAATGTCATGCCCCGGTTTATAGCCGGCATCTTTGATGGCACTGATGATATATTTGATGGCATCTTCATTGGATGCCAGGTCCGGAGCAAAACCGCCTTCATCCCCCACGGCCGTATTGAGCCCCTCGGCCTTGAGGATCTTTTTCAGGCTGTGAAAGGTCTCCGCGCCCATCTGGATGGCCTGGACAACCGATTTGGCGCCCACCGGGATAATCATGAACTCCTGGATATCCAGGTTGTTGGCCGCATGGGCACCCCCGTTGACGATATTCATCATCGGCAAAGGCAGGCAGCGGGCGTTCACACCGCCCAGATACCTGAACAGCGGTAGGCCGAATGCTTCGGCCGCCGCCCGGGCCGCAGCCATGGAAACGGCCAGAATGGCATTGGCGCCGAGCTTGCTTTTGTTTGGTGTGCCGTCCAGCTTGAGCATGGCCTGGTCAAGGGTGATCTGATCGGCAGCATCCATACCGAGAATGGCACCGGCGATGATTGCATTGACGTTTTTCACCGCGCCCAAGACACCCTTGCCGCCGTATCTTTTGCGTCGTTTGTCCCGCAGCTCCAGGGCTTCTCTTTTGCCGGTGGAAGCTCCGGAAGGCACCGCCGCTCTGCCCATGGCTCCACAGGCCAGGGTCACGTCCGCTTCAACGGTCGGATTGCCTCGTGAATCGATAATCTCCCGCGCCCGGACATCAATAATCTCAGTCATGGTGTGCCTCCCTGGCTTCCTTAAATTAACTATGTTTGGGGACTTTGAAAAATGCTCAATTTTGTTTCAGTCCAAGGCGGAGGAAGAATTTAACCTGAAGAATACATTGAGTATTTTGAGGTTTAAAATCTGAGTCCAACACCGAAATGGAATAAAAGGGGGTATTTTTCAAAGGCCTCATCTGCTTGACAATTTGGGCCCAGATGTTACTCTGCCTGCCAGTATCTGTCAAGACACAGTACCCTGAAAATACCGGTTATTATCCGGCCTGGAATCAATAACTGGGTTCAGTTCAGTCCCAGTTTGCGGGCCGCTGAAACAGCAACTAACTTCGTTTTCAATCTGGACGGAAAATCTGTTCAACCGGCCAGATGAGCATTCAGATTATGGCAAACCAGACAACTGATTTTTATTCGCAAGCGCAGCTGATAATTGCCGCGATCAGAATCCTGGAACACCAGCACGCAACCCCGCCCTCCGTGGAACAGGTATGCGAAACCCTGGCCTTCTCTATCGAACAGGGTCACCGGCTCTGCAACCGCCTCAAGGAAATGGGCATCATCGACATCACCAGTGGTGCCTTCGGCACGCGCCTCTTCGTGTTAGATCATATCAAAATTGAGGAAATCCCCAGAGGTGAGACCGGCAGCAGCATGGAAGCTGAACTGCGCAAATTCAAGGATTCCCAGAAGGGACTTGAAAAGAAAGTTGAGAACATAAAGGCCGAACAGGACAAAAAGAAGAAGGACCTGTTTGCAGATATCGAAAAGGCGTTTAAGAAAAAAACAAAAAAGTAAGGCCGCTATGCGCATGGCATAACGGCCTTGGTTCCATAAGTTTTGACTTTCCCGTCCTGTTATTTCTAAGCCAGCTAAAAATGGATTCCGGTCCAAGGTCAAGGCGGCCGAGAATATCAGACCAGAGGTGCCAGCGAAGCCAATGCCTTGCGTGGTAAATACAATCAGTATTGCGAGGATCTGGTCTTCTCGCCCAGCACCGAGATTGGGCCAGAAGCCTTTTTGAGTCGACTATTACTCAGCCCCGACTATAGTAACCTCTACACTTCGTTGACGGGGTTTGTTGTCGTGATTAATCACCACCACCTGTTGCCAGGTACCGAGCTTCAAACGGCCTTTGCGAATCGGCAGACTGATGGATGGCCCCAGTAGCGCGGCCTGGACATGGCTGTGCCCATTGCCGTCATGCCAGGCCTCTTCGTGGGCATAATAGATGCCCTGCGGCGCAATCCGATTGATCGCCTCTTTTAGGTCTTCGACGACTCCGGGCTCATACTCGATGGTCGTGATCGATCCGGTCGAGCCGACGATCGTGGCCCCCAGGTTGCCCTCCTTTATCTTTGACCTCGAGATCACTTGCGCGAATTCACCGGTAACGTCCACGATATCCGGCCCAGTGTCCAATCTCACTTTGATTGAATCTGTATAAACTATGGCTGGCTGCATTCCCCCCTCCATTAATTTAGAGCTAATGAATACAAAGCCATGCCTCGCGCAGAGACGCAAAGGCGCAGAGAAACCCATGATTAATTTTCCGCTACGCGGGATTGAACCAAAAAGTCTTTATGGCCTGAAAGTTGAAACGGTTTTTCGCATGATTGTACGACGAAATATTGTTTTTCTCTATGTCTCTGCGCGAGAATCATGCTTTTTTTGGTTTGAGTAGATTTTTTCTTAACACTTAAAACCTAACACCTAACACGGATGAATTCAGTGCTTTCCGAATTCATCCTTACTTCAAATCAATCTTCCAATTCCACCTTCCCGGACGCTTTTTCGTTTTTACCCCACGCGGTATAGGCTCTATGAGGTTGGCAAACATTTTATAGCCGGCTTTTTCCAACCCCCGGGCCTCGCTATGCAAATCGAGTTGCCAATTAGGGAAGATCCAATACTCGTCTTCATATCGAGCTGCCCAGCCTTGCTCACCCCTGGGGCTGGTAAAAGCGGAACCGATTTTCACATCATCGGCAATAATTCTGGAGACACACAGGGGCCAGTGTCCGGATATCACCATACCCAGCGGTAACGGGCTGTCGGCCGGCATCGCCAGATAATCTTTATGCCCCAGCTCCGGGCTCAAGAATGCACCGGTAAATCCCATCTCGGCCAGGCTTTTGAGGGCCAGTGGATTGGCAACATTGCAAAAGGGCCCTGCCCACAATGCGAGGCCTCTTTGCTTATTGAAAAGGGCGATCTGCCAAGGGGCATTCAAAACAAAGTTCCGGCAGCCTTTATTACTGGCAGAAGTAGCCAACCGCTGGAATGAATCTTCGTTTTGCGGCCAGATGACCGGCGGTAGCCAGCACCAGGCATTCTTTACTGATCCCTTCTTTAGTACTTTTAGATTTGAAGCGGACAGCCAGAATCCCAGGGAACCTGCTTTGCGGCCGCCTTTCAGGAAGCGATACACATCCAGGCGGACCGCCGCCCCGCGTTTTGGCCTTGAGGACGGCAATTTCAGGGAAAAGGCTGTCTCGCGGATCTTCACCGCTGGCAATTGGGAGCGTTCAACTTCCAGGTCGGCTATCATCTGATCGAGAGCCTTTTCGCGCCGGTCGGTAAGAAACACCGCGGTACCCCGGGCCGGAACTTTTTGAGTCGGCAGGTTGAGATAGAATTTTCCATTGCGGGGAACCGATTTCTTAACCCGAATAAGCGCGTGTCCTTTCTGATCTTCATAACCAACTCTGAGTGTATCCCCCGCCAAGAGTTCTTCCCGGGGGACCAAATAGGCTTTGCCCCGCGGCCCCTTGGTCTTGCCCAGCATGAATCCCGATCCGGTCTGACGAGCGGGGTTAAGCGGGTTTTGGGGTCTTTGCGGTAGAAAGCTGTAGTGTGTGCCGGGACGGCCGAGCGCCATCTCCAGAAGCTTCAGGGCAGCTCGCTTTGCTTGCGGATCGCTAAACTGATCCCGCAGCATCTGGTAGGCTTTCACCGTATAATAAACGTAGTGCGGCCCCTTTTTGCGCCCCTCGATCTTCCAGGTTCGTACTACTTGCGCGACCGATTTCAAGACCTTCACGAGGACATCCAGGCTCAGATCCTGACAGGAAAAATGGCGACCGCGTTCTGTCTTGTGCGCATATAAACGGCGGCAGGGTTGGACGCACCGGCCTCGCAGGCCGCTCTTGCCGCCCAGATAACTGCTCCAGTAGCATCTACCGGAAACACCATAGCACAGGGCCCCATGGATAAAAGCTTCCAATGCAAGTCCATCCGGACAGGCAGCAGCCATGGCCTTGATTTCATCGATATTTAATTCCCTGGGAATCACGACCCGATCAACGCCCTTGAGTTGCTTGCAGATGCTAAGCGCACTGCTGAAGGTAACATTTGCCAGGGTAGAGAGATGCAACTCACCCTGAAACCCAGCTTGCCGGGCCAATTGAATCATGGCCAGATCCTGGACTATCAGGGCATCCGGTCGCACCCATTTTGCCAACTGCACAACAGTCTTTCCGGCCCCTTCCAATTCAGAGCGTTTAACAAGGCTGTTAAAGGTCACATAAACGCGGATATCCCGGGTATGAGCCAGATCGATTAACCTGGCCAGTTCCTCCGGGGAGAAATTCTTGGCTTCCATGCGGGCGGAGAAGCTCTTCAGACCGCAATAGATTGCATCAGCTCCGGCAGCAACTGCAGCCAGAAAGGAGGCTCTATTACCGGCAGGGGCCAGAATTTCAGGGGACTGATCTTGTTTTTCTTTAATGCTCATATGAGATTATAAAGCATGGGCATTTAGATACCGTACCCTTTATGATTTTAGCAATCCTTGTCAGTATTGGTTGTATCTAAAAAGTAGTCATCCCGGCCCCTCAGCAAGTGCGGGATAAACTGCAGCCGGGATCTAATAGGAAATAAAGAGTTATATCAATACGGCACTATCGTCTGGCGATATGTTTGCAGGGGTTAAATGGATTTCACAGCTGGAACTTCCCGCAACTCAGGCTCAGGCGCCAATTCAATCGTCGGTAATATGGTAATAATGCCGGCAAAGAACCAAAACGGCTCCATAATGCGGACTATAATAAAGGTATTGGCACCAATGGAGTGAAACATCAAACCGACAAATCCAGCAATAAATCCAATGGTCAGACCCTGAAAATACCGGCTTTGCACCTGGCGTAGACTGTCAAAAGCGACTACGCCAATTGAAAACAAAAGATATAAAAAAGTACTTAAACCAACAATGCCGGTCTCGGCTAACACCCGCGGGAATTGGGCGTCGATAAAACCCCGCCCGGTAATCCCATACCCGAAGATAGGCTTTTTAACCCAGTCATCAAAAGCCTCTTTCCAGCTGATAATTCTGGCGGATGTGGATGTGTCCAGCCGAATGTCTCCCACTTCGATCTGCCCCGCCTCTTTAGCCTGTTTGAATGTAAAGGCAACTCGTTCTTTAACAGCCGTAGGTAACAAAAAGGGACTGAGGATGATGCCGAATATGACCAATGAGATGGCAATGAACCGTTTATTTGAAAACATTGCCAACGCAAATATGGCTGAAATAGCTGCCAGGTAGGAAGTACGCGATTGAGTAAAAAGCAAGGGCGGCAAAATAAAAATAACTAAAAGAATGAGGGCTTGTTTCTTTTTTGACCACTTTTCTTTCAAGATCAAGCCACCTGCTATCGCGCCAATGAATACCAGATACCCACCAAATGTATTCGGCTCGCCGACTTCCCCCTCAAAGGGTGCACTCACTCTGCCTCCTGCCGGAATCTGGGCAATGCCAATTAGCGTCGTGATAAAGCAGGTCAAGAAGAGAAAAAACACCAGGCGCCGCACTTGTTGTTCGGTTTCGAGGTGATTTACCAGCATGAAGAATACAATGAAATACTCGACATATTTCAAGACAAAGAAAAAACCCGTCTTCGCAGAGACACTGCCGGTAATAATACCGAAACCAGTGGAGAGTGCACAGGCGATAATATAATAAAGAATCGCACGGTTTAGGGGCGTTTTACGAAAGAGACCTAATTCCTTTAAAACCGCATTACGGGCGAACCAGCTGACCCCGATGACCACCAATAAGAAGTCTTCGAATCGCAATGTAACACCGCGTCCCAATGAGGCGCCCTTAGTTTCACCGGCAATAATTTCGGGCGATAACAGCATTGAGAAAATAAGTATATAGAGGCCGAAATCTACATTTACAAACGCAGCAATAAAAATCGCCACTGCAATTAAACTCCATAAAAGAACAGAAGATGTAAATTGCGTAGAAAGATATCCAATTAGGAGTGCCAGCGGTAGGAGTAAAAGGACTGTTAGGGGGGATTTCACTGTTTAGGATTAGCTGGCTCGTTGCTCTTCTTTTTCGTGGCCATAGTAGTACTGGGTGTGGTATTTGAAATAATCCGGGCCGGCTTCAGGTTTGACATTGTTCAAAATAACGCCGACTACCTTGCCGCCAACATTGTCCAGAGATGTCTTAGCCCGTTTTAAGACACCGCGTCCAATTTTTCCAACCGTATAGACTACGAGAACACCATCTACAAGCGTGGCAACCTCAGTTGCATCAGCTACCGGCAAAATTGGGGGTGCATCGATGAATACCATATCGTACTTGACGTGGGCCTCTTTTAGGAAGGTTTTGAATCGTTCCGACCGTAATATCTCGGTTGGATTGGGCGGATTGGTTCCTGCGGGGATGATATTGAGATTGTCCAGCCCTGGTGTCCGTAGAATTTCCTCGAGTTCAAAATCACCCAACATGACATCGGTAATGGTATGCCTGATTTCCTGCCAGGCATAGTTACCTAAGATATGATCGGTCAGGCCGGGGATGCGATTAAGGCCAAACATTTTATGAATAACCGGTTTTCTCAGGTCGGCTTCAACAAGCAGTACCTTTTTTCCCGCCTGGGCCATACTGAGGGCAAGATTTACGACATTAAAAGTTTTACCTTCCTGAACAAATGCACTTGTCACCAAAAAGGACTTACTCTTTTTATCAACCCGCATGAACTCTAAATTTGAGCGCAACGTCCTGAAAGCTTCCGCCGGAAGTGACTTGGGGTCATAATGGGCAATCAGATCAATTTTACGATCTTTTGCTGACAGTTTCTTTCTAACTCCTTTCTTGACTTTCTCATCTTTGCCCATAAAGGGAATAACGCCTAAAACTGGTACCTGCAGTAGATCCTCCACGTCCTCAATGGTTCCCATGGAGGTATCGAAGACTTCGAATCCAAAAGCAAAAATCATCCCGATAATCAACCCCATAATAACACCAGTCATAACTATCATGGTTTTAGAAGGAATATTAAAAGGGCTAGAGGGTATGAGCGCCGGCCGGACTATACTCACCTCTTCAATTCGACCCGACTCTGTAATCAGGGTTTCCTGATATTTGGTCTTAAGGTTCGAATAGAGGGCTTCGAGCATGGTCACTTCCCGTTGCAAACGTACCAACTGTAAGGCTTTTTCTGGTAGCCCCATGCTCTGGTTTCGTAGTTTATCCAATTGTACATCCAAGTCCTTTTCGCGAGCCTCGAGTTTTCCCAGCAGAACTTGCATCTCACTTCGCAGCTCTTTGATAATCGCCCGAATTTGATCGTTGATACCTATCACCTTAGGATGTTCATCCGTAAAATTCATTCTAAGGGTTTCACGTTCGATCAGCAAATCTCCAAGTTTCGACCGTAATGAATACAAGGGGGAATCAGGATCCGGTGAGAATTGCAGACGGTCAGTGGACATTTCTCCATCGGTAGTGGATTTTTTAAAGAAACGAAACTGAGTCTCTATCTCATCCTGCTGTTTCCTGATCTTATCGTATTCAATTTCGGTGTTATTTAGGCGTGTGAGGATATTATGCGTCTGGGCATCCATCGAAATCAAAGCATATCCTTCCCTGAATGATTGGAGTTTGTTTTCCGCCGCCTTCAGATCCTGGTGGGTCTTGCTTAATTGTTCTTCAATGAATGCCTTGGTTTCGGTTGTTTTGCGGTTTTTTTCCTGTATATTGTAAGCCTTATAAGAACGCGCGACGGTATTCGCAATCTGGGCAGCCTCAGTAGGTTTTCTGGACACCGCGGTAATATTTATAATATTGGTGCCTTCTTCACGGATGGCCTCGACCTTTGATTGCAACCCTTTTATAATCGCCAGGTCTTTTTTACTTTTTCGAATTTCATCCAGTGGCATCTCTTTTTTTAGAAGCCCAAGAGCCTTGGCTGTTTCGACCATAACCGGATAACTGGTGACAATGTATGCATGTGTGACCAGATTTTCTCCCTGAGCCCAAAAATTGCCAGTCAAAATAGCCGCTAGGTTGGTCAACCTCTCAATCTTGACAGCCGCAGATGTGGAATAGAGCGGGGTCGGTTCCTTTAGTTTGGCAAATCCGTAACTAAAAATCCCGACCATGATGACCATCAGGACTATGATAGCCTTCCTTTTTTTTATGATTCGCCAGTAATCTCTTAGATCTACGTCATATTGGGCCATATCAGTCTAACCTATTGCCTCAACCGCTCCATAGCAGCATCGAAATCCTCTATGTCGCGGGCAATCCGACCTGGGATGTATATGAGTTCAAGAAGCGGCTGAATCCGCTGTACGAATCTGTTAACACTCCCCATTGCACTCCGGGGCACATACACGAGATCACCGTTGATCAAATCAACATTCTGGGTATAGTCTCCCTCTTCAACCAGCTTTTCATAATTCGCCAAGATTACCTCTGGTTGGGAAATGTCTCCTCTTACGATGCGTGTGTCTTCCTCGTGGGCGAAGACGGTGACTCCGCCGGCCTGGGCAACAGCATCGAACATACTGAGCTTACCCCCTTTGAAGGTAACGATCCCCGGCTTTTTGACCTCCCCGAACACATATACCCGGTTGTCCTCCTTGGTCACCTGGGGGACATAAATCACGTCTTCATTATCAACTGGTATATTTTGGCTTTGGTCACCTTCCAGCATGGTTTTAAAAAGGTTCAGGGTCGTACTCTTACCATCCTTGCTGCGCAGTTTTATATCCCCGAGATTGGCATCCAGCCTGGGGCCGCCGGCTATGGTAATGGCTTCCAGGACAGTAGTCCGCCCAGATAAGAAGTACCGACCCGGCCCACTCCTATCCGATGTAATTATGGCACCCAAAACCATCACGGAATGGCTTTGATATTTCTTAACCCTCACATCAATGCTCGGCTTTTTTATGTAACGCGCCATCAAGCTTGTGATTTTATCATCTAATTGTCTTTCAGTTAAACCGGCCACATCGAGATCGTTTATGAAACCGATGGAAATCTTGCCATCCGCAGTGACTCTAACTTCTTCCTTTTTGGCTTCCACGCCCTGCCAATTGGTGATTTCAAGAATGTCCATGGGGCCAATCTTGTATTCCGGGCTGCCGTCCACCGTGATGAACACCTGGTTTTCCTGAACAAGCTCTTGTTTTGGCTTCTGAACTGGGCCTTTGATTTTTTCTTTAGTGCGAATTTCCCGAGTTGCCAGAACTCCCTGCCGAACACTCCATATTTTAATACCGTCTCCAAAGCTAGCGGCAAAAATGTCCTTATAGCCGTCTTTGTCAAAATCTGCGGTAGTCAGGTCATAATAAATACCGGTTTTGGGTAGCGGGGCAGTCACGCTACGCAAGATCCCCCCGGAAGAAAACTCCCACATTTTCATACCTTTGTCTTCAGGTGAACCAGCCAAAATTTCCGTTTGACCGTCATTGTCCACATCCAACAACACTGCCTGCCAATAGCTGTTGGGTTTTCTCATCTTATCGAAAGTAATGCCCTCATCGTTGCCAGGACCTTTCAAAGTAATATCAGCCCGGTCCGCCCCACCAGTTTCAGCAAAACCACCCTGGCCATCACCAGTAAATACCCGCACTCCATTTCGATAGCTGCCGGCAATAATGTCAAGATTGCCATCGCCATTTATATCCCCTGGGGTGAGCCGGTAAAAACTACCCTTGCTGATGACCTCGGTCGCTCGCCACCCACCGGCACCCTCGCCCAGCCAGACACGTAAAGCGCCGTAGGTGCCCCAGCCGGCTCCGGCGATATCCAGGCGGCTATCGCCGTTGAAGTCCGCCACAATGGCATCCATATATTTCCCGGTAATGGTGGGACCGGCCTCGAACTTCCAATCGCCTTTGCCATTGCCCAGCCACAATTGTATACCGCCATGAAAGTCTGTCGTACTATTGGCGGCAACAATGTCAATGTGTCCATCCATGTTGATATCAGCAGCACGCACACTCTAGTATTCGTTGATGCTGGTTGGTGCTTCACCGCGAATCCAATTGCCATCCTTGCTGTTAATCCAGACCATGACGCCGGAAATCTCCTGGTGGACAGCCAGGATTAGATCTTTTAGGCCATCTTCATTTACATCCGCGGCGGCAACCGAATGGATATCGGCTTTAAATGGTAAATGAACAGGTTTATCCACATACCCGCCTGCCTGACCATACCAGATAGCAACCGACGGTCGCCCTACAACGCCGCCCACAATATCCAGGTGACCGTCACTGTTCAGGTCCGCTACTGCCAACGTCCTATATTTCCCCGAAAGCGCGATGCTTCCGCCAACCGTCGGATCCGAGACTGTGGGCTTAGTTGATTGAGGAGCTTTCTTATCTGCTGTTTGACATCCATACAAAAAAGATACTGAAATGAACAAGCAGAGGACGATTGGTTTTTTCAGGTTGATCATATTGAGCTCATTTTTCCTGCTAGAAATTTTTCATAGGGTAAGAAATCTGCATGCCGTTTTTTGTCAATACTCAATATCCTTAATCGCTTCCAGCATTATCGGTCTGGTAATTGTACGCGCATTTTTCATCATCCCAATCAGCAGGCCCCGCTCACAGACATTATTGATTTTAAGCGGTATGCCTTGAGAAAACTTATACAAAGGATCTAATGCTGATTTGGTGAAGATACCCCGTTGGGCCCCGCATTCTTTCAATCGGTAGACAACATAGCGGGCGGTATCAGTGAAACTCAAAGGCTTTAAGTCATAGCGGATGGCAATTCTTTCTTTTAGCGGTTTCATAGAAGCCAGGTTGGTTGCCAGGTCTGGTTGCCCCATGATCACCAAGGTGATCAAAAACTCGCCGCTATACTGCAAATTGAGCATCATACGAAGTTCTTCGAGGATAACATGATCTTTGATGAGATGGGCTTCATCGATGATAAGAATGGTATTTACATCATTGCTGGCGTTTTGTTTCAATCTTTCGGTTAAACGATTTAAGAGGACCGCTTTAGAATCGTCCGCACTCGTTTCCCCGAGATGAGATAGGATTGCTCGATAGAAATCAATCGGCGTCAGGGTCGGGTTCACAATGGTAACGACTTCAAAGCCATCATTGTTCAGATAATCATAGAGGACGCGGCTAATTGTCGTTTTGCCCGACCCAACTTCACCAGTCAAAACTGCCAGACCCTTTTTATGCTCGACCGCATAAACCATTCTTACAAGCGCCTCCTCGTGTTGGGGGGACTCGTAAAACAGGTCTTGTGACGGGACATTTTCAAAGGGTGGTTTGGTAAGACCCCAGTATGAAGTGTACATTGCTTACGTTACCTATTGCATTAGGTACAATAAACTGACGGAAATTATCGCTCTACAACCGTGCTTTCGAATCCCGCGTCCAGTAAGGCAGCAGACTGGGTTTCAGCCCCCTTACGTGTAAAAAAAGCACCCACAAAAAGATGAGCGACATTATCATCATCCACTATAGAGTAGGTCGAATAACCCTGGGTTGATAGCTCCTTGATTTCCTTCTCCATATCCTGCCGATTGGAAAAACCACCAATCCATGCGGCGAATCGGGTCGACTTCGGCAAAGCGCCGGGCCAATTATTTTGCTCAATGATTAACTGGGCTTGTTGCATATCCGGGTAAAAGCCATTGAACACCCGGTACCAAATCCCATCAGTCCCCAGGTCAACCTTTACCCAGTAGGGATCTATGCCTTTAGTCTTAAGTTCATTGATCAATCGTTCCACGCTGGAGGCCTGCTTGAATGATGCCAACAAAATTGAATAGGGATATCGAGCTGAATCAGGTGGCCCGATCTCTTTTAAAGAAACATCTGCAGGCTGTTTCATTTTATTGGCAGGGTTATTCGGATCAGTACTAGCTCCGATCTTTACTTCTTTTTCAATAGTGCCTGATTCCTGCCTTATACTTTTATCAGCATTCTTCTGGGTTTCGGGAGAAAGCGTTGTTTGGGCTGGTTTTTCATAAAGTGCAGCTACCGTTTTGGGGGGCGCCGGCGTGCTGTCGGGAACCTGTTGTTTTTGGTTCGTCTCCAAAGGGGGACGCGCTGGGTCTGGTGAAGGGTCCCTTTCCCTAGTGACCTTAGACTGGGGCGTCTCTTCGGAGCGTGGCACGGTTTGTTCAATTTCCCGATTCTGCCCATTAACGGATTCGTCTGCTAAAAACTGCCAGACCCCACCAGCCACTAAAAAGAGTACTGCCAAGACCAATAGGGCTCTCTTTGCTAAAGGACTTTTAGGCTTGGCGGCACGCGTTTTAGTAGGGCGGGGAACTTCTTTCTGATCGAACTGCTTTTTTGTTACTGTATCCTGGATCTGCGGTTGTGCATCGGATTCGGGCTCCTCTTTAGTTGAATCTGGTGTTTTTTGCCCTTTTTTAGTCACAAGGTAAGAGGCTTCCGATAGCTCAATCAACTCCTGTTCCGACACCGAATCCGTTATATAGAGCAGGGAATGTTCCGGAAGGTTGATATACCTTTCCGTCAGCACTCGTTTGCTCTGCGAATCATAAATAATTTGTACTTTTGGCCGCATGGGTTGATCCGGGTAGGTCTGTACTACCCTACCGATGGCCCCTGAGTTCAGCCGAACATAACTGTTCAAAGGAAATATGGAAAACGTATTCAATAGCGCCTTAAGGAATCTTTGTTGAAAACTGTCCTTCCCGGTTTTAATGATCTCTTTGACTGCGTAGAAATGGAGGATCTTCTCTCTTTGGGGCCGCGAATGGATCAACGCCTCGTAAATATCGACAAGACCGATGATTTGAGCATACTCATTGATTTCATCGGCCTGAAGCCCGTGAGGATAACCACTGCCGTCTATACGCTCGTGAATCTGCAGGGTACACTCAGCCAGGTAGGCGTAATCGTTATTGAATACTTGCAGGATATCGTATCCGTAACTCGGTCTTTCTTTGAAAAGTAAAAACTCATCGTCGGTAAGGTCTTGTTTGTAGACCAGGTCTGCTGGAATCTTCGCCATCCCGATATCGTGCAACAAACCCACCATGCCAATCTCAACCTGGCGCGTTTTGGAAAAACCAAGATTTTCAGCCATCTTAATGGCATAGATGGCGACATTCACGGACGGACTGATCATCAGATCATAAGCGTCTTCATCGTGAATGGCTTTCAGGAACAACGCATCGATCGGCGTGCGGGTATCAACGATCTTTTCAAGTATTTTAATTCCGGGCTGCAGCGCAAAAGGCTTGTCCTGCTTAACGGCATCGAAGGCCATGCGAAGGTAATCTGTTGCCTGGGTATAGAGTGCGTTGCGCTCTTCGGCATTCGCTTGCGGGCTGGGGGATACCTGCTCTCTTCCCGTGTCAACCTTACCTCGGCGCCGCGAAGGCAGTTTGCTTAGTTTCAAACTACCCGCCCCGATATCGGCTTGCCCGCCTCCGCTAGGCCGAGATCGTTTGCCACGCCTCATTATTTTGCTAAATTCAACCATGAGCAAGCCCAATAATTATATATAATTTAGCTATAATTTCTATCATTATGTGTATTCACAACCACTGTCAACAACAATTCAGCAAAAGTGCTCTTATTCCAGTATTTTTGTATGTAATCGGCCAAATTATTAGCATATTTGGTGCCAAATGGCAGAATCATTGTTCAGAATTAACCGAAACCATCTAGATAGCTGTCGACCTACTCCCCAACTCCTTACATACCGATTTATGCCGTGCTTGAGCATCTATTGGGATCAACTAAACTGATCGATACACATGTCGCTGCCGGTAAAAATATAGGAATTATTTGTAGATGCGGAACTTTATCCGGTTTTCGGTCAGAGCATAATTTGCCTGACTCGGATGATTGAACCACCGGCAAGACTGATGACCAATGAATTATATGCAGATGACGGCTAACATCCGGCTGAAAAATACATTGGTACCGATTTGAGGCTGATCGCTACAACCAATGTAGCTGTATGCCCATTAAATTGTTGAAAACCAAAATCTATTACATCTCGGATAGTTACTGCTGCAGACATTGTAGGCAAATTTAAAATGGCACAATATTATTTACAATTGTTTCTTTTTGATATCTCGGCATGTCTGCGTCCTATTCTTTCCAAGACAGTGACCATGATGACCATGAAAACCGCCTGACATAATAGTAACACCGCATCTCGAGTGGTGGCATTTCTTAAAACCACGACACTTATTCCAAAACAGATTGTAAGCAAGTAGATGAAAAATACGCTGCGCCTATGGCTTCCCAAAATCTGGGCCATCCGGTGATGCAAATGATCGCGTCCAACATATTCGATCCACTCTTTGAACGTAGTGACTTTGCCGGTGGCAATCCGGTCAATGGTGATATGCACCATATCAAAAATAAGCACCCAGAATATCAGCAGTGGTGAAACCGCCGCAATCACAGAATTATTTAAATCCCACTCGCCATATACAGCAACGCAGGCCAATATAAACCCTATAACCGTACTGCCGGCATCGCCCAAAAATATCGTAGCCTTTTCATTTCTCAGCAAATTATAGGGTAAGAAACCCAGACAGCTACCCACTACGGCCACCGCGATCCAGCCAAGAAAAGGCTGGTTCGTCTGGAAAGCAACGACCCCCAGGAAAAAGGCGATAATCAAGCCCAAACCAGACGCCATGCCGTCCATGCCGTCAAAAAAATTAAACGCATTGGTGATACCCAATATCCATAAAATGGTTAGGATACCATTGGAAATATCGGAGGTTACGCCCAGACTCTCTGGTAATACCCTCAGTACTATACCCTGAAACATGACGCAGCCGACTGCTACAAGTTGAGCAAGTAATTTCACCGCTGCATTCACATCTCTGACATCGTCAACGACGCCAGTAATGAATACCAAAGAAGCCCCTACTAGTATCGCCGTTAGCTCAGGCGAGAAAATTCCGTTCACCAATATGGCCAGCAAAAAAGCCAGGAATACTGCCCCCCCACCGAGCAAGGGCGTTGCCTTCCCATGTCTTTTTCTATCGTCCGGGATGTCCATGGCCCCGATTTTAGGGGCCATCCACCTGAAGAAAGGTGTCAAACAGAAAGAGAAAGAGAAGGAGAGTGCCCACATATAGACCCATCGCAATCCGTAAAAACTAAACTGTTGCCGAACAGATGGGATGATTAAAACAAAAACAATGATCAGCATCGGTATGAGATATCGCCGCCAGATACCCTGCTTTTTATGAATTCCAGTCATGTTGGAAAGCCTCGAAAATGTCAAAGAATGACATTTTCTCGTGTGTTAGGTTTTAAGTGTTAAGGTTTATGTATTATATCCTGTGGATATTTCGGCTACTGCTTTTACAATCCTTTCGACATCGCTATCTGATAGGCTCGGATAAATTGGAATAGATAGTGTCTGGGAATAGGCCGCGTCCGAGTTAGGGCATTCGCTTCTTTCAAGGTATTGATGCAATGGTTTGAAGACGGGTTTGGCACAAGCAATTCCAGCAGCTTGCATCTGATCAATCCAACCATCTACATTCCGCCCTACATTCAGGTTATAGCGATAATATATGTGACCTGCATCTTTGGGAGGGAGACCTAACGGCAATTTTTCGAACGCCTGATGGTACTTTGCAGCGATTCTTCGACGGTGGGCAATGAAATCATCGAGACGATCAAGCTGCCTCCTACCCATGGCGGCCTGGAGGTCAGTCATTTTATAATTGTATCGTTCGGTATATTCTGCCTGGTTATCATATTCTCTGTCATCCTTGACTCTCTTAATTAATTCTTTCTCATTGGACAACACCATTCCACCCTCACCGCAGGTCATCATTTTGGTGGCATAAAATGAATAAATGCCAATCCGGCCAAGAGTGCCGGCCATATCCCCATTACGGGATGCACCAACGGATTGAGCACAATCCTCGATTAAAGGAACCCCTAGCATGTTCAATTCGGTCATGTCAGACATAAGACCGAACATGTGCGGCACAATAATAGCTTTTGTATTTGGCGTTAACTTGGCAGCGACATCCTGCGGGTCCATATTCAGGGTAGTGGGATTGATATCAGCTATAATCGCCTTCGCACCGGTATAGTTGACAGCGTTCAATAGGGCCGTGCAGACATAGCTAGGCAGAACCACCGCGGCACCATTGGAAATACCCAGAGAAAGCAAAGATAGATGCAAAGCCGCTGTCCCGGAGCTTACCGCCGCAGCATACTTAACTCCCATTCTTTTTGCGAATTCTCTCTCAAAGGCGACGACCTGCTCTCCCTGAGCAATCTGCCCAGATGCAATCACCTTTGAGACTGCGTTTACTTCTGCTTGCCCAATTGTCGGCCGTGAATGAGGGATGATGGGTTTTTTCATGAAATTATGAATTCTATATTAAGCAGAACAGTTGTAGGGGATCTCTGTGCTTCTTGCTTCAAGCATAGTGCGGAGAGCACAAAGCAAGTGGAAAACAAACGAATGGGGCAAATGATTGTGAGTAAATGGCGATATTATACTTTATACGGTTCTCTAAAAAGCTCCAGTTGGCATAAAGTACTCGGATATAGGGTCCATATCCCAAGTAATGTTATTCCAAGTAATCTTGGATGATCTCACGGCCTGCTGGACGATACGCATAA
>Ga0126333_1000029_pt1 | contig 52295 bp, 44 predicted proteins | sample InaspJWI54metaG_FD_94488 | JGI IMG/M metagenome (GOLD analysis project Ga0126333, IMG submission 94488) | Marine gutless worms symbiont microbial communities from Oahu, Hawaii - Inanidrilus sp. 2 OAHU.JWI-54 metaG | ecosystem: Host-associated > Annelida > Digestive system > Unclassified | place...
ACATCACACATTTTTATAATCGAAAACGTTTACACTCAGCATTGGCATATTATACGCCAGTTGAATTTGAGCAGCAGGCAGGCTAATACGAATATACAGTCCACTTTTTGTGGGGAACATCACTACCGAGTAGATATAACTATGCCGAAGCATACCTTACGTTGAGATGTAACCTGGGGTGTTCTTATTGCATCAACAGCAAGTCTGGAAAGGTGAAAAGAGATAGAGAGGAACTCTCTGCGGAGCAATGGGCTGAAGGACTGAACAGACTTAATTTAAATGATATACCATTAACTTTCGGCGGAGGTGAACCAACGCTCCATAAGGAATTTTATAAACTTCTTAGACTTCTCCGAACCGATATAGACATCGACCTGCTTACCAATCTCGAGTTCGATATTGAAAAATTTATTCGCAGGATCGATCCCAGACGATTTAACAGTACCAAGACGCCGGCGTATAAATCGATCAGGGTAAGTTTTCACTCGGAAAAAATGAAGCGCGAAGAGCTGATCGCTAAAACAAAACGAATGCAGAATGCGGGTTTTAACATTGGGCTTTTCGGGCTAAACCACCCCCGGTGCATTGAAGAAAATATGTATATGACAGAACTCGCTCGTGAAAACATGATTTTCTTCTTTGTAAAAGACTTCCTGGGTGAATACAATGGAGAGCTCTTCGGACATTATAAATATCCTAAAGCGCTTGATAATCATCCCAAAAAAGCAGAATGTAGAACCCGGGAGTTCCTGATAGGACCGGAAGGAAATATTTACAGATGTCACCGGGATCTATATCTGGTTAAAAACGCCGTGGGAAATATTACTGATCCGGATCTGGAAATTGAAGACGACTTCCGACCTTGCAACGATTATGGGGAATGCAATCCCTGTGATGTAAAATTAAAGACAAACCGTTTCCTACAGATGGGGAACTGCTCGGTGGAAATCAGGGAAAAAGCGATTAATGCTTAGTAAAGAAATTGACAACCAAAAATTAATATATCATCCAGAAAGTGTTGCCCATTGGATGAAGAGGGGCGACTGCTTCCCAGTTTACGTAGAAATCGGTTTAACAGATAGTTGTAACCACAGGTGTATCTACTGTGCCTTGGACTGGCTTAACAAAGATGGTTTAAAGATTGAAAAAGATATAATGCTCAGAGCACTGAAAGATATGGCCAGCAACGGTGTAAAATCTGTCATGTTCGCCGGAGAGGGCGACCGCTGCTCCATGGGGACATATCAGGTTTTGTCAGGCACGCTAAGGATAACGGGTTGGCGGTTGCAATTACAACAAACGGTGTTTTATTCAACAGGCTAAAAGCAGAAGAATGTCTTCCCTATTTATCTTGGATAAGATTCAGCGTTGACGCTGGCGATCCTGAAGTATACGCCAGTGTGCACCGCACAAAGCAGGAAGATCTTGAGCGAGTAGTGCTGAATATAAAAAACAGCTCTGAGATAAAGAAAAAAAATGGGTTCAATGTCGATATCGGCGTGCAGGCATTGTTAATTCCGCACACCATTGATCATATTATATCGCTTGCTGAAAAAGTAAGAGAAGCTGGCGCGGATAACCTTCAGGTAAAACCTTATTCACAGCATCCCAATAGCAAGAACAGCTTCTCTTTAAAACGGGACTTTACCGGCTTGGAAAAAGAGCTTAAAACTCTTGAGACAGATGATTTCAGGATATTCTTTCGAAAAAACACGATAAAGCGGATATTAACGGGTGCCGCTTATGACCGCTGCCACGGTCTTCCTTTTTTCGCGTTAATAACAGCCGCCGGATATGTCGTTCCCTGTAACATTTTCTATGAACGGTCTGATTATTTTTACGGGAACTTATATAAGGAGACGTTCCATGATATCTGGACCGGCAGCCGCCGAAAAAAAGTCCTGAAGGAAATGGCTGAACAGAATATGAACGAATGCCGCCCTGGCTGCAGGCTTGATCCGATTAACCGATATCTCCATCGGTTGAAACACCCTGAACAGGGGGATGTTTTTATTTAGGTGACCTGAATGACCAACAGGAAGATCACATCTGCAGACCTTATTAAATTTGAAAAGAGGATCGTTGATCTGTTTGAAAAGGCGAAGATCCCCCACCCGATACATTTATCTGGGGGAAATGAAAAACAGCTGATCAATATTTTCCGCAAAATAAACTCCGGGGACTATGTTTTTTCCACGCATAGAAACCACTATCATTATCTTCTAGCTGGCGGCTCCCAGGACGACCTTGAAAGGATGATTCTTGAAGGCCGCAGCATGCATATCATGGACAGAAGAATAAATTTCTTTGCTTCAGCGATCGTCGCAGGGACCCCGGCCATCGCCACCGGTGTAGCTCTCGCGCTAAAAAGACAGGTCAGCTCTAAAAAGGTCTGGTGTTTTGTCGGCGACGGGGCAGAAGACGAAGGGCACTTTTATGAGGCAGTCCGATATGTGGATGGCAACAAGCTCCCGTGTACATTCGTTCTAGAAGACAATGACAGGTCGGTTGAAACCCCGAAGTCTAAACGCCATGGAAGCTCTGAAATAAAATGGCCGGGGTGCGTCATCAGGTATGAATATACGCCGACCTATCTTCATGTGGGAACCGGGACCGGCAACATTATTGATTTTTCCGGGAAAAAAATTGAAGAGACAAGTTTTTAAAGCTAGATTAGAAATGGTTCAATAAATGAAATATAAAACCGCCGTCAAACAATCAATGGCAAAACTCGCGCAGGACCGCAATACCGTTTTCATAGGATACAATATTTTATACGGGTCAAAGGCATATGACACATTGAGCGACGTTCCTGTAGAAATGTGTATTGAAACACCTGTAGCCGAAAATTTAATGGCCGGTCTGGCCACAGGTATGGCGCTTGCCGGATTCAGGCCGGTCCTTTTTTTTGAAAGGCACGATTTTATTTTAAACGCCTTGGACTGTGTTGTTAATCATTTGGACAAGCTTGAGACACTGTCATACAAAGAATACAGTGCTCCGGTTATCATCAGGGCGATTGTGGGCGCAAGTGAACCACTTGACCCGGGGCCCCAGCATGTTCAGGATTTCTCTGAAATTTTTAAAGCACTACTTACCTTCCCGGTTATGGATCTAAAAACACCGCGTGAAGTTATCGACGGCTATAACGAGGCAGCATCTCTTAAATCCCCGGTCATGCTGATTGAGAGAAGAGATTTATATGATTCAGAATAAAAATTTGATTTTGGATGGCACCAAGACAGGCTAGCAGCCTGGCTGGCAGGCGAGAGAATAGCGCCCATAACGATTGACTGTGCCCTGACAAGGGCTTGCAATTTACGATGTGTATATTGTTACGGCCAGCTTCAGGCAAACGACGAACTAAGGATTACCCGTGATGTCATATACCGCTTCCTTGATGATGCTGCCGAAATCGGAGTTAAAGCGATAAGTTTTGTGAGCGATGGCGAAAGTACCTGCTCTCCTCATCTATACGATGCTATACGGCGTGGAAATGAAAACGGACTTGACATCGCTCTCGGTACAAACGGAATTCTTCTGAAACCCGAAATGTTACCTGAGATGCTACCGGCCCTGACCTACCTGCGGTTTAATATTTCAGCCGGTGATCCTCATAGATACGCCCAAATCCATGGCTGCGCTGATAGCATGTTTGATAAGGCATGCGAGATCATCAAAGAAAGTGTAAAAGTAAAAAGTGAACTTAAGCTGGAGACAATGATAGGCCTGCAGATGGTATTAATGCCCGAGTTTGAGGATCAGGTTATTCCGCTTGCCAAGCTGGGCCGAAATCTTCAGGCCGACTATCTGGTTATTAAACATTGCAGTGACGATGAAAACGGTAGCCTGGGGGTTAAATATGACAAATATTTTGAGCTGGAGGATCTTCTGAAAGAGGCTGAAACATTGTCTGATGACCAATACCTCGTTAGGGCAAAATGGTCCAAAATTCTGAGCCAGGGGAAAAGAAAATATTCTCAATGCTACGGCCCCGCTTTTATCATGCAGTTTTCCGGATCAGGCCTGGTTGCTCCCTGCGGTATGCTTTTCAATAACAATTACAACAGGTTCCATATAGGAAACATCGCCGAGACATCGTTTAAAGAAATTTGGCAGAGTCAGCGGTATCAAGATGTGCTGAATGATATCTCTTCTGAAAACTTTGATGCCAAAACAATGTGCGGGACACTATGCCTGCAGCATAAAGTAAATGAATATTTGTGGGACTTGAAACAGGAAGGCAAAAAGTTTGAATCGCCAACAGCGCAAAAGCCTTTTGGCGTGAATTTCGTTTGAGGGTTAAACTGCGTAAGTTAAAATTTGACGCTACCCCAAATTATTTTTTTCTGTCCCGACCGAAGATAACGTAATGAGAAGCATTAAGATTTAAGGGTGTCTGCGATATAGGGAATACACTACGCAATGGACGTCGCCATCATAACCGGTTCATCTGGCCTGATCGGGTCGGAATCATCGTATTTTTTTTCTGATAAGGGGTTCGCCGTTGTTGGAATCGACAACAATATGCGGGAATATTTTTTCGGGCCAGAGGCCTCTACCATCTGGAATCGGGACCAATTGAAAGAGAAAATTCCGGGGTACAAGCACATCGACAGTGATATCAGAGATGCCAAGGCCATGGAGAGAATATTCAGTGAATATGGGAAGGATATTCGGCTGATCATACACGCCGCTGCCCAGCCGTCTCACGATTGGGCGGTGCAAGAGCCGTTTACCGACTTCACGGTGAATGCAAACGGGACGCTCGTGCTGCTGGAAATGACCCGCAAATACTGCCCTGAGGCAGCGTTTGTCTTCATCTCCACAAACAAGGTATATGGCGATACTTCCAATTTTCTGGATCTTGTTGAATTGGAAACCCGCTGGGAGCTGAATTCAAGCCACCCCTTCGCGGAAAATGGTATCGATGAAACCATGAGCATCGATGCCTCCAAGCACAGTTTGTTTGGTGCCTCGAAGGCTGCTGCGGACATACTGGTCCAGGAGTACGGCAAGTATTTCGGCATGAACACGGTATGCTTTAGGGGCGGGTGCCTCACCGGACCGAACCACTCCGGAGCTCAGCTTCACGGGTTTCTCGCGTATTTAATGAAGTGCGCAATTGCCGGATCACCTTATTCCGTGCTTGGCTATAAAGGGAAACAGGTGCGAGACAATATTCACAGCTATGACCTTATCAACATGTTCTGGAATTATTATCAGAACCCCCGGCCGGGGGAGGTTTACAATGCCGGCAGCAGCAGACACTCCAACTGTTCGATGCTGGAAGCTATCGACCTGTGTGAAAATGCTTCTGGAAAAAAGCTGAACTGGTCTTATATCGCTGATAACCGCATAGGCGACCACATCTGGTGGATCAGTGATGTGTCAAAGTTCAAGAACCATTATCCAGATTGGGATTTCACCTATGCCATGGATGCGATTATAGGCGAATTATACGAAGGGATTTCTAAACGAATATAGAAATAGCCGCCAGGATTAATCAAGGTGAGAGCTGGCGGTTACAGGGTGCATGAATAAAGGTGTAAGCCAAAAGGTATAGGGGTTAGGGTTTAGCCAACAGCCATCAGCTATAGGCTTGCCAGTAAAAACTGAATTTGATCATTGGACTCAATGGGATTGTTGTAAATAATGAGCAGCAATAAAAAAATTCTCGTCACCGGCGGAGCCGGCTTTGTCGGCTCAACCCTTGCGATGAGGTTAAAAACGGATGACCCCTCTATTCATGTCACCGCCATCGACAACTTGAGGCGACGGGGCTCGGAATTCAATGTCCGGCGACTGAAGGTACATGGCGTTCACTTTATCCACGGAGATATCCGCCAGCCTGCTGACCTGGAAGATACAGGCCATTTCGACGTACTGATCGAATGTTCTGCCGAACCGTCTGTTCTGGCTGGCTATTCATCATCCCATAAATACCTGATCGACACGAACTTGAACGGCACCGTCAATTGTCTCGATGCCTGCAAAAAGAACAATGCCGCGATTTTGTTTCTTTCCACAAGCCGGGTGTACCCTTATAAAGAAATCAATGAACTGAAGTATCAGGTGAACGGTAAGCGATTTCAGGTCGACTCATCAGTGGACAGCCCAGGTGTCATGGATGCGTCTTTTAACGAAAATTTTCCCATGACGGGCGCCAGGTCGCTTTACGGAGCTACCAAATACAGTGCGGACTGATACAGGAGTACATCGATGCTTTCGATATGCGTGGCGTGATCAATCGATGCGGTGTGATCGCCGGCCCGTGGCAGATGGGGAAGGTGGACCAGGGATTTGCAGTCTTATGGATGGCCAGGCATTACTGGAAACAGGCGCTGGCCTACATTGGTTACGGCGGTAAAGGACATCAGGTAAGAGACATTCTGCATGTGGAAAACCTGTACCGCCTGATCAAAACCCAGTTGGAGCGCATCGAACAGCTTGCGGGTGATCTGTACAACGTCGGCGGGGGGATCGAGAACAGCGTTTCGCTTGCCGAGTTCACCGACATATGCAGGAACATTACCGGGAATACAATAGAAATCACTGCGGCGCCGGAAACCAGGCCGGTGGATATCCCTTACTATGTTACCAACAATGCAAAGGTAACAGATGAATTTGGCTGGAAACCGACGATCCGCATCGAGGAGATCGCCACCGACATTTACGACTGGATCAAGGCGAATGAAGAATTACTGCGGCCATATCTTTCAAACTAACCGCTTATCGCAGTTTGGTCCTCACGCGACGGCGCAACGACGCAACAAGCCCCGACTAGATTTTAAATATCCTCTCACAGGCTGCCGAAAAACGTTATGCGCGTAGAGCAGGCAAGGCAAAATCCGACTTGAAAGCGGTCTTCAAGACTTTGAGTTGCACGAATCAGGAGGAACAGAGCATATCTTGAGATTGGAAATAGGTTTGAGAACAAAGACGGCGATGGCTCGAAACCGCAGGCGTATATGACCATATTTATGGATTTCAGGTCGAGCTGGACACAGCTATCGAGGCTTTTAACATTTCTGAGATAGGCTCTAAAAAAGAATGAAGCTATCAATCGTCATCCCCGCCTACAACGAAGCCGGATGCATCGAAAAAACGGCTCTCCGCTTGCTGACCGAGTTCAATAGAAACGGTATCGCTAGCGAGATTGTTGTCGTCGACGACCACAGCACAGACGGCACGGATGGTATTGTTGCGAGGCTCAGTGATACTTACCAGGAGATCAAATTGCTTAGAAATACATGGCCGAACGGTTTCGGCTATGCAGTTCGAACCGGTCTGAATAGTTTCAGCGGAGATGCTGTTGCCATTGTCATGGCCGATGGTTCCGATGATCCCAAAGATGTGGTCAATTTCTATAATATTATGAAGAGCGGTTATGATTGTGTGTTCGGATCACGGTTCACTGCCGGCGGTAAAGCATACGATTACCCCAAGTTCAAATACCTGCTTAACCGATTGGCCAATTCATTCATTCGAATGGTCTTCGGTCTGCAGTACAACAATGTCACCAATGCATTTAAAATGTACCGGCGGGAAACCATCGATGGGCTGAAGCCCTTCCTGAGCAATCACTATAACTTGACGGTTGAGCTACCCCTGAAGGCGATCACAAGGGGGTACTCTTACACCGTGATTCCAAACCGGTGGTACAACAGGGGGGTTGGAGAATCCAAACTCCAGATCAAGGAAATGGGCAGCCGTTACCTGTTTATCGTGCTTTATTGCTTCATCGAAAAATGGTTGAGCGTGGGCGACTACCGGAAGCCTCAGCCCTAGAAGGATGATCCGCCCGGCTAGTGAGTATGGAAATACCCGAAGAAACTGTAGAAAGTTGACTCGCCAGGGTTTTTCCAGTCAAAATAGTCGAAAAAACCCTGAATAGGCGAACTTGTCCGCCAGAGCTGTGTGCGGGCAGCATGTTACCGTATATGTCCAGCGATCCGGGCGGCAGTGCCGCCGGCATTTTCTATACCCATGGAGGGACGCGGTGCCCAAAAGCGGTCATCTGACCATCACGATGCTGCTGGTTGCAGGAATGATTTTGGGGGGAATCCTTTTTGTGGATCTTGCCCGTCTGACCTCCGTGGTACCGCTGGTGACTTCAGAAGAAGAATGGTCAGCCACCGGCGGTTTCTTCACCACCGGCCATCACCGGATTCCCGCTGCTGCCGTCCAGGAAATTGCCTCCTCAAAGCCACTCCCGGTCTGGGTGTCATGGTCATCGCAGCCGGATACCCGGGGCCGCCTGCGATCGCCTGCCTTCACGCCGGGAGAGACGTTACACCTGCTCTTGGGTGGATACCCTGAGCATTCCCAGAACCAGGTTATCCTCGAAACCATCGATGGGCGTGGGCAAATGGCCATTGCCACGCCGCCCCTGCGTGGGGACTGGATCATCGCCTCCGTAAAGCCCCCCCCCAATGGCAGGCGACCGCGGTCAGGCTCGTGGCCGTTGACGGCGCCGCCGGGCCCGAGGGCTGGCTTGGCGTGGGGACACCCTATGCGCTATCTTCGCTGGCGACCTGGCAGCAGCGGCTTATGGTACCCTTGATGCCGGTGGCGATCCTGATGGTGCTGACCCTGTCTGGCCTCATTTTTTTCGGTCTCGGCATGACCCTCTGGGAGTGGGCCTACCGTCAAGTAGCGGCGCCGCCGTATCTGCACGTACTCTTCTGCTATGCCGCTGTTGCGGCGGCCGGGTATGCGGTCTTCTGGATCACCTTCGCCAGCCGCCCGGCGGGCATCGCCGTAGCGGCGGCCCTGATGCTTACCGTGGTGGCGGGATTCATGGTCCCGTTTTGGAGGCGGCGGTTGATTCGGCGCCTAAGCCACCCTGACACGGGCGTGCCCATGATGCTGGTTATCGGCGTTGCCTACTGCTATCTGCTGCTGGCATATGGCACTCGGCCCGAAGGGTTCGACTGGCAATGGGCCCATCATATCCACCGGCGATTCGGCATCGCAGGCGACAACCTGATCCCCAGGGAGCTGGCCTTCAGGCTGTTCGAGGGGATCGATCTCAAAAACAGTTTCTTCGACGTCTGGCTCAGCAGCGACCGGCCGCCGCTTCAGGCGGGCATGGTGCTCATCCAGTGCCCGCTCTGGGGGCCCCTGGACCGGACGGCCGCCGTTCCCCATCTTCTCGATCTTTACTACCAGGTGCTGGGCACGCTGCTCCAGTGCAGTTGGGTGGCCGCGGTGTGGGCCCTGATGCGAACGCTGCACCTGCCCTGCCGCAAGATTCTGCTCATCATCGCCGCGCTGGCACCGGGCGGCTTCTTCTACTTCAACAGTATTTTTACCTGGCCCAAAATGCTCAGCGGGGCCATGACTATCGGGGTTTTCCTACTGCTGGTGTGGCCACGGATCCAAGGGGCGCGGGTGTCGATGCAGCGCATGGCCGCAGCGGCGGTCATGGCGGTCCTGAGCTTTCTGATCCACGGGGGCACGGCCTTCGCCCTGGTCGGGTATGCGCTGATCCTGTTGTGGCCCCGGTTTTTCCCCGGATGGCGCCATGTGGCCTTGGGGTTGGCTGTGTTCATGGGCCTTTACGCCCCCTGGGTCGGCTACCAGAAGGTTTACGATCCACCCGGCAATCGGTTGCTTAAATGGCACCTGGCCGGGGTGGTGGACATCGACGATCGCGGCGCTGTAGAGACCCTTGTCGACGTCTACGGACAGATGGGCTTTTCTGGGTGGGCCGCACGGAAATGGGAGCTGGCCAGACTGGCGGCAGGGGGGGCGGTCTCCTATCGATGGGACCGCGACAGCCGCCTGGATGTCTGGCGGCGGGTTCAGTTTTCCAGCGTGCCCCCGGCACTGGACGTCCTGAACCTGGGATGGCTTTTTGTCCTCGGGGCCGTCATTTCAAAGCGCCGGCCATTGGGGCGCGATCGGCGCGGCCCGGGGACCATGCTGGCCGTGGGGGTGTTCTGCTCGGCGGTCTGGTTGCTGTTGCTGAACTCCGAGGGGGTCATCTCCCACGGCGCTTACGCCACCATGATCATGTTGTTTGTGGGCCTGGCCGTGGCGCTGCTCTCGGCGCCGAGATGGGTTTATCTGCCTGCGTTTTTCCTCCACGCGCTTCACGGTTTTTTTCTCTGGGGCTTTGGACCGGGCTACACCTGCCTGGTGTGGTGGATTACCCGGTACGGTCCGTATCACCGTGATCCCTGGCTGATGGTTCTGGCCATACTGGTCTACCTCGGAATGGTTTTTCTCCTGCTCAAAGCTACCCGCCCGCGGGTTACCACGGCCCGGGTCTAGACCCTCATTGGAGCGGCCCGGACCCGGCGCCATTCACCCGGATGGACAGGGCTTTAACGGGCGATAATTTTTTGAGGCGTCCCCTGTTGACGATGGCGAGAACAATATGGGGATAGACTTTACCTCTCTGAATTTATATTCAATATTGATTTGACTGAGAAAAGCGGTGAGTCGCCGGCCCAAGGGGTAAAGGGGTCACGTCTGCGTTTAAACTTGGCTACCCTATTTATACACAATTCAAAATAAGACTTGACCCCTTTTTGCGTTAACTTCAACATAGCGTTTGATGGCAGCGCGGAAAAACAGTTATCATTTTTATACCTTCGGGCTACTAGGCTGTCATATCGGATGACGATCCGTTGACCGGGCTGCTGGGGAAAGGGGGAATCATGTCATTCGGTGCACCAGAGATCATCATGTTTGGTATCAATGCCGGCGTTCGTCTATACGGTCAGGCACGCCAGGCGTACGTGGAAAAAACACGTGAGCGCGAGCTTGTAATGCCGCTGCCCGGATTAGGCCACAGCCCGACAATAACGAGAGCATTTGCCTACTTCAAAGACAATATACAGGGAAGGCATTTCGTGGGGACCTCGATCCGGCTTGCAGAATTACACGAAATGGCAAAGGCGGGGGCACAAGCTTTCAGGCAGAATCATCCTGCCGAAGCAAAAGAATATGTCGAGCTATATTCATTTTACCGATCAAGTGATGACGGAAAACTGGTAAACGAAAAATACCTGCTCTCGGAAGTCGTCGCGCTCAATTCCGTTGCTCAATGGCGTCGCGGAGAGACACCGCATCCTACAGCGCTTCGTCGAATCGCAGGGACTGTGACCGAAATCGGAATCGATTATTTTGCCAATGGACCGGGGGCGGGCAAAATAGCCGGGAACACACCCACCAATGTGTTGCTAAGAGAGGTCCTACGGACACTGGATGATCATTCCTTTGTCAGTCAAGGTTTGGAAGGCACCGTCGAAAAAGTATTTATCGCGACCTTGGATGCCATTGAAGAACAGCCGGTGATTGTTTCCGGTGATCCTAAAATTCAGAAATTCGTATCGGGTGTCGCCGCCGGCGTGGTGGCAGACATCCAGAAAAGGATCGACGAACTTCCTGAGAACCAGCGGTTGTTTGCCGCCGACCGCTTGAGTGAGGTCGCCCGCGCTGTTTTTCGCAGCGTGGTACGAAACGGCGCGGAAACGGTACTCGAAAACCCGGACACCTTTCTTGGTACAGAGACCGGGGGGGAATCCGCGATGGCTTCCAAACTTGGGACGATCGTCCTTGATGCGGTGGTTCCCAAGGATAGTACCGGAACTGATCTGTCAGCGATGGCAACGGGAGAAACGCTTGACAAACTCGTCAAAGGGGCGCTGGCTGTGCTGGCAGAGCATCCCGACATGATGGGCATCGACAACCCGGGCATTGAAAAAATCATCCAGGGGGTTTCGTCAAACCTGGCCGTAAGAACTGAAAAACTCGGTCCAGATCTTTTTCCCGACGTTGCCCGTCTCGTTCTCGAAAAAACCGCGGACAATTTGGACCTGTTCTGGAAACCGAAAGACGATATGCAGAATATTGCCGTTAGCGCAGTCAGCATGCTGCTTGGGGAGTTGGCCCGTGAACCGGCGTCGGGGAAGTGGCGGCTTCGGTTGTCAAAGTCCCAGGCGTTGAATATCGTTGAAGCCGTACTCGATGATCTGGCTGATAATCCGGCAATTGTAACACGGATGGTATCCGGCAAGCCAGCCGTGGAGGCTGCCATTGAAGCGATTCTCACCGGATTTGCCGAGCAAAAGCTGGAAACATTCTCATCTGATTCGGCTGTTCAAATCGTCGTCAGCGGTCTAAAGGCGGCAACCGATCGATGGGAAATGCTGGAACCCCTCGGTGTTGGCGGCGATTCCGCCAAATTGGCGATCAATGCCGTGATCGACACGGTGTTCGCTGGCATTGCTGCAGGCAGTGACAAAGTCACCTGGCGATTGGCCCAAGGGCATATTCTTGTGGCAATCTTCGAGAATGCATTTGTCAAACTGTCCGATCACGGGGTCAGCGAAATTTCCCTTTCCAAGTTGAATGCGGCGCTTGACAAGGCTCGAACCGATATAGAGGCCGACAGACGGTTTTCGGTAGACAATTTTGCCGCCGATCTTGAAAGCAGGCTCGCAGCATAGAAGGAGGCTTAACGATGCATAAATACCGGTTTAAGATCACAATGATCGCGTTTATTACGATCGTTTCATTAATGACGGTCGGTTGTGCACAGCATGCAAAACAGGTCCGCGATGCCCAGGACAGCTTTTCACAAGGTGCCGCGCTTGATCTTGCACGAAAATTCAATATCGAGGACGCGCCCGGTGTCAGCGATCCGACTCAGGATTCCCACCGGTATTATACCCTTGCGCTGGGCACAGTGAACGAAGCGATCAGGGCCGGGGCCCAGGATTTGAAAAAGGATGGTATTTACGGCGTTGCCCTGACCATAAAAGCGTTGGCGCTGTGGCGACTGGGTGACATTATGTCTTCGAAAAAGGTCGCGGATGATGTCGTACTGCTGGCCGGCAAGAACGAACCCCAAAATAAAGTTTGGCCGCGTGACTTGGGGATCTGCAAATCCTTGCCGGTTTTGTTTAAAATCGATGCACTTGCAGACCAGGCAAGAGCGTTTGCAGCCCAATCGCCAGGTGATAGAACAACGGGCACGATTGATATGATAATTGCGAACGCCAAACAAACCGAAGATGATCTAGCGAAACTGGCCGGCGACTCGGCCCTAAATGGCCACCCGTTTCAGTTTTATCTGGCCGGCGCCCGGTGTGAAATAGCGAATGTTCTCCAGGAAGCCGCTGCAGCGACAGTGGTTTTTCCCGATAATGGCGCTCAAAAATACTACAAGAAATACAATGACTACCGTCAACAAGCGTTGGCCGATTTGAAAAAGGTCCCCGCTACGCACGACTTAGGAAAGGGCTTTCAAGATCGCGCAGACAAGATGCATTGGTATTACTCCGGGGTTCTTGAACCGCTACCGTAAAAGAGAGGTGGTTTCAAATTTGCGAGAGACCGCACCTCGATGATGTTGCCCACCAAGCGTGACACCTGAGGCCATATGCTATGCCCTGCTCTTGATTATTGTTGATATTGAGGGCAGGTGGTGTGGTCCGGCCCTGCTGAAGACATAAACGCATTTCCATACCCTGGTTTTTGAAGGCGAGGTTCAAGTCGAACCCCTTGTATGCCCCAAGTGCCCCGGCCCCATGAAGGTCTTTGCCTTATGGAATGCCGGATGTCATCAAGAAAATTCTCAAATACCTGGGCTTACGGCACGCGGGCGCAAGGCGGGCGGGTCGTTGGTGTTGTTGCCTTAGGACTATGGGAGGGGTTCAAGGGGTCGCGGGCTCAAGTGGTTATAACCCTGAACCTTGAATCCTGAACGGGGGACCCTTTACGAAGCTGGCTCATAATTGGCCACATAGAAATCATCGATCAATCCCTGTTCTTTCAGAGACTGCCCGTAGGCGCGGGCCGCGGCCTTGTCGGGAAAATGCGACACCCGGACCTGGTACCAAGTCTTGTTCCGGCGGGTTGTCACAATCCAGAAAGCATCCAGTCCGAGTGTTTTCAGGTGCGCCACATATTTCTCCGCGTGCTTTTTCTTCAGATAGGCGGCCACCTGGAGGGTAAACCGATCGGTCACCACCTTTTTTGCCTGAGTCGTTACCTGGTCGGGTGACCGCGGCCGGACAAGGTATCCCACCGTATTGATGATCAAGACAACTACCGCTGCCACAAGCAGGATGACGGCAACCCAATTCAGGATTGGGCGGGTCAGGGGAGAACGCTGTACCCGGCTGATCAGTTTCTTGACCATGCCATGCGCGGTCCTCAGGCCACTTCGTAACACGCTGAATGTGCCGAGCAGGCCGGTCCACAGGGCCTTGCCGGTCAGCACCCATATCTTCTTGAGACCAGACCGGGTCGCCGGTGACGCCAGCGGTTTGGGCGGGGTAAATCCCACCCGCATTAAGGCGAGCTGATCAGGGGCAATGCCTTCCAGATATTGATGCCCGAGCGCCAGCATACGACGGTTTCGGGATGTTTCCGGTATCCAGTGCATGCAGGCGGCAATCCCGTTAAGCAATTCCCGGCCCGGTTCATCCTCAGCCGCAGCCTGAAGGTACAGTTGCAGGGCCCACTCATCCGCCCGCCCATCCTTTAGAAACAGTCGGGCCACATCCCGGGCAATCGTCCGGCCCGCCCGTCCACGGCCACCCGTAGCCCGGCGGTAGGTTTGCAGCGCCGGGAAGTCCGTGCGATTTTCAGACAGATACAGACGCGCCAGCAGTTGCTGGATGACCCGGTTGCCGGCCAGGGCTTCGCCAACGCCGGCAGCGGTATCGTAAAAGCGGGGGTCCAGTCCCTCACCCGCGCGGGCCTGTCGGAGCCAGCTCTCGGCTACTTCGCCGTCGTCGGGGTGTGCGCGCAGGTAAGAGGCGATAAACGTTTCCGAGGTCTGTTGTTTGTCGGTCTTGGCCAGGTAAAACCGGGACAGGCGGGACGTCAGACGAGCCGAGGCCACCCTCTTGGCGTGGGGCGATATGAGAAAACTGTCAAAGATCGCCAGGGCCTTTTCGTAGGCGGCCCCCGCGGCCGTCATGCTGCCGACCCGCTCCCAGGCAACCGCTTCTTCTATATGCCGATCAGCCAAGAAAAGACCCAGTCGGTTGAAAAGCCAGCCGAGAAAGAAAAAGACCAGGAGTACCAGGACGGCCGCCGGAACAGGTACCCAGGCCGGTTCCAGACCGAAATCTAGGGCCGGCAGCAGCCAAAGACCGATGAGCCCACCGATCAAGACAGTGCCCCAGATCCGAAACGCCATATGTTTCAGAGCGTGTGCCAACTCAATGATTCTCCATTTCCCAGGGCTGCCTACCAGGTGCCGACATCAACCGCTGATCGCCCCTAAGAGCGACGCGCAGCGGGCCCTCGGTATCCCCCCCGGCCCGATACCCGGTAATCGGATCCGCCTGCTCAAAATGAATATCGGGCGGAATCGTGAATTTGCGCGGTGGCTCGCCGGAGGTGGCCTGGATCATGAACTCAGACCATATCGGGGCCGCTCCGCGACCGCCGGTGATACCGGACCCGTCTTCGTCCCGCAGCCCTTTCTTCTTATCGAAGCCCACCCAGACCGCCGTGCTCAGGGTTGGGGTAAAGCCGGTGAACCAGGCATCCCGGTATCCATTGGTGGTGCCTGTTTTGCCGGCTGCCGGGAGATTGAACCCCATGCGCCGGGTGATGGCCCCAGTCCCTTGGTCGATAACCCCCTGAAGCATGTCCACGACCTGGTAGGTCAAACCGCGGTCCAGGGTGCGTTTACCGCTGACAATATGTTCTTCCAATACCCGCCCCATGGCGTCTTCCACGCGACTGACCAAAAAGGGGCGGTTGCGGATGCCGCCGGTGGCGAAGGTGGCAAAGGCGGCAGACAATTCGAGCGGGGTTACCTCCGAGGATCCCAGGGCCACCGAGTAAACGTTGTTCAGCGGGCTTTTAATCCCGCACCGGCGGGCCACCTCAATAACCGCTTCAGGACCGGTTTCAGCCACCAGTTGGGCTGCTACGGTATTGACCGATTTCATCAACGCTTTTTTCAATATCATCGGTCCGGCATGCTTCCTTCCGAAATTACGCGGGGTCCAGTCCCCAACGCCTTTCACCGGAATGGTGACCGCTTGATCGGTGACCACAGCCGCCGGAGACAGCGCGAGCTTCTCCAGAGCACTGTAGTAAAGAAAAGGCTTGAACCCTGATCCGGGCTGGCGCATTCCCTGGACGGCCCGGTTGTATTCGCTTTCCGCGTAGCTGCGGCCTCCTACCATCGCGCGCACGGCGCCGGTGGTGGCCTCCACGGCGACCAGGGCGGCCTGGGGACGATCGGTTTCGTCGTCAGGCTGACTGCCCAGCAGCCCCAGGCGTTGTTCCAGAGACGCCAGTCCCTTTTTGACGGCCGCTTTTGCGGCGGCTTGCAAACGGGGTTCGAGGGTGGTGAAGACCTGCAAACCGCCGTGATGAATAACCTCGGGGCCGTAGCGTTCTTCGAGACGTTTCAAAACGGTGTCCAGAAAATAGCTGCCTGTACGAGCTCCCGCCGTTCTCTCCTTTAGAACCGGTGCATCCCGGTAAGCGTCCTGGGCATCCTGGCGGGTGATATAACCCACCGCCGCCATGCGGTTTAAAACCACCCGCTGCCGTTTCCGGGCCCGCAGGTAATAACGATAGGGGTTGTAGCGGGTGGGCGACTTGGGCAGGCCGGCCAGCAGGGCCGACTCGGAAAGCGTAAGCGTGGCGGCCGGCTTACCGAAGTATTTGCGAGCGGCCTGTTCGATACCGTGGGCGCCGATACCGAACGGAATCTGATTGACGTAGGCTTCCAGGATATCCCGTTTGCTGTACTGGGACTCTATCTGGAGGGCCACCATCAATTCATGAAATTTGCGCTTGTATGTCCTTTCGAAACTGAAGAAGAGGTTTTTGGCCAATTGCTGGGTGATGGTGGAGGCGCCCTGGATCCGGCCCGGTTCAAACAGGGTGATCCACAGAGCTTTCAGGGTACGCAGTTTGTTGATGCCCTGGTGGTCCCAGAAGCGGTGGTCTTCGGTGGCGATGACTGCGCGGACGAAATGGTGTGACACGCGGTTCAAAGGAACCGCCTCACGTCCCCCCAGGACCATAATGCGTTCTCCGGAAGCGGCGTAAACCTCCGTCGGCGGTGTTTCGATGATCCGGCTTAAGGGGTCCGGCACCCGGGGCAGATCTTTAAGGGCTACGAAAAAAATACCCATACTGACCAGGGCGGCAAATCCGGCCAGGGCCAGGCCCAGGTAGAAAAAAGATGCCAAATGGCGCAGGAGTTTTGCGGCAGGTGTCATCGCAGGCGCAGGTCTCTCAAGAAGTCGGAAAGCGTTTCCGTTGCCCGTGGTTTGCCGTCCAGGACGGAGCGCAGGTGCCAGACAGCCCATTCCTGCCCCTGCAGGCGTACGACCTCCTGGCCGGTGCCGGCATCGACTTCGAACCCGAGTTCAATGTACCCCGAGACAGCCTCGTCGGAAATGCCCACCCGTCGAATCACGCCGGGCAGGGCCAACAGTTTTTCAGGGTGTGGCACAGCCGCTTTGCGGATGTCGATGGGGAGTTCAGCCAGGACTTTGAAAAAGTGGTCACCCGGATAAATACGATCTTTGAATTGGGGCAGGTCGGCCAGGGTCGTCGCGGTAGAGACATGTCTACGGTCCGCATAAAGCAACAGGTCGGCTGAGATCGTCATCTGTTTCAAGACGCGGTTTTCCGCGTCCAGCAAATAGACATTCAGCTGCGCGTCACTTTTTTCAAAATAGGTCCGGTCCCAGGCGGCTTCACTGAAAAGCGCCAGCAGTTCCACCGGCGCGGCAATTTCGCGGGCAATTTCGACTGGTAGTTTAAGGTAGAAGCGTTTGAAATGGTCCGGGCTCAACATGGTCCCCTGACCGTCCGGGATCCGTTCGGCCATTTCCTTGAAGGAGTCTGCTTCGAAGGCATCCCGCCTGCTGGCCTGGCGGTCGGTGACGATCTGTTCCAATACGTTGCGGGCGGTGGTGGCCTGGTGGCCTTTTTCCCAGATGGCCCCAATCTGCGGTCTACGGTCGTTGGTGGTCGCCAGGTAAGCGCCCACCGCTTTCTCTATCCAATCGAACCGCAATTCGGAAACTACCAGCAGAACCACCAGCAAGCTACAGATGATGGCCTGGAGGCCGAACAGGCGTTTTAGCCACTGACCGATGGTATTGGGTTGCGCCCAGTCTTGCATGGCTTGAAATTACACGTAGTTTCGGTTTGTTGCAATAACAATCATCAAGGGGATTATTCGAAATCGGGATCGGGATCGAAATCGCTATCGGAAAAGTTTCCGGGTTGAGTTTCACTGAGCCGATTACGATCATGATTTCGATAGCGATTTCGACTAGGCTAAAGATTTAAGTGCGAGAAAAAGGTGCCCAATACCATTTTTTTATCCGGGAGTAGCCGACGGAAAACCAGCTTTTCGAATCTTCAATTAAGGCATACAGGGTCGGCACCACCACGAGGGTCAGGATGGTGGCCACCATCAGTCCGAAGATAACGACGATGGACATGGACCGCCACCACTGGGTCGATTCGCTGGCCCAGGATATGGCCATCACATGAAAATCATAACTGACCCCGGTCACCATGGGGATCAGGCCTAAAACTGTTGTGACCGCGGTGAGCAGGACCGGCCGCAGCCGGGTGGCCCCGGCGGACACGACCGCTTCGTTGAGACGCAAACCCTGCTTGCGCAGTTTGTTGGTGTAGTCGATCAGGACGATGGCGTTGTTGACGACCACCCCGGCCAGAGAAATGACACCCACCCCGGACATGATGATGCCAAACGGCGACTTGATGACGTAGAGGCCGAGAAATGCGCCGCCCAGGGAAAGAATAACCGAGGTGAGGATGATCAGGGGCTGGGCCACCGAATTGAAAAGGGTTACCAGGATCAGGAAAATCAGGAAGATAGCTACCACAAAGGCCCGGGTCAGGAAATCCTGGGAATCCTGTTGCTCTTCATTTTCACCGGTGAACTTGAGCTGGTAGCCCGGCGGCATGGGCAACTCGGCTACCAAAGCTTCCGCCTGGGTCCGGGCCACGGCACCGGGTATCTTGGTTTCGTCGACATTGGCTTTGACGGTGACAACCCGCTCATGGTTGATCCTGACGATGTCGCCCACGCTGCCGGTGTATTCAATGGATGCCAGGGTCGTCAGCGGAACGATCTGCCCCGACACAGTGGGGATCATGAGGCTGTGCAGGACGTCGGTGACCCGGCGATCCGCTTCACCCAGGGTGACGGTGATGTCATAGTCTTCATCACCTTCATAGTAGGTGGTGACGTCCAGGCCGTTGTAAGCGGTTTTCAGGGCGGCGCCAATGTTGCTGGTGGAAAACCCGAAAAGGGCTGCTTTCTGGCGGTCGATGCGCACCCGGACCGAGGGCAGGCCCTGGACATAATCATCGCGAACATCCTCTACGTGGGGGATGCGGGAAATGATGTGACGCACTTTTTCCGCGATCAACCCCAGGCGTTCAAAGTCGTCGCCCGATATTTCGATGTTGATAGGGGCCCCGGTGGGCGGGCCTTCCTCCTGCTCGTCTACCGTGATACGAGCCCCCGCAATGGTTCGGACGCGGTTGCGCAACCGTTCCACATCAGCAGCCGTTGGCGATTTGCGATCCTTGTAATCGACGAACTGGATGCCGATGTGGTTGGGTTTGTTGGAATCGAACGAAAATCCACCCCCGGCCTGATCAACTTTGGCGTACACATGTTCGATATTGTTGATATCGCCGGGAGCCTTGAATTTCGTGCCGTCTTTTTTGCGGTGCACCTGCGGTCGATACGCCTCGCTGTAGGTCCCCGGTCGCAAGGCGGGGTCGCCCTGCGGATCGGCGAGAATGGCCAGCTCGGTCTGGCGCACCACATTGTCCATATAATCCAGATCAGCCCCTTCGGGCGGGTCGATGTTGACGTATACACTTTTGGGATCGATGGCCGGGAAGAACTCGACTGGTTTTTCCAGACCGATTCCCAGCATCCAGACCTGGACGAGAATTACCAGGACGGCAAAGGACATGGCCAGGACGGCGAATTTATGTTTGAGGGCGCCCCGCAGCAGTCGGACATAGGTGGTCAGGACCGGCCCCTGGATGCGGATCGGTTTTTCAATGGAACGCTGCGCTCTGTCTTTATCGGGCGGCTGTTCCCGGTTGGGGGCACCTTTCAGCCGCACGAATATCGAACACAGGGCCGGGTTTACCACCATAGCCACGAACAGGCTGGAAAACAGGGTGACGATCAGCGTGATGGGCAGGTATTTCATGAATTCGCCCATGATGCCCGGCCAGAAGATCATGGGGAAAAATGCGGCCAGGGTGGTCATGGTCGAACCGATGACCGGCCAGGCAACCTCGCCGGTGGCCCGCATGGCGGCCTCGATGCGGCCGGCACCTTGCTCCAGATAGCGGTAAATGTTTTCCACAATGACGATGGCGTTGTCCACCAGCATACCCAGGGCCAGGGTCAACGAGAAGAGAACCACCATATTCAGTGTGATGTCCATGACCTGCAGGATCGCAAAAGAGAGCAGCATCGAAAAAGGAATCGCCAGGCTGACCAGGATCGCGTTGCGGAAACCCAGTACGAAGAACAGGACCACGATCACCAGCAGCAGGCCGGAAACGATATTGTTTTCCAAGTCGGCTACCATCAGGCGGATATCCTTGGCCTGGTCCATCAGTTTCGTGATTTGCGTGTCCCGCGGCCAGGTCTCGCTGGCCCGGGCAATCACTTCGTCGATCCGGTCGGATATCTGGATGATGTTTTCACCCACCCGCTTTTTAACGGAGACATTGACGGCCTCCACGCCGTCCAGACGTGAGCGGCTGGTCTCATCCTTTAGACCGTCCACGACCCGGGCCACATCCTTCAGGTAGATCGGCATGCCGTTGTGGGTGGCCACGATCAGGCCGAGAATCTCGTCCGGGGTTTCGAATTCACCCGGGACGCGCAGCTGGTAGCGGCCCTGGCCCAGGGTGATGGCCCCCCCGGACGTGTTCTGGTTTTCGCTGGCCACGACCTGTTGCAGGGCGGTAATCGGGATGCGGTAGTAGGCCAGTTTGTCGGCATCCACTTCCACCCGGATCTCCCGGTCCCGGCCCCCGGTGACCTCTACTTCCAGAACGCCGGGGATGGCCTCGATGTCGTCTTTCAGGTCATCGGCAATTTTTTTCAGGCAGCGCGGGCCACAGTTGCCTGACAGCGAATACACCACGATGGGCATTTCCGAAAAATTGACTTCATAGACCGAGGGGTCGTTTTCCAGGTCGGTGGGCAGGTCCTGTTTGGCTTCGTCCACCTTGTCTTTTACCTTGGTCAGGACTTCGTCGATATCGGTACCAGGAATGAACTCGATGTCAATCTGGGAGCGGCCTTCGGAACTGACCGACTTGATTTTCTTGACCCGGTCGAGTCCTTTAAGCTTATTCTCGATTTTAATGGTAATACTGGTTTCAATATCCGCGGCGGACACCCCACGGTAATCGGTGTTTACGAAAACATGTGGAATGGTGATGTCCGGTGAGCTTTCGCGCGGCAGTTTCACGTAGCTATAGGTGCCGATGATCAGGATGATAATCGCCAGCACCACGACGCTGATTCGGTTTTTTACAGCGGTATCGGAAACAATCACAGGGCCAGATCTCCTATGTCGCGAATGGTGCGGGTCACGTTGACTTTTTCGCCGTCGTCTATCTGGCGCTGGCCGACCACGATGACCTGGTCGCCGGCCTTAAGCCCTCTGCTAATCTCAACCTGCCAACCATCCAGGATACCGGTTTCGACCGGAGTGAATCGGGCCATGCCGTCGCGGACGATATACAGTGCGTCCATCCCCCGGCGATTGATCAGGGAGTAGAGGGGGACACCCAACCCGTCGGGGACTTCGGTTTTGATAATTTCCACCCGCGTAAACATGTCCGGCAGGATTTCATTGTGCGGGTTTTCCACGGCTATCTCGAGATTGTACAATCGGGCGAAATTGTCCGAATTTTGATAGAGATAGTGACGGGTCCCCGAAAACGTCCGACCGCCGAGGGCGTCGATTTTAACACTGAAATGCTCCAACCGGCGCACCTTGTCCACATCCGATTCCGGAATGCCGACCTCGATTTTGACGCGGTCCATCTGAAGCACTTCGGACACCGGATCGCCGATGGCCAAGTATTGGCCGGCCTCTATGTGGAATCGATTCACCACGCCGTCGAACGGGGCCCGGATGGCACACCGTTCAAGGGCCAGGGCGGCGTTGTCCATGGCCGCCTTGCTGGTCCTGGCCTGGGCGATAATGTCATCGACCTGGGACTGGGTGCCGACCTTTTGCTGGTACAATTTTTCAATCCGTTTTCGATTGGCCTCGGCCACCCGGTAGGCGGCTTTGGCCGAGGCCAGCGCGTTTTGGTAGTCGCGCTCGTCAATCCGGGCCAGGATATCACCTTTTTGCACCCTTTGGCCTTCGCTCACCCGCTTTTCGACGATCTTACCACTTACCTCGGCCACCACGTTCAGCGCTTTCCAGGGCTTCACCGTGCCCGGCAAACTGAGTCGCTCCCGCAGGGGAGCCGGAACCATTTCCAATGTAATGACATTGGCGGCCGGCCGCTCGTTGCGCAAGCCGGCCATCGCTTTTTCCTTGATCACCTCGCCTTCGCTCCGGATTTGGCCGGACAGGAGAAAGATCACGCCGACCAGCAGGATGACGATACCGGTGGGGAGCAAACCCCAGAGGCGTTGTAAGAGAGAGCGATGGGCTTTAACCGGTTTGGAGTTGCTGTGTTGCTCTGCCATGGTGTTCAATTCCATTTTGTCTGTTATCCGTGTCATCGATCAACAGCGGGATCATATTTTCAAGGAACAGGGCGATCTGTTCCCGGACATTGATGTAGCCGACTTCGATCAGGCCATGCATGAGGATGCCGTCGAGGAAGGCCATGAGGTTGATGCAGATCTTTTCGGCATTACGGGCGATGTCCGGCTTGAGCTGTCCCCGCGACACGCCGTCCAACAGGTAATCCACCATGACGCGGACAATGCGTTGGTGCAGCTCGCGAATCAGGTGGGGGCGGTCGAAAAAGATGCCGCCTTGCAAACAACAGGTCTGGGCTATGACCTCCAGGAACATGCGGGTCCCTTTCTGGTCTTCCTGGCAGCTTTCCAGGTAGAGCTCGGCAATGAGGGCCAACCGCTTGATAGGATCGCTGGTGTCCTTACCGATGGCCTTGAGATCAGCGATCCAATCTTCGGCCCCTTCCATAATGGCCGCCAGGAACAGGTCTTCCTTGGTTTTGTAATATTCGTATACCGTGCTTTTCCCGATGCCGGCTTCCTGGGCAATCTGTTCGATGCTGGCCAGGGTATAGCCGTTGGTCGAAAAGACGGCCAGGGCGGCCTGGGCAATCTCTTTGGCACGTATGGTTTTCTTGTCCGGCATTAGGTTATTCTCCGGTTTAATGAGGGTTCGTGCCGCTGGACAGTATTCCCCGAACGGCGAGTCGAAAATAATGGCGGTTTTAAGCTTTGTCAAGCCTTATATTAAAATATTAAAAAATACATAAAAAGCAGTATGTTGAAATGTTAAGCTGTTGTAGATAGTTACAGATTGCCGACCCATGGGTCGGGAAAAGTTGTTACAAATTGTTACAAAAAATAACAGTTTTCTAACCTGATTAACACGGAAAGGCGACATATCGGCTTGCCCATGGGGGAAAAGGGGGTCAAACCACCTTTTCCGGGTTCACCTGGCATTCAGCCGATCTTGGGCAACATCCATCAAACCGCTATTGATCTTGACACCGGCGCCACCTTTCTCTTAAGGTCGGCTGCATATTGTCTGCTGGCACTGATAACAAGAAGCTGTGGCAGATAGAGGATTTGAGATGGCTTCGCATTCAAAGGAGTTTAATAATGGCTGACATGACGTTTTATGGTGCGGTACGCGAGGTGACCGGTTCCATGCACATGCTCTCCACCGGGGATCAGAAGATCCTGTTCGATTGCGGTATGTACCAGGGTAGGCGCAAAGAGGCCGCAGAAAAAAATAGGCACATGCCGTTTGACCCGACGCAGGTTGCGACTGTGATTTTATCCCACGCGCATATCGACCATTCCGGTCGCCTGCCGCTGTTGACGTCAAAAAATTTCAGCGGGCGCATTCTCTGCACCCGGGCGACTGCCGATGCCTGCCGCTACCTACTCATGGATTCAGCTCACATTCAGGAGTCCGATGCGTTGTATCTGAACTATAAATTGGTGCGTAACGCCCTTTCCCAAAAGGGCAACCAGGGCGGTTCCCGCAAAGCCAACAAGAAGATATTGAAGGAGCTTAAGCGCAACGGGCACCGGATCGATTTCGACCGGGTGGCGCAGCTGGTAAAGAAGATGAACATCGACGGCATCGAATCGCTCTATACCAAGGTCGATGCCGAAGACGCGCTGGAATTTATCGAGGGCTATCCGTATCGTCACGAAATATCCCTGGGGGACGCTGCGACTTGTCAACTTTATGAGGCCGGGCACATTCTGGGGTCTTCCGTTGCGATGGTCAAATTTCAGGACAATGGCCAGCCGAAAACGGTTTGTTATACCGGCGATATCGGCCGCTACGATAAACCTATTCTGCGTGACCCGTCGAAAAACTTCAACGGCGAAGAAGTGGACCTGTTACTCATGGAAAGTACATATGGCAACCGCTTTCACGACGCGGTCGTGGATCTGAAACCCCGCTTGCAGGAAGTCCTCACGGAAACCTTCGAGAGGGGCGGAACGGTTATCATTCCCTCATTTGCGTATGGGCGGACTCAGGAACTGTTGTATGTCATCCACGAACTCTACAACGAGGGTGCTGTCCAGCAAGTGCCGGTGTATGTGGACAGCCCGCTGGCAACCAATATTACCAAAGTCTTCGGCGAACATCCCGAAGTGTACGACGACGAAACACATGATACCTTCCTTGAAAAGGGGATGAACCCGTTCACTTTCAGCCAGATGAATTTCGTCGGCTCGGTGGAAGAATCCATGGCCCTCAACCGCGACGAGAATCCGCACATCGTCATTTCGGCTTCGGGCATGTGCGAGGCCGGACGGGTGCTTCACCACCTGCGGCACAAGATTCACAACCCGAAGCACACCATCCTGGTGGTCGGTTACATGGCCCAGCACACCCTGGGGCGCCGTATCCTCGAACTCGGGACCGAGTATGAACAATCCGGCCGCAGCGGGCATCCGCCGCTGGTGAAATTTCTCAACAAGGAGTATCCTCTGGCTGCGCGCGTGGTCAAAATCGGCGGTTTTTCCGCGCATGCCGACCGGGACGAGATGACCCGCTTTCTGAAAGAGTCGGGCCTTTCCATCAAAAAGATTGCCGTGGTTCATGGGGAAGAAGACCAGTCTCTCGCCTTTGCCGAGCACCTGAACAGCGAAGGGTATAACGCATTTGTGCCCAACGTTGGCGAAACTGTTCCCATATAGCTACAACATGGAGATACTCAGGAACAGGCTGTTGCAACTGGTCGCGGATTTGCAGACTGAAGGCCGACCGGCCAGGACGGAGCTCGCGGCCGCGGTGGCCGACATCCAACAGTGGAAAAGAGCGCAGGCTCTGACCGGATTGTGGCCGGACCCGCCCCTCATGGTGACCGCGACCCTGGATGATGCCATGGGACACGGTCTCGACCTCATCCACCAGTATGCCGAAGCAGCCGGCATGCAGGTAAACCACCTGGGCCTGCTAAAGGCCCCCGATGCCATCGTCTCCGCCTGCCGAGATCTGGAGCCAATGCTTTTGGGCCTGACCGTCCTCCAATTTGATACCGAGGAGGATCTGACTTTTATCGCCCGCAACATTCCGCAGGCGACCCAAATCGTGGCCGGTGGTCCGGTATTCAAAGCCGATCCTGATCTTGCCAATCGGGCCGGCATCCATCGGGTCGCGGCTAATGCGGCCGACTTCCTGAAATTTCTTTTGAGTCTGCATTAGGGGCTGTCTGTCAGGAGAATACGTTTTTGGAAAACAACCAGTTTACCAAGATTCGCGAACCGGGCTTGGCTGCCATCTTGGCCATGGCCGGCCTCTGCGTCCTTTTTGGGGCCAACTCAGTGGCCATCAAGACAAGCCTGGCCGGGTTCGGGCCCTTCACCGTTGCCGGGGTCCGGTTTTCGATTGCCGCTGTCGTCATCGCCCTCTGGGCCCGGATCACGCGTCGACCGTTTCGGGTAAGCGGCCGGCAGTGGGTCCACCTCGGGATACTCTCTGCAATCTTCCTGGTTCAGCTATCCTTGTTTTACCATGGCCTGTCTTTAACCTATGCCTCCCGGGGAATCCTGGTCGTCAACTTCCAACCCTTTGTCGTGCTTATCCTGGCGCATTTTTTCATTGCCGGGGACCCCATAACGAAGAAGAAGGTGGCCGGCTTGATCCTCGGATTTTCCGGTGTGCTTTGTGTATTGCTGGACACGAGTGATATGGTCGCCGGCCTGCGGACCGGGGATGTCATCATTTTTGCGGCAACAATTTTATGGGGCACCAACACCGTCTATGTGAAGCGCATCATCTCCGGTTTCCGGGCGTTTCAAGTGGTCCTCTATCCCATGGTTTTTTCGGCGCCTTTTTTTCTGTTGGCCGGCGTAATTTGGGACCCGGAGCCAATCGGGCATATCACGCCGGCTGTGGCTGCGGCACTTTTCTACCAGTCAATCGTAACGGCTGCTTTCGGCTTTGTGGCCTGGAGCTTTTTTCTGAAAATCTATGGTGCGGTCACCACCCAATCGTTTACTTTTATCATGCCGATATCGGGCGTATTGCTGGGCGGGTTGATTCTCGGTGAACCATTGACCGGGAATATCCTGGTTGCCATGGTCCTCATCGGTACCGGTATCGTGGTGGTCAATTTTCGACGAAAGAAGGTGATACCGGCAGTTCAAATCAGTCGAAATCTCTGAAGCCGTCTTAAAAATGCCTCTTGGCTCAATCTCTGCGTTGGGCGCGAAGCACCAATCCTCGAAATACTGCATGTATTCTTCCGGTTGGCGCCTCACGTCCGACTTGACCTTAAACCAAAATTCAGTTTTAAGACGGCTTCATGGACAATTTAATTTGTTGTATTCTTCAGTTTTGAGTTTTCAGTGTTAGGTGTTAAGGTTAAATCTTAAAACCTAAAACTATATCGGAAAAGTTGTTTTAAAAAGAGATTTTGGTTCAAGGTCAAGGCGGGCTTAAAATTTAACCCGGAGGAATACACGCACTATTTTGAGGAGTTGGATTTTAAGTCCAACGCAGAGATTGGGCCAAAAGACTTTTTAAGACAACTTTTCACCGGTAGGTGTATATGAAAATCCTCCATGTTCTAAACCAACGGCCTGAAGCGACCGGCAGTGGGATATATATTCAGGCGATGCTGCGTGAGGCGGCCTGGAAGGGGCACACGAACTTTCTGGTGGCCGGGATCCCCGACGACCAGCCGCCGGATCCGGAATTGCTGTCTGACGCTCAATACCGGTTTGTACGGTTCCAGACAGATAGTCTGCCATTTAAAGTGGTGGGTATGAGTGATGTGATGCCCTACGACTCGACCCGGTTTTGCGATATGGATCCATTGATGGTCAGCACTTACGAAAAGGCTTTTGAGAATGTATTGATAACGGTAGTACCTGAATTTGAGCCGGATATCATCCACTGCAACCATTTGTGGCTGGTGGCCGCCCTGGTGCGACGGCTTTTCCCTGAGACACCCATGGTATCACTCTGCCATGGATCGGACTTGCGGCAATTTCGCAACTGTCTCCACCTGGCCAAACAGGTTCAACCGGCATGTACCGCCCTCAATGCCATCCTAGCCTTGAGCCGGGACCAGAAGGAACAGATCGTCGATTTATACCAGGTGGACCAAGGGAAGGTACACATCGTGGGTGCCGGTTACAACGAGGCTGTGTTTAACCCGGCGCCCAAACCTGCATCCGTTGTGAACCTGGCTTATGCCGGTAAGTTGAGTCGGGCCAAGGGGGTTCCCTGGTTTTTAAAAGCACTGGCAGCTCTGACGGATGATAATTGGCATTTGCACCTGGTGGGCGGCGGTAGCGGATCGGAGAAAACCGAGTGCCTTGAATTGGCCGCGCAGCTGGGAGAGCAACGGGTGACCCTTTACGACCCCATGCCCCAAGCGGAGTTGGCCGGCATCTTCAAGCAGGCGCATATTTTCGTACTGCCCTCCCTCTTCGAGGGCTTGCCGCTGGTGCTCTTAGAAGCCCTGGCCTGCGGATGCCGATTAGTGGCGACAGATTTGCCCGGGGTCAAAGAGGTGCTTGGCGGGATCTCATCTGAATGGGTCGAGCGGGTTGATCTGCCGCGCCTGGAAAAGGTTGATTCTCCCTTGGCTGAAGATGAAGTATTATTTGAGCAGAATCTGAAAGGGGCTCTGCAGGCTCAGATTAATAGGGCTGCCAAGAATCCGGAGCCCGACCTGGGGCCCGTGAAGCCGTTGCTTGAGGCGTTTACATGGCAGGGGGTTTTTGAGAAAGTGGAAAAGGTTTATCAGCAGGTTAAATGAAAACAAGCGCCTACTCTATTGGATGAACTCAGTTCATTGAAATGCCTTAATGCCTGACTGCTCGGTGCGGCGACCATTTTTATCCCATTTTTCTTCAGGACTTTCTCGATTCCCCGTTCCGGCTTCAGCATGCCGCTGGCACCAGTTCCTACCACAATGACCTCCGGTTTGGCTGCAATCAGGGCTTCTATATCGGATTTAGTCATGACGTGCCCGCTCTGCCGCCACCAGCCGTCTACTATTTTTCCATCCGGATAGATAATCAAATCAGACGTGTAGCGTCTGCCGTCTATGACGATATTACCGAAAGCATATGATTCAATAACCATGTACACCCCCTATACTGTTCGAAGGCCGGCGGTCATTTTTCGGGTATTTTAAATAATCCTAACACTTAACACCTATAACGTAAAACCGATGGATTCGGCTCTTTCTGAATCCATCAATATTACCATTATAAGTAAGTTTTTTCTTGGAAAATACAAGGGGGGCGCATAGTATGAGTACCTGCATCCCGTCTTTTTTCAGAGGTGATCGATGGTATCTTCCCGCCCCTGGCGGGAGGAATCGAGGGAGGGGGCTGATTGATGCCCAAGGAAAGATTATTCATAACCGGCGCAAGCGGCTTATTGGGCTACGCCCTCTGCCTGCAAGCCGAGCAGGCCTATGATGTGTACGGTACCTGCTTTAAAAATGAAGTCATGGTGCCGGGCGTGAAGCCGGTCAAGATCGATCTGGCCGACAGCGAACAGATGGCGCAATGCTTCCATGAAGTCAACCCCCAGGCGGTCATCCATACCGCTGCCTTTTCCAAGCCCAATGACTGTGAACAGCAGCCGGAGAAAAGCGAACGAGTAAATCTGACCGCGACTATCCATATTGCCCGCTTCTGTGCTGCGTCAAAAATCCCGCTCGTGTTTACTTCCTCGGACCTGGTTTTTAACGGTGAGGACGCCCCTTTCCACGAAGACGACCCGGTCTCACCGATATGCGTTTATGGACAACACAAAGCTGCCGCCGAAAAAGCTGTACAAGAGATTTATCCGGCAGGAACCATCTGCCGTATGCCACTGATGCTGGGGGGCGCCCCAGGCGCTAATTCAGGCTTCCTGGCACACATGGTTAGAACCCTGCGCAACAAAGAGCAGTTGCTGCTGTTTACGGACGAGTTCAGGACGGCCGTGGATACGGACAGTGCCGCAACCGGTCTGCTCATGGCCTTGAAGCATCCTGGCGCGATACTGCATCTGGGCGGGCGGAGAAGATTGTCTCGTTTTACCATGGGATGCCTGGTGGCTGATGTGCTTAAGACGGATCATGCTTTATTGAAGGCAATGCTGGCCAAGGACCTGCCCATGCCGGCCCCTCGTTCCCCTGACGTTTCCCTGTCAAGTGAACGGGCTTATGCCCTGGGATATGCTCCCCAAGACCTTGCCAGCTATTTGGAGAGGACCGTACCCCGGATCGTTTTATGAAGAATCTTGTCATTATCATCATCAGTCTTTTAATAGGTGTGTGGGCCATCGCCAATTTTTTCGATTCTTCCGAAGAAACCCAAGTCTCTCAAAGATTGGAGCAAGCTGGAAAAACAAACCGCCCGTCCTCGTTCCCGGTTCGGCCGGCAGACCGGAAGGCACCACCTGTTCCGGACGGAGCGGACCGGCCGGGTAGGGCCGTACGGCTTGAACTACCCGGTGAGCAGGCGCTACGCAAGCAACAATCCGAGTCTGCCGCAACAGGACCCCATAAGGAGCAATCTGAGGCAACGCGTGCGATTCGGGTGGTTCCGCGTCAGACCCAACGCGATGTCGATTACGGCCCCATTCCCGAACCGGCAATGCAGGTGGGTGCTGAGTTCGTGGTCCAGGAGGGCCACGCCGGCTATATCGAAGATATCGCCTTCGGGCCAAGCGGCAAATATTTGGCCACGTCCGAGTACAACAAGCGGGTCAAGTTGTGGGACTTACGCACCGGACAACTCATCCGCACCTTTCATCATAATCTCTCCTATGAACACGGGCCGATCGTCGAATTCAGCCCTGATGGTAAGGTTCTCTATACCGGCGGAGGGATGCCGTTCAACATCAAGGCCTGGGATCTGCCTGGCAATAAACTGATCCGCCAAACGAAACTCAGGAGTGTAGCCGACTTTCGAAACGGGCCGACCGGGCAACTTATGGCAGGGTACGGTTGGAACAAGCTAACCATCATAGACGCACAGTACCTGGGACGTAAAAGGGTCATGCAGAGTAAGCACCAGTGGGGATCATTTTCAGCGGCCGCGATCGATACGGACGGGCAGTACTGTTTTTCAGGCCACAGCAACGGCACCATTGGCAAATGGGACATTTCCGCCGGTTCGCAGATGAACGAATTCGCCGGCCACAAAGGCAATGTCCGGAGACTATTCGTTGATAAAGGCGGCAAGTATCTCATATCCGTTGGTTGGGAAGATGGCCAGGTCAAGATTTGGAACAAGAAGACCTTTGCGTTGATCCGCACCATTCAGGCCCACCCGCCCTATAAGCCCCCCCATGGCAGCCATCTATACTGCGCGGCCCTCGATCCATCCCAGCGGTACATCATCACGGGTGGCAGTGAGGGGCTGGTCAAGCTCTGGTCACTGAATGATGGGTCAATGGTAAGGGCGTTTCAGAAGGCCGGCCTGTCGCGCCATGAAGAGATTCGTGCCCTGGGCATGGATCCCACCGGAAAGTACGTTGCTGCCGGCGGCCTGGAGGGACGGTTATGGGTTTGGGATTTCAAGTCCGGCCGGCTGATACGCACAATCTCCGGGCGGCAACCACACACCACCCAACAAATTGAGGCTGCCGTGCATTCTGAAAAATTGCGGCAACTGAACAATGCGGGCATTGCCGATGTACCCCTTATTGTGGATGTTGATCCCAGCTTGGATTTCGTAGCCGTGCGCAATGACCGCCACGAGTATGGGATCTGGGACCTGCCGGGTGTCCGTTTGCTCAGACATTTTCCAACTGAGGAGAATATCACCGCTTGCAAGCTCGGTCTATTTGGCAAAAGGGCCTACACCGGCCACAACAATGAACGTTTGATTGAATGGGACCTGGGGACCGGCGTGCGGTTGCGGGAACTAAATACGGCCAATCCGACTATGCAGGTAAGCCGCATCGACATCAGCCCGGATGAAAAGATCATGGTTTCGCAACACCAGCTTTCCCAAAAGTTCAAATACGAAAAAGACAATACCCTTAACATTTGGGACTTAACCAGCGGCAGCAGGGTGAACTCCCTGCAAGGCCTGCATCACGTGCGCATCGATCCCCTGTGGCGGTTCCTGCTGGCCCTGAAAGGCAAGAAAGAAAAAGAGATCCTCCGCTACGATTTTGCCACCCATCAGGTCGCAACGTTGGCCAATTACCATGACTATTTCTATTCGTTCAGTTTGATTCGTGACGGACAGATTGCCGTAATCTGCGATACCAATAACAATTTGTTTTTCTGGGATACCGGTACGGGAAAGCGCCTGCCCAGCCCAAATGTGGGCGATGAAACCAGAAAACGGGTTCTGATAGATCGTGCCGGGCGCTACGTGCTTTATGCACCCAGCATCGAGGCTTCCATCAACAGCCGCTATGACGCTGTCTCTTCAATGGCGGTTTCGGGAAGAGATGTTACGCCCTGGAGGCCGGATATAGGTGCTCCCAAGGACATCCTCATTTCAAGCCGGATGAAGGCTAGACGCAGGACCAGGGCATATAAAAGTACGGCTGCGATCTGGGACATCGACAAGGGAAAGATTGCCTGCCAAATAAAAACGGAACGCGAGCTGGTAACCGTGAAACTCATCCCCTCAAAAGATATAGCAGTGTCGGCCCACTCGGGGACCATCACGGTCTGGGATTTGAAAAACGGCAAGTCGATTCGAGAGATCAAGCTGAGCAAGAATTTCTGCATAAACCGGTTATCTGTCGATCAGAGTGGAAAACACTTCGTGGTTTCCACCTGTCGGGGTACGTATGTAGGCGATCTTGAATCCGGCGTGATATTGGCTACATACCCTAAAATGAGAAATTTACGCCTGCTGCTGGTCATGAATGACACACCGCTTTCAAATCATGCCGTGGCCTTGTGTGTGGACGACCAGGATGTGGGCACTTTTGTGGACCTGGTAACCGGCGCAAAAATCGAAGTAGGCAAATTCGGCCCGGCCAACCGGCTGCGGCCGGAATACATCGCCAACGGCCGGATCCTGGCTTACAGTCGCCATAACAGCAACGTACTGGATGTCTGGAAACTGAAAGATCCCGAGCGGCTTTCCTTGCTCAGCGGCGGAAAGGAGTGGCTCGCCTATACCTCGAAAGGATATTTCGATTCCTCCCGTTACGGTGGAAAACTGATCGCCATGGTGGAGGGACTGGATGTGTTCGGCGTGGATCAGTTCGCCATCCGCAACAACCGTCCCGATCTGATCATGCAGACGATGGCGTTGGGCACCAAAAACCAGAAGCAGCATTATTACAGTCAATTCCGCAAACGTCTCAGGAAATCAGGCTTTACACCCGAGCAGCTTTCCGGTGATCTGCATGTGCCGGAGGTAACGATCGCTGACGCCCGCCAAAAAGGCAAACTTTTGGAGGTGACCTTCAAGCTCAGGGATGACCGCTATCGGCTGAAGCAATACGGCATCTATGTGAACGATGTGCCGGTTTTTGGTTCGAGGTGGAGAACGGTTAAAGGGCGTAAAGCGAAATTCACCGAAACGGTTGAGCTGACCAATAGGAAAAATAAGGTCGAAATCACCTGCCTGAACGAAAAGGGTGCGGAGTCATACCGGGCCCTGACATTTGCCGATTACAACCAGCCGACACGAGGCGACCTGTACTTTATCGGCTTTGGCGTTTCCAGGTACAAAGATTCACGTCTTGATTTGAAATACGCCCACAAGGATGCTCTCGATTTAGAGGCTAGCTTCAAACGGATGACCACTGGTTTTAACACAGTCTATCATCGTGCTTTCGTGGACGAGGAGGTGACAGTCGAAACCATCAAACGGTTAAGGCAGCTGCTCGCGAATGCCAAGGTGGATGACACCCTGGTGCTGTTTATAGCCGGGCACGGCGTGCATGATACGGATCCGGATACAACCTATTATTTCCTGACTCACGCTGCGGATCTAAGTAATTTGTCCGGAACAAGCGCTTCTTTTGAAATTTTCGAGGAGCTTTTGACCGATGCCAAACCGCGCAAAAAGCTATTTCTGATGGACACCTGCGAATCCGGCGAGATCGATGAGGGTGTAGAGAATACCTACTATGCCCTGGTCGGCAGTCGCGGATTTACTGCTCGTACAACCCGCGCTATTCGAGTGTTTGGCAGAGAATCCAAAAAAAAGGTAAATCGCCAATATCTCTATGATCTTGACCGTTATATCTACAATGAACTGGCTCGTCGATCAGGGGCTATCGTCTTTTCCTCCAGTCGCGGGGGCGAGTTTTCATATGAAAGCGACGAGTTTGCAAACGGATTTTTCACTGAGGCGATTCTGCAAGCACTTTCAGGTGGGGCGTCGCAGTTGTCAGATACCATCAGTACTGATCAACTGCGGACCTTTGTAGTTCGAGCCGTAGCTGATATGAGTGATAGCTTGCAGCACCCCACGGTTGATCGGGACAACATTAACGAAGCGCTGACGTTTAAGGTGGTTGGTATCAATAACTAAGATGTAAAGTCAGGATAAGATATCAAAAGGTAAACTTGATTATGGTTTCTCCTGCTAGAAGAATAGTTCGTTTTGACCGCCTGTTTTGTAGCGGGCCCATTTAGTATGAGCCCGCTATGGTCCTTTTTTTGATCATTGAACGCCCGCCTTTGTTCCGATTTTGTCTCAAGCCTTCATCTGAATTTCATTGTTTCGAATTTTATCTAAATCTATTTTCGTAATATGGCGACCCAGAAATTGCTTTTGAAAGGCACTCGCTTTTGGTTAATTTTTTGACCTAAATTCACAATTGATTTAATCGTTGACAAACAAAATCGAAGCCAATATCCATAAGTATGATACCTGCCTTACCTGACTTGGGTATCTTTTTCGCTAACATTCTTATGATCCATCTAACACCATAGAGTTCTTCGCTGATACTTGTAAGTGCTTGCAGGCATGAAGTCTGTTCAGCTTGCACCTACTATTTGAAAGCCTCTTACGAAGAAGTAAACAGGCATATTAGAATTTGTTAAATTAAACTTTCCCTTATTCCGTATTAGGAGGTGACCAAATGCAACTCGACATGCACTATTACGGCACCTATGCCATGGCCAGAACCGCCGGCCTGAAGCCGGCCACCTGCAAAACAATTGCCACAGCCGCACAGTTCGTTGATGACAACGCGGCCAAATCGCATATCGAGTTCCAGGACGGCGGCCGGATCGATGCGGAGGCCACGGCGCATCACGTATCGGATGTTATCCGGAACCTGGACGCGGAAGACCAGCGACAGGTTTGGGTACCCTTTCACTTTCTACCCGGAAATCAGGGCCAGACGTTTTCACAGAGATTGATTTGCAGAGAAAACAGTAAGATAGTACAAGCTCTGGTTGAGCATCATTTGAAATACGCTACACACCCTGCCGGCGTCTGCCTGATCGGCGTTACCGCCCATGTCTATGCCGACACATTTTCACATTGGGGATTTTCAGGCGTGGGGTCTCGTTACAATAAGGTAGACAATAACAGTTTTAAATTCCATGGCGGGCTCGATCCGGACATTGCCGATTATATCAAAAAGAAAGAAAGGGAATTCTTTCGGCGCTACGGGAAGGGGGGCGGCTTCATTGCCAATATTAAATCATGGCTGGCCGAAACCGTCTCAGGAGCTCTGGGGCACGGGGCGGTGGCAACCTATCCGGACAGACCCTATTTGAAATGGAGCTTCGAGTATGAATATCCCACCAAAAAGCGCGTGCGGCGTGACAACCCGGCACACTTTTTAAAAGGCTGCGAGGCCCTCCATGATATGTTCCGGCGTTTCGGTAAAGCCAACCCCGCGCAGTCCGCCGGTGATGGGGTTGCTTTCGGTGTGATAAAAAATGCGGTAAAAGCAATCATTGAACATGAAGACCGTATGGAAGGTCGTATCCAGAAGTGGCTCACTGAAGCCGGTGCCGGCAGGATTGGCCCCAAAGTGTTTAGAATTCCACCCTACGAGCCTGAAGTATGGATGAAGCAATCGGCCACTCTTAACAGCAGCGAAACATCCACCGAGGCACTGAAGTCAAACCTTTACCGGTTTTACCAGGCCGCTTCAATTCACAGGCAATATGTATTACGCGAGTTGCTGCCCGAAAATAGGCTGGTAGTGGCTTAAAGGAGGGGTTTGCCATGAAACTCCCAAAAATTGGGGACATCGTCACGACAGACCAGGCCATCAAATTGAGCCGCCATTTCGGTCTCGAGCACATTGCTGATCGCATTGCAGCGGCCCCGGAGAAGTACCATGATTGGGAGTTTGACGGCTGTTCCGGTCTGCCTGATGAAGTCATGGGATTTTTCACCGGATGCCGATGGGAGGATATTACCTACAAGTGCTGCCTGCCGCATGATTTGGGTTATGCGTATGGCACGCTCGGTGACGAAGCCGAACGCAAAGCGGTTGATGAAAAGTTTTACGCAGATCTTATCCAGGAAGCCGGCATGCAGGCATGGTGTGCCAAGGCGTTCCTGGCAGCCGTCAGAGTTGGGGGCGCAGAAGTTTTCGGCCTTTCATTTTCGTGGGGTTTTGCCCAAGCGTAAACTCAATAGCGAGGATTTAACATGGCTGCGGAAACATCCTTATTTACCATGGTATCTAAACACGCAAAGTCCCGACTCATAACCTTCAGACTGCCTTTTCTGTTGGCGGGCTTATTTCTCTTGAACGGTTGCGGCGAAGCTACTGCCAATGGAGAAAGCTGGTATTTTTATGCCGGGCTCTTGGTTTTGATTGCATTCATCCCGCTAACAGTCATTTCCTATCGTGGTATCCGCCTTCCCCAAAAACAGGAGGAATACGAGAGGATTATGGAACGTCTTGCTGCGGCGGACATTGAAGATTCACAGACCTTTTCCATCATCGATGAAAAATACACCGCATGGGACTATATCCTGCCGGTTACCTTTGTTTCTCTTTTCAGTTTCATCGCATTCAGCATTTTGTTTCGCGAGAACGCCGAAATTTTATTGTCCGGTGCGCAGTATTATATGGGGATGGGTGTCCTGGACTTAACCAAAGGCAGCTTGTTGGCTATTCTGATGGCCTTTCTAGGCGCCTACGTCTGGTCAGTTCAATATATCTTTCGGCGGTTGGTCACTATCGACCTGCCACCTGGAGCCTATTACAGTGTAGGCATCAGGATGGTGTTGAGCTCTTTTGTTTCGTTAATCTTTTTTCATTTCATCATCGTATTACCAGCAGGCGAAACGATCGCGGGAAATTACATCCTGGATATTTCTCCGGATAGCACCTTAAAACACTTGTTGCCGGTTATCGCATTTTTCACCGGACTATTTCCCCAGCGGGCCCTTCGTGCTATGGCCGACCGCCTAAAGTTCATTGCCAAGCGCCATCCCAATGCACCCCCGCCCATGCCCCTTGATCTACTCGAAGGTATCAGCCCTTACCACAAAGAGCGTTTTGCTGAGTTGTCCATCGATAATGTTCAAAACCTGGTTAAAGCCAGTTTGGTGGAACTCATACTCAAAACGCCATTCAAACCACGCCAGCTGATTGACTGGATACTTCAAGGCCGTCTGCACCTTTACTTTAAAGACAATGTTGTTAAACTCAGGCGGGCTGGGATACGGACCATTTTAGGCTTCCGGATGATTGGTGATGAGGGCAAGCTGGATGCCCTGGCCGCAACCACCGGCTTGGAAAAAGCCTATCTTGAGACAGTCTATGACACCATCAAAGGCAGCGTGGCCATTAAACGACTCAACAAGGCCAAAGACTGCTTACATTCGATTTGACCGTGAATCTGTTTACAGTTTCTGTCATGTGTAGCAGCTTAAAATATTGATCTATCCTTTCAAAAGCGTATTTTCGCGTCAAACCTACAATTCAAACCCCAATATTTCAGCTAAAATTAAAGCTGTCTGTGTGTTGTCCGTCCAACCTGAAATCTTTTGAGCCCCAACCCCGGTGGCTGTTAGTGGTATAGCGTTGCCTGTATGCTGTGTAGTGGTCCAACCGATATTTACTCTTTCTGATAGGATGTGCGCAGCAGTCAACGCGACCGGATTCATGTAGCCACCATATCCGATCTTCATTCCTCCATCTGCATCTGCCATGCTTTGCTCGAGTTTTGCGCGTTCTTTAATCGACAGCTCACTCAAACCGAATTCAATAGCCAGAAACTGTAAATACTGTTGTCGATTTCCTTTGTATTTGTTTGATCCATTGAGCGTGTCATCCACAGACACCTTCGTGTTTAAAAGCGCGGATAGATTGAGCTTATATCCGTGCGTATCCCCACCCAGTCCCAACCCGCCGGTCTCATGATCGGCAACAACAACCATAAGCGTTTGATCTTTGTGACGCTTATAAAACTCGTGGGCTTCCTGTACGGCCTCATCAAGGGCAAGGGTGTCGTATATGACACTGACAGGGTCGTTGGCATGAGCCGCATGATCGATGCGACCGCCTTCGATGACCATAAAGAAGCCGTCGGGATCTTGCTGTAAGACTTCAATGCCGGATTCCACGATCCTGGCCAGCGAGGGAACGGATTTAAACTTTTGTCTTCTCTCGATCTCATAGGGCAAATGGGAGTTGTTAAAGAGGGCCAATACCCTCTCTATCTTCTTGAAGTCTGCTTTGGTAAAATCTGTTGCCCCCTGCATTCCGATGTAGGACTGGTAACCTTTTTCCTCAAATTTTCCGACGAGATCGATATTATCCTTTCTTTTCGAGTATAGGTCATTGCCCCGAACATCTTTTTGCCCTGAGCGTGAGTTGGAAGGGATGAAGTACCGAATCCCACCTCCGACCAGAAACTCCACTTCGCTGGCTAAAAAGTCCAGAGCGATTTCAGCCTCGTTATGCCTGCTAAAATTATGCGCAACGAAAGCTGCCGGCGTGGCATGGGTTAGGCGCGTGGTTGTGATAATACCAGTGGCCATGCCTTTGGCCTCGGCGGCGTCGATGAGCGTCGTGACGTTGTTGCCGGCCGGGTCCTTTCCAATCACTCCATTGTTGGTTTTGACGCCTGATGCCAATGCGGTGCCGGCGGCGGCTGAATCGGTGATAGGCGAATCGGCTGAGTAAGTCGTTATGACGCCGGTCACATTCAATGAGTTCATGACCAGTTTTTTGCTGGGGTCTTTCTCCTTTTCCTTTAGAAAGAGTTCGGCTAACTGCCGTTGTGAAAACCCCATCCCGTCGCCGATGAAATAGAATACATATTTTGGCTTGCCGGCATGGGCCGTGGAAGAGATGAGTAAAAGGAGCAGGATGAATGCAGCTACTTTTCTTAAGCTAAACATCTGAAGCCTCTTCGATAGATGTGGTCAACAGTCTATGGCGTTCATTCTGTTGATACCTGGATCCCGGCCTTCGCCGGGATGACATTGCTAATAAACAATGCATTGATAGCAATCATTAATAGCACGTGTTGGGTTGCCTGACGAATTAATATGCGTTAGAATCTCCAAGTACATGCAAGTCCCCTTGGAGCAGCCTCGCAATGTTCCAATATAATACAGATTTTGACCCACGTCAGCAAAAGCAATTTGATTGAATAAACCCTATTCTTGTTAGGTGGTCCCATGGAAAAAGAGATTCAACAGGCACAGGCCATTTACAATATGATTGCGGAATTTTTCGTGAACTACAGCTTCCAGATCCTCGGGGCGCTCATCATCATGGTGCTGGGTATCCTGGTAGGCCGCAAAATAGGCAAAATCGTCTTAGGGCTATGCGAGAAAAAAGAACTGGATGTTACCCTCAGTCGATTTGCCTCCAGTGCTGCCAAGCTGACCATCATTGTCATGGCGGCGGTCATTGCCCTGGGAAAAGTGGGTATCAGCGTCACACCTTTTGTGGCCGCCATAGGTGCTCTCGGTTTGGGTGCCGGTTTGGCTATGCAGGGGCTGTTGTCCAACTATGGGGCCGGACTGAATATCATCCTCACACGGCCCTTTGTCGTGGGCGACACGATTCAGGTCAAGGAGGTTCATCTGGCTTATACCCTGTTGGCCGATGAAGATGACGTGGAGATCGCGATTCCCAATAAACACATTATCGGTGAGATCATCCACAATTCCAAGGCCGATACCCTAGCCGAGGAGACTGTCGGGATATCGTATGACAGCGATCCCGGCCAGGCCATCGAGGTGATCCAAAAGGCACTGATGGATACGGACGGGGTGAGTACGGATAAACCGCCCCAGGTGGGGATCGAGGATTTTGCCGACAGTAGCATCAATATCGGTATTCGCTTTTGGGCGCCGACCACCAGCTATTTCGATACCCGCTTTCGGGCCAATGCCGCCATTTTTAAAGCTTTGAAAACGGCCGAAATCGATATTCCCTTCCCGCAACGCGAAGTTCGTATGCTCAATCAGGACGCGTAAGCTTCACATGGGACTGACCATACATGGACCAAATCCGAAAGCCGGCCCGGCGGAGACAATTATCAAATTCTTCTTTGCCATTGCGTTTTGTGTGATCGGTATTTTCTGTCTGGGCATGGCTTCGATCCTGGTCTTCGAAGGGAATTTTCGAAAACTCATCATTGCCGCCCCCATGGGTCTGGCGTTCAGCGGATTCGGCATCTTTTTCCTGCTCAGCCTTTTTTCAGCCCGTGTAAAGGGACGCTATCTGGACGAAGCCCGAGCGAATCATCCCGAGGAACCATGGTTGTGGCGCAAAGACTGGGCTGGTGGCAACATCAACTCCAGCAGCCGGCTCTGGTTGAAGTTTGTCTGGGCCTTTGCATTGTTGTGGAATACCATCTCTCTCCCGCTGGCCGGCATGATCCCTAAATTCCTGCAGAAAGGGGGTGGGGAGGTCGTACTCATCAGCCTGTTCCCGGCGGTCGGTTTAGGGCTGCTGGTCTGGGCCATTGAACGCACCCTGCGCTGGAAGAAGTTCGGCCGTGCGGTTTTAAGCTTGAATACCTTTCCAGGGGTCATAGGCGGTGAACTGCGGGGTGTGGTCAAGGCCAATGCCGGGTTTGCCCCGCGCAGCGCTATCCGGATCGGCCTGCGCTGCCTACAGTCGGATGCCCACTCGGAGTCAGGCGGGGAGACAATCCTGTGGCGGACCGAAGTTTATCTGCCGCCGGACGTTATAAAACAGGGCCCGGAAGGGCCCGAGATCCCATTCGTTTTGACCATTCCCTATAACTGTCAGTCTAGCAGCCCGGAAGATCTGGCGATCCAGACGATCTGGCGCTTACGGGTGCGGGCAGATTTGCCACGCCTGGATTTTGCGGCCAGCTTCGATGTTCCTGTTTTTATCACGCCGGATTCAAAAGAATCTGTCACGGAAGATCTTGGGGCGACCAACCGGACCATTTACAGGGATGGCGCCTGGCACCGGTTCAGCCCGGATGCCGCCATAGGAATAAAGAAGTCATCACTGGGCGAATGTCGGATTTACTTCCCACCAAACCGAACCCCGCGGACGGCGTTTTTCCTTGGCTTTACAACGGTTGTTATCGGCCTGGTTGTCTGGGGGCTGAATCGTACTGATGCACCCCCATTTTTTCCCATCATGTTCGGGGTCTTTGGCGCCCTGTTCCTACTGGGGACGCTTTCTTATCTGTTCCGCAAGACGCTGGTCCTTGTCAAGCCGGGAAGCCTGGAAATCATGAACAGGACACTGGGGATTGGAACCACCCGACGATTAACCCCTGAGCAGGTTGTTGGGATTTATGCGACCGTACACCTGGATACATCCAATATGACCTACTATGAAATCAGGATCAGGAAACATAAAGGCCTACCGGTCTCGGCCGGTACCATGATTCCTTCCAAAGGTGAGGCCGAGTGGCTGGTCGATGAGATAAGGGCTGTTTTTCTTTACCAAACTTCACCGCGACTTTAGTCCGCCCTCAATTTTTGTAATAAGTGGCCCACGCAAGGCCATGCCGGCTTGAATATGCTCACCATGCCCTTATATTGCCGTTAGCACCCATCATACTTTAACAGGTATCTGATAAATTCAGCACGGGGTCTAATCTTGTTTCCTGCCAATTGCTGAATGGATTACTGGACAATTGAAATGGCCGGCCAAATATCGAAATTAGTATCTGCAGCGTTCACCATACTGTTATGTCTTCCGACTATTTCTACAGCCACGCGATGCGATAAATTCGTCGCTTGGGTTCACCCGGCCAAGACGGCCTATATGCAGGCGCACCAGGTCTATCCGGTTCCAGATGATATTCAAGAGTTGGCAGTACGCTTCATGCCCAGGATATGGGTACATCCGGATAGCTGGCAGCCTATCTCATTTGATCAATATCTGGCCAGGTCAAAGCTGGTAAGTAACATCGACGGCCGGACACTGATGGTAGCTCCAAAACCCAAAGATGTCGCCGCTTTGAAATATGAAGATCAATGCGGGACTTTTCTGATAGCGGGCGAAATTGAGCCGGCCAGACCGGCCCCATTGTACGTACAGGTATTCCGAGATCGTAGCCCCGTTAGTTCTGAGGAGAGCTGGATTTATATTAAATACAATCCGGTTTTCGATTGGAGCGGTTTGGCTCATGAGGTCAGTCACTTGGCAAGCCTGGGGTCGCGCCTAGCCGGTGGTGATCAAAAACGCTGGCATCGTCTGGATGTCCATACTGCGGCCATTTTAGCCTTTGACAGTCAAAGACGATTGCGCCTGTTGACCCTGGCCCAGCATAACCATCAACAAACGTATATTCCCGGACGCGATTTTACCTCTGACCAGGTGCCCATGCTTGCGGCCGCGTTCTGGAGCAATGAGCTTTACCTGGACCGAGGTGAGTCTGTGCCGGTACCGCACCGGGTCGTCCCCTTTTTCAACGATGTCTCCTACCTGATCGACGCAGAGGAAAAACCATGGCTCTGGGCAATGGACCTGGTATATGGCCGCCGTGCCGGAGGAAAGGAAATTGAATTCTATCCAGTATTTCTCGAGCCGGAGCATCCGCTGTCCGATTTTGCCGGTCTTCTCGCGCCGCCACGCAAGATACTGGGTATTTATACTGGACGCGACGGCCCACCGGGCTATAATTATTATGCCCCACCGAATTATTTTGATCTTCCCGATTTTATTGCTATGGGATACTGGCAGGCCGGCAACCTGGATCTGCTGGCGGACCTGGCACCTTTTCTCAAAGGTCTGGACGATACCGATTGGGACGGTATGTTAAACGTCTTTAAAGGACATTTAAAAAAACACCTTGAATGAACACCAAAAACCTATTCGCAGCTGTAGGCGATACAAAGACTTGCCATGAATCCAGATATTCCCGACATTGGAGAAACGGCACCTGATTTTAAGGTGCAGACTTCAGGTGAGGAAACTTTTCACCTCCAACAGGTTCTGAGTACCGGTCGTAATGTGTTCTTGCTGTTTTATCGTGGGCACTGGTGACCTTTTTGCGTCGGCCAGTTGGCTGGCGTGAAGAAGCATATCGATCGAATTGACCAGGCCAACACCCAGGTGGCGGCTTTGTCGGTAGACGCACCCGAACGATCGGCCGGGTTTCGGGAGGAGGCCAAGCTGCCGTTCGAACTCTTGTGCGATCCGGCAAAGAAGGTCGTCAAGCTATACCATCTGCTCAACCCCCACGAACACGACGGTATCGCCTATCCGGCCATCTTTGTCATCGATTCGGAAGGGCGGGTTCGCTATCGATCCCTGGACCGCACAGCATCACGGGTGAAACTTGCCGAGGTGCTGGCATTTTTAGAAAAGCTCAAGGCTGACCGGGCTGCAGAGGAGCAGGGTGGCGCCAAGAAGGCCTTTATCTTCCCATCACCAGCCGTCATGTGGCAGATCATGCAAAACATGCTGCTCAGGGGAACGGGCGCAGACTGGAAGCACTACTTCATGTTTACGTGCGTGTATACGCCCCAAAACATATTCAGGCTGGTCACCAGACCGTTTCAACGTAAAAAAGGATAATAAGCCATGATCACGAAGATCGACAAACCAACTGTCGTAGAAGCTGCCGGCAACAAACCCAAGAAGATAGAGGAGTTTATAGGCGCCGTGAATTCAGGGACAACCGATCTCAGCGTGGCCCGGATGCGAAGCCCATCCGGGTGGGTGGAGCCCGGGCAGACACCTGAGTTTGATGAGTACACTCTGGTATTAAAGGGAATGCTGCGGGTAAAGACCCGTGAAGGGGAATACGACGTCCACGCCGGCCAGGCGATTATCATCGGCGCCAATGAATGGGTGCAGTACAGTACGCCGGGAGATGAAGGCGCCGAGTACATAGCTGTTTGTAGACCGGCGTTTACACCCGAAACAGTTCACCGCGATGAATAAAACCATTTTCCGAGCCAGACCGTTAGGACTCTTTTTGCATTAGCTCAATGACCTCAACCAGGCGCTTCACCAGGTGTTCATGGTAGCGCTTCCCGCCCTCCGGAGACGCTTTGCTGGGCTCACCGGCGGTGCCGCCGGCCGCTTCGACCAGCGGCGCCATCTCTGCTTCATTGCTGGGCACATAACATAGGGTGTCATCCGGGTAGGACGGGTCCACCGAATAGAGCTGCCGCACCGGGTGCGGATTGTCGACAGCCCGATCCATCTTTACCAGTTCCGGGTAGCGGTACCACATGTGTGAGCCTTCGATCTCTTCGGCATGCCCCACCGCGCCCCAGCCCATCTCCTTGACGATCGACTTGGACATGAAGGCCGGATCGAAGATCACCACCTTGACCCCCAGTTCCCGTTTGGCCCTTTCACCGGCTATCTGCATCCAGGTGACATTGACGATGCGATGCCCGTTGACGAAAATGAATTTATCGAATCCGTGCTGATGCAAGGACCCGATGATGTCGCTGGTGATCTCGATCAGGATCTCCGGCCGGATCGTGATTGTGCCGGGCAGTACCATGTGGTGGGGGCTCCAGCCAAACCACAGGGGCGGTGCAACCATCACATTGGTCCGCCGGGCAGCGGCATCCGCCAGCGTGTTGGCGACCATGGTGTCGGTGCCCACCGGCAGGTGCGGGCCGTGTTGTTCGGTGCTGCCCACCGGGAGGATAACGGTGCCTTTGGCGACTTTGATTTGTTCTTTTATGTCTTCCCAGGTCAAGTTTTGGAGCCACTGCGATGAAGCTTTCATAACGTATACCTCAAATACTTGATTCAAAAATGCTTTATAGAATCTATCTACACTAGAACTAGAATGGCCCGACTCTGTACCTTAAGGCGCTTTGTTACTTTTCTTTTACGAAAAAGAAAAGTAACCAAAAGAAATCGCCCTGTTACGCGGCCCTGCGGGCTACCCTGCGCTTCTCGGAAAGGGCGCGCTCAGCACAACTCGCTCCGCTCAAACACGCACTTCGCTTGCCTCGCCCTTTCCTGCGATGCTCGGCGCGTCACAAAGGGAGAGAAAGTCAAACCCATAAAGGATGTGACCTCAAAGTCATACCTATTGACCGAGTGCTGCAGCAATTTCTTGTAATTTGTTTTCTGAATCCCGAAAAATCGCATGCGCCTGGGGTAGATCTACTTTTTCGAAGCGGACCGTGTCGCCCGGGGTGGCCTGGGTCAGGCGGGCGATGTCCGGGGTGATGACCGTAGCGATTTTCGAGTACCCGCCGACCGTCTGCTCGACCAGCAGCACGATGGGCTGGGCATCGGCCGGGATCTGGATGCCGCCCGGCATGCTGGGTTCGCTGACAATGCTGTCCGGGGTCCCGGCTTTGCGCTCGATAGCGGCGCCCTGGAGCCGATAGCCCATGCGATCGGCTTTGGAGGTTACCATGTAGTCTGTGGTGAGCAGGGTTTCCAGTCCGGCGTCGAAGTAGTCGTCCTGCGGTCCCGGGATGATCCGCAGACTGATCTCGCGGTGGTATTCCGGAATCCAATGGTTGGGCAATACCCTTGGTACTTCGAGAAGCCGGGCTTCAAATCCGCTTATGATATCATCGGCCTGCAGGGGGCGGCCTTGAAATCCTCCCAATTTCCCACCGACGTAGGTGGAGCGGCTACCCATGACGAGCGGGACGTCGATACCCCCGTTGATGGCCAGGTAGGCCCGGCACCCGCTGGTGACCTGGTGAATTTCGAGTATATCGCCCGGCTGAACCCGAAAGGATTGCCAGGGATCCACCGGTTTGTCATTCAGGGTCATGCCCATCTGGGCGCCGGTCAAGGCGATGTCGGATTCAGCGGTGAACTCCAGTTTGGGTCCGGTGATGGTGATTTCCAGAACCGCACTCTCCGGTGAGTTGCCCACCAACAGGTTGGCTACCCGAAAGGCAAAGGCATCCAGAGCTCCGGAAATTGGTATCCCCATCTTCTGGTAGCCGAATCGGCCGCCGTCCTGGACGGTGGTAAATGCACCGGGTGAGTGGACCTTAAATCGTTTCATGGCCCCTCCTCTGCCCGAAGATGATCGACATAACGCTCGGGCGAGATCGGTACGAATCGAATGCTGTCACCGGTTTTGTAGATGAAAGGGCTTTCTTTTTCCGGGGCAAACAGGCGCACGGGCGTGCGGCCGATCAACTGCCAGCCGCCGGGGCTGGTCAACGGATAGATGCCGGTCTGGGCATTGGCGATGCCGACCGAACCGGCCGGCACTCGCATGCGGGGTGTTTCCAGCCGAGGCGTATGCAGTTTGTCCGGCAATCCGCCCAGAAAACAAAAGCCCGGTGTGAAACCGATCATGTAGATGCTGTAAACCGTTTCGCTGTGCAGGCGGATCACATCCTCCACGGCCAGGCCGTTGGCCTGGGCCACGTGCGCGATATCCGGCCCATGGTCACCGCCATAGCAGACAGGAATTTCAACTGTGTCCGGCGCCGGGATGGTAATTTCATCCAGGCGGCTTTCGAGGCCAACCAACGCTTGTGATAATTGGTCCGGATCGGTTTTCAGGGGGTCATATATTATCAGCAGGGACCGGTAAGTAGGGATTACTTCCCGGACACCTTCCAGGGGATCGGATGCCAGCACCATATCCATGGACCGCACCCGGGCGTTGATTTCCGGATCGATGCCGTCCCCATACTCCACGAGCAGTCCGCTGTCCCCGGCAATGCGGAATCGGGCCTGTTTATGAATGTTGTTGCTCATATAGATGCCTTTTTAAAGGACTTGTAATATTAAAGAACGAAGCCCACATTTCCTCGCGCAGAGACGCAGGGTCGCAGAAAAACCAATAGATAGCCGGCTTCGCCGGTCAAACATTCTCAGGAGAATACGCTCTAAAGAACTTTTTGCGCGATAGCGCAACCAATATTGGGTTTGTCCTTCTCTGCGCCTATGGGTCTCTGCGCGAGAAACTGGTTTTATGACTCACCCTTGCGTTTCATTGGCGCAACGGTCACGCCTTCCGCTTCCAGGCGTGACCGGATGCCGCGCACCAGGTCAACGGCCGTCGGACCGTCTCCGTGGACGCAAAGCGTCTGAACATCCAGATCGATTTCGGTACCGTCCAGGGCAATAACCTTGTTTTCCAGCGCCATCTTAAGGGCGCGCGCCGTGACGGCTTCCGGATCGGTGACCAGGGCGCCTTCCATGCTGCGGGGTGCCAGGGTTCCTTCGGGTGTGTAAGCCCGGTCGGGGAAAGCTTCGTAGACTACCTGCAGACCGGTTTGCTGACCGATGTTACGCATCAAGGCCCCCTTGGCGCCGGCCAGGGCCACGAACATCAAATCCGGATCGACGCTGACGATGGCCTCTGCCACGGCCCGGGCCACGTCTTGATCCTCCACAGCGGCCAGATACAAGGCGCCGTGGGGTTTAACGTGGCGTAATTGGGTACCGTGGACTTTGCAGAAAGCTTGGAGGGCGCCGATTTGGTACACCAGGTAGTTGCGAATTTCCTCCCCGGTACACTTCATGTAGCGCCGGCCGAAACCGATGCGATCGGGAAAACCGGGATGGGCTCCGGCGCCAACCTGGTGCTCGACAGCCAGCTTGACTGTCCGCTCCATGACCAGAGGATCACCGGCATGCCATCCACAGGCGATGTTGGCCGACGTAATATGCGGAAAAACGTCCGCGTCCATGCCGATGCAGTAAGCACCGTAACTCTCACCCATATCGCAGTTCAGGTCGATGGTCTTCATCATGCAACTCCCTTTGTTTTAAATCTCTCCCTTCAGCCTTCAGTCTTCTGCCTATTACCCTCTTTACTTCACTGTCATCAGCTGCGGCAGATACAGGGCGATCTGCGGGAAGATGGTGATGATGGCCGTGGTCAGCAGCATGAGCAGGAAGAACGGGAACGCGTAGCGGGCAATGCGAGTGATCGGTTCACCGGTCAATCCCTGGATGACGAACAAATTGAAACCCACCGGGGGTGTGATCTGACTGACTTCCACCATTAGGATCAGATAGATACCGAACCAGATAGGATCGAATCCGGCCGCCGTTACCATGGGCAGGGCAATCGGCAGGGTCATAACCACAATTGAAAATCCATCCAGCAAACATCCCAGGACAACGTAAAAAACACCCAGCAGAAGCATCAACGTGTAAGGCGAGAGCTGCAGCTCAGTGATGGCCGTGGTAATGGCCGCCGGTATGCCTAAAAATCCCATGGCCCGGGAAAGAAACCCAGCCCCAATGACAATCAGCATGATCATGGCGTTGGTCTTTACCGCCCCGATCAGGCATTCAAAAAGTATCTTGAGGTTCATCTGGCGGTTGATAAACGCAAAGCCGGTGGCACCCAAAACTCCCAGGGCCGCGGCTTCGGTGGGTGTGGCGATGCCGGCATAAATACTGCCCAAAACCATCAGGATCAGAATAATGGTCGGGGCCAGGTCTTTGACCGCCACCAGGCGTTCTTTCCAACTATACGTTTCCTGGGTGCGGGGTGCAATTTCCGGGGTACGGATACCACGGTAAATGATGTAGGCAGAATAGATTCCCGACAGCAATAGGCCGGGCAGGATGCCGGCCATGAACATCTTGCCGATGGAGACACTCGCCAGGATCGCATAAACGATCATGATCAGCGAAGGCGGAATCAGAAAGCCCAGGGTACCGGCCCCGGCCAGCGATCCCATAGCAATGCGTTTGTCGTAGCCGAGCTTCTCAAACTCAGAGAGAGTGATGCGTCCAACCGTGGCAGTGGTAGCGGCCGAAGAGCCGCTCACGGCGGCAAACAGCGTGCAGGAGAGAATGTTCATCAAAAGCAATCCGCCTGGCAAGCGATAGAGCCAGGGAACCAGGGCCTTGAAGAGTTTTTCCGAGATGCCCGATCGGTAAAGGATTTCACCCATCAGGATAAACAGCGGCAAAGCGACGTATTCCCATTTTTCCACCGTGGCCCACACCGAGGAAGCCATGTTGTTGGCCGCCGGGAGCGAGCTGAACAGGGACATCCCGATAAAGCCGACCATAAAAAGCGCAAAGCCGACCCAGATGCCGGCGCCCAGGGTGATGAACAACACCCCAAAAACAACCAGGGACATGAGAGGCATACCGGCATCCATTAGACGACCTCCTCCCCGGTTTTGATGGCTTGATAGGTTCTGAGGCTGGTGGCGGCCAGCTGCAGGACGAAACCGGCCGCGCCTACCAGCATGATGGTTTGCGGAATCCACAGCGGCGTATTGGTCAGTGTGCCGGACGTCGACTCATACCGGTAGGCGGAATTGACCATCTTGTACAGGTACCACCAGAGATAACCGGCGAAAACAGTGGTCAACACGGTGGCCAGAAAGGTGATCCAGCGGGTTGTCTTTTCGGGTAGGAACGTCAGGACCAGCGTGATGCGGATGTGCCCTTTTTCCTTTAGGCAGTAACCCGCGCCCATGAAAATGATGGCGGCCAGGCCGTAGGCGCTGTACTCATCGGCGACCAGGGTTGTCTTTTCAAAGACATTCCACAGGAAGATTTCGACCAGGATGAGGACCGTCAGCAGGCCCAGGATGACGGCCGAACAGCGGGCCAGCCAGTCACTTACCTTTTCGACAAAACGTATGGCGGTATTCATTCAAAATACTCTCTTGATACAGGATTGCCCTCTGGATTTCCGGCAGACAGATGTTGATCCAACGTCTGCCGGTATCTGGAATGGATGGCCCGGGGTTCGAATTTCCGGGTCAATATTTGTACTTGAAGCCTTCTTAAAAAGTGGATTTTGGCCCAAGATCAAGGCGGCCGTAAGGTTTAGACCGGAGGAATACACCAGGTATTTCGAGGATCTGAACCTTGCGCCCAACGCCGAGATTGGGCCAAAAGGTGCTTTTTAAGATGGCTTCACTTAGCGGCCCGTGATGCGGTAATACTCTTTCAAAATCATCTGCGCATCGGAACCGGCTTTTTTGGCCCACTGGCCACGCAGTTTGTCACCGATCGCATTGAGCTCAGCCCGGAACTCTTTGCTGACCGGATCGATGGTCATGCCGTTTTCCATCAGGGTGGCCCGGGACTTGCGATCCATGTCACCGGCCAGGTTCCACATTTCGTCTTCCATCTGGTTGGCCACTTCCAAAATGGTGGCCTGGATGTTCCTGGGCAGCTTGTTCCAGGCGTCCAGGTTGACATTGACCATGTTTACGGGGCCCACGATATTGATGGGAGTAAAGTATTTCAACACTTCCCACGCCTTGGCATCCACGCCTGATACCGAAGACGTGTACATGGAATCGAGCAGGCCGGCTTTCATGGCCGGGTAGACTTCGCTAAAGGGCATCTTGCGGGCCGCGATTCCGGTTGCGCCGCCGAAAGCCAGACCGGTCCCGTCGTAAACCCTCATCTTCAGACCCTTGAGGTCGGTTTCGGATCTGATCGGCCGCTGGGTGTAGATTCCGGAAAACGGCCAGACGGATGTATAGAGGGTGAACTGGTTGAACTTTTTCAGGATCTTGGCGTAAGTCGGTTTGGCGAGCTGGTAGAGCAAGCGCTGTTCAAACGCATTGGTGGAAATGAACGGCTGCGCGGTCAAGGCCAACGTCGGTGCGTCGCCTTCCACCATACCGGTCGGTACCTCCGCGGCCTTCAACTGCCCTTCGGCTACGGCCCGCAACAGTTCGGGGCCCTTGAATCCCAGGGCGCTGCCCGGGTGCAGGACGATTTTAACCTGACCATTGGTTGCTTTCGCCACCCGGTCGGCGAAGGTCTGGGCGCCCTTGGAGTGAAAGTTACCGGCCGGATAATTCAGATGCAGGTCCCATTTGGTCTTGGCGAAGCCTTCCGGAACAAAGACCAGGGCTACAAGCAATGCCATGCTGAAGCAAAGTGTCCTTTTCATGGTTTCCTCCTTTTAGCGGTTTATGAACACGTTAAGGTTACATGCTTAACATCCGGGATATCAGCTAAGAGGCCATAAACAGCAGGATCCTGTTTTGAAAGGCCTGGATGTGTTCGATCAGAGTTCTTTTCAGCGGTTCCTCTTCGCGGTGCTGGATAAATTTGATAATGGTGTCGTGATGCTTGATAACACTTTCATAGTGTTCCGGGAGCGACCGCAATGGGTCCACCTCGTTGTTGAATGACAGATACGCCAGCCGGTTGGTTTCACAACGGACCTTGTGAAGGCTCTGGATGATGTAATCGTTGCGGCTGGTGCGGGCAAATGCGCTGTGAAACTCGCTGTTGGCCTCGACCATGGCCAGCACATCATCGTTGCGGATGGCTCTTTTTACCTCTTCGTTGGTCGCCGACATATCGTCGACCAGGTCGCCCGGATCCTGGCGGACGGCCAATTCGGCCACTCCGAGTTCCAGGATTTTCAGAGCTGCAAACGAGGCCTTTGTATTTTGCAACGTGATCGGGCGGACAATAAATCCTTTGTTGTGTTGGGACTCCACCATAAAATCGGCCGACAGGTGCATCAGGGCCTCACGGATCGGGGTGCGCCCGATACCGAGTTGTTCGACGAGTTGTTTTTCTTCCAGACGTTGACCCGGTTCAAATTTGAGGGTCATAATGTTGCGGTAAATCAACTGGTAAGCAGTCACAGCCAGGGGCTGTTTGGTGTCTTGCGGCATAGTTTGATTCCGGCGCTGGGGTTGCAAATAAGGATATACTTGACATATATGTGAAATATATGTCAAGTATATTTCCAATTTGGCTTGCGATGGAATCCTAGATGATTGCCTGAAGCAGTATGCGGGTAATAGACCCGCCTTTGTATATAAGGTTGAATACAGAAGAGGAGAGGCCCGTGGGAGACAACACCTATACGGTAGTATCGCCATTGATGGGGACTTTTTACCGGGCGTCCGACCCGGATGCTCCGCCCCTGGTTGAGGTGGGGCAGAGTGTTGCCGCCGGGGAAGTGGTCTGCATAATTGAGTCCATGAAAATTTTTACCGAAATCAAAACCGAGAAGGCCGGCACTGTAAAGGCGATTTTGTTTGATGATGAAGACATGGTGATGAAGGATCAGGCTATCATCGAAATTGAGGTGGAATAATAAGTCTTGGCCTACGAACCCTTTTCCCTAAGTAACAGTTGAAAATGATGCTTTTTATATGATGCTTTGTTACTTTTCTTTTCCGAAAAAGAAAAGTAACCAAAAGAAATCGCCGGTACGGTTCATAGACATAGGTAACACATAAGTACAAGGACATAGGTGGCACATTTACAGTATAGAAGCTTCCCAAAAGGAGGCCTCTATGCCCTGGTTGAATGTGAGATCTATGGACT
>Ga0126333_1000031_pt1 | contig 50526 bp, 40 predicted proteins | sample InaspJWI54metaG_FD_94488 | JGI IMG/M metagenome (GOLD analysis project Ga0126333, IMG submission 94488) | Marine gutless worms symbiont microbial communities from Oahu, Hawaii - Inanidrilus sp. 2 OAHU.JWI-54 metaG | ecosystem: Host-associated > Annelida > Digestive system > Unclassified | place...
AGTGACTGTAAACGTTGTCATAGTGGCCTCCTTTTTTAAGGTTATGAGGCCTTTATAACCGTGCCTTGTGACAAATACGGTCACAGTTCGGCACTACTGGAGTTTTTTAGAGAACCGTATTTAGTTATTTGAGGTTGTCCGCAATTGGGTAAGATTTTCTGAGCATGCACAAAAATATCAAATAACATTTTGTCATGAAATCTCTGCAATCTTGGTAGTTTCTCCAAAAGTCACTTTAGCTGGCTTTTAGACATGTTATGCCGCCAGCGTGTTTTTGTAGTTTTGGTTATCATCAAAATGAGGGGTCTTTTTAGAGGTTTTCAACAGCTCTTTTAAATTTTCGCAATTTTTAAAGACTATTTGACGACGCTGTTTCTATAAAAGATGAAAAATAACAATAAGATATTACTGAAAAGTCATATTTCTGTATTCTTAAGCGAGGTAGATGGCGGCATTGAATACAGCCGCTTTTCTTTAAGGTCTATTGACGCTGCTGTCTTATTTTCAGCATGTAGCGCTGTTGGTCATAGAGGTACTTTTTCAAGATGGTCCGGTGCTCGGTATCCATGACTGTAAATAAGACCGCCAGGCGATAACGACCGCGCTGGGGCAGATCCTCAACTCGGCGGACTTCGCACTCGCGGATCGGGATAAGCGTAGCGGTATCTTCAACGGGAAGTTCCAGTTTCAGATTAAAAAGCGTTTGACCGATCTCAAGGGGCGGTGGCTGCGGGGTGCCGCTCTTGAGACTGATGAGAATGCCGGAGGTGCCTCTGGCACTGAGATCCAGCATTTTTATGCGTTTGCGCTGGTCGCCGACGGTTAGATAGAAGACGGCCCCCAGCGGGGCCGTGAGCCGATAGTCTTTCCGGCGCTGGACGCGTTGCAGGTCGGTGGGAACCGAAACCATGAATGTGTCACCCTTTACCGCGGCCTGCGTGACTGAAAAACGGTAGCCGAGCTCATCTTTGCCGGTAAATTCAAAATCCAGGCGCAACTCATCCATGGCGGAAACCACGTCCGTCAGGCCGTCCGGGCAATCTATGACCAGCAGGGGCTTGTTCGCGTCGGTTTGAATAGCGGATACAACGACCAGCCGCTCATAAGAACGCCCGGGAATCCTGAGGCGTAGATAGGTTCCGTTGTCTTTGAGCCAATAGAATGTTTCCAGGGGTGAGACGGCCATCTTATCCGATCTGATATTTTTCAATTTTGCGGTAAATTGTTGAAGTATTAATACCTAAAAGCTTAGCCGCTTTGGCCCGGTTGCCGTTGGACTTTTGCAGGGCCGTTTTAATCAAGGCAATTTCGTTATCCTTCAGGGTAAGGATGTCATCCGTGCCGACCCTTTGCGGGGCGGTTTGTCGGATTTCCTGGGGAAGATCTTCCGCCTGGATAATCTTGTCGACACCCAGGGCAAAAGCGCGTTCGATAACGTTCTCAAGCTGGCGGACATTACCTGGCCAGTGGTAACGGTCCAGGCAATCCAGAGCTTCCGGGGAGATCCCCTGAACTTTTTTTTGACTGCGTGCGTTGAACCGATTTAGAAAATGACGGACCAACAAAGGGATATCCGCCCGCATTTCCCGTAGAGCCGGCATGCGGATGTTGATGACATTCAACCGGTAAAACAGGTCCTCGCGCATAATGTTCTCGCGCAGCAGAACATCCGTATCCTGGTTGGTGGCGGCGATCACGCGGACATCCACCGTTTTTTCGTGGGCCGCGCCCACCGGGCGGATTTTTCGTTCCTGTAAAGCCCGGAGCAGTTTTACCTGTAAGGAAGCTTCTATTTCGGCGATTTCATCCAGGAAAATGGTGCCTCCGTCAGCAGCCTTGAACAAGCCCACATTGTCTCTGATGGCGCCGGTGAAGGCCCCTTTCAGATGCCCGAACAACTCACTTTCCAGCAGGTTGCCCACAATTGCACCGCAGTTGACGGCGATGAAAGGCTTGTCCTTGCGGTCACTGTTTTGGTGGATGACATTGGCGGCCAACTCTTTACCGGTGCCGCTCTCGCCCTGAATAAACACGGTCGGACTGGTGTGACTGATACGGTCGACGATGGTGTAAATTTCCCGGATTTTTTCGCTGGCGCCGACCAGACCGTCATACTGGTAGCGGTCCCGCAGGCGTTTTTTAATGAGAATATTTTCTTTCTGGAGGGTTTGTTTCTCGATGATCCTGTCGATCATTATTTTCAGGCGCTCAAACTCGATCGGCTTTTGCAGATAGTCGTAGCTGCCCAATTTCAGTGCTTCCACCGCCGAATCAACCGTGCCATAGCCGGTCAGGATGATCACTTCTGTTTCCGGACTGGTTTCTTTGACGGAGCGGAGCAAATCCAAACCGCCGACTTCCGGCATCTTCAGGTCGGTAAAAATGATATCAAATACTTTATCACGGGTTAGTTCCAGCGCCCTGGCCCCATTATCACTCACCGTCACCCGGTAGCCGTGTCCGTTCAGGTATTGTTCGACAATGCTTAAGATTTCCGTTTCATCGTCTACAAAAAGAATCCTGAAATCGGACCGGGTCAGTTTTTCGGTATGTTCTGCCGCCATGACCGCCATATGTTGGGAAAGATTTTGTCTGTCCACCCTAAATGATCGTATCAGTGCTCCAATATGGTAGCAATGAACGCGATGTTTTTCCAGTCTGAAATGACCAGTCGCCGTTATCAGGCAGTTATCTCAAAGCTATTAGAACCGTAGAAGTGGTTTCAAAACCTTCAATCGGACTCAAGGTCCAGTCTTCGCTCCACGAGCTTCGCCCGACAGGCAAGGCGGCCGTGAGGTTCAAGCCGGAGGAATACATCAGGTATTTCGAGGACTGGAGAAACCGATCGCCCAACGCCGAGATTGGGTCCGAGGGGAGGTTTTGGGCCGATCAGCGAGCGCATTCCCTACAGCTTGCTGCAGGGCATGCGAGCGAATCAGAAACAGAAAAATTCTTTACGGGGGACGATTTTCCCCAGGTTGCTGCAGGGAATCGTTCAAACCCCTTTTCGTCAAGTCGTCCGACTGGTGGCGGTCACGATTTGAAACGTCCGATACGATATCAGCAAGGCCAGACAGGAGAGAAAGACCGACGAAACTTTTAAAAGGAGACTCAGTAAATGTCCGGGGCCAGGGCCCGCATAGGTTGATTTAGCACTATCGGGAATCGGCTTTACATTGGTCTGGGCCCTGACCCTAAGCGGTTGCGGCGTTGCTGGCGCAATGGTTACTTTTGCAGAGGATGTGGGCCCACTAGCCGCGGCGGTTTTGTCCGTAATCTGGACCGCAGCGGCAGGTTCCGGTTGGGCGGCGGCTTGGATCAACTCAATGGTGTTGGCGGGCATCTTGGCCGGAAGATTGTCATGGTCGCCGGCAGCCACTTCGGATGGAAGGAGCTGGGCGGGCAAAGGCGGCTGCGGTACCGCCGGCATCGGCTGGGGAGCTTTCTGCGGCACAGTGGATGTCACCGGGGGTGCTGCCGGGGCGGACAATAATTCAACATATTTGCCGTATACCCAGCCCCGGTAGCCATAGGTTTCATCTTCGTAAGCGATCTGGTACCAGCCGGCCTGTTTCCCGGTTACGACCACAATGGTTCCGGCGTCGAGACCGGTGATCACCTTGCCCGACAGTCCGGGGGCTGCCCTAAGATTGATGCCGGCCATTACCCGGCCTTTGCGGTCGGCGATTTCCGTGGCATACGCGTTCGGGGTGAGGCAAAAGAGAATAAAAGCCAAAAGCAGCAGGATCTGGTAATTTTTTGATTTCATGCGTTCAATTCCTCAGGGGTGGATATTTCGGCCGAATCCTTGCGGCGTTTATCCATCCGGGCTTGTTGTTCTTGCTATGCAATGATCGTCTGGAGGGATTACACTGCACAAACCATGCCTGAATGAGTGGGGTGGGGCCGCCTCCAGCCGTTCCCCTGGGCTTAACGGGCGTAACGCTGCTGCAGGAGAATAGTTGCAGCCGGGCTGCGGGAATGAAAAGTACACCGGCTGTATTTGCGGTTTTAAAAAAAGCTATGCTGGGTGATAAAAACGGTAGGCGTCAAATCATTGACCGTCAGGAGGCATCGGGCGTCAGCAGGTTGGTGGGTGCCAGCTTGGTCCGGTCCAATGCCGCTGACGGGACGGGCTCTGGTTGGGCGGAGCAGGATAAACAGCGCCTTTGAAATCCGGAGGGGATGTTGAAATTCACCACGACCATACCGGAAAATTTATCCTCTTTATATACCTCAACCCGGTAGACCCGCCCTTTTTTGTCCACGGAATAGCGTTTGTGGATATTGTCCAGCGCCACCGAGATGCCGGTTTCGTCACGGGTGCCTTTACGGGTGAAGCCGATGATGTTGACCCGATATCCAGCGGTAGGCTTGATCATGAAATTACGATTTACCCCCACGACGCCACCCAATGGCACCTCAGTGTCGACATTGTCAATTTTCATTTGCAGGCTGCGCAGGCTGGAATCATATTCAAAGTATTGCGGATAGAGCCGGGTCAAGCGCCGGTTTCCATGAAAGACACGATAACTGCCCTTGGTCTTGACTACCGTGAGCAGGGGATTGCTGGCGGTAAAGGCAATATCGGTGTTTTTTTGAAGGGGAAAGAACCCCAGGCGGTTGCGTGCACCGCGTACATCCAGTAAAATTTTACGGTCATAGAAGGCCAGGGTGTTGTTGGAATTGATCGCCTTTTTTATACCGGCCGGATCTAACGGGAAGCGGCGTTCGAAGGCCACTCCCATTTTGGACAGAAATGATTCAATCATGCGCAGGTGGTAATAGGCACGCAGGTGCGTCGGAAAAGACTTGCTGACTTCCAGTCCAAAGACCGGTTTGCCCTGGCAAGTGGCAAAATAGGTCAGGGTCTTGGCCATTTCGGTATTACCTAAATGGGTACGGGTGTTGTGGACGTGCAGCTGGTGATCGCTATCGATGAGATAGCGATTTACATCGGTCGTCACGGCCCGCGCAATTCCGGCCAGATCGGAATAGCGCTCGGCTTCAATACAGCTGCGGTCTATGATGACGCACTGCCCCCACCTTTTCGGGTTACGCAACCGATCTATATAGATATGGCGAAAAAAGCCACTGCCGTCATGCAGGTTCAGGATCGCGGATACCCGTTTGTCGGTAATGATCGTTTTGATTCGGGAGATGGTGGGGTACTCGGGGTCTGTTTGGGGGAGATCGGCAAATTTGCGATTCAAATCTCCATATACGCCCCGGGTTCGTTTGACGATGCTTAAAAAATTCAGATTGGGGACCACCCAGATACCGCCGCGGGTAACTTTGTAATGGGTCGTCAGCAAAGAAGCTGCGTTGAAACCGCCAGGCTCATCACCCTGGATCCCCCCGACGATCAGGACAACATTGCCCGGTTGGGCGGCATTCAATTTGTGCAAGGTAAAGTCTAGGGAGGTGCAGTGGCCGGCGACTGGTACGGTTGCCAAGGCCAAAAGGAAGCAGAGCCCGGTGAGCAGAAACATTCTCATATTCAGGTATGCACGCTAATATGCCAGGGTTCGAATCTAACCCCCAACAAATTTCCATCCTGGTAGCGGAATTGTATATATCCAAGATCCTTCAGTTTTTTAAAAACATCCGTATCGGCAAACTTTTCGGTGAAATTTTCAGCCCCGAGTCCGACCTGGCCGACGTCGAAGTCGCCGATGCCGTGGTAGAAATAGCCCGGCGGGGCCAGCGAACGGGACGCCATGGAAAGGTTTCCATGGCTCTCGCGGGCTTTACTGAGAAAAAGCATGAACTGTTTGATAACACTGCGAACCCCCGAGGTCAGAATCACCTGATCACCGATATCGTTCCGGATTTTCTGATAGGTTTCCAGCGGCAGGCCTTTATACAGGTAATTACCGGTTCGCCGAATCTTGACAACCGACTGCCTTTTTACCTGGTCGGTGAGGTTTTTAAAGGGTTTTTCCCCTAAAAAGCCGTAATGGATACTGTCCTCGTAAAAGATCTTTTCTAGAAAATTGATCTCGGCATCGGTAAAACGGCCGACCCGGGTATAATTGCGGGCGATTTTCAGTGCTTCATCAAAATTCAACAAGTAAAAATTCCCATGTCCAACGGTGCGCTGCAGCCTTTTCAGTCTGGCCTGAGAACTTTTTAGAATGTCGTAATCTTTTTGAGATAGAAAAACGTCATCCGGATGGTGTTCGTCGAAGTGCCGCATCTTGAAGAGATAATCCCGGATATACTGTTCGTCACTGGCCATATCTTCCCAGAAGCTGGGATCTTCATCTTCCTCGGCAAACACGTCTAGAACCGTACCGGCACTCAAGAGGATCGCTCCGACACCTTTCAGGAATTCTCTTCTTTTCATTATATGCATGTCGAAATTCGGCGAAATTTAAGTAGTGAGTGGTTGCCCTTACCTATATCGGGATGTTTTGAGCAAAAAACGCGCCAAAAGCGGGGCCAATCATAAGGTGCCGATATTCATGTTAAAATCACCACTAATAGTGCCAGTGCCGTATATTGATGGTCAAGTTTTTATACAGAGTGTCAAAAAAATGCCACTTCTGTTTATAGATGATTTTAGCTGTTTTATCAACACATTCCTGCTTTTCCAGTGCTCTCGGCCGCTCTAATGCGACTCCCAATTCACTGTCGGCCGTTGTTGCGTGACCCTGGGGCAATGCGGCGCCCAGCGCTTTTTTCGGAATTCGCTGAATTCTGAAACACCTCCCTCAGTCGCTGGCCGACCGGAATCGGTTGCTTGTCCATCAACAGTTTCAAACAACCCCTTTCAATTGATTTATTAAATGAATACAAGTTGTTAAGATTTGATAACCGGACGAAGAAATTTCTTGTAAGATGGTACTTCTCCCGGCAAGCTCCATTTTACAACGGTTGTTCGCGCGGTCTAAAACCCAGCTGGTATGGTTGTTGCAAAAAAACTGTAAACTGTCCTCTAAGCAAACCGTTGTAGGACAGTCGGTCGGATCAATAGGGCGGTTAAACCGTTACAGTGCGGGCAACCGGACCTGTAAGCAGAAAAGAAGGTGACATTATGAGCGGAGCAATACCCTATTACAAAATTCAACAACGCATCGCGCGACCAGGAGCGTGGCACGGGCTCTCAAGACCGGAACGGCCGGATATATTTCAGCTGCTCTTGTGTAGCATGGCACATCACGTGAACAACCTGCTTATGCGCATTCAGGGCTACGCATCGTTGATGCGCATGGATGTCAAGGAGGGGCAGGCCGGGTTCGAGCGTTTGAAGCATGTTGAGAATTATGTCGGTTACGGTGCGGTGTTAACCTCCCAGCTGCTGGCCTTCGCAGGACGGGGCGTCTACGCTGATCCGGTCAACATTCCGCCTTTGCTGCTGGAGCCGCAGGGGACGGCCGGGGCAACTCCCGGAGACAACGAGGTCAGGTCCCGGCTCTTCATCATCGGGCAGCCGGAGGAAGACCTGCGTCGCGGTTTGTTGCCAACATGCCGTGGTATTGCCCAGAAAATCGCCGGACTCTTCAGGGGTATCGAGAGTGTCAGCATCACCGGACGACCCAGCCAGCTTGAAAAAGAATATATCGACAAGATAAGGGCCGCAACCGGAGAGGGAACCAAAATTGCCCGGGATGTGGCTGCGGTATTTCAATCTGCACGCGATCGGGCAGTCGACCGCCCGGTGAATCCTCCCCGCACCTTGACGCCGCTGGTAAAAACCATTGGTGTGCGTTTCGGATAGTCTTTGCATCGATTCCATCTGGTAAAAGCCAAGCAAAACGCCCTGCCAAATCCGTCTGTAGAAAAACAGACTTGGCAGGGCGTTTTGCGTATGTAGACTTCGAGTCTACTTTACACCGGGTTGTAATCGCCTTTGTTGAATTTTACCTCTTCCAGAGAGGCTGCTACCAGCAGTTCATTGAGAATGCCTCTTAGTTCATCGCCCGGGGGCAACGTTCCCAATAATTGCTGCAGGCGCTGTTTTTCACCGGCGACTTTCTCCATCACCGGTCCGATTTCTTTCAGGGACACATCCGGATTTGCCAGCATATCCCGGTATGCATCCAGCAGGTTTAAAAAGTTCTCGACCCGATCGGGGATGGAAATGGATTTCACATCCAACAGGGGATTAAGAGAAACCCCCTTGATACTGCCCGGGGCTTGTAACGGGACTGCTTTGCCGCCGGGTTCGGAATCGGCGCGGGCGGCCTGATCGAGCAGGGAATTGAAGGCGCCCTTGACCGGCTTGTCGGTTTGTCCGGTTTCGCGTGCTACCAGTTGTTTAAAGATCGCTTCGTTTCCTGTGACTTTCATAGCAGTTCCTCTATTCAGTAAAGTTTGTTCGTTGCCTTCAGTTAGATGCAACTGGCGTACCATCTACGTCAATTTGATGGTAATTTGGTTGACTTGATAATATCGCTTTGATAACAATATGTTACAAATTTAAGATTGCTTTGATACAAAGGGTGGCAATTCCGGGGCAAGTAAGACCAGGCAAAAATTGCCGGTTCCGGCAGTGATTGCCCGGAAGGTTGCCCCCGGTAAGGGCCGACAACACCGGCGGGTAAATCAGCCTGAATTGCGCGTCGAAAACAGCTGCTTTAACACAGTCATCCGGGAACATATCCACAATGGTCATGAAAGAGAACATCCTGGTAGTTGGTGGCGCCGGTTACATCGGTGCGCACATGTGCAAGTATCTGCATGCCGCCGGCTACACGCCCATTGTACTTGATAACCTGGCGCGGGGTCATCGCCAGGCAGTTCAGTGGGGACCGTTTATTCAAGGAGACATGGATGATATTGATGTGCTGCATGACGTGTTTACCCGCTACCCCATTGCGACTGTCATGCATTTCGCAGCCTTTGCCTATGTGGACGAGTCGGTCCAGGATCCCGGCCTGTATTACCGCAACAATGTGGCCGCTCCCATCGTGCTGCTCCAGCAAATGGCGAAACACGGCCTCGGCCGTTTCATTTTTTCTTCGACCTGTGCGATCTATGGTGAACCCGTAAATGTGCCCATGGATGAAGCCCACCCCATCCTACCCATAAATCCCTATGGTCGCGGCAAATTTATGGTTGAGCAGGTCCTTGATGATTTCAGGAAGGGGCACGGGATAGAATCGATCTGCCTGCGATATTTCAATGCAGCTGGCGCCGATCCGGATGGCGCCATCGGCGAGGATCATCGGCCGGAAACCCACCTGATTCCCCTGGCACTGGAGGTAGCTTTGGGAAAACGAGCGTCTCTGACGATCTACGGGAATGATTATCCAACTGCCGACGGGACCTGCATCCGCGACTATATTCATATCGAGGATCTTGCCCGGGCCCACCTGCTGGCCCTTGAGAAAATGAAGACCGGCGCAGCGATTTCCCATAAGTACAACCTGGGAAACGGCAGTGGCTATTCGGTCAAAGAGGTCCTGGACACGGCGCGTCGCATCACCGGGCATGCCATCCCGGCCCGGATCGGACCGCGTCGACCGGGTGATCCTGCCCGACTGGTGGGCTCAGGTCAGCTTGCCCGCCGGGAACTGGGCTGGGAACCACGGTACCCTGACCTTGCGTCAATAATCGAGACCGCCTGGAACTGGCATAAAAACAATCCGAATGGATTTGACGACTGATTCAACGCACTCTGGGAGCAACCATGGAACATTTTCAGAAAAGGATTCTGGTCACCGGCGGAGCCGGTTTTTTGGGTTCACATCTTTGTGACCGCTTGGTGAACAACGGACATGATGTCCTCTGCGTGGATAATTTTTTTACCGGATCCAAGCAAAATATCAGCCATCTGTTGGATCAGCCCAATTTCGAGCTGCTCCGGCATGACATTACCTTTCCCCTGTATATCGAGATTGATGAAATCTACAACCTGGCCTGTCCGGCGTCCCCCATCCATTACCAGTTCGATCCGGTACAGACCACGAAAACCAGTGTTCACGGAGCCATCAATGTCCTGGGGTTGGCCAAACGGGTCAAAGCCAAGGTTTTTCAGGCGTCTACCAGTGAGGTTTACGGCGACCCCACGGTCCACCCCCAAACCGAGTCCTACTGGGGGAATGTCAATCCGATTGGTCACCGGGCCTGCTACGACGAGGGTAAGCGCTGCGCGGAAACCCTTTTTTTCGACTATTTTCGCCAGCATGGGTTGCGGATTAAAGTCGCACGCATTTTCAATACTTACGGACCGCGCATGCATCCCAATGATGGCCGGGTGGTGTCCAATTTCATCGTCCAGGCTCTCAAGGAGGAGCCGTTGACCGTTTACGGGGACGGCCAACAGACACGTTCCTTCTGTTTTGTGGATGACCTTATCGAGGCTTTTTTACGCCTGATGGATACCCCGGATGATTTTACGGGCCCGATCAATCTTGGAAACCCGGGTGAATTCACTATTCTCGAGCTGGCCGAAACGGTTATCAAATTAACCGGGAGCAAATCGCAGATTGTGTTTGCCGAGCTGCCCCACGACGACCCCCTGCAACGGAAGCCGGATATTGCCCTGGCCAAAAAGCAGTTGAAGTGGCAGCCGCAGGTCGATCTGCAGGCGGGGCTGAAACAAACCGTAGCCTATTTTGAATCCCTGCTGTGACCCTCAAGTTACTGAAACGCCTTGCAGAATTAAACAGATAATTTTCCGGCTCCGAAGCTTGATCCGTCCCATTTTTTCAGGCCCGATTCCAGCGGCCAGTTCCGAAACCAACACCCCCCTGATCCGTAATATCTGCAACACCAGCCGCCAATCCCCAAGCGCTTAAACTATATTTCCGCAGCAGTGTCAATTTTTAAACCTTACGTGAACTTTTAGCGTCAAAAAATTTTCCATTCTGTGACTCAACATCAAATAGTTCCAATAATTCAGTTGGTTATAATTTAAATTGTGATGGTATGGATGTTGCAGTTGAAGTTAACGCTAAAGTGCTCACTGGGTTGCGACCTGTAATCCAGGGGGCGGAGCTGTATCGGGGGACGATTTTCCGCATGGGCCGGTATCGCAGATATAGAGGGAAAAAAAATGGATAAAAGCAACGCATATTACACCATCAGCCAGCTCAGTTCCAAATTGAAGGTATCCACACCGACGCTGCGTTACTGGGAAAAGGAATTCACCGGTATCCTGATTCCGCTGCGGACCAAGGGCGGCCAGCGCCGCTACACCCAGGAACACATCGCCATTGTCGAGAAGATCCATGCTTTTAAAAAAGCCGGATTCAGCCTGGCGCAGATCAAGCAAAAGCTGCACGCGCCCGGCGGAGAAGCTTATCCGGACGCAAATGGAATCGATCTGCTGGCTGAACGGGTAGCCGCAGCGGTAAAACTGGAAGTTCAACGCTTTTTCAGCCGGCGCGAAACTTGATCCCGTAGCACTGCCAAGCGCTGGTTACATTGCCTCAGGTGACATATGGAAAAACACATCAACTTTCTGACACCCTTAAAAAGTAACAATACCTGCAACGCCTTTATCATTGCCGAAGCCGGGGTTCACCATGGCTGTGATATTGATGCGGGCAAGCAGCTGATCGACGCGGCCGCGGCCGCCGGGGCGGATGCCGTTAAATTTCAGACCTACAAGGCCGAAACCCTGGTCACCCGCTGGGCCCCGCAGTACTGGGAATCAGACGGCGATGCGGCCGAGACGCAATTCGACTGCTTTGCCCAGCGGGACAAATTTGATTTTGCCGACTATGCTGCGCTGGCTGCACATGCCCGGCGGCGAGGTATTCACTTCTGCTCCACACCGTTTGACCTGCAGGCCGTCCGCTGGTTGAACGATCTCGACGTCCCTTTCTGGAAAGTGGCCTCCGGCGATATCGACAACTACATCCTGTTGGCCGAAATCGCCAAAACAGGCAAACCCGTGCTACTCTCGACCGGCGCCTCTTATTTTTCGGAAATCGAATCCAGCGTCGCATTTTTAAGTTCACAGGGAGTGCAGGACCTGGCGCTGCTGCACTGCAATCTGGCTTACCCGACGCCGGACAGCGAAGCCAATTTGAACAGGATCACTGCCCTGCAGGTACGTTTTCCCGGCACCGTGATCGGCTATTCGGATCATACCATTCCCGACCGCGAGGTGACCATACCGGTGGCAGCCGCCGTCCTGGGGGCCCAGGTTATCGAAAAACATTTCACCCTGGATAGGGCCCTGCCGGAAGATGATCACTACCACGCAGTCGATGCAGACCTTCTGGCTGGAATGATCCAGCGGATTGCACAGGTCGAACAGGCCACACAGCCGTTTGTGGAACTGACGGCCTCCGAATTGCCGGCCCGCCGGAACGCCCGCCGCAGCCTGGTGGCCGCCAGGACCATCGCGGCCGGTTCTGTGGTTACCCGCGATATGATCATGCCCAAGCGACCCGGTGGGGGGATCTCACCTGCCAGAGTAGGGGAAATTCTGGGACGTACCGTCCGCCAAACCATACCAGGAGACACCCAAATTCGCATGGACGCACTGGAGAATTAGGAAGATGGAAATAAGCGTTATCATACCCACTTTCAACTATGACAAGTATGTTGCCAGGGCTATTCGCAGCTGCATTGAACAATCTTTCCCCAAAGATCAGTTCGAGATTCTGGTAATCAATGACAGCAGCCAGGATTCCACCAAGTATATCCTCGAATCCTATGGCCACTGGATCCGTACGATTGAGCACCACGAAAACATGGGGCTGCCGTATTCCCGCAACCACGGTATCAAAATGGCCAAGGGAAAATACATCGTCAACCTCGATGCTGACGATTTCCTCAACAAGGATTTCCTCCAGATTTGCTACTGGCATATGTTCTACAATAATTGTGATGCCGTCGCCACCGACTATTTCCTGGTTGATGATAACGAGAAATTCATTAAGCGGATCAATGTGTATGAACGGCATATTGCCTGCGGAATCATGTTCCGGCGGGAGCAGATGTTGAATGTCGGCCTTTACGATACGGCCCTGCGCATCGGGGAAGATGTTGACTTCAGAATTCGTTTTGACAGGCAGTACAGGGTTGAAAGAGTCAACCTGCCGCTTTACCGATACCGCATGCATAAAAAAAACAGCACATCCGACAGATCTGAAAACCTGAGGTATCTCGACCTGATTTCAAAAAAACATAAATGCCGGGTTCAGCATACCTATCACCCAGAACAGCAATTGGACGGGTTGCAGCCGGCCGACCAAAAAGCACAGGGATAGAACTTATGTCCGCAATAACCGCGAGCACTGAGCAGATTCACCGACCGTACAATCGATACCAGCTAGTGTTAAACAAGTATTTTACCAAGGGGTCTTTGACCTGTCTGAAACCAGAGGTCATTCAACGACGCATCGCAGCCGATTTTCCCCTGATGCTGAACATCGAGCCCACCAATGCCTGTAATTCCAGATGTCGGCACTGCCCCCGTGAACTGAATGTGGAAAAACACGGCGTGCATTTTATGAGGATGGATCTGTTCCAGGCTATCATCGACCAGATTGCCCCCTACCGCCTGTTGATGCTGAATTTTCATAAAGACGGCGAACCGTTGCTCCACCCGCAGTTGCCGGAGATGGTCGCCTACGCCAAAGAAAAGGCGTGTGCCGAAATCCTGCATCTCAACACCAATGGCATCCTACTAGATTCCGATGTGGGTCGGGGCATCATCGCGGCCGGAATCGATGACATTACGGTCAGTATCGATGCGGCCCGCGAGGTATCCTACCGTAATTTGAAACGCGTATCCGGACTGCGTCGTGTAGAGGCCGGCGTGCAGGCGATTATCGACTATCGCAACGAAATCAAGGGCCCTACGGTGATCCGGGTCAAAATTATGGCGTGCGAGGACATCACACCGGCCGAAATCAACTTGTTCCGGGAGAGATGGGAAGGCGTGGCCGACCAGGTGCAGGTGACCGGAATGCATAACTGGGGCGGCGCCCTGGAAGAGATCACGGTCACGGATCAAAAAAGCAGCACCCGGTATCCCTGCGCGCTGCTGTGGTACCTGCTGGCCGTCAACAGCAACGGCCTCGTCAGCAAGTGCAACTATGATTGGAATTATTCCGGTGTGGTGGGTGATATCCGGAATCAGTCACTTACCGAAATCTGGCGCAGTCCGGCTGCCCGCCACGGGCGCCGGGCACATCTGCAGGGCCGGTGGGATTATAACGATGTCTGCGCCGGCTGCGTGGCATGGGTCGCTTTTGGTGACCTGATCGATATTTTAAAGGAGCGGGACGAGTTTATCTGATGAAATTCACCGCCATCATCCAGGCGCGCATGGGCTCAACCCGGCTGCCCGGCAAGATTTTCTTACCGCTGGCCGGCCGGCCGTTGCTTGCGCACGTGGTCGAGCGGGTTGCCAGGGCGCAATCAATTGACGAGATTGTAGTGGCCACCACGACCGCCCCCGTAGACGCCCGCATCGCCCAGTGGGCGCATGCGAAAGGCCTGGGGGTTCACCGGGGCAGCGAAGAAGACGTTCTCGCCCGGTACTACGCGGCCGCCACCCGTTTTAACGCCCGGCACATCGTACGCGTTACCGCGGATGATCCTTTTAAAGATCCGGAGGTCATTGACGGGGTTGTGGACCTCTATACATCCGGGTCCTTTGATTTCGCCTATAATAATAAACCACCTTCTTTTCCGGAAGGGCTGGATGTTGAGGTTTTCAGCCTTAAGGCGCTCGCGGCGGCGTTTCAAGAGACCTGTGACCCATATGATCGCGAGCACGTGACCCCCTATCTTTACAACCACCCTGATCGTTTTCAGCAGGCAAACCTGGCCTATCCGGAAGATATTTCACACCTGCGCTGGACCATTGACACAACCCTGGATTACCGCATGGCCACAGAGGTGTATACAAATCTGGATAAGGGGGGCAATCCGTTTTTAATGCAAGATATTCTGTTGTTTTTAAAACACAATCCGCAGGTGGCGGAGATCAACCGGCACGTGGCCCGCAGCGCCATGTACGTGGGGTGATGACAGATGGAAAGAATCAGCGAACTTGAAAAAAAATACGTGCTGGAAGTCCTGAAAAACGGCTTCAGGGCCTCGCGCAATCATGCCTTTAACGCCCGGTTGGAAAGCCGTTTCGCCGATATGTTCGATGTCGGCTATGCCATTGCCATGGCAAATGGTACTGTGACGCTGCATACCGCCTTGGCCGCGCTGGGCATCGGCCCCGGCGATGAGGTCATCGTGCCGCCGCTGACGATGGCGTCCACGGCTCTGAGCGTGCTGCAGGCCGGTGCTGTCCCGGTTTTTGCGGACGTCGATCCGGACACCTTTACCATTGATCCAGCCGCTGTTGCCGCAGTGGTTACGCCTAAAACGCGGGCTGTTATCAGCGTGGGGCTCTACGGGCTCCCACCCGATTATGAAGGGTTACACGCAATTTGCCGGTTACATAAACTATTTTTAGTTGAAGATGACGCTCAATGCCTTTTTGCGCGATCTAACGGTTCTTTAGCGGGGAGGCAAGGCGACTTTGCCAGCTTCAGCTTTCAGGCCAGCAAACACCTGACGGCCGGGGAGGGAGGCCTCCTGATAACGGATGACTCTGAACTCGCCGCTAAAGCGCGCCGCTTTGCCTGCCTAGGGTATGCCGTCATGCAGGCCGGCAAGGGGGAAATTACCAAAACCCAGATTCAGGATCCACGCTATGCGCGCCACGCTGGCTTCGGGTTTAATTACCGCATGTCGGACCTGTGTGCCGCCGTTATTCTGGCTCAACTGGAGCGGGCCGACGCACTGGTCAGCCGACGGCAGCAGGCGGCGCAGTTTTTTTCAGATGCGCTGAGCGGATCGTCGTTATTCAAGCCCCAGGCCATTCCGGAGGGACGCACCAATACCTACTGGACTTATGCCATGGCCATGCAGAGTGAACGGCCGGAAACTGATTGGTACCGTTTTTGGGATCGCTTTGTAGATAACGGCGGCCACGGGTTCTATGCTGCCTGGAAACTAACCTATCAGGAACCCCTCTTCCAGCACGACATCGCCCGGCATCCCGGGGTTTGGCAAACATACGCAAAAGGTCTCTGCCCGGTGGCTGAGTATCTGCAGCCGCGCATGATTCAGTTGAAAACCAACTATTGGCAAACCCGCGCGGCCAGACGCCAGGCAGATATTCTTGAACGCACCCTGATGGAATTCGAATGACTTTCACCCTGTTTGAAAATGTGTTGCCCGGGGTACTAACCTACAGTGCTGTCTGCCTGTTGGTTACCATTGCGTATCTGGTCTCTCCATTTATGCTGTTTCGTCGTGTCCGGATCGCAAACAATCGGGAAACCCTGGCCGGTGCCTATAACGCCCTGTTCACGATTCCCTTGCTATTTGTATTTGCGGCAATCGCCCAGGAGGTCCTTCTGGCAGGTCTTTTCTTATGTGCGCTGATGACGCTTTTATTGGTTTTTTATGCCCTGGAGTATGGCCATTACCTGAACCAGAACTCGTTTTATGTCATCTTTGAAACCAATCCGGCGGAGAGTTACGACTTTCTGAAGAAGAGCTGCCGGTTCGACCGGGACAGATCCGTTTTCCTATTCATTACAGCCGTATTCTGCATTGCGGTGGCCTGGCTTCTCCCTGAAGTACATCCCCCCCGGCTATACTTCCTGCTGGGCTCTTTTTCAGCCCTGCTGCTGCTTTCACTACTGGTTCCAGGGCTGCGACGCCTGTTCCTCGGCAAGCCGCGGTATGTCTCGGATGGTGTCCAGTATGAATGGAAGTCTGCCTTCCAAAATTTATTTATTCTCTTTGGAACCAGTTTTTTTAATTATTTAAAGGAAAGGCGGGCGCAAAAAATGATGGCCGCATTGTGCCCGCGTGACATCGAGGCTGTCCAGATAGCGCCGGAGCGGCCGGATGAAGAAGTGCATGTTCTTATTCTGGGCGAATCAGCCGTCCGCTCGCACATGGGGCTTTACGGATATTTTAGAGAGACCACCCCCCGTCTGCAGGCAAGGGCTGATGAGTTGTTTCGCTTTGAGGAGGTCATCAGCTCCCATTCGGCCACGATCGCATCCATTCGGGACATGTTCACATTCTGTTCCTACGAAGACCAGACCGGCTTCTACAACCGCGGCACCTTGCTGCAGTACATTCGCAAGGCCGGTTTTGATACCGGGTGGGTCTCCAATCAGTGCGCTTCGGGCTATAATGAGAATTTTGCAGCCATGCTCGCCCGGTCGTGCGATAAGTACTGGTTTGTGAACCCCTCCCAGCATTACAGTTTTCGCCATTACGATGCCGAGGTGATCGCGCCACTCAGACAATTCCTGGCCCGGACCGGCAACCCCCGGAAATTCGTGGTAGTGCACTTAATGGGTCAGCATTTCGGCTTTGAAAATCGCTATCCGCCAGAGTATGCGCGTTTTACCAGCCATAATGACCTGAAGGGTGCGCGGGGGGCGCTGGACCAGATTAACGCTTACGATAACGCCACCTGCTACAATGACCACGTGGTGGATACGATCATCGAGCTAGTCAAGCAGCACGGGGCACACGCCTCCGTGCTCTATCTGGCAGACCATGGTATCGATCTCTTTGAATATAATGATACGGCCAGCCAATCGGAATGGGCTGGCACCCCGCCCATGTTTCAGATCCCTTTTGTTCTGTGGTTGTCCGAAGCATTCAGGACGAGCCGGCCCGATCTGGTCGCCCTGCTGCCGGATTTTCTAAAACGGCGCTTTATGACCGATGATCTGATCTATTCCCTCCCGGATCTGTTGGGCTTTTCATTTCCCTCGCATGATGCCGCCCGGAGTATTTTCAGACCAGAGTGGACCTTCAGAAAGCGAATCATAGTAGACGGCCAGCGCAAGGTCGATCGTCGCGACTACGATAAGGAAATCGCTGTGATGGCCAGTGACCTTGAATTTCGCCGGGATCTGATCAGCCGCCAGGATAAACGCTTTCGTAGGACGGTCTGGGCCCATGAATGCAACCGGGTGGCCAAACTTCGTGAGACCGAACAGATTTTCGCCGGAGTGGAAATGGATCTGGTGTATGATGTCCAGCGGCAGATTTTTGATGTTACCCATCCACCCGAACCCACCCGGAACCTGAAATTGGAAGACGCCCTGAGTGGGCTAGCGGACCCGCGCCGACTGGAATTCTGGTTTGACCTGAAAAACCTCACCCCCGAACATGCGGCCGTCATGTGTGAACGACTGGCAGCCATCTGCTCCCGGTTCGATTTGCCGACCGGCAACACCATTATAGAGAGTCAGGAGGCTTTGTCACTGGCCCCGTTTATCCGGGCAGGTTTTCGTACCAGCTATTATTTGCCGACGCCATTTTTACGAGATCTGGCCGCCAAATCTTACCGCCGGCTTACCAACCGGGACAGGGCGCGGATCGAAAGCATCCAAAATACCTACGCATCTTCCGGGGTATGGTCGGTAGCGCTGGATGGCTATCTGATCGACTACGTAAAACACTATCTCCCCGAGGCCAGACGGGTTCTGGCCTGGTATGAAGATAAATCGCCCTATGATTACTTCCGGCGTCTTGAGATGCAAGCGTTGCTTGCCAGGGAAAAGCGGCTCAAAGTGCTGCTTGTCAAACACCCCATGGAAACAAATCGATAATGAAGGACGGATGCTAATGGAGGCTGCACACCCACACGGGCAATCGAGGTCCGAACCCCTGCAAATCCTAGCCCGCAAAGAGAAGCAGGCGCATAATTTTTATCAGATCGCGACCGGTGCCAGAGCGGAGATGGAGTGCTCGAAGAGCACGGTTTCTCTTCTAAAAAAGATATACCAGCCGGGCATGACCGTGGCTGACGTTGGTTGCGGAGCCGGTCATTATCTGCGCAGTTTTCAGCGGAACCTGGATTCCGGGATCAACTATTTCGGGATCGATGCCGGACAACCCCATATCAAAATGGCCCGCCGGGCTTTTGGCGACACGCCTTTTCTCTGTGGGGATATCCGGAAGCTTCCCATTGGCGACAATAGCTTCGATATTGTATTCTGCAATAACGTGATCACGGCACTGCCCCCGCCGCCGGGTGATGCCTTCAAGGAACTCATCCGCATCAGCCGGCAGTGGATTGTTGTCCGGCTCATCGTGGGAACGGCAAACTACATCGTCAAAGTATTTCCCGAAAACCTGCCGCCGGGTATGAACGCCACCGACTATATCAGGGACCAGGCCTATTCAACGTACCGGAATATCTATTCCGAAGCGTATATAGCCGAGATGATAGAGGCAGCCGACCCGGTCGCAGCATTCAATATCACCGCCGACCGCCAGTTCGGTGACTTCAACCAGGACAACCCCGACCCCAACGCCACGCGGGTGGTGAATGGAATGCAAATCGCCGGGAACTTGGTCATCGATCAACGCTATGTGGTGATTCAGAAAGCGGGCCATGCAGGTGCCGAGTGGTTGACGGCCGGGGGGAATCAATAAAACAATGAAGAAAATCTTCCCCTGTTTTGGCAAGGACCTCGAGATGATCGGACATGAGCCGATGCATAAAGTCTATCACTCGGGTTTCGAATTCGTCGCCCTGGATGCAGCCGCTGCCGGTGTGTGCCAGAAGGCTGCCATGCCGTATATCCTGGTGGATGATTGGATCGGAGAACAAGCTTTCTGCCAGGCCTGACAAGCTGCCGACGATTGGGAGACGCAATGGTACCTGCCTGAGAAAACGGCCTTTACCTGGGATGGCATCTGCTGGCCGACTTATGATAAAGAGGGGATGCACCATTTCTGGCGGGAAATCACCTTACTGCATTATCTGGTAACAGCATTTAAACGCCGGGGTGGCCGGGAAATGCTCTTTTTTAGTAAGCAGTACCCCCGGCCGGCTCTATACTACTACCCTTCGGACATTCATGGTGAGTATCTCCGGCACACACTCGGTGCCAGGGCCAGAACCTTATCAGTTCCGGCCGCCGTCCGCTATGCGCCGCCCATCACGCCCGGAATTGATTTCTTTTCTTCGGATTCAAAAGCAGAGCGTGCGAGGTCAGTCGCAGACAAGATCGTATTGGCACTCAACCCGCTGGAGTTGCATCGGTTCGCACCTGTTATCCAGGCGTTGCAGGCGACCTATCCCGACCAGGTCGTTTTCGCTTCGATATCGCCGGAACAACATGCCCCCCCAAAACCTGCGCACTGCGATGCTATTCGAGGGGTTATTCCCGGCCGCGCGGATAACTATCGGCCCGAAGCGGGCCGGGCGTTTATGCAGGGATATGGGCGCCTGATGCAAAATTCATCCGCATGTCCCTGGTATCCTGTTCTCGGAGCCCTGAAATCTCACTTTGAATTTCATCTGGGGCGCAGGTGGCCAGTGCTGGCTGGAAACCTGGATGCCTGGATGAACCTATGGCGCCGCCATCGTCCGCGAGCCGTGATTGTCAGCAACCTGGCGGACCCGGAATCCCAGCTTCCGGCCGCCGCTGCCGACCGCCTGCGAATACCGACCCTATCCATACCGCACGGCCAGGTCGGCAGGCCTGTCAATGTCGAAGCCGGCCATGTCCTGTATGGATCGTCCCTGTTAAAACAAGCCTACCGATTTGCCGGTGTGCCGGAACACCGCTTGTATCCGTCACGGGCACTTGTCAATCCGGAGGAGTATCCGACCCGAGACGTTCGCACCAAACCGGACAGATCGCGATTGAACCTGCTGGCAGTAACGATACCGGTAGGATATCCGGAAACAGCCTATTTTATCACATCGCCTTCAAGCCAGGTCCGGGCTCTGGGTATCCTGGATCGTATTCCTGAAGATTTAAAAAATAGAATTGCGTTAACCATCAAGCCGCACCCCGCCATGCCGGATATGGAAATGATCAGATCGATTGGAATGCATCTGGCCCGCAAAACCTGTGATCCGGACCTCAGCCTGGACCAACTTGTCGCCCGAGCCGACCTGGTTATTGCAGTGAACTGTGCCGGATCGGCGGTCATGAATATTCTCAGGATGGGAAAGCCCCTGTTTTATCTGTGGACCGACCCGTTGCTCAAAATGCAAATTGGTCGCAAAGCTATCGATCGGGAGCTCGGTCCGGCCGGACTTGAATACAGCTCGGAAACTGAATTCTGGAATGGGGTGAGACGATATATGGGTGACACGGAATTTGCAGGCAAATTGGAAGCCAGGAGTCAATCTTTCTACCGGGCGCATATAAACGATCTTCGATATCCGGCTATCGATGAAGTTGTCGCGAATTGTCTCGCGGCAGGGTGAAAAAATGAACCGCAAAGCATCCCCCAATTCAGTTACTAAAAAACCTGGAAGCGCAGAATCACTGCGGGCTTCTGTCATCATACCCACATATAATCGTGCCGATCTGCTCGCCCGGACCCTTGCTGGCGTGCTCGATCAGAAGATAGATTCTTCAGCGTATGAGATCATTGTGGTTGATAATAACTCTACTGACAACACCCGGGCGGTAATTGAAAGCCTGCAGTCGAAACATGGCGATAGAATTCGTTATGCTTTTGAGAGCACCAATGGGCTGGTTTACGGTCGCCACACAGGGGCCCGGGAGGCCAGCAGTGAAATCCTGGTTTTTGCTGACGATGACATCATTGCATCGCAGGGATGGATTAAGGCCATTCTGGATTCTTTTTCCAACCCTGAGGTTTCTCTGGTGGGGGGGAAGGTTTTACCGGAATGGGAGACATCCCCCCCCTGACTGGATTGCCGATTTCTGGGAGCAGGATGAATACGGTTCCTGGAACATGTATCTATCTCTGATTGATTTAGGAAATTCCGAAAAGGTCATCCCCGCAAATCTGGTTTTTGGATGCAATTTTGCCATCCGGAAAAACGCCTTGATTGAGTGCGGCGGCTTTCACCCGGACAGTTTTCCCGGAAAGATGATTCGCTGGCGCGGTGACGGTGAAGCCGGCCTGGCACTGGCGCTTACGCGCAAGGGGTACAAGACAGTCTATAATCCGGATGCATGCATTAAACACGTGGTGCCTGAATCCCGGTTGAGCGTAAGATATTTCTGCAAACGCGCGTTTGCGGAAGGCGTGTCGAATTCCTATACCCGGATAAGGACGGACGGGCGGCTGACCGGTGGGCAGACCTGCGCAAAGGACGTGCTGGAGAAAAGCAATGACTATGCGATTCAGGTGATGAACGGATCCGTAGACATACAGGCCAAAACCAGCCGGGAAATTAAAGCGCTTGTCGGGAAATATTACAAGCAGGGATTTTTATATCACCAACGCCAGGTTATGAATGATGCGGAGTTGTTAACCTGGGTATTGAAACGGGATTATTTTTCCTCTACCAGACCACCCTTGACGGCACATGCGGGAAACACCCAATCAGAGCCAGCGGCAGTCCCAGACGGGGATCCGGAAATGAACGGTTCGACGAGTGCTGAGATTATTTATCAGCAGGCCCTTTCATGTTCAAAGGAGGGCGAACGGCTTCTCGATGAGCGCCGTTATAGTCAAGCCCTGAGCTGTTTCGAAAAGGCCATGTATCTATACACGGACCTGAAAAATTTACACTTTCAGCGAGCCACCTGTTTGTTGCGAATTGGCCGAACTGTAGAAGCGGAGGTTGCACTAAAAGCTGAGCTCAAAGCCCGGCCGGGGTTTCAGCCGGCCCTCAACCTGTTAGCATCCCTGAAGACGCCGGCAATGCCAGAGCCAGGTCAACCCCAGGCAGCAGCGGATACAGCCGCAAGACCGGTCGAACAGCGCGATGTTGGAGCGCACGGCCAATTTATGCAGGCCGCGCGCCTGTTTGAGTCGGGCCGGCTGGATGAAGCTGAAAATATTCTCAGGGATGAGATCAATGTAAATGGGCGGAGTTCAGAAACCGGCAGGTTCCTGGCCAGGATCCGGCAGGAGCGATTTGCCACGCTGGTTGAGGCCAATGATACCGGAACTACAGCCGACCTGTCATGGGTAGATGGTACCCCCATGATTCAAAACAGCGCCGTCATCTATATTACTGAAAAGTGCAACAGTCGTTGTATCACCTGTAATGCATGGAAACCTAAAAAAGAGGAACAGCTCTCTACGGATACCTGGATAGACATACTCAGCCAGATCCGGGCAGCCGGTTTTTCATCTGTCGAATTTGTCGGGGGTGAACCCCTGTTACGGCCTGACCTCCCGAAATTGACGGCAGCTGCCAAACAGCTTGGTTTTTCCACAGTAATGGTGAGCTCAAACGGATTTCTGATTGACCGGAAACGTCTCGACAACCTCATTGAGCATGGGGTTAACAGTTTTCATATATCCCTGGATGGGATGCGCGAAACTTATCAATACATACGCGGGGTAGACTGGTTTGACAAAGTGGTCAACGCCATAGGCATGATATCCGAAGCAAAGATTCCTTTGCTGATCTTGACAAATCTCGTGCGTCAAAACATCATTGAACTTGAAGAAATCGTCTCTATGGCGAAAGCGCATGGAGCGTACTGGTTTGCCAATATCCTTGAGAACCAGAAGTTTCTGTTCAAGGGAATTGACATGGCCGATATCCAGATTTCCGAACAGGCCGATATCGACCGTACGATTGAGAAGCTGTACGCCATAAGGGCGGCCTACCCGCAGACATGCGTTCTCAGTGAGGCCGATATCCGCTATATAAAAGACTTTCTGGAAGAACCCGGACGTGAAAAACAGGTTCCGTGTCCCCTGGGCTTTGCCGAAAGTTATCTGGATGCGAGCGGGAACGTATACCCCGGCTGCATGTCCCTGAAGCCGGTAGGCAATGTCACCAGATCCAACCTTCAGGCAATCCTCAACTCTTCGAAAATGCGGTCTCGCCTGAAGTCCATGCTCCGGCGCAGATGCCCGGGATGTACCTGTGGTTATCCCCAGCGCGCGCAGTTGATGCATATGCTTCCAGGTTAGGAGCGGATCTGAATAAACCCATTTTCAATACCGGCGAACGCCGCCAACAGGACCCATGAAATCGATTACCAGTTCACATATTGAATGGATCAACACATCAAAATTGGACCCGACCGGTTTGCTTTTCAGATACGACGAAGAGGTTTACCGGGCTGTTTATCAGGAGTCTGTCAATAAGGTCAGGCACTTGTTCGATTCCGGGATCGTCAGGGAGCTGGTTGATAAACGGCTCCTGGTCGAAACACACCTGACTGATTTGGCCCTTCCGGGTTTCGGCCTCGTGCTCCATCACAAGAAGATACCTTTCCCATCCCATCCGGAAGACTGGCCCCGGGCTATCTTTCGCGACGCCGCGAAAACAGTCATAAAACTCAATATCGAACTTCAAAAGCATCGGTATGCCACGATTGATTACCACGCCCATAATGTCAAACTCGACGCAGACGGTATTCCAGTCTGGATCGATTTCGGTTCGATAGTCCCCCAGAAATTCGTCCCCACCCAGCAAATGCACGCGGAATTCAGCACCTGGTTTATCAATATTTTGATATTGCTATCCAAAGGCATACACCTGGGTAAAATCAGCCGATCGATCTGTAGGGATGGCGGTCTCAACGCGGAAGAGTTGCACGAACTGACCGGTATGCGAGTTGATCTATCCCCGAACGACAGGGAAACCTGGCTTTTTGCGGTGCTCGAATGGTTGGAAAATCTGAAATTCCCGCAGTACAAGGGTGAGTGGAGCGACTATTATACATCACATGATGAAATAACGATGTGGGACCCCTGCGACAAGTCATTTGATCAACCCAACACAAGAAGAGGGATCGTTGCCGGGTTGCTTGAAAAATTCGCGCCTGAGAAAATCATCGATCTTGGCTGCAATACCGGGCTATTCAGCGTACTATCCAGCCGGTTTGCAGATTCTGTGTGCGCGATTGACAATGATGAATGGGCATTGGATCAATTTTACCGCATGCTGTCACAGGCAAGAAAGGGGCTTCCAATCTCATTGGTCGTCCGGGACATCGGGGCCGCGCAACACCAGCAAAGATCTCCCATGAAAGCGGATCTGGTGCTGGCGCTGGCGATTACCCACCACCTTTTTTTCACGAACAAACTTACCTTCGATTATATCGCCTGGCTGCTGGCCGCCTACAGTACAGATATCTTAATTACCGAATTTATGCCGGATGGTCTGGGTATTGGCCGCCCGCATCCCGATCCTTTGCCGGCGGAATACGAACTGGAAAATTTTAAAAATGCATTCCGGCCCTTTTTTAAAGAGATAGACCAGATTACCTATCCGAGTGGCAGCAGCAAGCGGATATTCGTCGTTTGTGCCGGGAGAACCCAACGCGACCGGATGGTAAATTAATGGGCAAGAAGGTTTGAATATGAATAAAAAAAAGATAGAGCAGCTGTTTGATGAATACCGTATGATCGCAATCATCGTCTATGCCGACTACTAGGCAGATGGGATTGAGTTTTTTACTCCCCATAATTTTTCGCAGCAGCTTGCCAGCATGAACCGGCCCAAAGGGTACAAGATTCGTGCGCATGTCCATAAACCGGTCACGCGCAGTGTCAAGTATACCCAGGAGACCCTTTTTATAAAAAAAGGCCGGGTGAAGATCAATTTTTTCGATGAGCAGAAGAATTATCTGGAAAACCGGATTCTCCAGACCGGCGACGTGATTCTGCTGGTTTCCGGCGGTCATGATTTCGAAATGCTGGAAGATACCGAAATGATAGAGGTCAAGCAAGGGCCGTATGCGGGAGAGAATGACAAGGAGACGTTCTGATGATCCCGGTATGTGAGCCGGCTTTGTCGGCTAGAGAGATGGAACTGGTCGCGGACTGCCTGCGAACCGGTTGGATATCTTCAGCCGGAAAGTACCTGGAGCTGTTTGAAAAGCAGTGGGCAGCCTATTGCGCGATGCAACACGGCATTGCCGTCAGCAGTGGAACGGCAGCCCTCCAGATTGCGGTGCGCGCGCTGGAGTTGAGTCCCGGTGACGAAGTTATCATGCCCACCTTTACCATCATCTCCTGTGCCCAGGCCATTGTGGAGTGCGGTGCGGTTCCAGTGCTGGTAGATTCCAATCCGGTCAACTGGCAGATGGATGTGACCCAGATCAGGCAGAAGATAACGCCTAAAACGCGTGCCATAATGGTCGTTCACATATATGGCCATCCTGCCGATATGCAGCCGATTTCCGAGATTGCTGCCGAATTCGGACTGCAGATTATAGAAGACGCCGCGGAAGCACACGGGGCCGAATACAATGGCCGTAAGTGCGGTGGATTCGGTGATGTCAGCATATTCAGTTTTTACGCCAATAAGCTGATTACCACCGGGGAGGGCGGCATGGTATTGACCCGCGACGACACACTTGCCGAAAGAGCCCGGTCGTTGCGCAACCTCTGTTTCCAGAAACAGCAGCGGTTTCGGCATGACGAGCTGGGCTATAACTATCGAATGACGAATATACAGGCCGCTTTAGGCGTCGCTCAATTCGAGCGGATCGATCAAATCGTAGAACGTAAACGTTCTATTGCCCAGGCTTATTTTGAGCAACTGCAGGATGTACCGGGTATCGTACTGCCCGTCGAAGAACCATGGGCGAGAAACGTGTACTGGGTCTATGGCATTATGTTGGAAGAAGAGACAGGTATAGGGGGTGCCCGGTTCGCAGAGAAACTTTTTAAAAAGAGAGTGGGGACACGACCTTTTTTCCTGGGGATGCACGAGCAGTCGGCTCTGAAAAAGATGGGGTTGTTTACCGGCGAGCATTATCCGGTTGCCGAGCGTCTGGCCCGACAGGGGTTGTACCTCCCCACGGGACTGACGATAACGGGAGAGGAAATCGAACAGGTTTGCGGTGCAATCCGCAGTACTTTAAGGCAGCAGGGGACGTGGTGATGACGGCAAAATCGAAGCACGGTGTATTTGAAGCTTATGCAAATGTGTATGATGCGCTGTATCGTGACAAGGACTATACGCTTGAGTGTGACTTTCTGGAGAGCATCTTCCGACATTTCGGGATGGCGCACACCGAGAATATATTGGATTTGGGGTGCGGAACCGGCGGGCATGCCATCATACTGGCCGAAAGAGGATATCAGGTGCTGGGGGTTGACCGCTCAGCGAAGATGCTGGCCATTGCTCAGCAGAAGGCTGCGGCGGCAGAGTTGTCGGACAGGGTGCAACTGGTAGAAGCCGATATTCAGGATTACAGATTGAATCGGACCTTCGATATCGTGATATGCATGTTTGCCGTATTGGGCTACCAGACTTCGAACGCGGAAGTGTTTGCAACGCTCAAGTCTGCCCGTCAGCATGTGCGAACCGGGGGACTGTTTATTTGTGACTTCTGGTACGGCCCGGCCGTATTGAGCCAGCGGCCGGCGGAGCGGGTCATGCATGCCGGCGATGACCGGGAGCGCGTTATTCGGCTGGTGGAAGAGTTCCAGGAGAGTCATGCAATGCGATATTTTTTCAAGCCCGAAATAGAATTTTTCATGAATCAAGCCGGTTTCAGGTTAGTGCACCTGTGCCCTTTTGCCGATTTCAAAAACAGGCCCAGCGAAGCCTCCTGGAATGTCGCCGCAGTTTCTCAAGCTGCTTAGGAAAGGAAAATGAAGATAGGTATTTTTATCAGCGCCGACACGAATAGCGGTGGCATATATCAATATACCACCTCTGTCCTGCAGGCTCTGCATGGTTGGGATTCAGATCATGAGTTTGTTATTATCCGGTTTCAGGAAAACCAGTTGCCGCTGGATGAATTTTCCGGCCCCGGATGGAGCACCGTGATGATTGACCCCCGGATGGCGCAGAGCAGGAATGTCTGGCGATCTCTTTCAGGAGATGGGCTGGATCTGCAGGATCGGGGGCTTAATCCTGAGATGGAATCGTTTTTAAGAAGCCGCGGTGTTGAACTGTTACTGTTTCCGGCCCCCTCCCAATTCTGTTTTGAGTGGGGTTTGCCGTATATCTTGTCCATACACGATCTGCAGCATCGTCTGCAGCCCGAATTCCCGGAAGTTTCAGCCGGTAGAATCTGGAAATCGAGGGAGTATCTTTTCCGGAATGGCGTACGGCATGCTGAAGCGGTGATCGTCGATTCTGAGGTTGGGAAGCAGGATGTTTTAAATTTTTATGGGAAACACACTTCGCCGGACCGAATCGCAGCCTTGCCCTTTCTGCCCTTCTACCGGCCGGGTGATAAAACATTTACCGATACCGAAAAGCAACGGATAAGAGCAAAGTATAATCTGCCGGCGGACTACCTTTTCTATCCTGCAAATTTCTGGCTCCACAAAAATCATGCGCGGTTAATTCATGCGGTGCATATTCTGCGCTCTGTTCACAAAATTGACACCCCCCCTTGTTCTGGTCGGTTCAAAATCCGGCGAGCAGGAAGGGCGTGAACTGGTGTTTGAAAATACCATGCGACTGGCGGAACAACTGGGCGTAAAAGATCTTGTGCACTACCTGGGTTATGTGTCGGATGAGGAGATCCCGTATTTATACGCCATGGCCAGGGCACTCACCATGCCCACTTTCTTCGGGCCGACCAATATCCCGTTTCTGGAGGCGTGGTCATTTGGATGCCCCGTGATGACATCCGACATCCGTGGCATCCGGGAACAGGTTGAATCTGCCGGGCTGCTGGTTGACCCGCAAGACAGTGCCGCCATGGCGGAAGGTATTGTGAAGTTTTGGGGGGATGATCGGGCTTGCAAGCAGTTGATCGAGGCCGGATATGCAAAGGTAGAGTCCTACACGTCAACGGATTTTGCTGGTAAATTGTATCGGATTATTGAACGTACCATCGCAAAGCAGCTTGAGACCGAAAGCGCGCCGTCAAAACCCGCAAAGCCTGACAACGGGTATCCTGTTTCGGCCATTGTGTCCACTTATAACGCAGAGCGATTTATCCGCGGATGTCTCGAGGATCTTGAAGCGCAGACAATTGCCGATCAATTGGAAATAATTGTAATCGACAGCTGCTCCGAACAGAACGAGAAAGCGGTCGTAGAAGAGATGCAACAGCAGTATGATAATATTGTCTATATCAGGACTGAGGAACGTGAAACTGTATACAAAGCCTGGAACCGGGGTATCAAAGCCGCTGGGGGTAAATATATAACCAATGCCAACACGGATGATCGTCATGCCGCCACTGCTTTCGAGCGCATGGCCCATGTCCTGGAAACCCGGCCCGAGATAGCGCTGGTCTATGCGGATGCCATCATCACCAAAACCCCGAATCAGACCTTTGCCGACCACACCCAGACCGGATTGTTCCGCTGGCGCGATTGGAACCGGGAAGACCTTATCAATAAGGGCTGTTTTATCGGCCCGCAGCCCATGTGGCGACACAGTGTGCATACGGAATATGGTTATTTCGATGACACTTTCGCGACTTCAGGGGACTATGAATTCTGGCTGCGCATATCTCAAACCAACGACTTTTTTCATTTGAATACGCCTCTGGGGCTTTATCTTGAGCGGGCAGACAGTATCGAACATGCGTCGGCCGCCAGGCGGGCCAAAGAAGACGAACGTATTTTAGAGATGTATCGCCAGGCGGCCGCGGATAGCAGAATTATCGAGCGGTTGCCCACCGTCATACAGCCGGAAATTCCGTGTGAGACCGGACCCATGGCAAACGCAAAGACAAACGCCAGCGTCGCTAAAACGGCGACTCAACAAGGAGAAAATACCATGACACAATCAGCCCCGGCGTCTTACAGCGCAGAAACGGAAGCCGCCCTGATCGCCTACATGGAAGAAAAACTGCTAGGGCCCGTGAATGCCGCAGTAATTCACAATGATCTGGGCATCATGTACTGTCACACGGGAGACCATCCGAAAGCCCTGGATAACTTCATGAAGGCCACTGACCTAGATCCAGCCAACAGCGAGTACCTGAAGAACCTGGCGGATTTTCACTACTCCATCAGGCAGGACAACCGGGCCGCCCTCGCGGTTTATAAAAGGCTGGTGACCCTTGATCCGGTGAACATTACCGTTTTGACAATTATCGGCCACATACACCTGGCGGAAAAGCAATTAGGGGAAGCGAAAACCTATTACCAGCGCATCCTAGACCTGGAGCCGGACAATGTTGAAATCCGTGGGTATCTTGAAAATATGAAAACCGCCGGCGGCCCGCCGACGGCTGCCGGACCGACGGATTCCCCTGAGGTGCTGTACAGCCAGGCGCAGAAACTGGTGGAACAGGGTGATTTCGCCGCGGCCATCGGGCAGCTGGAAGCGCTGGTGGCAGCCGATTCAGACCATGCTCTGGCACACAACGACCTTGGCGTGCTGTATTACCAGACCGGCAACAAGGAGAAATCAATCACCGCATACGAGCGCGCCTTGGCACTGGAACCGCATAACCTCACTTTCAAAAAAAATCTGGCTGACTTCAAGTGTATCGAGCTGAAGCAGGTTGAGGCTGCCCTGGAGATCTACAACGAAATCCTGGCCGTCGAGCCCGATGACTTGGAGACGTTGCTGGCGATGGGACAGGTTTGCGCCATGCTGGGCCGGAAAGAAGATGCCCGCCACTTTTTCAACCAGGCCCTGGCCATCGAACCATGGAACGCAGAGATAAAGCAACTGGTTGAAGATGTTGAGGCCGGGCAACAGGCCTCCGACGCGGAGCCTCCGGCTGAAGAGATGTACGCCCAGGCGACAGCCCTGGTTGAAAATGGCGAGACGGCTGAAGCCCTGGCTAAACTGGAGGAACTCGCCGCCATTCATCCGGACCTGGCTGTCGTGCAGAATGACCTGGGGGTTTTGTATTATCAGACCGGCGATATGCCGGCTGCTGCCCGCCATTATGAGAAAGCCGTTGAGATTGAGCCGGAAAATGCAGTTTTTCGCAAGAACCTGGCGGATTTTTACTGCGTTGCCCAGGGACGCCTGGAAGAGGGGATGCAGATCTATGTTGATCTGCTGGCCGCGGAACCGGATGATGTGGAAGTTTTAACTGCCCTGGGGCAGATTTGCCAGCGTCTGGAAAAACCTGAAGACGCTCATAAATTCTACGAAATGGCTCTAAACGTGGAGCCCTGGAACGCCCAGATCCGTCAACTGATGGACGAAATGAAATATGCCGGTTAAAAGCCGACCCGAAACCGTCTGGCCGGAGTCTATTTTAACATGTCGCTGATTACCCTCATTGTCATTCATCGTTCCCCGGGGCAGTTGCCTGACTGCCTTGAGGCCATGCGTGCCTGCACCGGGGGTGAGTACCGCCTGGTGGTTATGGATGCCACCAATGGTCGGGATCGTGACGTTGAAGACCAATTGCCTGGCAACGGGGGCTGGGCGCCACAGGTTATCAGCCTCAATGGAGAAAAGGATACGCTTAAAAATATCAACCGTGTTTTAAAGCAATCTGAATGGGACCAGGTTTTTTTCATTGAGAGCGCTGTGCGGGTGGTAAACGGGTGGATAGAGACACTAGGCAATTGCCTGGCTACGGCTTCCCAGGTGGGGCTGGTCGGCCCGCTCATGGAAGAACATTACCACGGGCTGCCGCGGCAGGCCATCAATCCGGCCGTTTCTTGCAACGATTTAAACGCGGCCCTGCAAGTCCGCCACAAAGGGCAGCGCGTGGCGGTTCGCAACCCCTGGTCCGGCTGCCTGGGAGGAGCCCTGGCCACGCTTAAGGCCCTGGGATACTTAGATGAAGCCTGCCAGGATATCGACGTGGCGCTGGCGAAAGGGTCTGCGGGATAAGTGGGAAAGCCTTGATCCGGAAAGCGACCCGCGCAAACACTACGAGGCGCTGCATCTTTGCCACCGTGCACATCAGGCTCATTTGAGAGAGGAATTCGAATCGGCCGTAGAGCTTTATTTGAAAGGGATCGGACTTTATCCCGGCGAGCCTAAGCTTTACCTGGACCTGGCAACCCTGCTGGTTGAGGCCGGGCAATATGCGGACGCCCTCGAGACTTTAAAGGAGATGCCGGTTGAAGGCCCCTTGGAAAAAAGAGATCTGCTGGTCGGCAATTGCCAGCGCAAAATGGGACAGACGGATGCAGCCGACCGGACGATTGCGTCCATCCTGGCCAACGATGCCCGGTCGGCCGCCGGATGGTGGCTGAAAGGGGCCTGTTTGGCTGACCGGGGAGCGATTGATCAGGCCCGTGAAGCACTCGAGCAAAGCATTGCCTGTGATCCGGGGTTCGGCACCGCGTATAGGCTTCTCGGCAACCTTGCGACCAAGACTGGAAATGGGGAGAACGCACTGGAACTATTCGAAAGGGGCTTTGCCCTGTCCCTAACCGCTGAGACGGCGGCCGATTACCATACCGTTGTGTCCCAAAAGCAGGTCTTCCAGCGGGCGATCCCCTTTTTTACGCAAGCACTGGCCATCTACCCATCCAGTCGCCGTCTGCGGTATCTGCTCATCGACCTTCTGCTCAAGACCGGTCAGCATGGAGCGGCGATGGATACGATCGAGTCGACGCTGGCGGTTTTCGGCGTGGAAGAGGGCCTGCTCAACGCTGCGCTTACCGTCAGGGAACAACTGGGTCCCCGTGTTATTGCCGCGGCTGAGAATACGCCGGCTACCCTGGCGTTTTGCCTGATTGTGAAAAACGAGGAGCGTGATCTGCCCCGCTGCCTTGAAAGTATCAAACCGGTGGCGGATGAAATTGTAGTCGTGGATACCGGCTCCCGGGATCGAACCCGGAAGCTGGCCCAGGTGTTTGGTGCGCGTGTCTTTGATTTTAAATGGTGCGACGACTTTGCCGCGGCCAAGAACTTTGCAGCTGCCCGGGCTGAGGCCGAATGGATCTTCAGCATTGATGCGGACGAGGTTCTGGGCGCCCAGGATTATGGCGCCCTGAAAGCGCTGATCAAGTCTGGCGCTTACGGGTCGGTAGCCTATGCTGTGACCACCCGGAATTATCTCAAGGTTGCCGATGTGATCGGATGGCAGCCTAATGACGGCAGATACCCGGAAGAGGCGGGGCTGGGGTGGATGCCCAGCGAAAAGGTGCGGTTGTTTCCCAACGATCCGCGGGTTCGATTTTCTTACCCGGTGCATGAAATGGTGGAACCATCGCTTACCGAGGCAGGCATCCGCATTGTGGCTTGCGACATCCCCGTGCACCACTACGGCAAACTTGACCAGGCCAGGTGTCTGGCCAAGGGGAGAAGCTATTTTAAAATCGGTATTCAAAAGCTTGAAAGCATGCAATCCAGTGCGACCGGCTTACGCGAACTGGCGGTCCAGGCCCAGACCCTGGGCGACTATGCAGAGGCGGTCCAACTCTGGAAGCGCCTGCTGGAACTGGAGCCCGATAAGGTGCCGTCCTATATCAATCTGGCGGGGGCCTATCTGGAGACGGGCAATTACGCAGCGTCACTGAAGGCGGCGCGCCAGGCCCATCGTTTGGATCCAGCTTTGAAGGAGAGTCATTTCAACCTTGCCATGAGCATGCTTTTCATCGGCGACGCCTTTGGCGCCGCCGATGTTTTGCAAAAAGTGGTCACCAAGCATCCTGAATACCTGGCGGCCAGTTGCAGTTGCACCGGAGAAGACAGCCGGGCAAAGACTTTAATAGATGAATTGCAGCGCACCAGTTTGGGAGCAGGGATCGAGGAAGCGCTGCGCCACCTGGCCGAAAAACTGGCGATGGCCGGCCAGGACCACTATTGCCGCAGCATTCTGGAACTTGCCGGATAGATCATGAGTATAGCGGAAATCCTCAACCAGGGGGTCGAACACCAGCGCAAAGGGCGCTACCGGGAAGCACTCCAGGCCTATAACACCGTGCTGGCCCACCACCCGAACCACGCGGATGCCCTCAATCTGTCCGGAATCATTGCCTCACACGCCGGTGACCACGCCAGATCTCTGTACCTGATAAAAAGGGCCCTGGCACAGGATCCCCGCAATTCCGGTTACCTCAACAGCCTGGGCAACGCGCTTTTACGCAAAGGCGATCGGCAGGCTGCCCTGGAAGCCTTCCTCAAGGGGTTGGAACTGGCACCTGACGATCCGGACCTACGCTACAATACCGCCCGGGCGTATAACCAGCTGGCCAATGCCCGGCGGGAACAGGGACTTTATGAAGATGCCCTGGAATTTTTCCGAAAAGCGCTTGAATTTGAACCCGGCAGCCCGCAGATTCATTCCAACCAGGGGGTTGCTCTGCTGGAAATCGGCCGAGCATCCGAGGCTGTTGCTCTCTTTGAGACGGCCCGCAAACTTGATCCTGGAAATACCGGGGCAATCCGCAACCTGGGCAATGCCTATCTCGCCCAGGGAAGGGTGAATGAAGCCCTGCATTGCTACCGGGAAGCTTTGGGGCAGACCCCCGGGGATTTTCGTACCCACAGCAATCTTTTGTGCTGTCTAAACAACGTACCCGAATACAACCAGGCACAACTTGCCGCTGAAACTAACAAGTGGTGGCAAGGCTATGCCGGTAAATTTCAGATCAACGACTGTTTCAGCAATCCACTCGATCCGCGGCGCCGTTTGAAAGTCGGTTATGTATCGCCCGATTTCAGGCAGCATTCGGTAAGCCATTTTTTCAGGCCCCTGCTGGAGGCCCATAACCGGGATGCAGTCGACGTGTTCTGCTACGCTGATGTCGGACGCCCGGACAGGACTACCCGGGAATTGCAGGCATTGTCCGGTCACTGGCGGGACATAGCCGGTCTTTCCGACCAGGATGTTTATGAACGGATTGTAAAGGACGAGATCGATATCCTGGTGGATCTGGCCGGGCACACGGCCGGCAATCGACTGACCGTGTTCGCGCGGCACCCCGCCCCCGTCCAGGTAACGTGGCTGGGATACCCCAACACGACCGGACTGCCGGCCATGCACTATCGTCTGACAGACGCCGTCGCCGATCCGCCGGGCGAATCCGACCGCTATCACTCTGAAGAGCTAATCCGCCTGCCTCGCGGATTTCTTTGCTACCACCCGCCGCACGATTGCCCAGATGTTGCGGATACACCGGCTTTGTTAAACGGCCACATCACGTTTGGCTCCTTCAACAACATTGCCAAAATCTCCCCGGATGTTATCCGGGTGTGGTCCGGGATACTTCAACGGGTACCCAACTCTACCTTGCTGCTCAAAAATAAACAATTTGCCGACAACGCCTTGCGTTCGCGGTACTACCGACTGTTCGCCGGGGAAGGGATTTCTAAAAGGCAGTTGGAATTGCTGCCTTATGCCCCATCCAAAAGGGATCATATGGCGATATACAACCGGGTTGATATAGCCTTGGACACCTTTCCTTATAACGGAACCACGACGACTTGCGAAGCACTCTGGATGGGCGTTCCGGTGGTCACCTTGTGCGGCCAGCGTCACGCCAGCCGGGTGGGTGCCAGCCTGATGAGACATGGGGATCTCGCGGAGCTGATAACGACCAGCGAAGCAGCCTATCTGGAGAAGGCCGCAGCCCTGGCCTCCGACCTGGATGCCTTGGATGATCTGCGTCAGTCCATCCAGACCCGCTTGCGGGCATCGGACCTTTGCAGTGCTGCCGGGTTTGCCGGAGATATGGAGCTGGTATTCCGCACACTCTGGTTGCGGTGGTGTGAGCAAGAGGCGCTGAACCGGAACCATGCAAATTTTCACGGGAGCCGCTCCTACCGGCCGCAGGCAACCGCCACCCGGCAGGCAGAATATAGTCGGGGCGTAGAATTGCTGGCGGCTGGCGATCTGCCGGGTGCTGAGAAAGTTTTCGAACGTCTCATTGGCCGGGACCCCAGGCACATTAACGCCCATTACAATCTCGGCGTCATTCGGCAGCGGGGAGGACGCTTGGCGGAAGCTGTGGCTGCTTACCAAAGCGTGCTGAGACTGGATCTCCGGAACGCCGACGCCTATTACAACCTCGGCAACTGCCACCTGGCTCTGGATCAACCGGAGGAGGCCCTCAGGCAATACGGTCAAGCCCTACATATTAATCCGGCCCTTGCTCCGGCATACAACAATATGGGCCTGGTATTGAAAAATATGGGTCGGCTGGAAGAGGCGATCCGCAGTTTCAAAAAGGCGATCGCCATAGAGCCCGGCACGGCGGGTTTTCACCAGAGTCTCGGTTTGGCTTATCATCGGCAGGCCCGTGTCTGGAAAGCGATTGACTCCTTTCGGACGGCTTTGAAATTACAGCCGGATACACCGATATTTCTTTTTAACCTGGCCGCTGGGTTTGAAGATGCCGGTGAGTTGGAACAGGCCGCCCGACATCTCACCAGGGCAGTCAGGAAAGATGCCGGTTTCCATGAGGCGTTTCATAATCTTGGCGATGTGCTGGGAAAAATGGGACGCTTTGTTGAGTCAGCGGAAGCTTACCGCCAGGCAGTCGCCTCCAAACCCGATCGGCCTGAATCCTGGAACGGACTGGGCAACGCCCTGGCCAACCGCGGGTCGCACGAGGAGGCGGTTGATTGCTACCACCGGGCGATTGCGCTGCGTCCGGATTATGCCGGTGCCCATCTCAATCTTGGTACCTGTTATTACCAGGATCGGCAACTGGATCAGGCCGAAAAGCAGTATCGGCGGGCCCTGAATATCGACGCCGGTCTGGCCGAGGCCGAGTTCAACCTCGGGTTGGTGCATTTGCTGCGGGGCGATCTGCAAAAGGGATGGCCGGGTTATGAATGGCGCCTTGACAAGTCCGACTGGCCCGCGAGCTACCCGTTCCGGCTGGATCGGCCGATGTGGAAAGGCCGGCCTTTCAAGGGTCAAACCCTCCTGGTCCATGATGAACAAGGCCTGGGAGACACGCTCCAGTTCGCGCGCTATTTGGAGATGGTCAAACCCTTGGGCGGCGAGGTCGTGCTGGAAACCCGTCCGCCGCTGGTGGAATTGCTCAAAGAGACCTGCGGCGCAGATCGGGTGATTGAACGGTCCCGGGATGGCAAGCCATCTGTTGACTTTGACCTGTATTGCCCGCTCTTAAGCTTGCCGCATATTTATTCCACGGCGTTGGATACCATCCCGGCGCGTGTGCCTTACATCCATCCCGATATTGAAAAAGCCGACCACTGGGCCGCACGGGTGGACTCGGCGGCCTGCAACGTCGGGCTCGTCTGGTCGGGCAACCCTACCCATTTTCGAGGACGCAACCGTTCGGCTGCGCTGGCAGACTTTGGCGGATTATTGCAGACTTCCGGGGTACGGTTTTATGGGTTCCAGACCGGTGCCGCTGCCCGGGAGGCGGAAGCGTTTACGGCAGCGGGGCTACTGGAAAACCTGGGCGCAGAGTTGGCCGATTTCAGCGACACCGCGGCCGCCATGGCGCACATGGACCTGGTCATTTCCATCGACACATCGGTGGCCCATCTGGCCGGCGCCATGGGGAAACCAGTCTGGCTGCTGCTGGCCTATGCGGCTGACTGGCGCTGGTTCCTCGAGCGCAGCGACAGCCCCTGGTATCCGACCATGCGTTTGTTTCGCCAGATTCAGCCTGGTGATTGGACCGGGGTGATTGCTGCGGTTAAAGGGGCGCTCAAGGAAATGGTGGCAAAAGTCGAATAGCGGTTGGGCCATAGAAGTGGCCGCCCGTTTTAAGTCTTATGTTTTAGGTGTTAGGACTAAAACCCAAAATCCAAAATCTTAAAACCTAAAACCTAAAACGTAATTGTTAGTCCCAAAGGACACAGATGATGACAGTTCATAAACACAGCTCCCGGAAATCCGAAGACTTTATAGTCATGGGCGTCTGCAGTTATGATACCCGGACGGTCCGCTGGCTGGAGACATTGAGAACCCATTACGATGGCCGGGTTATCCTGGTGATGACCTCCGATTATCCGGCCGGCCTGGAAGCAGCCTACCAAGTGGAGGTCCGTCGGGTCTCGGTGGACGCTGGCTTCTGGGAAAACCGGGTCGGGCTCGGTTGTTACCAATGGCAGTACATCCAGCCTGTAGCGGCCGAATTTCCGGACACCTATATCCTGCGTACGGATGTGTTCGACGTGATTTTTCAGGACGATCCCCGCAAGTATGTGGATGATGGCCGGGACTGGATATATATCGAGCAGGAAGGCATGCTCAACCGGGATAACGAGTACATGATGGGCTGGTTTTCCATCAACCCAGATGTGGAGCCGGCTGTTTTCCAACAGCCGGTCTACAACGTGGGCGTGATCTGTGCCCGCGGCCGACAGCTGGCGGATATCGCCGGCTTTATCGGTCAGCGACGGGGGCGCACCTATGCCGATCAGACCGAACTGGCCCTGTATATGCACGCCCACCCGGAAGCGTTCAAGTCCGTGCCGCTGTTTTTCAGCCATTTTGCCGACATGCTGACCGACATGCAGATAGCCGATGCCCGTTACTTCGTAAACAAACAAAATCGGCAACCATACTGTGTCTGTCATGCCAACGGTAAAACCACCCACTACCTGGACAGCCTCTACCCGCCGGCCGAATATGCCGATCGTTTCGAGATGCCGCAATCCCTGCGATCCAAAGCAGTGGACCGGGAACTCACAATAGGTATCCCGGTCAAAGACCGACCAGTTGAACTGGCCCTGTTGTTGCAGTCTCTTTTGAACCAGACCTTTCAAAATTTTCGGGTGCTGCTGGTCAACGACTGCCAGGAGACCGACTTTCTGAATGAAAATTCCACGGTGCAGGGCCTGATAAAACTCCTGGAACACAGTGGATCATCGGTTGACATCATCATGGGCGACCACAAAGGGCCCCAGTACTGCGGACAGCGAATTCTGGAGAATGCCGCGACGGAACTGATTTTTCGTCTGGACGACGATGTCGTTCTGCAGCCCGACTGCCTGGAGCAGTTGATGGCGGTTATCGCTGAAGGTTATGATGCCGTGGGGCCGATCTATCTCGATCCCAAACGGCCGCCGGAAGAGCAGGTTATTCCGGAAGGGACCCCGCAAGAGGACCTGATGAAGGCGGGGCGGGTGTATTGGCAAGATGACCTTTTCCTATCCGGCATCTTGCAGGTGAACCGGCACCCGACCGATGAACCGGTGCCGGTGGAGCACCTCAATTCAGGTTTTCTATACCGCAAAAGCGCGGCCCGGAAAGCCGGTGGGTACTTTTTAGACTACTCCGTGGTGGGACACAGGGAAGAGACAGATATCAGCTATCGTATGTTTTACACCGGCGCCCGGCTTGCGGTGGTACCGGCAGCCCGGGCCTACCATTTCCATCCGGCCTACGGCGGCATCCGTGAAACCAAAGGCCAACAGATGCGCCAGAGCCTCTGGGACAGTGACGAAATGATTTTCCGGGAGAGGATGCGCGGGTGGATGAAGTGAGGGCAGCTATTATTTGAGCAGCAGGTTTCGCCTGCCATTTTGAGAAGGTAACGACGAGCCGACTTTTCCAGAGGCTACTTTGGCAAAGTCGGCTCGCTGCGTTATAAGGTCGGCGATACAGCCGCCGCGGGGTATGCCGAGGATACAAGGACAGATAGTTGCATTCAGGTTCGCACTGCCGGCTGTAATTTCAGAACAAAAAAAACGGAGGGAAAATTCCCTCCGTTTTTTTTACTGCGTTGGAACTCTGGCTTAGAAGAGTCTCAGGACTGACTGGGCAGCCTGGGAAGCCATACTCAGAGAGGATGTCCCCAGAGCCTGACGGGTCTGGAGCATCAGCATGTTGGCGCTCTCTTCGTTCATGTCGGCATTCGTCAGAGCCGTGGCACCATCTTCCAGCGTATTGATCATCTGCGTGGTAAAATCCTGCCGCGTGGTGATCGTGCTCAAGCTGGTGGTCAACGTCTGGGTCTTGGTCCGCAGGGTATCACGCGCGGTATCCAGTTCGGCAATGGCGTCGGATACGTCGGTCGCCGCGACCCACGCATTGGTGGAGTCATCGACGCTCAGGCCGCTGGCCGTGCTGTCAAACCCGGTGATGGTGGAGCTGGAATCACCCGATTCGTCGTATTCCACCGTGATGGAACCGCTGCTGAGCAGGTTGATGCCCTTGTAGCCGGAGTCGGCTGCCAGGGTGTCAATCTGGTTCATGACCTCGTCAAACTGGTCGGCGAGGGCGCTGCGGTCGGTCGCGTTCTGCGAAGCAGCCGTGGCGCATACGTCTATAGCCGAGGCGGAGTTGGCCAGCGACTTGGCGGAAGCGATCAGGTCAGTGATGGCTTCGATACCGTTGTTGGCAGCCTTGATGGTCTGAATGGCTTCACCCATCTGGTCTTTGCGCTGAGCCAGGTCACCCGCTCTCTGGGTGTGACCGGCGGCGGCGAAAAAGTTAATGGGATCATCCAGGGCACTCTGGACCTTCTTACCGGTAGCCAGACGGCTGGCGGTTCTTTCCTGCAGGCCGTTGGTCTGCTGCAGGCTGAAAAGATTCTGACGCATGCCGGCGGTTAATGCAATTGAGTTCATAGCCATTTTCGTTCTCCTTTTCTAGGAATTGGATTGGCGTTCTTGCCAATCTTTTTAATAGTGGAACCTTATGTTCCGGGATTGCGGCGCAGTCACTTCCGGGAGCTCCTCTCAACGCCGGATACGCTGCGCCTTTCGAAGAGTTTATCGGGTAGTGGGTAAAAAACTTTAGAAAAATTAGAAAATTAGAAATCTTGTCGTTCTAAAACAGGATCCGTTGGAACCGAGATTACCGCTGCCGGTGCGCCTGAAAGAATTGAAAGGCCGCGGTTTTTGAACTTATACGGGTCACCGTATATTAGAAACTGATGGTTCAAAGGAGGGGCGGGGGAGCTCGACGGGTTTCGCCCTGTGTGCGTCGCCCGTCGGCGGTCTGGCCGGGCTGATTATGGCGTTTGGCGTAATCCGGCCGCGATATTCTGATTGATGGCGATGAGGATGTTGAGTTTTTCCTTTTCTGGAAAGGCGGTGAGCTCGAGGGTGCGTTTGTCGATAAACGCGCTGAGACGCAGTAGGTCACGGCGGATTTCCACCGGCAAAGGATTGTCTTCACTGGACAACTCGCCCTGAAAGATCGTCCAGATCCGTTGATTGTAGTCCAGGGCCTGCTTCAGGTCGGTTTCGCGTTCCTTCTGATCGATGTCCCAGTTGTCCTGGCATGCTTTCAGTTTGATGGCGGCCTTGGTGAGCACCTCAGCCTCGACATCCCGGCCCGACATGGTAACCTTGTCAACGCTCTTGTAGGCGTCAATCGGCTTTTGCTTATACATGTTTGTTCAATTCCTCTTCGTATTCGATAAGTTCCCGGCACAACTTCAAAGCCTGGTAGTATTGTCTCTGCAGGATGAACTCATTCATATTATCGATGACCGCTATCTGGCTGGGCGCGGCCCCTAAAAAATCTTTTACCAGCGCCCAATAGCTGTTGTGGTGAGCCACCACATTCGTTTCGTCGATATACATGAGCTGAATTGCAAAATAAATCCGCCGGCCCGGCGTATTGGCCTCGGGTTCATTGAGGATGTCCTTCTCCCGCAGGATGGGGACCTTGTTTTCAACGATGAGGTTGGATTTGGAGTTGCCATTGGTAATGACCGCTCCACCGATGATCATTTTTTCGTTTGGTTTTAGCGTGAGTTTCAGCGCCATGTTTATTCCCCGGGTTTTAGGTTAGTGTTCACAGAAAATCAGTAGGTATTACAGCAATTATTGTGCCATTTACACAGCGCAGGGTCTACTATGCATATTGGATGTTTTGTCGAAAACTTTAACCCTAATTTTGAAATCACCCGGTTTCATTGAACACTATAAATGGTATCAATTTTGCGGATTCTCTTGCAGGGAAAGCAGACAGTTGGCCAAACGGCAAAAAAGACTAAAGGTTTGAACCAATTTGCCGATAGGTTAGCTGTATCGACAAGTATATGAACGTTTGCACGCTATTATTAATGGTAACCCCATACCGAGGTTCAACCACATAAGGCATCCTAAAAAGACAGGAGGATTATCATGCCTTTGAAAGTATTGACGGTAGATGACAGTAAGACGATCCGGATGATTGTGAAAAAGGCTTTCAAGCCCTATGACTGTGTACTGGTTGAAGCCGAAAACGGGCAGATTGGTCTGGATACGGCCGCCCGCGAAAAACCGGACCTGATTGTCCTGGACATTACCATGCCCGTCATGACCGGCATCGAGATGCTGGAAAGACTCAAGAAAGACGACGAGCTGAAAGCCATTCCCGTGATTATGCTGACCGCCGAGTCAGGCAAAGACAATGTCATGCAGATCGTCAAAATGGGGGTTCAGAATTACATCGTAAAGCCTTTCAAAGGGGAACAGCTGATTGAAAGGGTGCAAGGTGTGCTCAAACTGGAAGAAAAATCCGGCAAGGACAACGCCGGCGCGGCGGAAAAATATTTCAAAATCAAGGACAGCATCACGATCCTGCGGTTGCCTCCCAAGATCACCCGGCCCATCGGGGTGGAAGTGGAGGGTCTGATCGGCTCGCGGCTTAAAGATATGAAAGCCGACGGGCTCGGCAAGTTTATTCTGGATCTTACAGGGGTCAAAGAGACAAATATGTCCTTGATAAAACTGATCATCCAGGTCATCGACAAATGCGGAGCCGCCAAGGTGCATACCCGGGTGGCCGGTACAGCCGCTCTCAAGGAGGAACTGCAGGAGTTCGCGGAAACCAGTTCACTACCGATTCACGACAGCCTGGAGGCCGCCAAGTCACAATTTTAAAGTCCGGAAAGAGTGATTTAAAAAACGTCTGTTGCAACTTGCAATTAATTTGCAAGTTGCAAATGAATGCGTATGCGTATAAACCGCCGGGTATCAATGCCTGGCGCAAAAAGGGCACCTTTTGGTGCCCTTTTTCTATTTGCATTATGCAAAAAATTCTGCCTGCTTAAAACCAGCCAATTGACGCCACCTGAATTTTAAATATTTTAAATATTTGAAATTATTTATAAAATATTATCAATCCATTCCTGGCCAACTGGTGGCACACTCTTTGCTCAATCTCCTTGCCAACACGCAACCACCCTAAAATCCAGGAGCCAAATTATGTTGAACCTTGCCGTTGACAATCAAAACAGTGTTGATGACCAGGACTTTCAGGCGCCCGCACAGGTATCCCGCCACGGCATCGTGGGCGAAAGCAGTGAGATCAAGACAGTTTTCCGGTTGGTTGAAAAAGTGGCCGACAGCGGCAGTACCATCATGCTCAATGGCGAAACCGGCACCGGCAAAGGCCTGGGAGCCCGTGCCATTCACAACCTTTCCAGCCGGTGCGATAAGCCGTTCGTTACGATCAACTGCGGTGCTATCCCTGAAAACCTGCTCGAAAGTGAACTGTTCGGGCACGTAAAGGGTGCCTTTACCGGTGCGGCTAACTCTAAAACCGGTAAATTTGAAGCCGCCAAAGGTGGGACGATCTTTCTGGATGAAATCGGCGATATGAGCCCCGACCTGCAGGTGAAACTGCTGCGGGTACTCGAGGAAGGGGAATTTGAGCCTGTTGGCGGCTGCCGCACCCACCGCACGGATGTACGCGTGATTGCCGCTACCCACCGGGATCTTGAAAAGGCGGTCACAGAAGGTAAGTTTCGACAGGATCTGTTTTTCAGGCTTTATGTCATCCCCATCAAGTTGCCCGCCCTCAAAAAACGTCGCGAGGACATCCCCCTGCTGATCCACCATTTCATAAACATGATCTGCAAGGAAAAGGGCATGCAGTCGCCCCAGGTGGAGGACAATGCCATGGCGGCCATGATGGACTTTTCCTGGCCCGGGAATGTCCGCGAACTCAAAAACATCGTTGAACGCCTGGTGGTGCTCAATGAAGGCGGTACCGTCGCCATCGCGGATCTACCGGACCGTTTTCAAGACTGCGCCCGTCAATTCAACCCGTCTGGTATCCAGATTTCCAGTGACGGTATCTGCCTCAATTCGGCGGTTACCGAATTCGAGAAGTCACTGATTATCCAGTCTCTTGAAAAAACCAACGGGATCAAGAACCGGGCCGCCAAGCTGCTGCATCTCAACCGGACCACCCTGGTTGAGAAGATCAAACGGCACAAAATATAGCCCCTCGTGTTGATCTTCCGCATACCTTAGTCACGATCTAAACCCTCCACCCCTGGTAAACGACCCGGAGAGGTTCTACCGGTCCGGGGAAAATATGCCATCTTTGTCAGTTACGAAAAAGACTTAAACTACCTGTTATTATAAATCATTTTGTTCATTTTCTTTCGCGTGAAAGAAAACGCCCATAAGACGCGGCCCTGCGGGCTGCCCTGCGCTTCTCGGAAAGGGCGCGCTCAGCACAACTCGCTGCGTTCAGACAAGCACTTCGCCCCAAGCTAAATTATGGTCGCCCTTTCCTGCGATGCTCTGCGCGTTTTAAAGGGGAGGTCAAACCCGGAAATCAAAGTCAGCCCCCTTGTGGGGGCTTCCTAATGCCTCCCGCTCTGCGGGAGGAGCATCGCTAATTTTTACCAAGACGCTGTCCATATTCAATGGTCTGATTGAGAAGCCGTGGCGAAACAGGCTGCCCACTACCGTCATCTGTTTCCACCACTTGCCTCCGTTGAAATGGAGCGTAGCCACAAAGCGCATCCACTGGATAACTGCTTCGGTTTTGATTTCGCTTAAAGACCCCTAAGGCGTCAACACCTTGACACAACAGAGTTCCGGATTTGACAGCCGCGCGGATATGAAAACGGTCCTGCCGATCTGAGGTTACTTTGGAGGTGTCTCTATTTTTAGCAAGTACCCGTATTTTTTCAAACGACTGTAAATAATACAGAAAAAAGCGTATCTGATCATTTTTCACAGACCTTAATCCACGCATCCGCTGCAACCGATGAGGATTGGCTGGCATGCATCTTGCGATTATCCGGTTACGATTCAGTCTTTAAATTTCGGGGGACTTGTATGCAAAGGAACACCGTTTGGACACTATCCTGATCATAGACCGAGCCGGAACGATACCCAAACCGTTAGAGATGGCCTTGGCTGACAGCGGCTATCGGATTGATATCCGCGCTGCCGCGCGAGCGGCCCTGCAAGACGTGGACTGGGATGAATACCACCTGGTGATAGCGGATACTGATTTGCCGGGTATGGATTACGCCCAGTTGCTGGCCGAGATACGCAGCCAGACACCTCACTTGCCGGTGATCGCCACCGCCGAAACAGGTTCGGTCCGGGGTGCGGTAGCGGCCATGCAGGCCGGTGCGGTGGATTATCTGCTCAAGCCGGTTCATCCGGAGACCCTGGTCCTGGCCCTGCAAAGGGCGATTGTCCCGGCCGATGACGGTTGCGCACCTGTCGAAACGCCAGTTTCAGGTACCCGCGACAAACGTATCGTGACCCGGGACCCGCAAGTTCGAGAGTTGCTGCAACTGGCTGAAAATGTTGCCCAAAGCCAGGCCACCGTCCTCATCTTGGGCGAAAGTGGTACCGGCAAGGAGCTTCTGGCGGCCTATATTCATCATCACAGCACGGTTAGCGCGCATCCCTTTGTAGCTTTAAACTGTGCCGCTTTGCCTGAACAGCTGGCCGAGAGTGAGCTGTTCGGCCACGAGAAAGGGGCCTTCACCGGCGCGGTCGGTCGGAAAATCGGTAAGTTCGAACTGGCCAGCCAGGGTACCATTTTACTGGATGAAATATCGGAAATGGCGTTGCCTTTGCAAGCCAAACTGCTCAGGGTGCTCCAGGAGAAGGAAATCGACCGGGTGGGCGGCCACCAGCCGGTGCCAGTCGACACACGGGTTATTGCGGTCAGCAACGTCGATCTCAAACAGGCGGTTGCAGAAGGTAAGTTTCGCAAAGATCTATATTATCGCATCAATGTCATACCGTTTACCTTGCCGCCCCTGCGGAGCCGACCGGATGATATCGTGCCTCTGGCCGAACATTTCATCCAAAAGTTCTGCCGGGAAAACCGCAAACCTGGCCTCACGCTGACAGCCAATGCGGCCCGTAAACTGCAAGCCTACGCTTGGCCGGGGAACATTCGTGAGCTTGAGAATACCATGGAACGGGCCGTGATTATCACCAGCGGCGGGAAACTGCCGGCCGGTCAGATCTTGCTGGAAGATGAGCCCGCGGGCCGGGCCAATACCATTGAGCTGCGCCCGGGTATGTCCGTTAAGGAAATGGAGAAAGAACTGATTGCCCGCACCCTGAGAAAGGTCAATGACAATCGTACCCAGGCGGCCGAGATGCTGGGAATCAGCATCCAGACCCTGCGCAACAAACTGAAAGAGTATCGAGAGAAGAATGCTGCCTGAAAGCCGGCCAACGGACTGGTATGATATTTGCTGATGAACTACGCTAGAATGGCAGCGAACCGGCTGCCGCCTATCTCTGAGGTGAAGCCGGTGACAATGAAATCCTGACAAGCGGAGAAAACATGGAAAACAAGGCCCTGTTCGGCGGTACCGTTTCAATTCTGGAAAAAGTTCTGGATTTCAGGTCCCAACGACACAATGTAATTCTGTCGAATATTGTCAATGCGGACACCCCGGGCTTCAAATCCTTTGACATCGTCATGGACGAAGAGGCCGACCGGATTCATGCGCGCGCAGCCGACGGCATGCAGATGGCCAGTACCAACCAGGACCATTTTTCCGAGGGTGTCCAGGATACCGGCGGCATCCAGACACGCTTTGTCGAGCACGAGAAACTGATCAACAAGGGGGATCAGAACACCGTGGACCTCGATCGCAGCATGAGTAACCTGGCGGAGAACAACCTGCTATACAACGCGCTTGCTCAAACTATTTCCAAAAAATTCAGGATGCTGAAAGAAGTCATCCGAGGAGGGACAACATGAATTTTATCGATGCCCTTAAAATCAGCTCTTCCGGGCTGACGGCCCAGCGGGTCAGGATGACGGTCATCTCGAGTAACCTGGCCAACATGCACACTACCCGGACTCCCGAAGGCGGACCCTACAAGCGGAAAGACGTCGTTTTCACTACCGAGCCGGTCGAGAGTTCCTTCAGCGATGTCATGCGCGAGACCATCGGCGCCAAGCAAAACGGGGTGAAGGTGGTCGGCGTCATCAACGATTCCAAAAAGCCCCTGTTGAAGTACAACCCTGGACATCCGGACGCCGATGAAAAAGGGTATGTGGCCATCCCCAATATTAACATGATGGAGGAGATGGTGAACCTTCTGTCCGCCACACGCGGCTACGAGGCCAACACGGCCGCCATTAAATCCGCCAAAGATATGGCGCTCAAAGCTCTGGAAATAGGTAAATAAAATGAAAAACATCAGTATCGATGCGGTCGCAAAGAGCCTGCCAACCCCCGGCAATACCAAAATTGAGCCTCCCCGGAACGCGCCGGGCGGATTTGGCAACATGCTGCGCGGCGCCATCAACAAGGTGGAGCAGGACCACAACCTCGCCAACCGGTCCATCGAAGAACTCGCCATGAACAAGGGCAAGGAAATTCACCGGACCATGATTGAAATGGAGAAAGCCGAGATTTCGTTCAAGCTGCTCATGCAGGTCAGGACAAAATCGTATCGGCCTATGAAACCATCATGCGGATGCCCGTTTAACCGGCAAAGGAGCAGAAAAAATGGCGTTTGAAGATATCCCCGGCCAGTTGAAAGTACTGTCCGACAGTCTGAGCACCGGTAAGAAGATAGGACTTCTCCTGCTTGTGGCTGCCACCCTGACCGGTTTCATCCTGCTTACGACGTGGGCTGCCCGGCCGGAGTACCAGACTCTGTTTTCGGATCTTTCGCTAGAGGATTCGGCGGCGATTTACGAAAAATTGAAAGAGCGCAAAATCCCTTACCAGATTGCCGCCAACGGTAAATCGATCCTGGTGCCTCAGGAACAGGTCTACGAACTGCGGCTGGAACTGGCTTCGCAGGGTCTCACCCAGGGCAGTTCGGTGGGATTTGAATTGTTTGACAATACCCGTCTGGGGATGACCGAGTTCATGCAGAATGTCAATTACCAGCGCGCCCTGCAAGGTGAGTTGTCCCGCACGATCAACCGGTTCGATGAAGTGGAAAGTTCCCGGGTCCATCTGGTCATGGCCAATAAGTCTATTTTCACCGAGCAGGACGAACCGGCCACGGCATCAGTCATTTTAAAACTCAGGTCCGGGCGCACATTGAACCACAACCAGGTCCAGGGGATCGTGAACCTGGTCTCCTCCAGCATCTCCGGTCTGAACCCGCAAAACGTCACCATCGTGGACAGCTACGGCAAACTGCTGACCCGCGGCGAAAAGGGGGCCAAGGAGAGCACCCTGTCAACGGACCAGCTCGTCTTCCAGGAAACCCTCGAGAAAAAGCTAGAGGATCGGGTCAAGACCATGTTGGAAAACGCCCTGGGGACCGGCAAGGCGATTGTCCGGTTGAGTGCGGCCATCAATTTCAACCAGCGCGAGCACACTGAGGAACGCTACCTGGCGGACAACCGGGTGGTCCGCAGCGAGAAGGTGCATGACCAGACCTCCAGCACCCTCAAATCGGCACCGTCCGGTGTCCCGGGCGCTGTGCCAATATGACCTCCCGCGGCGCCCAGCAGACAACCACTAGCGGGGGAACGACGCACCAAACCGCTGACCGGGTCGTGAATTACGAGATCGGCAAAGTCGTCAGCCGGGTGGTGGCGCCCACCGGACAGGTGGAGCATATTTCCGTGGCGGTCATGATCGACGGCCACTACCGGCAGGTAGAGAACAAGGACGGCACCAGCGACTTTATTTATATTCCACGCACGGATGAGGAGATGGCCAAACTCGAAAATATCATAAAAAGCGCCGTCAACTACAACGAAGCCCGGGGCGACACCATTGAAGTGGCCAACATCCCGTTTAAAACCACCAAACCGGTGGAAGCCCAAGCGCAGCCCGAACCGGGCCTGCTGGAGCAGGTAAAACAGTATGCGCCCTTTTACAAATACGGCATACTCGTTGTTTTTATGATGTTTGCCTTCCTCTTTATCGTGCGGCCCGTCGTCCGCTGGCTGACCGCCGGCGGCGCCCAGGGGGTTGAAATGCTCAAACAGCTGCCCGTTACGGTGAGCGAAGCCGAGGGCGGCAACCAGCTGGCCAAACTGCCCTATCAGGAACAGGCCACTCAGCTGTTGTTGGCTGCCAGCGAAGGCGGCGTGGATATCATGAAAGATTGGATAAAGGACGAAAAGTAAATGGAGACAGCAAACCTCGCCGGATCGGTTAAAGTGGCCATTCTCCTGAAATCACTCAGAGAGGATACCCGCACGGCCATCATGGAGCGTCTGAACAAGGATGAGAATAAGCTTCTGGCCGGGCATCTATCCCAAATGGGAGACATTTCCCCAGACCTGGTCGAACAGGTCGCCGAGGACTTTGTCAAGGCCTTGCAGGGGGCTGCCCAGGGTGGTAAAAAGCAGATCGAAGAGCCGCAACCGCCTGAAGAAACGAAGAAACCCAAAAGTTATAAGCGTGATATCCCCAAACCCTCCAACTTGAAGTCCCTGTTTGCCCTGGACCCGGACCATCTCGTCCAGCTCATCTGGGAAGAGCATCCGCAGACCATTGCGGTCATCCTGGTGCATCTGAAGCCCGAGATGGCCAGTGAAGTCCTGAGCCGGCTACCGGACGAAAAAAAGACGGAAATTGCCCTGCGGATTGCAAATTCGGAAAAGATCGTCTCCGGGATGATCGATGAAATTGAAAGGGTCTTCGAAGAAGTGTTGAGCAAGGAACAGGGGACGGTGACCCACAAGGTGGGCGGTATCGGGCAGCTGGCGGAAATCCTGAACCAGGCCGATGCCGCTACCTCCCAGCTCGTCATGGATGAGATTGAAGACGACGACCCGGAGATGGCCGCCGAGATCAAACAGTTGATGTTCGTTTTTGAAGACCTGGTCTTTGTGGATGACAAGGGGTTGCAGGCCATGCTGCGCAAGGTGGAAACCAAGGAGCTGGCGATTGCGCTCAAGGCGGCTTCGGAGGAGGTAAGAGGCAAAATTTTCAAGAATATGTCCACCCGCGCCGCGGATATGGTCAAGGAAGAAATCAAATCCGCCGGCTCGGTCAGGATGCGGGACGTCGAAAATTCGCAGCAGACGATCACCAAGCTGATCCAGGACATGGAAGAAAAGGGCGAACTCATCATCAGTGGCAGAGGGGGCGAAGAGTTCATTGCGTAAAGCATTTGGAAATGATCTGGTCCAGCGCGAATCCATGCGTTTTCACAACTTTCCGGATTTACCGGATGACGCCAGCGTGGTGCGGGGAAGCGACGCAGAAGAGGACCACTCCTTCCAGCGCATGGAAGCCGTCGCGGAGGCGGGCCCGAGCGAGTCCGACAAGCTGCAGCACGCCTTTGAACTGGAAAAACAGCAGGCCCGTGAGGAAGGTTTGGCCCAGGGCCTGGAAAAGGGCAAGCAGGCGGTGACCACCGAGTTGGAGAGTGTGATTCAGAAACTGCGCCGGGCTTACATGGATATCGAAAAATACCGCCAACAGCTCTATCTGAAAGCGGAGACGGAATCAGTTGAACTGGCCCTGGCGGTGGCGCGTAGAATAATTGGTCAGGAAATATCACTTGACCGGCAGATAGTGCTCAACGTCGTAAAGGGAGCCCTCGATAAAGTCATTAACCACGAGAAGGTCAAAATCAGGATTAACCCCCAAGACCTGGAGGCTGTCTCTACAAGTCAAGAACTTCGGTAACAAAAAGTTCAAGGACATGGGTAACACTTTTTGAGGTTACCCATTAGATTTAAAGGTTCTTTTACATATTTATTGATCCGGCAAATACGGGTGTTA